>Ga0207416_1002642_pt1 | contig 18921 bp, 13 predicted proteins | sample PaiPotPPM11metaG_FD_184107 | JGI IMG/M metagenome (GOLD analysis project Ga0207416, IMG submission 184107) | Iron sulfur acid spring bacterial and archeal communities from Banff, Canada, to study Microbial Dark Matter (Phase II) - Paint Pots PPM... ...
ACCTCAGACAGCGGGCCACGGCTCCGGGTGACGGATGCATTCGCTGATACACGGGTGTTGGCTTCAACTCCAGACGTGACCGGAACGAGCGCGTGGCAGCGGGTCCATAGCACGTTTTCAACCGGGCCGGACACTCGCTTCGTGAAGATTTCCGTCTGGCGTCCGCGCAGCCGCGCTTTTCCATTTGAAATCTCCGGCGCCTTTTGGCTTACGTCCGTTCGCTTGCACCCTGTTCACTCGATGCAGGCCGCATCTGCAATGCCGTAGTGTCAACTCTTGTGGCCGCTTGCGGTTGGCATCTCAACCAAGCCTCCCGTGCTGTCATTCTGAGCGCAGCGAAGAATCGCTGAGTTTGACCTCTTCCCCGACAGCCAACGAACTGGAGATGCTTCGCGCAATTTATCCTGAGCAAATACCGGGATTCTTCGCTTCGCTCAGAATGACAAGCGAAAGGCTCAGAATGACAGGCTGGCAGTCCAAATGCAGAAACTCGAGAGCACGGTCTTAACGGTGCTCTGACGATTTCTGAAGAATTCAGTCAGAATCCCATGCCACAGCTCTTGGAAAAACGCGCAGGTTTTGTCCAGCGAGCCTATGCCGTCCAGCCCGAAGCTCGGCCATTCTCGAGAACGGTCGAAAGTTCCGGGCGCAGCGCAGAGCGCCTGTTTGCCGCCGCAAGATTCCTGATTCTCCTGATTCTTTTCCTCTCGCCGTTGGCATTCGGGGCGGTCGAGCCTTGGGCGTGGGGGATCATCGGTCTGGCCTCAATTTGTTCCTTCATGTTGTGGGGTCTGGGCAACCTGCGTAGGGATTTGCTGCGGGTCACTTGGACGCCGCTCTATTCAATTGGTATCTTGTTTCTCCTTTTTGCCGGTGTCCAATATTTTTTCCACCTCACCGAAGACCGGGCGGGCACATGGGAATCGATACTCAAGTTTGCCACCGACTTCCTCATTTTCTTCCTCGCCAGCCAGGTTTGGGGGACTGGGGCGAAACATCCCCGGAACCCAATACCCAGCGAGGCAGGGGTTGCTCCCAGCGAGAGCAATGAATTCCGCGCCCGCCGCGCAGGCGCTGCCTGCGCCCCCAAGCCCGAACATGAACCCGAGCCGGAGCGAGAGCAACTGGCCGGCCTGGGAATGTGGGTCTCCGTATACACATTTTTTTTGGCTCTGTTTGCGATCTTGCAGTTGTTTTCGAGCCACGGCTTGATCTATTGGCAAGTTCGCCCCCGCTGGGGTGGTTGGATCTTCGGTCCCTATGTGAATCACAACCACTTCGCGGGGCTGATGGAAATGTTGATCCCGTTGGCCGCGGTTTTTGCGCTCGCTCAAAGTTCAGACCGGTCACAAAATGTTCGCGTTCGTGGAAGCGGGCAAACCTTGGCGCGCCGGGTTTGGCCCTGGGGAGCGGTGCTGGCGGGGCTAACCTCCGTGATGCTTTCCGGGTCGCGGGGCGGATTGATCGCATTGATGGTTGAATGCTTGGCTTTCCTCGCGGTACTTGGACCCGCGGGGAGGCTGCCTCGCCGCCATCGAGTCCTCGCCTCTCTTTCCATTGGCTGCGCGGTTCTGGCATTTCTTTGGCTCGCTCCCGGAAACGTCACTTCACGTCTGGAAACCGTTACCCATTTACCGCAGAGTCCCGAAGCCACCTTGGGGCAGCGCGAGGCCGTCGCCCGGGACACTCTGCACCTGTTCAAAGACCACTGGTTGACAGGTACTGGACTTGGCAGTTTCCAAACGGCCTTCACGCCCTATTTGACGTTCCCAAGCGATTTCGTTTGGGAACACGCTCACAACGATTACCTCGAATTGGCCGCAGAGATGGGGATTGCGGGAAGCGTGCTGGCGGTTGCCGCTCTTGCCCTCTTCCTGGTTGCGGCATTCCGGCGCCTTCGCGCCTGGCCCGGCTCGATGGACTGCTGGATTCGCCTGGGCGCGGCCGTGGGATGCACCGGCATCCTCGTCCATAGCCTTGCGGACTTCAATCTCCACATTCCGGCAAACGCCGCGTGGTTCGCCATGCTGGCCGGCCTTGCGACATCGTTCCCCGTCAGGCAGATTCAACGCAGCCGAGCTTGAGAGTTATTTGCCAAGTTTCATTGAGAACCGGAAGGGCACGGTTTCAACCGTGCCGTTTCAGTGCCGGCACGCTTCTTTCTTGTCTCGCATCCCGAACGGCTCGTCATAACGAGCCGTTCGGGATGCGAGACAAAGACGATTGAAGACCACTTTTCCGGCATGGTTGAAACCATGCCCTTCCGGTCTCCGCGCCAGGGTTACGAGCGATCCAGGCTAACACCCATGAACGATGAAACCGTATCGCAACCCGCTTGCGCCGTTGCCGGGCCGGAGTCGCATGGCGCTTGCCTTACGCCTCTTTCCACGCCACGTGCTTACGCCCACTGCACCCTCGCGAGCCTCGCGGTGAAAGTCTTCGGAGCGGCCACGGGAATCCTGGCGGCGAGGTTGCTGGGTCCAGAAGGCCGGGGCGAATTGGCCGTGATCGTGTTTTTGCCAACCTTGGTGGCGGCGATTGGGGGATTGTCCCTGCCCCAGGCGATTGCATTTGAAGTTAGCCGGGCGCCAGAGCGCGAGGATGAGCTCGCCGCATCCGGGGTATGCGCCGGCCTTATCCTTGGCTTCCTGGAAGCTGCGCTCCTGATCCCGTTGGTATGGGTCTTCCTGCCTGCGGACAAGTTGCAACTTGCTCCGATTGCCGCCGCCTTCATGGTTTACGTGCCCGTGGTTTACGCCGGCTGTTGCCTGATGGGAGTTGACCAGGGAGCAGGACGTTTCCGTGAGTTCAGTATTTTCCAGCCCTTGTCCGGCGGCATTTACCTGGCAGGCGTTCTGCTGCTGGCCGCCATTGGCAAAGTCACTCCCGTGGGATGTGCTGGGGCGATGCTGGCGGGAGCCTTTTCTGTCCCGCTCCTGCGTGGCACCACGCTGCGCCTGGCCCTGAGCCGCGCCAAAGTGAGCTGGCCGGCGGCGCGGACACTGCTCCGCCGGGGCTTGGCTTTGCACCTGCCGGCGCTGGCCGGGCTGGCCCTGATGCGGAGTGACATGCTGGTGCTGGTTCGCACCGTGCCGGCCGCGGCAATAGGACTTTATGCAGCGGGCCTGGCAGTGGCCGTGGGACACATCGGAACTGCCAATCCTTTCGTTCAAGTCGGATTCCGGGCGGTGGCGGCAGAGCGGGACCTGCCACGCGCTCTGTCCATCTTGAGCCGCCATTTCCGCATGGCTCAAGTTGTGGTTCTGGCCGGTGGAGTGTTGACGGCGCTGCTTGCCCCCTGGCTGATCCACCTTGCCTTCGGAGCGCGTTTCGCGGGGGCGATCCCGGTAGCGTATTGGCTGATTGCCGCCACCACTTTGTGGGGGCTTGCCCAGATACTTGACCAGATGCTGCGCGCCTTGGAACACACCATGCCGGGAATGGTTTCGAACGCGGTGGGATTGGGGTTGGTCTTTGCCATCGGTGTTCCCGCATCTTTGCGGTTTGGCATCGTGGGAATGGGCGCCGCGCTGGTCGTTGCCCAGGGCGTGAATCTCTGCCTGCTCCTCCGCTATTGCCTCAGTGGCCTTCAAATCCAGGCGGACGATTTGTGCGGAATCTCCCCGGCCCGGCTCGCCGAAGCGTGCGGCCAAGCCTGGCGCCTCGTCGCGGATGGAGCCTGGCGCGGAAGGGCGGATGTGCCTGCTACGGGGTAGTGGCCGATTGCCAACTGATCCTTGCCGGCGCGACACTCATGATCGCCCGAGGAGGGGCACAAAGCCAGTCTTACGCTGATTTTGCGCAAAGTTCGTAACTTGTTGATTCTAAGTTAATTGATTGGGTTTGTTCTGAAAATCGATGTAACTCATGCATCATCTATGGGTTAGCCGGTTTTTACCGTGGCTTTGTTCCTAATTTTCCGCGCAAAGTTTGTAACTTGCTGATTCCAAGTAGATTGCTTGGCTTTGTTCCAGAAATCGATGTAACTCTAGCAACATCTATGTGTTAGCAGCATTTTCAATGGCTTTGATAGTGGCTTTGAATCGCTTTGTTCCTCATGATTTATCCATGTTTTCATTGCATTACAGACTTTTCCACAGGCAAAAAAAGATTGTTTTTTTCCGCTCATTGGGTTCGCACCCGCATTTTTACTGGGTTTTTCACTCTCTCATAATGGCTTTGTTCCTGGAGCCGCAAATTGGTCCTTCTTTTCAATGACATAGATTCGCCGGTCATGAGAAACCTTTTAAAGTAAGTGTACTGTACCTATATTACTCCATAAGTACATCATTGTCAAGGACTCTTTCGGTTGGGTAGTGGCGTCCAGCCAGGACCACTCCCGTTCACAGCCAGAATGATTCCACAGATGATTTTTCTGACCTTTACGGCTTAAGGCAAGCAGGAAGCCGCTGACCTTCAGTGCAGGATGGTGAAAAAGGCCACTATGCCCGTCATCCTGAGAGCAGCGAAGGATCTCACTCATTTCTTTTCAGTGCAATACGGGGATGCTTCGCTTCGCTCAGCATGACAAGCGAGGGGCACAGGACGACAGGCGAAGAGCTCAGGCTGACAATGGGTAGCGGCCCCGATCGCAGATATCGCGGAAGTGACATGTCCGCGCCACCGGGCGAATCATATGTGCAATCCAGACCCATATAAGCGCCGGGCTCATTCGAGCGCGAACCTGGCGGCGCTAATCGCCGCTGCGCTTGGCAACGATCAGCGTGATGTCGTCATGCTGTTCGTGAGGGCTAAATTGTTGAACTTCGTCCACCACCGAGGTCAACAGGTCTTGCGCAGGCAGCGCGCCATTCCGCCGTAACGCTTCGATTAGCCGCTGTTCCCCAAATTCTTCGCCAGCATCGTTAAATGATTCGGTGACGCCGTCGGTGTAGAGAGCCAGTGTGTCTCCTCGATCCAGCCGGCGTTCCCCACTTGAGCCATTCCATTCCTGAAAAAGTCCGAGGACGGAGCCGGTGGATTCGAGCCGTTCCAGGTTGAGATCCTTTCGCAGGAGCAGAGCGGAAAGATGCCCGCAATTCGCGTATCGCAGGCGCTGAGTCTGATCGTCGTATTCCGCAAAGAAGAGGGTGGCGTAGGCGTTGTCGGTCGTATTCTCGTAAAAGAGCCGGTTCACCGAACGTAAGAAGCGTTCTGGCTGCTCCAAAGCGAACGGCGTGAAGGGGCGGTTCCAGTATGTTGCACACTGATTGCGCAGATGCGCCTGCAAATTCGCCATCAACAGAGCAGCGGCGGTTCCTTTTCCTGAAATGTCGGCAATCACCAGCCCGAGCCGCTCCCGGCCGAGATCAAGAAAGTCGTAGTAGTCGCCGCCGACATGGCGAGCCTGGATGCAAACACTGGCATATTCAACCGTTTTGAGCGCCGGTTGCGTCTGCGGGAATAGTCTCGCCTGTGCCTGCCTGGCAATTTCCAACTCCTGGGCAGAACGGCGTTCGGATTCGATCCTCTCGGCATGCGCGCGGCGTTGCGCCTCGACTTCCCAAGTCATTTCTCCGAGGCCCAGAAGCATAAACGAATTCCCGTCCACATCTTCGAAGCTGGTGAAGGTTCCGCCCCAGGCCGGCGTCTCAGGTGGATGATGAAAACGAACCCCGCGCTTGCGCCATTCTTCAAACTTGGCAAAGACATCCTCGGTCAGGAAAACAATTTGAGTGGAGTGGCCAATGAGCTTGTACTCCTCAGAATCGGGCTTAGGAGCGACGAGAGCAAGCATTGCAGTGCCATCCGGAGGGGAGACGCCTACCCAGCGATCGCCAGATAGAAAGCGAGCGCCAAAGGCAGAGTTGAATCCGAGTTGGTCCACGTAGAATCGCAGGCTTCGATCCTGGTCGCGAACGAAAACAGTAACAGTGCTGAGGCGGAGGTAGGGATCCTGTCGATCCGGGTGAAAACTGCACCGATGCGCTCTGAAAGTTGAAGGAGGGCTGTTCATCGCCGTGATTATAGCACCAAAAACCACGCCTTCGTGCCCCCCTGCGGGGGAAAGCGGGTCGTGCTATCAAGGGTCATCGCGGCCGCTATTCGCGCTGGCCCAGTAGCCGGGTCTTGCAACCACCACGGCATTCGATTTCTTCGTCAGGCGCACCCGAATTGAATGGTAACCGGCCTGGGGATGATGAGGTTGGAACGTTAACAAATAGCGATTATGGAGATCGTCGGCGAGGCGGTTGAGTTGATGATCGAAACGGAGCTTGGAATTGAACCGAAGAGACTCGCCGCCCGAGATTTTGGACAGAGAGTTGGCAGTGTTGCGGCGCATGGCGTTCAAAGCAAATTGGAAAGGCTCCATATAAGTGAATTCCGGCCCGTCGTACTGGCCGTGAAGGTCGCGGCTCAGCTCGGAAGCCGCAGGCGAAAACGAAAGGCTATAAATGGTGATATTCGTTCCCGCCACGCGCTGCAATAAATCATGCACGGTGGCCATGCGGCTACCGTGGTCGCGAGTCTCGCTGATGATGAGCAGCACCCGGCGATTCCGTTCTGGCCGGCGGGCGAGTAAAAGAAGCGAATAGCCCACGGCATCGTCGATTGCGGCTCCGCCGTCACCCGGACCTAACCGGTGCAAAGCCGAGGAAACCGAGTTCGAGTCTGATGTAAAGTTTTCCAGCAGGTAAGGATGGCTGTCAAATAGGACGATCGCCATTTCGTGCGGAACCTCGCCCATCATGGAGTCCAGCATCAATCCGAGATGACGGAACCGAGCGAACTGCGCCGGGGCATCTCTGCCGCACTGGATTGCGACCACGACGGAAAACGGCTCCATATCGAAATCGGAATCCACTTTGACCGGTTGCAGGACGCCGTTATCTTGAACTCGAAAATCTTTGGCCGAGAGGCCATAAACGATTTCACCCGCCTTGGTTTCGACAAGCGTGGGTACCAACACAACGGTCGAGGTGGTCCGCAGGGCATGCTGCTGCCCTACACAAAGTTGAGGAAGACTCAAAATAAGTCCTCCCACGATGGCGAGCGATTGCAATCGGGCTATCACAATCTGCATGGAATTCAATCCAGATTTACACATGCAAGTCCTTGGTCTTCGATGTTCATGACAACAGCGGTTGCAGGAAGCCACGATCCATTTGGTTTTGATTGATCCCGAGCTTATCTTGCATCGAAAGGCCCACGGACCGAAAGGCGCTGTCCGTGGCGAGCGGCTTACGCGACCTTGCGCAGAACAAAGATCCAGGTGTTGCTGACGCCGCGCCGGGCCAGCCACTTGCGGAAAGCCATCCCTCGGAAGCGAAGCAAGCCGAACTGGGTGCAGGCCAAGGCGGGGGAGTCCGCGGCGCGGACGAGCATGGTGTGATCGAAGATCTTCAGCCACCGCCCTCGGGAATAGGAACGATATTCGGCCAAATGGGAGGGGAATGTTCCGTGGATAGGCGGGTAAAACCATCTTTTTAAAATCTGAAGCAGATCTGGACGTGCCTCTGGGGTGTTGCGGCTTACCGCATACGCGCCTTCAGGAGAAGCGGACTTCCGGGACTCCCTCCACTTTTCCGTCACACGCAGGGGATACCCAAGAGGATGTAGGACCAGGCCTGAGGCCTTCCAGAACCGCGTTGGTACGATGTGGGCCATATATCCGCCGGGGCGTAGGACGCGGACCGCTTCATCGAGCGCCGTCGAGCGATCCTTCATGTGTTCGGCCACGGCGCAGGAGAACACTAAGTCAAAAGCACCATCTGGAAACGGTAGCTCCTCCGCCCGGGCAAAGCAAAAACCCGAAGCGCCCGATGGGGCCTCTTCCGGGTCGATGCCGAACACTTGACCGAACCGGTGGCGGAGCAGTCCGAGCTGGAACCCGTCACCACTTCCGAGCTCCAAGACGGTTGCGTCCGGGCCCAAGGGCAGGTGCCGCATCAGGCATTCGAATTGGACGCGGCGCACTGCGTGCATCCAACGCCGCCAGGAGTCCCCGACAATGGTTTGCCTTTCGAGCATCATAATCCGGCGCTCTCGCTTCAAGGGAGGTACCCAAGGAAAAATGCCTTTCTGCCCGTGGTGGCACGAAGGCCGGGAGATCACAGCGCACAAACTGTGCCTTGACTACCGTTGCTTGCTTTCCATCATTTGCCTGACGACCGTTTGCAGGATGCCGCCATTCTTGTAGTAATTCACTTCGACGGCGGAATCGAGGCGCGCGATCACTTGGAAAGATTTTGCCGGTTGGCCATGGACACTGGCCTTTACCGTAAGCTCCTGACGCGGCTTGATTTCGCCGCTGATCCCCTCAATGTCATAAGTTTCCTGCCCGGTGACTCCCAGTGAGGCAGGGTTCTCTCCCGGCTTGAACTGGAGCGGCAGCACACCCATTCCCACCAGGTTGCTGCGGTGAATGCGCTCGTAAGTTTCGGCGATCACGGCTTTGACGCCCAGCAGCAGCGTGCCCTTGGCCGCCCAATCGCGCGACGAGCCCGCGCCGTACTCCTTTCCTGCAATCACCAGCAACGGCACTTGCTCTTGCCGGTAGCGCATGGCCGCGTCAAAGATGCTCATCTGCTCGCCGGAGGGAACATGCAGGGTGACGCCGCCCTCGACGCCGGGCACCAGAAGATTCTTCAGACGGATGTTGGCGAACGTGCCGCGCACCATGACGCGGTCATTGCCGCGCCGCGAACCGTAGGAATTGAAATCCTTTTTCTCGATGCCGTGTTCCCCGAGGTATTTCCCGGCCGGACTATCGAGGGCGATATCCCCGGCGGGCGAGATGTGATCCGTAGTGACGGAATCACCCACCAGCACCAGCACGCGGGCCCCGCGGATGTCCGAAACGGGCGGAAGCTCAGGGCCAAATCCGGCGAAGAACGGCGGCTCTTGGATATATGTCGAGTCCGGGCGCCATTGGTAGATGCCTCCGCCCGCCACCGGAATGGCGTTCCACGTAGGATTCCCTTCCCACACATCGCCGTAAGCCTTCTTAAACATTTCAGGATTCAATGAGCGGCTCATGGTCTCCAGAATTTCCTGCTGGCTTGGCCAGACTTCCCGCAGGAACACGGGCTTGCCTTTCGAATCGTTGCCGAGCGGCTCGGTGGCCAGGTCCTTGTCCACGGTTCCGGCCAGAGCGTAAGCCACCACCAGAGGCGGCGAGGCCAGATAGTTGGCCTTGACGAGGGGATGAACGCGGCCTTCAAAATTGCGGTTGCCGGAGAGCACCGCCGCGGCCACAAGCTGATTCTCCGTGACGGCCTTGCCCACGTTTTCCGGCAAGGGGCCGCTGTTGCCGATGCAAGTGGTGCAGCCATAACCCACCAAGTTGAAGCCCAATTCCGCAAGGCTGGCCAGCAGTCCGCTCTGCTCCAGATAATCGGTCACCACTTTTGATCCGGGCGCCATGCTGGTCTTCACATAAGGCGGGACGCGAAGTCCGCGCTCCACGGCTTTCCTGGCCAAAAGTCCCGCGCCCAGCATCACCGAGGGATTGGAGGTGTTGGTGCAGGAGGTGATGGCGGCGATGACCACGGCGCCGTGAGAAATGCTGGCTTGCGAGCCGTTGAACCCCACGGTGGCGCGGCGCGAGACGGCCTCCGCCGCAAGTCCGTAGCCGCGCTCCTTGACAGGCGCAGTCAACGACTTCTCAAACGACTGCTTCATGGCCGAAAGCGGAACGCGGTCCTGCGGGCGCTTGGGTCCGGCCAGGCTGGGCTCGACGCTCGCAAGGTCCAGCTCCAGATTTTCGGAATACCCAGCATCCGCACTGGAATCGGCGCGGAAAATCCCTTGTTCCTTGGTGTAGCGCTCGACGCGGTCAACCTCTTCGGGCGTTCGCCCGGTGGAGCGCAGGTAACGCAGGGTTTCCTCATCCACCGGGAAAAAGCCCACCGTTGCACCATACTCGGGCGCCATGTTGCCAATGGTGGCGCGGTCGGGCAGAGTGATTTGCGAAAGGCCGCTGCCATAAAACTCCACGAACTTTTCCACCACGCCTTTCTTGCGGAGTATTTCCGTAACCGTCAAAACCAGGTCGGTGGCCGTGACACCTTCGCGCAAGCCGCCGTGCAGCTTGAAGCCGACCACTTGCGGCGCAAGCATGTAATAGGGCTGGCCGAGCATGGCGGCTTCCGCCTCAATGCCGCCCACGCCCCAGCCCAACACGCCCAGACCGTTGATCATGGTGGTGTGGGAATCCGTGCCCACCAGAGTGTCTGGAAAGACTTGCCATTCGCCCCTTTGTTCAACCAGCAGCACCACTTTTGCCAGGTATTCCAGGTTGACCTGATGCACGATGCCCGTGGCGGGCGGCACTACGCGGAAATTCTTGAATGCCTTTTGGCCCCAGCGCAGGAATTCGTACCGCTCGCGGTTCCGCTTGAATTCGATTTCCGAATTTTTTTGCAATGCGGTCTGAACGCCGAAAACATCCACTTGCACGGAATGGTCAATCACCAGGTCCACCGGCAGCAGCGGATTGATGCGCTCCGGATCGCCGCCAAGCTTCTTCACGGCGGAGCGCATCGCCGCGAGGTCCACGACGGCAGGAACGCCGGTGAAATCCTGCAGGATGACTCGCGCCGGCTTGAAGGGGACTTCCGATTGCGCAGGCGTCTTCGCGCTCCATCTCGCCAGCGCCTGAACGTTCTCCGCAGTGACGGTTTCACCGTCGATGTTCCGCACCACGGATTCGAGCAACACCTTAATAGAATAGGGCAGCCGCGAGATCGGACCCAACCCTGCCTTGTCCAACCGGTCCAAGCGGTAAATGACAGCTTCGCCTTGGGCAGTCTTAAAGGAGGCACGGGCTGAAAAGGGATCTTGCTTCGCAGTTATCACGGCAGGTTCACCTCAATCAGGAATGGACCGATCATCTGGACTACATTTGATCTTACAACAATTTCGCGCAGAGGGGTTTGCTCCGGTATGGACATTCGCAAGTAGCGGGAATCTGGCCCTTTCAGTTCCCGGAAAAACAAGCCATAATAGTCCAAGGGCTTGGGGCAAGATGTGTAAGGCCAGCGTCAAAGGGCGAGGGCGCGGTTGCAGTATTAATATTCCGGCATTTTGCCCCGGGTTAATCACAATTCGCCGTTGAAGAGTGATTCGCTGTAGCGGCGCTCTATGAGCGCCGGAAACCGCTGAGGACCCAAGTTCGGCGCTCATAGAGCGCCGCTACAGCAAACAAACTGAGACACTACCGAGGCCTGGGCCCGACTTTTTTTGGCGTTTGCTTTTGGGTGATCCTCCATGAACGAAATAGAAACAATTCCCGCGAATGCCGATTCCGTCGAAGCCGGAGAGATTCCCCGGACGCTCCCGCCCGAGGACACGGTTGAAAAGGCGGTCCGGGAGCCGGGATGGGCGGAAGCCCGGCAACTGGCGCTGAAACAGCTCGACAAGCTTGTGGGGCAAGAACCCAAGATGCTTCGTGGCAACCGGCCGGAAGCCGTCCATGCGATGCGCGTATCCAGCCGGAGACTTCAAGAGGAATTGGACCTCATTTATTCCAAGCCGCGTCCACCCGAAATCCGCCGGCTGCGCCGCAAGGTCCGGCGTTGCCGGAGCGTTCTCTCCGGCTTGCGCAATTGCGACGTTCTGCTGGCGCGGACCGAGAGCCGCCTTGCCAATTCCCGATCGACCCGCCGCCAAGCGTGGGGGACGGTTGCGGCGTTCCTTCACAAACGCCGTGAAGCGCTCTTCTCCAAAGCGGCTCACAGGCTGACTCGAATCAATTTGCCGGAAATCTATCTCGAGCTTCGGGACCACCTGGCCGGGCCAAATACAGCGCTGGGTTCATCCCGGAACGGTGACGAACCCTTGCCGCCGCCAGAACAGAATCATCCTGCCGAGTCCCTGCGGAAGCGTTTGGCTGATGAGCTAAACCGGCGTTGGGAGGAATTCGAGCGCCAGGCCGGGAAAGCGAATGAGGATCCCGGCCACACGGGGCTGCACCCTTCACGGATCGCCGCCAAAAAATTGCGTTATCTGATCGAGGTGGCTGCCGAATTCGAGGTCGAGGGAAGCCAGCAGGCTCTCGAATGGTTCAAGAAATTGCAAACGGTCCTTGGAGACTGGCACGACCTCGAAATGTCGGAAATCGTGCTCACGCAAATCGTGGGAAACGCCAAGTTCATTCGCGAAAACCTGGCGCAGGCGCCGTGGATATTGAGGCTCATTGAACAAGAACGTAAATCCAAGGAACGCCTAAAGAACAAAGGCATGGAAACGTTGCGCCATGTCTCGAGCCATGGTCCCATCCGCGCCTGGATCAATTCCCTTCAATAATTCCCTTCCGCCTTTGGGTTGTTAGCGTGGGCTTGTTGATTCTCTTCGCAGCTTCTCTCCCACCGGTTCAGGAGCGGCCCAATTGTTGAAAATGAACACCAGATGAAGGCTGAGGCTTCGGCAAATCGACCTCTTCATCCTGCCTTGTGACCGATTTCCTTCGAACCCTTCAGAACCTCGGTAATTTCGCGATACATTTCCGGCCGCCGCGCCGCGATACGGTTGAACTCCCATGCGCCGGGGGAGCGAATGACATGGTTGTTGTCCACACCTTCGAGATCGACCTCCGCGTAAAGAATCGTGCTTTCCGTTTCGCCCGCTTCGGCCAGGACTTGACCGGTGTAGTCAATGATCTGGGAGTGGCCGGAAAAGCGGAAACCACGTTCCTCGCCTACCCGGTCCGCGGCGATCACCACCATGTGATTTTCCGTGGCGCGAACTTTGGGAGTGTGCTGCCAAGAATCGGAACCCCAAGGCCAGTTGGTAGGGATGGCCAGAATTTGACCGCCTTTCAGTTTCACAACCCGGCCCGACTCCGGAAAACTGCAATCGTAGCAGATGTTAATCCCGATCTTTCCGGCCGGAGTCTTAAAAACCGGGAAAGGCTTGTCCCCCAGCTCATCAAAGCGATCGATGCCCAGGCAAAGCAAATGAACCTTGCGATGCGCGCCCAGAATTCCCTGTGGTGATATAACCACGGCGGAGTTGTAGATATTGTCCCCATCGCGCTCCAGCATTCCTACCACGGCAGTGCAATCCCACCGCTTGGCCGCTGCCGCTATTTTCTCTGTCGACGGACCGGGCACCGGCTCCGATTCTGGTAGGGCTTCTTCCTTGCTCGCAAAGCAGTATCCCGGCAACGCGCATTCCGGAAAAACAGCAAGCCTGGCGCCCGCTCGCGCCGCGTCCTTAAAGTTTTCCAGAATCACCCCCAAATTGAAATCCTTCTCGAAGATTTTCACATCCATCTGTACCGCAGCCACTTTCATCGATTTTCTCCCGTCAAGATTTGACTCGCCATTTTAACAGTAATTCACGCCTGCCCAGGGGCAATTGCGAAGCGGTGTGCCGCTTTGCGCACCGTGAGTCCAACAGAATTCTTTTGGCAAAAACACAACTCAAAGGAGGATTGGCGGGTTTATAAGACAACTGACGCTGAAAGCGATAACTGTGCAACCGGCATCGAGCTGGGACGGAGGGGCGGGATGCGCAACCCTGCATTGAGCGCTTTGGGGGGCAGACCTGGCCGGAGACAACTCGCAACATCCCCTTTCGCTTGATTGAAGCCGCTTATCAGAGGGTCAATTTCACTGAAGACCCGCAGAACGACGTGCGAATATCGGTGGGGATTGTTTTCATGCTTGGCAAGAGGTGAAGATCACAGGGATAATGCGATACTTGGGTTTTTCATCAAGGTAAGCGGTCGGCCATGCCGGTTCGAAAATCAATCCGCCGTCTCTTCGTGTGCGCAAGCGTTTTCATCTTGCTTGCGCCGTCCGGGAGGGCGCAAAGCAATGATCCGGACAAAGCCTCCAGCGAGGCGGTAACCCAAGCAGCCTCCCAGACCTCGAATCCTTTTCGCGGTTTTACCGGCTATGAATATCTCTCCTTCACGTCTGACCCCTTTGGCCAACTCTACCGGCTTGACTCAAACCTCGGCTACAATATTAATCAGTATTTTAGCTTTGACGCCGGTATCCCCCTGTATTTAGCCAGTGGCTCACCCAGTTTGGGTTCATCCGGGTCCGGACTGATGCCTGTGAGATCCGGAAAGACATCGTTGAACAATGAGTCGGGACCGGGTGACGTGTACGCGGACTTACTATTCACGATCCCGGTTCGATCCTTCAATTGGTATTCGACCCTGACAGGAACGTTGCCCACCGGCAAGGTCGCAGCAGGATTCAGCACAGGCCGGCCGACCTATAATTGGGACAATTATCTTGAGCGCGACATCTCCCACTTGCGTCCATTCGCGGATGTAGGCATCGCTAACTCCATCTATGATACTGGCGCTTTTGTGCTGCCCTACACGACCTATGGACTGGTGACCCATCTTGAAGGCGGCGCCGGGTACCAACTCGTTCATTCCATTTCGGTCGGAGCTTCGGTTTATGATGATTTGACTTCCGGCCAGCAAACGGTCTTTAGCAGGGTGCTTCCCTTTGCGGCTCGCGCCGGTCCGTGCCTGGCGGCCTCAGCCTTTGAATGCGGTAACGAGACCGTGGGCCCCGCAGCCATTGCCCGCGACCACGGAGCCAGCGTATGGATCCAGTCATTTTCCTTTCACGGCGTTGACCTCTTTGCAGGCTATACCTACAGCGCGCAATATAAGTTCAACACCTTTTCACTGGGCGTGGGACTGAGGCTTGGACCCTTGTTTCAGAAGGCCCGATCCACTCTGGACAAACCCAAGCGCCAACCGTGATCGCCAATCCTCGTCCTCATGTAACAGCATGGTCCCTGTTTGCAAAAAAAACCGGAGCAGCCTGGGTAAGCCCGGCGGGTCGAACGGCAAGGCTGAAGCCGCGCGCTGGCAGTCTTTGGGCGTTCCCAAATTCGACACTACCTTGGAATTCAACGCCTTGACATTACGGCAGGAAAAAGCTAGCTTCAGTAAAACTATCATTCTAGGTACGGTCCGGGGCTTCGCCGCTCTTTAAGTAAAGGACGGCATGAGGTGCCACACATGAAAGGCAGGGGCAAGTGAGACATCTTCGATTCATCCAGTTGATTGCGCTGATTGTTATTCCAGCTAGTTCCTTCGCCACTCAGATCATTATTGGCAAAGGAACTCGCAGCACTCCCATTACCACCTTGACCTTTGTAATCACGTCCCCGTCCGGCACCAGCCCTGGGACGAGCCCCTGCTTCCTCGGCAATATCGAAGTGCCGGACTGCGACTTCGTGAATGAAAGCGGGACCACCTGGAAGAATCTATTCATCCAGTTTGATCCATTTCAGCCCGATAAGAATTTGCAGTGCAGCGGCGGGCCGTGGTTTGATAACTGCCAGTTCAACTTTGGGCCGGACAACCAGGTGATCAGTGTTTTCTTTTCCAACACCCCTAGGACTGCTCACTGCGATCCAAACCAAGACAATTTCTGCGGAATCCCCAGTGGATCCCAAGGAGATTTCATTTTCGATGTGAAGGGTTTCATCGCTCCCACGAATTTTGACGCCCAGGCCAACGTTCCAGAGTCTGCAACCATCATTCTCTTTATGATAGGTTTGCTGGCGCTCGCAATGTGGAAATATCGAAGGACCGCGGCCCTCCTCTGAGCCTGGTTCTTCCCCCGGTTATCCTCGGGCAACCGGGAAACTTGGGTAGGAGCAGTGGCCTTCCTTCACAGTAAAGTAAGTCCTATACACGACGCCATAAGTCGGCGGCGGTCATTCGCTGTAGCACCGCTCTATGAGCGGCGAAATACGCCACTCGCAGGCCAGCGCTACAGTTTTGGAGCCCCGCCGACTTAGTATACCGGCTCCCGCCACAAACCGCTGTCAGGTCTTTTTTGGCAGTCAGTGATTGTGTATTCCTCCAATCTGCTTGAGCAGGTCCTTAAAGGCGGGGTTCGGTCTCAGGCTGTCCAACTGTGGGTCGTTTTCCACGTAACTCGGTGAAAATCCCTTCTTCAACGCCTCTCTTAGCGCTTGAAGCGCATCGGGCGCATGCCCCGCCAGCGCCTGAATCACCGCCTCATCATAAATCAAATCGACGTCCGTCCCATCAATGGATCGAGCCCGGTGAATAAGCTGCACGGCCTGGCCCGGGTTGGCTGTCTTCGCGTAATCAAGCGCCAAATTACCCATGGCGTCGGAGTCCCTGGGGTTCACCTGCAGGTCCTTGACCCCCAGTTCGATCGCGTGATTATAAGTGGATCGCGCCTTGTCAGCTTGGCCAGACCAGCGGTAAGCGTCGGCCAGATTGGCGGCCGTCACCGCCTGATTCGGGTTCATCTGCACCGCCCTTTCGAAAGTGGTGACTGCGTCGTTGTAACGCCTTAGAAAGAAGTAAGCGTTTCCCAAGTCTGTCACTGTGTCATACGTGGGGCGAAGCTGGAGAGCTCTTTGAAATGCCGCTATCGACTGATTGTATTTGCCCAACTGGAAGTAAATGGCGCCCGTATTTTCGTATCCCACGGCATTGTCTGGCTCAAGGCGCGCTACCTGTCGGAAAGCCGCCAAAGCATGATCGTATTCACCAACCTGGAAATAGGCTGAGCCAAGCTCATTGTAGTTGTTCCAGTAGTAAGGATTAATCTGGACTGCTCTTTGATAGGCTTGCAAAGCTTCGACCTTTCGCCCATCTGCCAGGAAGGCGTCGCCCAGGCGGCGATAAGCGTCATCCGAGTTCGGAGCCAGCTTCACAGCGCGCTGCAGCATGACGATGGCCTCGGCGGTGTGTCCTGTGGCCGTGTAAACGTTGCCGATGGAGGAAAAAACGTCCGGCAGTTTATTGTTCAAGTGTTCCGCCTGCTGGGCCGCGCTGAATGCCTTATCCGCCCAGAAACGATCTTTATTTTGTAAGTACACTTCCAGACTTGCATCGGCAATTCCGGCGTAAGCCAAGGCGAAATTCGGATCGAGTTTAAGAGCCTCATCGTAGTCGCTGAGGGCGGTTTGAATCTTCTCCAAACCGGGTCTGCCGCGCATCAGGTCTCGCCCCTTGAGGTAAAGATCGTAGGCGGCGAAGTTCTCAGTGGGGTTCGCGGAGGCGCGGGTCTGCTCATCCTCGCCCCGCTTCGGTTCCAGCTCATCGGCAAGTTTGTTATAAATCTGATCCTCAAGGGTGAGCAGGTCCTGGGGCACGCCGGAAAACTCCTGGGTCCACAAAAGACGGTCGTGGACGGCATCCCGCAAATTGACGATGATGGCGATTTTATTTCCGCCGCTTTGCAGCGTTCCATTCACCACCAAGTTCACGCCGAGATCCCGCGCCTGTTGGGAGAGAGGCAGCTTGGGATCGACCTTCTCCACAGTCTCCGCTGAGGCCACATGAACGTCTTTCAACTGAAACAGCTTGGAGGATAGCGCGTCCCCCAGACCTTCAGCGATATAACCCAGCGAAACCCGATCGCCCAGCACGCGGAAAGGAAGAATGGCAACAAATTTTCCCGGCTTAGCGGCCGGAGGACCGCTTTCAACCGCGCCTGTCGAATGGAACGGACTAAGGATGACGCGCCGGGTGGCGGGGATGATTAGCAGCAGGAGGATGACGCCGGCGGCAGCGGCCACGGCGCTCACCCCGCCGCGGCTGGTGGGAAGCGTTAAGGTGATTTGGGTGGCCCGCAAGCTTCTCGAAACCGCGGGATGGCGCCCGTTGTCAAGATCGAGCAGAACTTCGCGCGCGGACGGGTACCGCTTCGCCGGATCCTTTTCCAGGCAACGCAAAATGATCCTTCCGAGATATGCAGGCAACCCGGTGTTAATCTCTCTCGGATCGCGGGGCTTTTGCTTCAAGCGCCGGTACATAATCTGCATCGCGGTCTCGCCCGGGAAGGGCGATTCTCCCGTCGCGAGCTCGTAGAGGATCAGACCCAGCGCGTAAATATCGCTGCGATGGTCAACGGAAGCGCCTTCCACCTGTTCGGGGGACATATACTGCGGTGTACCCAGAATCACCCCCGTCTGAGTCATGGTGGCGGCATCCGATTCCAGGGACTTTGCCAAGCCGAAATCGGAGACATAAGCGTGGCCCGCTTCATCCAGCAGGATGTTTTGGGGCTTCAGGTCGCGGTGAACGACGCCCTCTGCATGGGCCGCTTCCAAGGCCTGGCAAAGCTGGCGGGCAATGTTCAAAACCTGTTCCAGAGGAAGCGGTCCTTTCCTCTTGAGCAGGTGATGAAGATCCTCTCCTTCGATATACGCCATCGAGATGAATTTCATTCCGTTGACGTCACCGAGATCATGAATACGAAGAATATTCTTGTGGGATATCTTGCTGGCCAGCAACAACTCCTGCTTGAAACGCAGCATGGAGTGCGGTTGCGAAGTCAACTCCGGGCGGACAAGCTTCAACGCCACGTCGCGGTTCAACTCCCGGTCATATGCTTTGTAAACCGCTCCCATGCCACCCCGCCCCAGGAGTGAAATGATCCTATAACGCGGGCCGAAATCGGAGCCCGGCTCGACGACCGCTGATTCATTCGAAGAGAAGGGAGTGGTCCCCAAGCCCGCCGCGGTAAGGGTGGGAGTGTTAGCGTCGCCTGGAGATGGAGTAGCGAGGCCTACCGCAGCAGCAGGGGGCTTGCGAAACTCGGCCTCAGCCGTCGCATCGGGTTCTCCGCCAATCGTCTCAGTGTAAGCTGAGGCGGAAAGGCTGGAACCACAGCGGGTGCAGCGGACAGAATCATTGGAATTAATCGTTGAACACTGCGGACACGTCATCAAAACACCGCGAGCCCAACTTGAAACAAGCGGGCGTCAGGCGTATTAGATTATCAGCCAGAAACGTCACGCCCGCAAGCCGAATCGAATCCTCAACATCCGCGCGGCTCATTATTCCCCGGGCAAGCTCTTGTGGTAAACACGCGCGGGGACCTCGGTCGACACGGGAGGCGTCCGCTCGCAATGGGCAAAGCATCTCACAAGGGATTTTTCAGTGTTGACAAATAGCGAATAAAAAGCGAAACTAGATTCATTCAATCCTCATTGGAGAACTTCTATGAC
>Ga0207416_1002644_pt1 | contig 18892 bp, 19 predicted proteins | sample PaiPotPPM11metaG_FD_184107 | JGI IMG/M metagenome (GOLD analysis project Ga0207416, IMG submission 184107) | Iron sulfur acid spring bacterial and archeal communities from Banff, Canada, to study Microbial Dark Matter (Phase II) - Paint Pots PPM... ...
GGTAGACCTTGAACTTGACGCCCGGGTAATCGGCCTGCAGTTCGCCGTTCTCCCAGTTGCCGATGATGTCCATGGCGGCCTTGTTCTCGCCGAAGGCCTGGCCGCTGAAGCCCGCGCCCAGCTGTGAAGGGAACTTCATGATGCCCTGGGTCAGCATGCCCTTGAGGTACGTCAGCGCCGCGACGTTCTGCGCGCTGTCAAGCTCGACCGTGGTGCCGGCGGCGTTGGTGACGGTTCCCCCGTTCTGGTAGAAGAACTCGTCGATGCCGGAGTGGGTCTGGTCGATGGTCAGCCCGGTCCGGCTGCCGGTGGTCAGCTTCTTCGCGTCCGCCTCGAGTTGGCTCCAGTTGGCCGGCGGCGCGCCGAGCCCGGCTTGCTGCCAGTCGGCGGCGTTGACGTAAAGCGCGAGGGTGGAGGCGTCCTTCGGCTCGCACGTGAACGTGCTCTTGTACGTGAACGCCTGGGTGAGCGCCGACGCGAAGCCGCCGGCGTTGGACAGGCTCGACGGGTAGGCGTCGAGGACGCCGTCCTTGGCGTAGTTCTGGAACGTCAGCGGGTCGAGGTAGAAGACGTTCGGCGGGGTGCCGCCGGAGAATCCCTGCGCCACCTGCTGGGTGAGATTGGACGCCGGGATGACCTGTACGGGGATGCCGCTCTGCTTGGTGAATGCCTTCGCCGCCTGCTGCACGGCGGCCGTCTCCGCGGTTCCGCTCGAGCCGAACATCAGCGTCAGCGTGGACTTGTTGGCCGTGGCGGCCGGGGTGCTGCTCGCTGACGAGGAGCCGAATCCATTGCCTGAGGAGCAGGCCGTGGAGAGCACCGCGAGCCCGGCGGCCGCGAGGGCCGCGATGGCGATCTTGGATCTCATGATGTCCTCTTCTCGGGGGATGGTGAGGAACTGCGAACGACGAGGTGCGGCTCGAGCAGCGCGCGGGGCCGGGCGCTGCGCTTGCGCGTGCCGCTGCCGGAGGAAAGGAGTGTGTCCAGTGCGACCAGGCAGGCGTCGGCCACCTCGTCCAGCGGCTGCGCCACGCTGGTCAGGCCCACCGCCGCGGCCGCGGTGGAGTCGTCGAAGCCGATCACGGCCACGTCCCGGCCGGGGACGAGGCCGCGGGCGGTGATCTCGGTCCATGCGCCGAGCGCGACCGTGTCGCTGACGCATACAAAGGCGGTCGGCGGGTCGGCCGAGTCCAGCATCCCGGCGCAGGCCGCCCGGCCCTGCACGAGGTCGTCCTCCAGTCGAGCGAACCGGCCGTCGGTCGGCACGCTCGCCGCCCGGCAGGCCTGCTCCCACCCGGCCTTGCGGTCCTCGCCCACGTCGGAGTCCTCCGGCCAGCCGAGGAAAGCGATGCGCCGGTGGCCGGCCGCGATCAGGTGCTCGGTGGCCGCGCGCTCCCCGTGGGCCCCGTCCACATCCACCCACGGGTGCGTGCCTTCGGTGCCCCACGGACGGCCGAATGTCACGAAGGGGACCCGCTTGCGCTGCAGCCACGATGTCCGGCGGTCCGCCGAGTGCGTGCCGGTGATCACGAAGGCGTCGAGCGTGTAATCGCCGAGCAACTGGTCGTAGGCCCGGATTTCCTCATCGTCGTCGACGGCGGTGAACAGCAGGATCCGGTAACCGGACTTCTGCGCCCGGCGGGTCAGGGCGTGCAAGAAGGCGTTGTGGAGTTCGCCCTTCCACTGGCCCGGTTCAGGGATGATCACCGCGATGAGGTGCGACCGCTGGGTCCGCAGCGTCTGCGCCGCCTTAAGCGGCCGGTAGCCCGTTGTCGCGATGACCGCTTCGACCCGCTCGCGGGTCTCGGCGCGGACCAGGTGCGGCGCGTTGATCACGTTCGAGACAGTCTGCAGCGACACGGAAGCAGCCTTGGCGACGTCGGCCATCGTCGGGCGCTGTGCTGGCACCTTGATCCTCTTTGATCGTTAAATTTGAACGATCGATTTGATCGTTCAAAGCACTGCTAGGATCACGCTGACGGTACGCCGCTGTCAAGCAGTTCCGGTCACGAGGCGACGAGGTACGACGAACCTGTAAGAGGAGACCGATGTCCGCGCTTGACCAGCCCTGGCTGCACGATCTCGTCACGGTGCTGAGTGCGCCGACCGTGATGCTCTGCGAGCCAAGCGGCCAGATCCGTAACGGCAACGCCGAAGGCGTGCTGCACGCCGACGTGCGGGTCTTGTCCCGCGCGGTGCTCACGGTGGGCGGGAACGAGCCCGCGCCGATCGGCAGCGGGCTGGCCGGCGCGCGGTCCGCCTGGTTTGTCGCGGTACCGAGGGCACTTGGTGACGACATCGTCGACCCGACGGTCAGGATCGAGCGGGAGCGGACCCTCGCCCCCGGCGAGGTGAGCGAGCGGATCCGGGTCGTCAGCTTCGCCGACTCAGGCGTCGACAGCGAACTCGTGCTGACCGTCGCCGCCGATCTGGCCGGCCTGAGTGAGATCAAGGCGGCGGAGGAGGGGCGGCCGGTGCCGCTGACCCTGGGCCGAGACGGCTTGAGCTGGGGTGACGGAGTGCTGGCGGTCACGCTTTCCGCGCCCGGCGCCGAACTTGTCGCCGATACCGCGGCCGGCGGCGCGACGATTCGCTGGCCGGTGCGGCTAAGCGGGCGCGGAACCAGGGAGTTCGGCTGGCGGTTGACGGTGACCGATCCGGCCGCGTCGGTCATCGCAGCACCCGGCGACGAGCCTAGGCCGGCCCGGGTCACGGCCGACGACCCTCGGCTGGCGGAACTTGTCGAGCGGTCGCTAGCCGACGTGGCCGCGCTGCGGATGGCCGTCCCCGGCAGTCCCGGCGACGTGTTCCTCGCCGCGGGTGCACCGTGGTACTTCACGCTCTTCGGCCGGGACAGCATCTGGGCCGCGCGCCTCCTGCTGCCGTTCGGCTGGCAGCTAGCCGCCGGGACCCTCCGCACGCTGGCGGCGTTTCAGGGAAGCAAGCTCGACCCGGAGACCGCGGAGGCGCCCGGCAAGATCCCGCACGAACTGCGGCGCGGCGGGTCCCTCTACTACGGCACGATCGACGCCACCCCCCTGTGGATTTGCCTGCTGCACGATGCATGGCGCTGGGGCATGCCCGACAGCGAGGTAAGGGCCCTGCTACCTGCGCTCCACGCGGCGCTCGAGTGCATCAGCCGGTACGGCGACTCCGACGGGGACGGGCTGCTCGAGTACATCGACCAGAGCGGGCACGGGCTTTCGAACCAGGGCTGGAAGGACTCAGCCGACTCCATCCGCTTCGCCGACGGCCGGATCGCCAAGCCGCCGGTCGCCCTGTGCGAGGTGCAGGGGTACGCGTACGAGGCGGCGATGGCCGGGGCCGAGCTGCTGACCGCGTTCGGTGAACCCGGCGCCGCCCGCTGGCGAGACTGGGCGGCTAGGCTGGCCGAGGCGTTCCGGGCCTCGTTCTGGCTGCCGGACGGCTACCCGGCGCTCGCCCTGGATGCGGCCAAGCAGCCGGTCGACTCGCTGACCAGCAACATCGGCCACCTGCTGGGGACTGGGCTCCTCACAGAAGACGAGGAGGCGCTGATCGCCGCCTGGCTGTCAGGTTCGGACATGGACTCGGGCTTCGGGCTGCGCACCATGTCCGCGGGCAACGTCGGCTACAACCCGCTGAGCTATCACTGCGGGTCGGTGTGGAGCCACGACACGGCCATCGTGATCAGGGGACTGTACCGCAGCGGCCACGGCGCCGCCGCGGCCCGGCTGGCCGACGGGCTGCTGTCGGCCGCCGCTGCGTTCGACTGGCGTCTCCCCGAGCTGTTCTCCGGCGAGAACCGCGGACCAGTGCCCTACCCGGCGGCGTGCCGGCCGCAGGCCTGGTCGGCCGCCGCCGCCGGGGCCCTGACGCAGGCACTGCTCGGCCTCGACGTGGACGTGCCCGCCGGCCTGGTCCGGATCGAACCACCCGACCGGCCGCCAGGCAGTGCGGGCCGGCGGCTCCGCGTCGACGGGCTGGTGGCGGGCGGCGAAACGTTCAGCGTCGGCATCGACGAGACCGGCCACGGTTACCTGATCGGATGCGGCCTGCGCCGGAGCTAACCGGCAGGCGGCGATATTCGCCCCAGGTGACCCGCAATGACAGGAACAGTCGACGGTCACTTACCCGCGATTCGGCCTCCGTCGACGTGCAGGATCTCTCCGGTTACGTACGGTGCCGACTCCAGGTACAGGACGCCTTCCACGATGTCACTGACCTGGCCGACGCGCCCGAGCGGCGGCAGTTTCCCCGCGAGCGCCTCGGGCGTGTAGGACTCGGCCGGGTGCCGCGCGGTCTGGATGATGCCTGGTGCGACGGCGTTCACGCGGATGCCGCGGGAAGCGTACTCCACGGCCAGCGACTTGGTGACCGCCGCCAGGCCGCCCTTCGTCAGCGCGGTCAGCGCCGTGGGTTCCACGGAGTCGGCCCGGTCCGCGATGCTGGCGCTGATGTTGACGACGTGGCCGCTGTGCTGCTTTAGCATCTGGCCGATGGCGCGCTGGGTCACCCAGAAGAATCCGGCCAGGTTGACGCCGGTGACCAGCGCGTAGTCCTCGGCGGTGTAGTCGGTAAACGGCTTGGACACGAAGACGCCCGCGTTGTTGACCAGGGTGTCGACTCGCCCGAAGCGGTCAATTGCCTGGCTGATGATCCGGTCGGCGGTGGCCTGTTCTGAGATGTCGCCCGCGACCGTGAGGACGTCCGGGTCGTTCGACGGCTCGATCGTGAGAGCATTCGCCACGACCGCCCAGCCTCGCTGCCGGTACCCCTCGACGAGGCCGGCGCCAATTCCCTTCGAGCCACCCGTCACGATTGCCACTCTGTGTCCGGTGTCGCTTTGCTGCCCGGGATCGCTCACGGCTTCTCCGTTCTCACGCTCGTGGGGTGCCCGCTTCCGGCGGGTTACAGGCGGGAAGTGAGCTCGGCGACGATTTCCGCTGCTGACTGTGGCTTTCTCGCCAGGGCAACGCTCTGTCCGGCCCACATCGATAGCGCCTCGATGTCACCGGTCGTCCCGACCATCGGCGGGGCCGGCTCGTAACGAACGATTCCCTCGCCCGAGGCGAAGTGCGCGATCACGTCGCCGTAGCCTGGCCGCTGCGCGAGCGGGGGGCGGCCTGCGGCCTGCCACGTGTCGGCGGTTGAGTTGCGGAGCGCGCGGTGGGGAGAGTCGGGCCACCCGACCGAGTACAGGTTGGGGTAGCGCTGCGGATCGGTCTCGGCCGCGGCTATCAGCCGGCGCCGGTAGTCCTCATGGATCGGCATCTCCTCGGCCAGCAGGAACCGCGTGCCCAGCCACGCAGCCTGGGCGCCTAGGGCGAGCACCGCCGCGACGCCGCGAGCGTCACCGATCCCGCCAGCCGCGATCACCGGCACCGGCGCCACCGCGTCCACCACGGCGGGCACCAGCGGCAGTGTCGCGACGGTACCCCACACGTGCCCGCCCGCCTCCCAGCCCTGCGCAACGATCACGTCCACGCCGGACGCGACTGCTCGCCGGGCTTCCTCGGCAGTGCCGACCGTGTGCATGACAATCCCCCCGGCGTCGTGGACCTGCTCGATGTAGCCGCCGGGATCACCCAAGAAGAACGACACGATCCGCAAGCCGGCATCAAGGGCCTGGCCGAGGCGGCCGTGACGATCTTCGGTGAGCACGAGGTTGCCGCAAAATGGCCGCGCGGTCAGCGCCGCCGTCTCCCGGACCACGGCTCCGACGTCTTCTGACCACGTCAGCGTCAGCATGCCGAGCGCGCCCGCATTTGAAACCGCCGCGGCCAGTTGGGGGACCGCGACCATGGGCGCCAGGACGATCGGCTGTTCAATCCCAAGCAACTCGCACACCGGGGTGCGCATCGCGTTCACCCCTTGCCCGGCTCAACATACGACGTCGGCATCGACCCGGGGGACCGGCGGTCCCAGCCGTGGAACTTCGAGTAGTCGTTGGCGTCCCACGCTTCGCGGAGCCCCGGGGTGCTCAGGTCCCAGTCCGGGCGAATCTCCCTCGTGGCTTCGCGGAGGTCATGCCACAGGTCGTAGAACGACGGGCGCCCCCAGAACCAGTAGCCGTTGTAGACGCTGTACACCACCAGCCCCGGCTTGAGCACCAGGGTGTGCGGGACCATGGGGTTGTGCTCGGGGTCGGTGTACTCCTGGATGTCGAGGTCCTGCTGGACGGTCCGGCCGGGATCGGACAGGAAGGTCCACTGGGCGCCCACCGACGCGCGGAACTCTTGCAGGGTGTGGTGGTCGTCGGTGGCGATCGTGGCCATCTGGGTGTAGGCCACCGCGATCTTCGGGTAGTTGGCCGCCAGTTCGAGGTGCTGCTGGTGCTCTTTGGGGCAGTAGTTGCCCCGCGCCAGGGTGAGGATCAGCGGATCGCGGCCCTGGATCTCGCTGAGCGCGCGCACCGTGCCGGTCTGGTCGGGAAGAGCGTAATCGGGGAAGATACCGCCGGGTCGGATGTCAGGACGCATCGGATGACCACCTCTCGCAGCCTCGAGTACCTAACCTGCATCGTGTCATTGCCAGCCGGCTCACCGTCCGCGGCCCCGTGGCTTGAGGATGCCGCGGGTGAAACCCTCGGTAACCGCGGCACCACGGTGTCCCCGTACGCCTTGTGCAGGTTTCGCACCTCTATGACCGATCTCATAGCGGCAGCATCGCGGCTTCGCGCCGGCGGCACATCGCCCGGCCAGCCGCGAATATCGCGTTCTGCGACTGAGCCCGCAGGGTCAGCCGGGACGGTAACCCGCATCCACCAGTTGGCTAATACCGGACATAGGCCCCATCTGTGCGCCCGGCTCCGCCGCCGGGCATCTAACCTGGAAATAAGGCCGAGACGACGACGCGAAAGGACGCTGCCATGGACGGGACGCTGGCTGCCGCTGATCTGGAACAACTGCGCAAGGACTTCTCGGCCAACCCGAGGTACCGGCTTGCCCAGAACGCGGTGACCCGGGTTACCGTCGACGACGTCGCCATCGACCGTGAGATCGTCAGCAGCATCGACCATTCAATGTCGACGACGCTGGACGACTGGAAGGTCACGAACCAGGAGCACAGCGGCCGCTGCTGGCTGTTCGCCGGGCTGAACCTCCTGCGCGTCGGCGTCATGCGCGAGACCGGGCTCGAGGATTTCGAGTTCTCTCAGAACTACGCGATGTTCTGGGACAAGCTCGAGCGGGCCAACTACTTCCTTGAGGCGATCATCGAGACCGCGGACCGCGACGTCGACGACCGCACCGTCGGTTTCCTGCTGGAGTCGGTGGCCGGCGACGGCGGCCAGTGGAACATGTTCGCCGCCCTCGTCGCCAAGCACGGCCTGGTCCCCAAGGGGTACATGCCGGAGACGCAAAGCTCGTCGAACACGGGCCGGATGAACTCGGTTCTCCGCTATCAGCTTCGCCAGGGCGCGCGGTCGGTCCGCGCGGCCACCGCCGAGAGTCTTGAAGCCGCCCGTGCCGCCAAGGCCGAGACCATGCAGGTCGTTTACCGGATCCTTTGCATTCACCTGGGAACCCCGCCCGAGCGCTTCGACTGGCAGTGGACCGACAAGGACAAGAAGTTCCACCGGGACGGTGTCCTTACCCCTCAGGAATTCGCCGCCAAGTACGTGAAACTGCCGGTCGGCGATTACGTCTGCCTGGTCAACGACCCCCGGCCGTCCAGCCCGGTCGGGCGGACCTTCACCGTCGAGTACCTCGGCAACGTCATCGGCGGCCCGCGGGTCATCTACCTCAACGTGGACACGCAGTTCATCAAGGACATCGCGGCGGCCACGATCCAGGGCGGTGAGCCGGTCTGGTTCGGCTGCGACGTCGGCAAGATGATGAGCAACGACTACGCGTTCTGGGACGCCGGGCTCTACGACCTGCCGTCGGTCTACGACACCGGCTTCGGCCTCGACAAGGCGGCCCGCCTCGCGTACCACGAGACCGCGATGACGCACGCGATGCTCTTCACCGGGGTCGACGTGCTTGACGGAGTGACTCGGCGCTGGCGCGTGGAGAACAGCTGGGGCGGCGACCGCGGCAAGGACGGCTTCTTCACGATGAACGACTCCTGGTTCGACCAGTACGTCTTCGAGATCGCGGCCCGCAAGAGCGCACTCCCGGCCGACCTCCGGAGCGCCTTGGATGCCGAGCCCATCGTCCTGCCTGCCTGGGACCCAATGGGCGCCCTCGCCCGGTAGCCGGCAGCCCGGTAGCCGGAGCCGTTCGCGGCCCCGTTTGCGTTAGAGCGCACTCTAACTCCTAGGCTCGTAATCGTGACGACTTGGAGCACCAGGCAGGCCGCGGAGAAGTGCGGCCTATCCGAGTACACCTTGCGCTGGTACGAGCGGATCGGCCTCGTGGGCCCGGTGGCTAGGGGCGGTGACGGACGCCGCCGGTTCAGCGACGCTGACCTGAACTGGCTCACGCTCATCACCCGGCTTCGCGAAACCGGCATGCCGGTCAGCGATATGCAGCGTTACGCGGAGCTCGTGCGGTCGGGCGGCGGCGAAGCCGAGCGCCTCGAACTTCTCAAGCGTCATCGTGAGGAGGTGCGCCGGTCGCTCGCGGCCCAGCGGGAATGTCTCAAGCTGCTTGACTCGAAGATCGACGGCTACTCGCGGCGCGTCTTCGAGGCGCGGACGCAGGCAGACGTACACGGATAGGAAGAAGCCAGAAGATGCGTACTGCAAAGCTAGGCGACCTGACCGTCTCCGCTCAGGGCCTCGGCTGCATGGGTATGAGCGAATGGTACGGCGCGGCTGACTGGGACGAGTCCATCACCACGATCCGCACGGCACTTGACGAAGGCGTGACGTTCCTCGACACCGCCGACATCTACGGCGCGGGACACAACGAAGTACTGGTCGGCCGGGCAATCGCGCACCGCAGGAACGAAGTGCAGCTGGCCACGAAGTTCGGCATTGACCGGTCGGGCGGCGACGGAAAGGCCCGCGTCGTCCGCGGCGACCGGGCCTACGTGAAGCGGGCCGCGGAAGCCAGCCTGCTCCGGCTCGGCGTCGACGTCATCGACCTGTACTACCTGCACCGGCCTCCGCAGACCGCCGAGATCGAGGAGACCGTCGGCGCGATGTCGGAGCTTGTCGCCGAAGGCAAGGTCCGCTACCTGGGCCTGTCCGAAGTGAACAGCGACCTGCTCCGCCGGGCCTGCGCCGTGCACCAGATCACGGCGGTCCAGAGCGAGTACTCGCTCTGGACGCGGGACGCGGAGAATGACGTGCTGGACGCCCTCCGGGAGTTCGGCGTAGGGCTGGTGCCGTACTCTCCGCTCGGCCGAGGGTTCCTCACCGGCACCGTAGACACGAGCACGCTCGACCCGAAGGACTTCCGGGCCGGCAACCCCCGTTTCACGGGCGCGGCGGAGGTGACTAACCAGGCGATCGCCGGCACTGTGCGCAAGGTCGCCGAGGCCAAAGGCGTGGCCCCCGCGCAGGTCGCCCTCGCCTGGGTGTACGCACAGCAGGGACGGCTCGGCGTCCCGGTGGTGCCCATCCCTGGCACCAAGCGCGTCAAGTGGCTCGAGCAGAACATCGCCGCGCTCGACGTCACCCTCACCGAGGACGAACTGGCCCTGCTTGCCCCCCTGGGCGCCCAGGTGTCCGGCGCCCGTTACTAGCCCAGTTACTTTTCGGCCGTGCACTTTTAGGGTATGCACCACCGCACTCGGTGCAAACAGCCGCTTTTGGCTCCTGCCCGGCTAGCCATCCGCCGCCTGCCGAAGGTAATGACATGGAAGCAAACGCAGACAGCTTCCTCGAACTAATCCATCAGTTCGAGGACTTCACCGACGCGGTCACCCCCGAGCGAGCGCACACCGAGTTCGACGAGACAACGCTGCAGATCTTCTGGATGCGGTGGCCGCAGCTATCCGCGTGGACAGGGTCGCTGTGGCGCATGCTCTCCGAGGAAATGACCGGCCCGTCCACTCCGCACACGGACCCGGAACTCGACGAGGTCGGCGAAAGTGGCTTATGACCCTGGCCGCGTGCTGGCCGTCCGCGACGTGATGACCACTAGCGTGGTCACGACCAGCCCCGACAGCCCGGTCGCGGACGCCGCCGCGGCCATGGTCAGGCACAAGGTCGGATCGGCACTGATCATCCAGAGCCGTTTCCTGACCGGAATTCTCACCGAGCGGGACGTGCTGCGCGCCGCGGCATCCGGCCGCGACCTGACGAATTCCCCGGTGTCCGAGTGGATGACCAAGGACCCGGAGCAGGCGTCGCCGGAGACCACCGTCGAGGACGCGCTCCAGCTCATGCTCCTGCACGGCTTCCGGCACCTTCCGGTGCTTGAAGGGCGCGAAGTGTGCGGCGTGGTGAGCCTGCGCGACCTGGCCGCCGCGCGGATCACCCGACGCGCCTCCCGCGGTTCTTGAAGGTTGCCCTCAAGGCCGGCGCCGATCCCGGGTGGCACGGAGCTGCCGGCAGACGCCAGGCCCCCGCTTCTACGGCCTCGTCGAGGCCTTCTTCGACGGCAAGTACAAGCTGGGCGACTTTCACAAGGCCCGGCCCTAACCCTGACCGAGCTGGCGCGGTCTTGTCGGCTGGCCCCTACAGCTTCTTGCCGACGCCGCAGTAGGCCTGCAGCCCGCGGTCGCTCGCGGCACCGAGCCATTCGGCCAGCGGCACCACGCCGGGGCCGATCATCTCAAGCCCGTCGAAGAAACGACTCACCCCCGCCCGGTCCCGCGGTGTGATCTGCGCGGAAACGCGATCGTTGTAAGCGTTGGCCCCCGCGGCCATGAAGTCCGCCGCGATGTCGCTGGCGGCGTGCGCCATGACGAGATAGCTGCCAGGCGGCAGCGGTTCCATCAGCCTGCGCACGACATCGTACGGATGCTCGGCATCCGCGACGAAGTGCATGACAAAGATGAGGATCACCGCGACGGGCTCGCTGAAGTCGAGCGTCTGCCGGGCCTCCGACAGGATTAGCTCCGGGTCCCGCACGTCCGCCTGAATATAGTTGGTCTTCCCCTCGGGGGTGCTGGTCAGCAGCGCCTTGGCGTGCGTGAGCACCACCGGGTCGTAGTCCGCGTACACGATCCGCGCGTCGGGCGCGGCCCGCTGCGCCACGTCGTGGGTGTTGTCCGCGGTGGGCAGCCCGGTGCCGATGTCCAGGAACTGGCGGATACCGCGCTCCGCCGCCAGGTCATGCACGGCGTCGATCAGGAACCGCCGCGACATCTGCGCGATCATCCGCAGCGTCGGCATGGCTTCCAGGATCTGCTCGGCCGCGTCCCGGTCGGCGGTGAAGTGGTCCTTGCCTCCGACCCAGTAGTTCCACACCCGGGCCGAGGTCGGCACTTTCACGTCGAAACCCGGCAACTGACGCTCCCCGCCATCCCGCACCACGGCGACCCTTTTCTCTCGGCACCACCAGCAGAGTAGTGCAAACCGGGTCATCATTGGCAGAAGTTAGCGCCTACCTCATTGCCGCTGAATCCGGGTCTGGATTTACCGGTCTGCTTAATTCGTTTGCGGCCGCCGGATGCTACCGGGAGCATGGTGCCGTGGCGGAGCGATTCGATGTCAGCAGAACCGGAACCAGCCTGGCCGGGGAACGATGGCCGGGCCACGGCAGCACCGTGCTGTTGCTGCACGAGGGCGTCTCGGACCGGCGGGGATGGGCGGCGGTGGCCGGGCTGCTGGCACCCGAGTTGACCGTGGTGACCTACGACCGCCGTGGCTTCGGACAGACGCCGGTCAGCACAGAGCCGTTCTCGCACCTGGATGACCTGCTCGCCGTCATCGACCAGGCCGGCGCCGCCCAGGTGTGGCTGGTAGGCGCCTCGGCGGGAGGCGGGCTGGCGCTCGACGCCGCTCTTGAAGCTCCCCAGCGGGTCGCGGGCCTGGTGCTGATGGGCACGGCGGTGAGCGGCGAACCTGAACCCGAACTCGATGCCGATACCAAGCGGCTTGAACCGCTGCTAGAGAAGGCATACGCGACACGGGACGCCGACGAGATAAACCGCCTGGAGACCTGGCTCTGGCTCGACGGCCCCAGCCAGCCAGAGGGACGGGTGGGCGGCGCCGCCAGAAAGCTGGCGCTCGCCATGAACGCGGTGATCGTCGCCAACAACGTGCCGGAGTCGGAGGGAGCCGCCGGCGTCGATGCCTGGCACCGCCTCGCCGAGGTCACGGTCCCGGTCACCGTCGCGTGCGGCGATCTCGACGTGCCCTTCCTGGTAGACCGCTGCCGCCTGCTCGCGGACCGCCTCCCCGCGGCCCGGCACCACGTGCTGGCCGGCATGGCACATCAGCCCTACCTGGAGTCGGCCACCGCGGTAGCGGAGCTCATCCGCTCCGCAGTGGCCGGCACTTAGCACCGGTTAGTCCTCCCCGAACGGCCGGAACGGCCGCAACTCCATGATGCCGACGCGGGCCATCGGATGCTTGGCCGCTACCTCGATGGCTTCGTCGAGGTCGGCGCACTCAAGCACGTCGAAGCCGGCCACCTGCTCCTTCGTCTCGGCGAACGGGCCGTCCGTCACGATGGCCTGCTTCTCCCTCACCCGGACCGTCCGGGCCGCGCTGGGAGGTTCCAGTTCGCTGCCGAACAGGCGGACCCCCCGGCCGTCCATCTCGGCTACCCAGGGACCGACCGGCTCCATGGTGGCGAACTCCAGGGGGTCAACGCCGGGGTCGGTGCAGACGAGCATCATGTACCTGGTCTTGCCCGCCCCCGGCTCGGGCAGGTGCGCGACCGGGGCATCGCCGACCAGGGTGCGCACTTCGACGGCCCCCATCCAGGAGTGGGGGTGCCTTCCAGCCCACCGCACCGCCTCCTCCCGGCTGGCGCACTCGATCACGTCGTAGCCGGCCACCTGCTCCTTGGTCTCCGCGTACGGCCCGTCGGTGACGAGAAGACGGCGGTCACGGACCTTAACCGTGGTTGCGTCAGTGTCCAGCCCCAGCGGGCCTCCCTCAATGCTGACTCCGGAGCGGATCGCCTCGTCCACCCAGGAGGTAAGCGAAGCCCAGGCTTCGTCGTCCCAGGCCCCTGAGAGGTCCGGGGCACCCGTGTGCATCAGCAGGTAACGCATTTAGCCCTCCCTTACCAGACGCTCGGCAGAACCGGCGCGGACGTGGTCTTCGCGTCCGCCGCCCCGCGGGCCGGCCGCACGCGGTGCCCCGGGCGGAAGGTGCGCCCAAGCCGGAGCCGCATGTTCCTCAGTGCCGCGGCGGCCTCACCCGCGCGGACGTCCGCGGCCCGCTGCTCGGGGGCGCTAAGGCCGTGCTCGTACTTGTACATCTGGTTCGACAGTGTGTAAACCATCGCTCCTCCATCCGGCGGAAGTTCGCTTGAGCCGTCTCTTTCGGCTCCTTTACTCGGACGACGAACGGAAACTCCCGGGATAGACACCAGGGCGCAAGATGCTGGCTTAGATCAAAACGCGGAGCGATTCGATGCCGCGGGCCAGGTCGCCCTCGCGAACCGAGCCGGAGCCGATGAGGAGGGCGGGCGGCGCGGTGTCCGGATCGGCCAGGCCTGCCCCGTAGGCCGTACCGGCCCCGGGGCGCGGGGTGCCCTTGTCAGCCGCCGGGGCGGGCGGTGCGGGCCAATAGCGGGACGAGGTACTGGGCGTCGGGGCTGCCCCAGCCGGTGACCGGGTCCCAGCCGGGCCCGGCGTTGTAGCCGGTGAAGACACCGGTGGGCCAGATCACCGAGTTGTCGCCGGTGACCACGTCGTGGAAAGCCCGGTGGTAGCCGGGGCCGCGGGCGATGGCGTAGATGGCGGGGTTGACGAAGCCCAGGGGATGGCCGGCCTGCTGGTCGGCTAGAGCGATCACGCCTGCCCACAGTGGCCCGGAGGCGCTGGTGCCCGGGGCCGGGCGGAGTTCGCCGTCACCGTATTCCAGCGCCATGGCGGTGCTGGAGTCCGCGTTGGCGGCCACGTCGGGGACGCCGCGGGTGGCGCGGGCCCGGGCGAGGCCGTCTTGGTAGGCCGGGCGGGGGAACAGGCTGCTGTAGCCGCCGCCGGAGGCTTCGGTGTCGGCGTTCCAGGCCATTTCGCCCAGGTAGGTGCCGTCCGGCGTGGCGTCCAGGGTGGTGCCGCCGACCCCGAGCACCAGCGGGTCGGAGGCGGGCATGCTGACCTCCGCCGGCGGGCCCTCGCGGCTGATCGCGCCTTCGTCGCCGGAACCGTCGACGACCGTGACGTGCTGGTCGCGGGCCTGCTCCAGCGCCGCGTTCATCTGGGTCGCCTCGGCGCGGGTGAGGAAGTGCTCGCCGACGCTGATGCTGATCGAGATCACCGCGGCGTGCAGGGCGACGCCTTCCCGGATCACCTTGGTGACCGCGGCGGCGATGTTCGCGGGGCTTGCGGTGATACTGGCGGGCACTAGGACGACGTCGAGGCGGGCGTCGGGGGCGATAGCGTGCACCATCTCGGTGTCGGTGACTTCCTCGTCGCCCGCGAGGTAGGGCGTTGCGGACCCGGCGATGGTGTTCACGACGTCCAGGCTGGCCGGGGACAGGCCGAATGTGGTGTCAAACGCGGCCAGGTCCTGGCGGATATCGGTGGACGGCGGGGCGGCGGCCGGTTCGGGTCCTACGACGACCGTCTCGCCGCGTCCGTCGATGCCGCGGCGCAGCAGCGGCGCGACGCCGTAGGCCACCTGGTAGGCCTGCGGGCTGTAGCACGGTGGCGCTTTCACCCCGGGCGGCTCGCAGTTCAGCGGCCCGGGCGCGGCGGACGCGGACGCGCTGTCGGCAGCGGCGGCAGCCAGGTACGCGGCGGCCAGGCACGCTGCCAGGGACGCGGCGGCCAGCCACCGCCGGCGCGGCCGGCGGCCTGGTGGCCGTGCGGCGGGCGGTCGCTTCGGCGAGATCTTCATGTGCATCACGTCTCCTCATCCGGGTGCTAGCGGCCTGCCGTCCGGCAGGCCCGGAGCCTTGGGTAGAAACAGCCGGTGGTGTTGCTCCGCAGAGGCCCGCACGGCTGGATGCATTAGGCGGCGCGGCGGCGGACCAGCCAGATGGTTGCGGCGATGAGCAGCGCTGACAGTGCGAGCAGCCAGCCGCCCTCGATCCACTGGAATGGCCAGAACCGGCTGGCCGGCTGGTAGCTGGTCCACTGCGTGTAACCGTGCTGCGCGAGGCACTGCGCGAATGTTCCAAATGAAGGCTTGCCGCCTTTCCCCGTTGGAGGGGCAGAGCAGAACTGGTTGAGGAGGCTGAGGGGGGGATTGGGGGCGAAGGCGAACCTGCCGTCCCTGGTCCACCACTGGCTGATGACCCACGCGGTGCCGGGCACGTTCGGGCTGGTGGTGACCAGCGGGGTCAGGTAGTGCTCGCGCAAGAACCCGCCGGCCGCGACGGCGAGCCCGGCGTAGACGGCCAGGGTGGCGACGATCGCGGGGACCACCCGGCGGATGAGCATGCCGGCCAGGGCACCGATCACGAAGGCGGCCAGCGTCCAGGCGGGGAACGCGACCCCGCGCAGGCTGAACAGCGTAGCGAACGGAGGTATCTCGGAAAGGCCCAGGGACTGGTTGCCCGCGGCGAAGTACGGCTGGTAATACCAGGACACCAGCACGCCGACCGCGCCGGTCGCGGCGGCCAGCACGACCCCGAGCAGTACCAGCTTGGCCAGCGCCCAGCGCCACCGGCCGAAGCCCTGGGTCCAGGCGTACCGGAAGGTGCCGGTCTCCAGCTCCCGGGCCAGCACCGGTGCCCCGGCGAACGCCCCGATCAGCACGGGCACCACCTGCAGGAAGACCCCCCCTGGGCTGGCCGCACTCACCATATGGTTGTTCATGTCGTCGAAAGCGTTGACCAGGCCTTGGCAGGCACCCGAGCTGGCCGGGCGGCAGGAGACCGCGGCGGCGTAGGCCTGGTGCAGCGATGTGCCGATGATCCACAGCCACACGGCGAGGGCGCCGAGCAGAACGGCCACCCCGGCCAGCGCGTAGCGGTGCTGCCGCCAGGTGACCCCGGCCATCCGCCGCCACGGTATCGGCCGCGGGCCGGCGTCGCCTTCCGAGCCCGGGCGGGCGGACATGGTCAGCGCGCTCATCGTGTCACCTCCGGCGTGGTCTCGCGCAGGTAGTGCAGTGCGAGTTCCTCCAGGCTGGCCCGGCCGTCGGCGGCGAGCAGATCATCGACCGCCCCGGCCAGCCGCACCTGGCCGCGCGACATCAGCACGAGGTAGCTGGCCACCCGCTCCAGTTCGGTCAGCACGTGGGAGGAAAGCAGCACCGACACCCCGTCGGCGGCCGCCGACGCCAGGACCGTGGCCATGAAGTCGTGCCGGGCGACCGGGTCGAGCGCGGCCACCGGCTCGTCGAGCACCAGCAGCTGCGGCCGGCGGGCCAGCGCCAGGGTCAGCGCGAGCTGCGCCTGCTGGCCGCCGGACAGCTTCCCCGCCCTTCGCTTGGCCGGGATGCCGAGCTCGTCCAGCCGGGCGCGGGCGTAGGGCTGGTCGAAGCGCCGGTTCAGGCTGCGGGTGATGTAGATCATGTCCGCGACCGACAGGGTCTTGTACAGCGGCGTGTCCTGGGCCACGAACGCAATCCCGTCGAGGGCGCCCTGCGACCCCGGCCGTCGGCCGCCGAGCACGGTCACCGCGCCCGCCGACGGCGAGGTCAGGCCGACCGCCAGGTTCAGCAGCGTGGTCTTGCCGGCCCCGTTCGGCCCGACGAGCGCGGTCACGCGCCCGGCGGGGATCTCCAGCGTGCACTCGCGCAGCGCCCAGGTCCGGCCATAGCGCTTGCCCAGGCCACTGGCCTCGACGATATTCATCGGTCTCCTCCATGCTCCAGTCCGGTGTGCCCGCCGCCTACTGTCCCCGGATCCCGCCCCGGTGTCTGCGCTCGCGGGATGGAACCGGTTCAATCGCAAGATTGAATCCGGGTCGCCTCGCGGATGATGCGCATGGCCTGGCCGGGGGATACCTTCGGTGGCATGCAGGCAGTTGGGCGGCTGGCGGGTGGTGACCCGGGAGTCATCGTCGATGCCGGGATGGGGATCGCCGGGGCCGGGCTGATCGCTGTCGCCGCGTGGGGCTCGCCCCGCTTGATCGGCAGCGAGGCGATCGCCGGGCCTTCATGGCTGCTGGCGCTGCTGCCCCTGCTGCTTGGCGGGCCGCTGGTGCTGCGACGCCGCGCGCCGCTGCTGATGTGGCTGGCCATCTGGGCGGCCATAGCGCTGCTGTGTCTGCTCACCCACAACTCACTGCGGGGCCTGGCGTTCACGTTCGTGCTGTTCGCCGCCGCCTACTCACTAGGCGCGCACGCCAGCTTCCGCCGCGCCGTCGCTGGGCTGGTCCTCACCGCCCCGGTCGTGGCCGATATCAGCCACCGGGGCGAGGCGCTGCTCTTCTCGCAGTATCACGGCGCGAAAGCCGTGGCATTGGCGTCGCTGCAGCTCCTGGCATTCTGGCTGGCCGGCGTGTTCGTCCACGCCCGCAGGCGGGCCGCCGCGCTGGCCGCGCGGGGCGCCGCCCTGCAGCGCCAGGCCGAGCAGGCCGCGGCGGCCGAGCGGGCCCGGATCGCCCGGGAACTGCACGATATCGTCGCCCACCACCTCAGCGTGGTCGTGCTGCAGGCAGCCGGCACCCGGGCGTCGGGAAAGCCAGCCGGGGCGGCCCTGGAGAAGATCGAGAACAGCGCACGGCAGGCACTGGAGGAGACCAGCCGCCTGCTGAACGTCCTGCGCGACCCGGACGAGGAGGCCGAACTCGCCCCGCAGCCCGGCACCGGTGAACTAGACACGCTGACCGCCAGCGTCCGGGCCGCCGGCCTGTCAGTGAACCTGGTCATCGACGGCAACCTCGCCGCGATCCCCGCGGCCGTGGACGTGTCGGTCTACCGGATCGTCCAGGAGGCGCTGACCAATGTTCTCAAGCACGCCGGCCCGGCCCGGGCCGAGGTGACGATCGGCTGCACGGAGGACGCCGTCACGGTCGAGGTCACCGACAACGGAACCGGGCAGCCTGGTGACGGGTCTCCGGGTGGCGGGCACGGGCTGGCCGGGATGCGCGAGCGGACCGCAGTATTCGGCGGCGAGCTGGCCGCCGGGACTCGGCCCGGCGGCGGCTTCGCCGTGCAAGCGCGGCTGCCGCTCGGCCGCGGCCTGCCGCCTGGCGAGCCGTCGTGATCAGCGTCCTGATCGCCGACGACCAGGACCTCGTGCGCGAGGGCCTGCGGATGCTGCTGGAAGCCGAGCCGGACCTGACCGTCGCCGGGGAGGCCGCCGACGGCAGCCAGGCCCTGGCCCAGGCACGGCTCCTGGACCCCGACGTGATCTTGATGGACGTTCGCATGCCCGGCATGAACGGCATCGAGGCAACCGCCCGGCTCGTCCAGGCCGGGTCCCGGGCCAGGATCCTGATGCTGACCACCTTTAACCTGGACGAGTACGTCTACCACGCCCTCAAGGCAGGCGCCAGCGGCTTCCTGCTCAAGCACGCCCGCCGTGACCAGCTGACCGGCGGCGTGCGCGCGGTAGCCGCCGGCGAGACCCTCCTTGCCCCGGCCATCACCCGGCGGCTGATCGAGGACTTCTGCAACGGCCCCGCCCCCGGCGCCCCAGCCGCCAGTGCCGCCGGAGGCCTCAGCGAACGGGAGCTCGGCGTCGTGCGGCTCGTGGCCCAGGGCCTGTCCAACGCCGAGATCGCCGCCCGGCTCTACCTCAGCGAGGCCACCGTCAAAAGCCACATCGTCCGCATTCTCGCCAAGCTCGGCCTGCGGGACCGGGTCCAAGTCGCCGTCTACGCCTACGAGCACGGCATCGTCCGACCGGGCCACCGCACCCCGTCAGCCGGCCCCTCTACCGCCGCCGGATGACCGCAGTCCCGCAGGCAGCCAGGCTCCTGGCGTGGGGTCCGCCAGGCGACCTGCAGTCGCGCGTCGGCGCGCGGGCCGCGCGGCGACGCGCGACTGCAGGTC
>Ga0207416_1002647_pt1 | contig 18880 bp, 21 predicted proteins | sample PaiPotPPM11metaG_FD_184107 | JGI IMG/M metagenome (GOLD analysis project Ga0207416, IMG submission 184107) | Iron sulfur acid spring bacterial and archeal communities from Banff, Canada, to study Microbial Dark Matter (Phase II) - Paint Pots PPM... ...
GGACAGCAAGATCCAGAACGTGAGCGGGCGGGCCCGGCTCGGGACCGGGGCGGACAGCAAGATCCAGAACGTGAGCGGGCGGGCCCGGCTCGGGACCGGGGCGGGCGGCGAGAGCCAGAACGTGAGCGGCGGACCCGGCTCGGAACGTTAGCGCCGGGGCTACGCGCCGTCAGCGATTACCTGGGCGACCTCGTCGGCCCGCGCGGCCTCTTCGGCGGCGAACCGGTCGGCGTCCAGCTTCTCGGCGATCTCCTCGTCGGTGCGCATGAGCGCCTCGAGGTCGGCGCGGGCCGCGTCGAGCACGCCCATGTCCGCGTAGGCCCGCTGCAGCCGGTCGCTCCACAGGCCGATGTCCCGCACGCACGGGACCAGCCTGCTGAACAGCAGCGACCGGAACGCCTTCTGGTAGGTCGAGGCCTCGGTCATCTGGCGGATCTCGGCCCGGTTGATCCCGAAGTTCTCCCAGACCTCGTCGCCGCGGATCCGGTCGCGCATCAGGTAGCAGCCCTCGATCACGAACTCCTCGCGCTCGGCTAGCTCGGCGTCGGAGAGCTGCCGGTAGTAGTCGCGCAGCGCCATCCGCCCGAACGCGACGTGCCGGGCCTCGTCCTGCATGACGTAGGCCAGGATCTGCTTGGGCAACGGCTTCGTGGTGACGTCGCGCAGCAGGCCGAACGCGGCCAGGGCTAGCCCTTCGATGAGCACCTGCATGCCGAGGTACGGCATGTCCCAGCGGGAGTCGGTCAGCGTGTCGTTCAGCAGCGCCTGAAGCTGACCGTTGATGGGGTAGACCAGGCCGATCTTCTCGTGCAGGAAGCGCGCGTAGAGCTCGGCGTGGCGCGCCTCGTCCATGGTCTGCGTGGCCGCGTAGAACTTCGCGTCCAGGTCCGGGACGGACTCCACGATCCGCGCCGCGCACACCATCGCGCCTTGCTCGCCGTGCAGGAACTGGGAGAACTGCCACGAGGCCAGGTGCCGTCGCAGCTCGACGCGGTTGTCCGGGCCGAGCTGGTCCCAGTACTTGGTGCCGTAGATCGCCATCGACTCGTCGGGCACGCCGAGGATGTCGCCGGGGTCGACCTCCAGGTCCCAGTCGATCCGGGACGCGGCGTCCCACTGCTTGTCCTTGCCCTTCTGGTACAGGGCCAGCAGGCGTTCCCGGCCGTCGTCGTACTCCCAGTTGAACCTGGCCTCGCCGGCCAGGGGGACCTCCCAGCCGGTCTGCCCGGGCGGGGTCACGTACAGCTCGCGGGTGGACAACTGAGCCTCCCCGGTGTCATCCCGGTCGCCCGGGGCCGTCGGCCGACGTACACCGTACGTACGGTCCCGACTCAAGCACGTACGTTGTACGTATGTCAAGGGCTCCGCGGCCGGGCGGGCGGTGCAGGTCTGCGTGGCCCGGGCGAACCGGGTCGTGGGCACCTTCGGCGGGCTGTTACCCGTGCGAGGTGCCCCCGACCGCCTTGGCCGGGCGGAGGTCGGCGACCGCGTGGACCAGCAGGTCGAGGCCGAACTCGAAGTCGGCGTCGTGGTCGCGGCGCAGGAGTTCCCCGGACATGCTCATGACCTGCGGGAAGTCGGCCGGGTCGAGGTTGGTCGGCCGGTCGGCCGAGCGAACGGCCGGATCCTGGGTGAGCGGCCGCTGCGGTTCGAGGCCGGGAGCCACACCGACCTCGCGCAGCAGCGAGCCGACGATGTAGGCCACGAACGCCCGCACCACCCGGACGGCATCGTCGGACGCGAATCCCGCGTCCCGCAGCGTGGCCAGCGCGTGCTCCATGGGCCGCAGCGCCGCCGCCGAGTTGACTGGCCGGCTGACCACGACCATCGTGCTGCGCGGGTAGGCGCGGGCGATCTGCCGGAACGCGCGGGCCTGGGCGCGGACCTGGTCCTCCCAGCTCGCGTCCGGCACCGCGGTGAAGTCGATGGCGGACATGACCCGCTCGGCCACGCCGTCGAGCACCGCGGCCTTGCTCGGCACGTGGTTGTAGAGCGACATGACGCCCGAGCCGAGCTGGCCGGCGAGGCGGCGCATCGAGACGGCCTCGACCCCCTCGCGTTCGATCAGCTCGACGGCCGCGCTGATGATCCGCTCACGGGTCAGCTGCATGTTGCCAACGTACCCAGTGAGCCCGGCCGGTAGGCTCACCCGGCCTAAGCTCAGGAGCTCAGGCCTGCGACGGCCGCTCGTCGGCGGCCCGCGGCCTGCGCGCCAGGACCAGGTACTGGCCGCCGGCCGACCGGACCCCCGGGACGCCCTGGTCGGCCAGGCGCTGCAGGCGGGCGTTCAGCCGGATGCCGACCTTCGGCGAGGTCACCGGCAAGCCGAACAGCGTGAACGGCCCGAACCCGAACGTGGAGCCCTTCAGCAACTGCAGCCCGGCGCCCGCCACGATCTGGTTGAACTCGGCCAGCCGGTGCGCGGTGACCCGGGCCTGCTCGTCCTGCGTCCGCAGCACTCCCGCGGAGTGCAGCAGCGTCTTGGCGGCCAGCCGGGCCTGGGCCAGGGCCGGGTGGTGCCGCGGATCGAGAAGCAGGGTGAGGCGGCGGGAGTTGTCGGCGTTCAGGACCAGGTAGCCGCCCGGCCGCAGGACGCGCGCCATCTCCGCGACCGCGGTCCGGGCACTGCGCAGCCAGGGCACCACGCCCAGCGCGACCACGAGCGAGAACGCTCCGTCGGGGAACGCCAGATGATGGGCGTCGGCCACCAGCAGGTGCACGCGCGAGGCCAGGCCCGCCTCGGTGACCCGCCGGCTCGCGATCTCGACCATCCGCGGGGTGCTGTCAGCGGCCTGAACGGAAAAACCGCGCCGCGCGAGTTCCACGGTCAGGAAGCCGGCGCCGGGCCCGACCTCGAGCACCTCCGCCCCGGCCGGGAGCCCGAGCCCGTCGATCCAGCGTAGCGCGCGCGCCTGGCGGTGCTGGTGGATCACGCTGAACAGGTCCGCGCGCTGGTACACCTCCTCCCAGCGCTGCGCCCGGTCGTGGAATCGCTCGTTGACCAGCCGCTGGTGAGCGCCGCTCAATGGCGTGGCGCTGCCGGAGTTCATTGGCCGGGAGATTGACGGCTCCCGGGTCTCGTCCGAATAGATGAGACTCTCCCCTCGACGCGTGCTCCGCGGAACAGATGGCGGTCCGGACTGGCGTGATAGCCGGCCGGTGACCGCAGCCGCAGGGTATCCCCGGCGCCGGCATAACGGTCGCGCATACATTCACGCGCGAGAAGTCCTTGCCGCGGCTTTGCCACAGAATGGCCGGGCGGTGGTCTTACGGCAGATCGGCCCGGGCACGAACGATATCGGCTGGCATTCATGCCTGACCGGCCGATGTTGCGCCGGGCCGCCGAAAGGCGGATTCGGACGTAATAAGCAACAAGCCATCTTCGGGGGGATACCATTAGCATTTCCATACATAACAAGGTTCGCCCCGGGCGTGCCCGCGACATCGGCCGCGCCGATCAGCGCAGGCGCCCGAAGGCGTCGTCGTCCGGACGCCGCGCGCTCGCGGTCACCGCGGGCAAGGCGGCCCGCCGCACGGTCCGCGGGCTGGGCCGCGGCAACGGGACGGCCATTCCCGGCGTGACCGCCCTGCGGATCGACCGCCGCATGCTGGGCGGGCTGGCGCGCCAGATCCCGCGCGGTGCGGTGCTCGTGACCGGCACGAACGGCAAGGGAACGACCTGCCGCCTGCTGGCCCGCGTGATGGACGCGTCCGGGCTGCACCCGATCCTCAACCACGAGGGCTCGAATCAGCCCACCGGCCTGGTGACCACGCTGCTGGCGCACTCCAGCATGTTCGGCCGCCTGCCCGCGGACGAGCAGGCCATCGGGCTGTTCGAGGTCGACGAGGGATCCCTGCCGGAGATCCTGCCGCAGGTCCGGCCCGCCGCCCTGGTGTTCACGAACATCTTCCGCGACCAGATGGACCGCTACCTGGAGCTGGACTACCTCACCCGGCGCTGGGAGGAGGTGCTGCGCGCGCTGCCGGACGACACCACGCTGGTGCTCAACGCCGACGACCCGCGCCTGGCCTACCTGGCCGCCGAGCAGGACAACCCGAGGGTCTACTACGGCCTGGAGGATCTCGGCCAGGGCCGCGGCACCGACCAGACGTCGGACTTCCCGCGCTGCCCGCGCTGCACTGGCGAGCTCACCTACGACTGCGTGTTCTACGCCCACCTCGGGCACTGGGAGTGCCGGGACTGCGGCCTGACGCGGCCCGCGCCGCAGGTCCGCGTGGCCAAGGTCGACCTGATCGGGCCGACCTCGTCGCGGCTGCAGATCACCACGCCCGCGAGCGAGGTCGTGGTCGAGATCCCGCTGCCCGGGCTGTACAACGCCTACAACACGGCGGCGGCCGCGGCCGCGGCGTCCGCGTGCCAGCTTCCGGCGCGCGCGCTGCCCGCGGTCGAGGGGGTTACCACCGGCTTCTTCCGCATGGAGCAGGTGACCATCGACGGCCGCGAGGTGCACCTGGCCCTGGCCAAGAACCCCAACGGGTACACCGAGGTGCTGCGCGGGATGCTCGGCGACGGGAAGCCCAAGCACATGCTGCTCGGGCTGAACGACCGGGCCAGCAACCAGCAGCCCGACGTCTCCTGGATCTGGGACATCGACTTCGAGTCGCTGCGCGGGCTCGTTCCGGCCGCGGTGCTGTCCGGCAACCGCGCGACCGACCTGGCCGTGCGGCTGAAGTACGCCGGGTGGCTGGCTCCGGACGCCGGGGAGCGCTCGACCGACGTCGTGGTCGAGGCGGACCCGCTCCGGGCGCTGCAGCTCGCGCTCGCGCGCACCCCGGACGGCGAGCCGCTCTGGGTCGTGTCCACGTACCTGGTCCTGTGGCAGCTGCGGAACTGGCTGCGCCGGCAGGGCTACGTCGGCGCCCTGTGGGAGCGGTAGAGATGGCCACGCGCAGGCTCACGCTCGGGTACCTCTACCCGGAGATCATGAGCGCCTACGGCGACCGCGGGAACATCGCCACGATCATGCGCCGCTGCACCTGGCGCGGCATCGACCTCGACGTCCACGAACTGCGGCTGGGCGACCCGGTCCACCCCGACGACGTGGACATCTTCGTCATCGGCAACGGCGGGGAGTCGCAGCAGCGGCTGGTCGCCCCGGACCTGTGCGACGTCAAGGGCCTGGCCATCAGGGAAGCGGTCGACCAGGGCGCGGCCCTGCTCGCCGTGGGCGCGGGCTACGAGCTGCTCGGTCGCTTCTACCAGCCGAGCCGGGGCGTGGAACTGCCCGGGGCCGGGCTGTTCGACGCCTGGACGATCCAGCACGGCGCGGGCCTGTCGACGGCGTCCCGCACGATCACCGAGGCGCGGGCCGAGCGGGCCATCGGCGACCTGCTGGTCCGCTGGGATGGCGGCGAGCCGGACGGATCGCTCACCGAGCCGGCCGGCGGCGAGCTGCTGGTCGGCTTCGAGAACCACAGCGCGCGCACCTATCTCGGGCCCACGGCCCGGCCGCTCGGCCAGGTGGTCATCGGCCACGGCAACAACGGCGACGGGCGCGAGGGCGTCCGCCTGGGCGGCGCGGTCGGGACCTATCTGCGGGGCCCGTGCCTGCCGCGCAACCCGGCCCTGGCCGACTTCCTGATCCGGGCCGCGCTGGTCCGCCGGCACGGCGAGGCCGACCTCGAGCCGCTGTCCGATGACCTCGAGCACGCCGCGCACGACACGGCCGTGCTGCGGGTCACGGCGGCGACGCGCACCGGGCGCCGCCCGGGCATCAGCCGGCGGGTTCCCGCGATGCTCACCCGCATTGTCCTGCCCGCGGGCCAGGCTCCGGCTGGCCGCGGCTAACCGCAATATTTCTAGCATGCCATGGGCGCGTTTTGCGCGCCCATGGCATTGCTTTTGCAAAATAGCTAGTCAAATAGCACGGGCAATTTCAAAATTGACCCGCGACTCCAGCGTCCGGCTTCTCAGCGCTGAGCCGATCGTATGTTAGCTTCCTTTGACGGATGAGCAAGAAAAGGACCTGTCGCGCAGAGCCACTGCGGACCGGAAAACGGGGGAGAGAAGGATGCGCGCAAACCGTGACATGCTGGCCGAGTGCTGGGAAAAGCGTGACCTCGACGCTTTGCTGGCGCAGCGTTTCGGAATGTTCGCCATGGAGGAACTGGCCGAGGAACTCGAGCGCAAGCACGACGACGTGGTCCGGCTGACCCTGGGCAAGAGCGAACTGCCCGTGCACCCGGCCATCACCGAGGCGATGGTCGACGCGGTCCGGGACCACAAGAAGAGCAGCCTGGTCTACCCGGTGGGCCTGCCCGCGCTGCGCGAGGCGCTGGCCGACTACGAGGGACAGGCCTACGGCCGCCACGTCGACGCGGAGAACGTGGTCATCAGCGTCGGCACCAGCACGCTGCTGCGCAACCTGTGCTGCCTGCTGGCCCACGACGGCGGAGAGGTGCTGCTGCCCCGCCCGTACTACCCGCTCTACCTGTACTCCGCCGCCCTGGCCGGGGCCCGGGTGAGCTTCTACGACATCGACCTGGTCACCGGGTGCGTCGACTTCTCCTCGCTGCGCAGCAGCCTGAGCCGCGACACCCGCATCGTGATCTTGAACTCGCCGGGGAACCCGCTCGGCAACCGGCTCACGATGGCTGACCTCCGGCAGGTCGACGAGGCCGTCGACGGGCGGGCGGTCATCGTGAGCGACGAGATCTACCGGAACATCTACTTCGACTCCGAAGCGCCCAGCATGGGCGCGCTGACCAGCCCGCGGTCCCAGATCGTGGTGACCAATGCGTTCTCCAAAGGATTTCGCATGTACGCCCGCCGGGTCGGGTACGGGGTCGTGCCCCGGGAGTTCGTCCACCCGCTAACCACGATGCAGGACCACACGCTGCTCACGACCGACCCGATCCCGCAGTTCGGCGCGCTCGAGGCGCTGCGCCACCTCGACGAGGTCGAGGCGCTGCGGCTGCTGTACGCCGGGCGCCGCGACTACGCGGTCAAGCGGCTCAGCGGCGTGCCGACCGTGCGCCCGATCCGGGCCGAGGGCAGCTTCTACCTGACCGTCGACGTATCCGGTTACCTGGGAGACGGGGAGTCGGACCGGATGCTCACCGAGTCGATGCTGACCGCGACGCACGTCGCCGCCGTTCCGGGCAGTGATTTCGGGCTGCCCGGAACGATCCGCCTGTCCTACTCCGCCGCCCAGTTCGAGAACGCGATCGACCGCCTGGCCGCCTACTTCGAGGGCGGCGCCTGAAAGGGCGGGGGCGGCCTCATACGGTAGGGGGATGGACGAGAAGGAGATCCTCGGGAACATCGACGAGCTCATCCGCACCGAACACGAGCTGCGGGCCAAGCTCGCCTCGGGTGAGCTGTCCTCCGAGGAGGAGCACGCCCAGCTGCGGACCACCGAAGAGGCGCTCGACCAGTGCTGGGACCTGCTGCGCCAGCGCCGCGCGCGCCGCGAGTTCGGCGAGGACCCGGGCGGCGCCAGCGCCCGCCCCGCCTCCGAGGTCGAGGGCTACATGCAGTAGGCCATCCGCGGACCGCGGCGGGGCTCTGGGGGTCGTCCCCCGAGGCCAGCACTAGGCTCGTACCCGTGCGCATCGCAAGGTTTGCCCATGGTGACGAAGTCGGCTACGGGATCGTCGAGGATGTCCAGCCAGACGGCGCCGCAGGCCCCAGCCCCGGTTCGGAGGCGGACGGGCTGGTGGTGGCCGAGCTGGCCGGGCATCCGTTCGGGATCGGGGAATCCCTTCGCCTGACCGGGGCCCGGTTCCCGCTCGTGGACGTGCGCCTGCTCGCGCCCGTGCTGCCGAGCAAAGTGGTCGCGATCGGGCGGAACTACGCCGAGCACGCGGCCGAGCTGGGCAACGAGGTGCCGCCCGAGCCGATCATCTTCCTGAAGCCGTCGACCGCGGTGGTCGGGCCGCGCGATCCCATCGTCTACCCGGTTGGGCTGTCCGAGCGGGTCGACTTCGAGGGTGAGCTCGCCGTGGTCATCGGCAGGCTGTGCCGCGAGGTGCCGCCCGCCCGGGTGCCCGAGGTCATCTTCGGTTACACCTGCGCGAACGACGTCACCGCGCGCGATCTGCAGGCGCGCGACGGGCAGTGGGCGCGGGCCAAGGGGTTCGACACGTTCTGCCCGCTCGGGCCGTGGATCGAGACCGACCTCGACCCGGCCGACCTCGAGCTGACCACGATGGTGAACGGCGAGATCCGGCAGAACTCCCGGACCTCGCTGCTGCTGCACGACGTGGCCGCGCTGGTCAGCTTCGTCAGCGCGGTGATGACACTGCTGCCCGGCGACGTGCTGCTGACCGGCACCCCGGCGGGCGTCGGCCCGCTCAAGGACGGCGACGAGGTGTCGGTCACGATCGAGGGCATCGGGACGCTCAGCAACGGGGTGATCACCCGTGACTGATGTGGTGCGCGTGCGCGTGCGCTTCGCGCCGTCGCCGAGCGGTGACCTGCACGTCGGCAACATCCGGACCGCGCTGTTCGACTGGGCGTTCGCCCGGCACACCGGCGGCGTGTTCGTGCTGCGGATCGAGGACACCGACCGGTCCCGGGTGCTGCCGGAATACATCGAATCCGCCCTGGAGACGCTGCGCTGGCTGGGCCTGGACTGGGACGAGGGACCCGAGGTGGGCGGCCTCTACGGCCCCTACCTGCAGAGCGAGCGGATGGCGATCTACGCCGACTGGGTCACGAAGTTCCTGGAGTCCGGGCACGCCTACTGGTGCTACTGCACGCCGGAGGAACTGGCCGAGCGCCGGGCCGCGGCGCGTGCGGGCTCGGGCGGGCCGACCGGTTACGACCGGCACTGCCGTCACCTGACGCCCGAGCAGGTCGCGGCCTACCAGGCCGAGGGCCGCCGGCCCGTGGTGCGGCTGAAGATGCCGGAGGGCTCGACCACGTTCACGGATCTCGTCCGGGGCGAGATCACCATCGAGAACGAGCACGTGCCCGACTTCGTTCTGCAGCGGGCCGACGGCAGCCCGCTTTACACGCTGGCCGTCGCGGTGGACGACGTGCTGATGAAGATCACCCACATCGTGCGCGGCGACGACCTGCTGTCCTCGACGCCGCGCCAGCTAGCCGTCTACCGCGCGATGGGTGTCCCGGAGCCCGACTTCCCGGTCTTCGCCCACCTGCCGTTCGTGCTCGGCCTCAAGGGCGAGAAGCTCAGCAAGCGGTACGGTGCCGCGTCGATCAGCTACTACCGCGACGAGGGATTCCTGCCCGAGGCGCTGTGCAACTACCTGGCCCTGCTCGGCTGGTCGCCGGGGGACAACCGCGAGCTGTTCACGCTGAACGAGATGGCCGCCGAGTTCGACCTGGCCCGGGTGAACAAGACCGCGGCCCAGTTCGACGTGCGCAAGCTCGAGGCGATCAACGGCGACAAGATCAGGAAGCTGGACCCGGCCGACTTCACCGCCCGGATCCTGCCCTTCCTGCGCCAGGCCAAGCTGGTCGACGACCCGCCCACCGCCGCGCAGGCCCCGGTGATCGCGGCGTCCTCGGATCTGATCCAGGGCCGGATCTCCAAGCTCACCGAGGCGCCCGAGATGCTACGTTCCCTGCTCGTGGACGAGGCTGCGTTCAGCGTCGACCCCGAGGACGTCGCGCGGGCGCTCGGGCCCGACGCGGTACCCGTGCTCCAGGCCGCACGCGACGCGCTGGCCGGGCTGGACCCGTGGACGGCCGAGGGGATCCGGGGCGCGCTGCAGGCGGCGCTGGTCGACGGGCTCGGGCTGAAGCCCCGCGCCGCGTTCAGCGGCGCGCTGCGGGTCGCCGTGCTGGGGCGGCGGGTCGGGCCGCCCCTGTTCGAGTCGCTCGAACTACTTGGCCCCGACCGGACCCTGGGCCGCCTGGACCGGGCGCTGGCCGGCCTGGCGTGAGCCAGTCTCCGAGTCACGGATCTGTTTGGGCGCCGGGTCCCCGCTTCGGCTAAACTGCACTGGCGCGTCCGGGCCACTCTCGGCCCGATCCCATGGGGTATGGGGTAATTGGCAGCCCGACGGGTTCTGGCCCCGTTAGTCTAGGTTCGAGTCCTGGTACCCCAGCCACGTACTGCTGGCGCGGACGCCCGTCTGGGCGTCCGCGTTTCGCGTCTGCGGCCTTGCTCGCGTCGTCTTGCTCTAGCGCCGCCCGTACCGGCCCCGCTCGAGGCCGGTGAGGCGCAGCAACAGCAGCAGGATGACCGCGCCGAGAATCGAGCCGAGCAGCCCGACCGGGTGGAACTGGTGTACCGACAGCGTGTGGTACTGGATCAAGTTCTCGACGAAGCCGCCCACGAAGGACCCGGCGAGCCCGAGCAGGATGGTGCCGAGGCAGCGCATCGGGTCACGGCCCGGGACCAGAAACCTGGCCACGCCGCCCACGATGAACCCGACGACCGCCAGAACGATGATGAACGTCACCATGTGAGTTTAAGTACCCAGTTGGCGGGAAACATGCGCCCTCGGCCCCGGCCCGGCTGCGCGCACCGCGGCGTTTGGCGCGACTCGGCGAGGTACGCTAACGTTGGTGCGCGGCCGGGGCGGAAGTCTCTGGCCCGTCTCAGCACACGACATGGCCCGCAGGCGGCAGCGCTGCGCGGGCTGGCGTGGTACCTGGCCCCGTCGTCTAGCGGCCCAGGACGCCGCCCTCTCAAGGCGGTAGCGCCGGTTCAAATCCGGTCGGGGCTACTCGTGAAGTTGCAGGTGAAGGGCCTGATCGTCGGTCGTGGCGGTCGGGTCCTTGATCATTTGTCCGTCGTTTGTCCGTGAGCTTTGCCGCCACCGGGCGGTGGCAGATGCCATCACAGGGCAGTGATCGGCACGTTGACCGGCGGAACGTGGCGCTGATGTGAACCTCCCTCCGGGCACCGAGGGGCTGAAGTGGATCGTGAAGCCGTGGCTGCTCACGTCGGTCGGCTCTGGAAGAAAGCCACCGTCCGCGCCGCGCTGAGGCCAGGGCCTCCTCGCCGGCCTGGTGCTCCGGGGCCCGGGCCGCGATGACAATGCGGAGGATCTCAGTGAGTCGTAGTGATCGGTTAAAACGATCTGTCGAAGCCTGGTGCCTACACGTTGGCCGCAGCGAGACGTTCGAGGACCTGCTCCATCCCCAGCAGGCCCGCGTCCAGGGCAATCTGAGCATCCTTGCGAATCCAGTCTTCGAGCGGATCGCGCACCGCCACCGTGGACGCGGGGCGGTCCACCTACGACCTCACCCCCGACGGGCTCGCGTTCGCGATCTTCTACACCAACGTCCACGACCGCGTCCTGGCCCCGCTGTTCACCGCCGGGCAGCCCCAGGCCCCGCCATCCCTGCGCGCCGCCCTGACCGCCATCCAGCACCACATCGACAACTGCCTCGCCGCAGCAAGGCTGCCCATGGCAGCAGCCTGACAAACTCAGCTCAACCGTCGGACTCGTCGCCCCAAAGGGTCGCCAGGCAGCCGGGTCATCGACGTGGACCGCAAGGTCGTCGAGGTCGGCGGCAAGCTGCTCACCGGGCTGCCCAAGGGCTGCAAGCGCCGCAAGACCATCTACCCCGCCCGCACCCCGGCCGGCTACCCGCTGGCCGAGAAGATCGCGGCCCGGATCGAGCAGGTGCGGGCCGAGATGGCAGCCGGCCGCAACCCGCTGGGGCTGATGTTCCCCTCCCCGCGCGGCAGGCACTGGCGGTCCTCTAACCTCGACACCCGCGTCCTGGCACCCGCCTACCGGGCGGCCGGATGGCGCGACGACCACGGCAACGGCGCCTGGACCTGGCACAGCCTGCGGCTGTTCTGCGTGACCGCCCTGTTCACCTGGCACCTCGAAGCCCACGGCGTCGCCCCCTCGCCGGGCACGCCAGCACCCGAACCACCCTCGACATGTACGTCGGCACCACCGCCGGCGTACTCAACCGCGCCCACGCCGCCACCGCATAACGACGCCCGGCACGACGAAGAACCGGGCAGCGGGCCTGGTGTTGCGCGTCACAAGTGCCGAACGTCGATCCCGATGAATATGGACAGATCGTATGAGGTTGACCGAAACCCATCGGCGATGGTCACGGTGACACTGTCATGCTCGCCGTGACGCTTCAGCTTGACCGAGACCTAGGCCTGGAGGCACTCGGTGTGCCTGCCCGGGCCGACGTTCGCCACAGACCGTCACGGTCGGGCCGCGACGCCCATAGCTACGTCCCTGGCATCGGCCAGACCTCCTTGACTAGCTCACTCATCGCGTGCGACCTCGTGTCGCAATGGCTATCAAACCCGCCCTGTCGCGCCGACACGGGCTGGCGATTTAGAGGGCTGCGCAGCCTGCCATGACCTCGGGCTGAGCCTGACTGAACCGGCAGCCGGACAAGTCACAGCGACGGGAAGCCGGCGATTTAGCGGGCCTGGCGCCTGCCGGGTCGCCGCCGCATCCGCAGGGCGGCCAGGAGAAGCGCGCCGAGGAGCACGACGATGCCGATGAACAGCAGGTACAGCAGGCCCTTGGCGGCCACGCCCACGATGCCCAGCGCGATCGCCACGATTACCAGGAGCAGGAACAGCGCAATCATCGGATCCTCGGATCAGCCGGGCCGGCTCAGCGGCGGGCCAGCCGCCGCTCGCCGCCGCCGCCTGGCTCGTAGGTCAGGCCGTAGTGCTTGAAGATCGCCTCTTCATCGCCGGCGGGCAGCTCGCCGTCGGTGCCGATCGAGGGGGCATCCTTCACTAGCTTTTTGTCGTAGGAGACCTTGAGGTACCCCGGGCCCACGGTCGCCCGGTCAAGGGGCACGAACACCAGCCGGTGCCGGGTCGGCAGCCCGACCTTGACCGTGCCGTATGACGGCAGGTCGGTGCCGGTGTCGACGTAGACGGCCTCCAGCTCACCGATCTTGTGACCGTCGGCGTCGACCACGTCGTGGCCGCGCCATTCCCGGATGTCAGCAGCCTCAAACACGCCAGCCTTCCTCCCGCAGCGCCACAACGCGCTTTGTCCCTGACCCTACCCAGACGGGAGCCGGGCATTCTGACGTGCATCCGGCAGGTGCCGTGGGGTATGGCCGCCTGGCAGGCGTAACCGTCGCTGACCCTGGCTCTGGCCTGTGAGTTGCTCAGCCTGGTGAGTGATTGTCGCGGCCGACGGGGACCGTGGTCAGCGGCGGGCGTTCGTCATGGACGCTGTGGTCCTGGAACAGGCCCGCGGGGTCGCCGTCAGCGCCTTGGCCGAGCCTGGGCGGCTTGTCGTAAGCCCGGGGCTGGTAAGGGCGGACCCAGCGGCGCAGGCGGTCACCGGGGGCGGCGCGCGTGACTTGGGGCAGCAGGAGGCCGAGCCCGCCCGCGAGGATCAGGATGACACCCACGATGTGCACGTTCAGGCCGTGCGGGGAGCCTGCCGAGAGGGCGAACCGCAAGATCGCGCCCGCCGTGATGAGGAAGATGCCCATGCCGGGGCGCATCGCGCGCCGCCCGCCAGCCGACGGCGTCGGCCCGGTGGCCCGGCTCATCGGTGTGCCATCTTGTGGCCGGCGCGCCCGGTGCGCATGATCCGCCGCAGCTGGGTGATCCGGGTGGGTCCCGCCGCGGCCGTCAGCAGGGCGCCGACGAAAGCGGCCAGGAACAGCGCCATCGCCTGGGGCAGCACCAAGTGCACGTCCAGGAAGCTGATGTTCATGGCGTGCGGGTTCTGGATGATGAAGATCACTACCGCGATGAGGGCGGCGATGCCCGCGATCAGTCCGGTCCGGTTGCTGCTGATCCAGACGGACAGTGCCTGGCGCTGGGGCGCCGGCGCGGGCGGGGATCGGCTGTAGCCGTTGGCTGAGGGGGGCGGCAGGGTGCTGGTGGTGCCGCGTGGTGTCGCTGATTCGGCCATGACGTTGCTTCCCTTCCGGAGCGGGACCGGCCGGCGAGGAACATGGCCGACTTCCCTTGGTGACCCCGGTGGGCCGCCCCGTCTGCGGCTAAGTTCTCGGTGTCTTAGTCCAATCTATACTTGAAAAAGAAATCTAGCAATATGTTTCCAGAAACCGCGCTGCTGATTCGGCGCAGGCTCTGGGACGTTCCGCACGGCCCCCGGCCTGGCGGAGATATGCCCTGTGCCGTTGGCGTCTGGGTTCTGGTCAGTGTCCTGGCTGGCGGCGGCGGGGCCGGGCCGCGTCGAGCCCGCCGATGAGTGTGTCGAGGCTCGCGGTGAATCGCTGGTCGCGGTTGTCGGCCCAGACGTGCTCGCCGAGGGCGGCCAGCGCGGGGAAGCGGTCGGCGGGCAGGGACCGGAAGAACGCGTGTAGCTGGTGGCGGGTCGCGGGGTCCTGGACGCGCTGCTCGTTGACGGTGGTGCGGTCGCTGAGCGCGAAGCCGAGGGTGTAGTCGTAGATCAGGGAGTAGGCCAGGGCGGTCTGCCGGGCCGGGAGGCCGGCTTGCTGCAGTGCTGCCAGGAACGCCTCGGCCAGGGCGAGGGAGTGCGGGCCGAGCGGGTCGCGGGTCTTGAGCAGGCCGGCGATGCCGGGATGGTCTTCCAGGACCGCCCGCAGCCGGCGGGCGAGCGTGGTGACCTGCCCGGTCCAGGCGAGCGAGGGGTCGGCGTGGCAGTCGACCTCGGCCAGCACCCCGTCCACGACCAGGTCGCGGAGTTGCTCCTTGCTGCGCACGTGGCGGTAGAGCGCGCCGGGGACCACGCCCAGGCGGGCGGCGAGGGCTCGCATGCTCAGGGCGTCGGCGCCGTCGGTGGCGATGACGGCGAGGGCTTCGGCGACGACCCGCTCGCGGGTCAGCGTGCGGCGGCCGCTGTCTTCGCTGTCGGGAGGGGTGAACCAGAGCTGGTGCGGGCGGGCCTCTGCGGCTGGCTGCTGCCGGTTCGCCATTGTCGCCTCCCGGCGCTCAGCTTGACTGTGAACACCGTACACGATACAGTGAACACTGTTACTCGGTAGCGAATGTTGTTCACTCGAACTGCATTTTTTCCCGGGGTCGCCGGGCCGCTGGCCCGGCGAGATGCATGAGGGAGAACGACATGACAGTCATGACAAGCTGGGACCTGTTCGATGACCTGCGCACCGCCCAAGATGAGCTGGCTCGCACCAGCAACCTGTACGGCCACCGGCTCACACCCGGCCAGTTCGCCCAGCAGTTCGGCGCCGGCCCGGGCACCCAGGTGTGGGCTCCCCCGGTCGACATCGCCGAGCGCAAGGACGCCTACCTGGTGGCCGCGGAGCTGCCCGGCGTCGGGCTCGACGACCTGGAGATCACTTTCCAGGACGGCCTGCTGACGATCCAGGGCGAACGGCACACCACGCACGACCCCGCCGCGGAGAAGGTGCACCGGGCCGAGCGCCGTTACGGCGCGTTCCGCCGGTCGATCACCCTGCCCACCCATGTGATGGCCGACGCCATCGAAGCCTCGGCCCAGGACGGCGTCTTGCAGATCCTGGTGCCCAAGGCGCCCGAAGTGCGCGCCAAGCGCATCCCGGTACGCGCCGTGACAGGCAAGGCCGCCGTCACCGGTAAGGCCGCCGTCGCGGGCAAGGCGGCCAAGAACGGCGCCTGACACCGCGGGTGAAGGCCAGGCGCGCCGCCTAGGCCCTCACCGCCACTAGACGTCTCCTGCTGCCACTGGTAACGGTGGCAGCAGGAGACGCACCAATGCCCGTCCGGTGCCGCCATCTCACCTGCCTGGTTATTCCCCCGGCACTCCGGCGGCGCGCCGGTATCTTTCGCCTGTTTGCCTGAGGTGCTCGACGAGCTCCGGATGTCGTTCCGGATTCTCGATGTCGAAGTCGGCGCCCAGCGTTCCCAGCCATGCGGCCAGCACCTGAGGGGTATCTGAACTGAGCTCGACCCGGCAGCTGTTCTCGTCGATCGGCTCGATGACAGGTTGCTGCGGTAGCCGGGTGAGGATGGTCTCGGCGTTGGCATGAGCGATGACTGTGGCCCGGTATGGCCACGACATGCTGGCGCCCCTGATGACGTAGGCCGCCGGGTCGTCGTCAGGGAGCTGGCGCGGGGCGAACCGGCGCCCGGCGTGGTTGGGGTGCAGGCGGATCCGATCGACCCTGAAGGTGCGCCACGCCTGTGGGCCGGTGTCCCAGGCGAGGAGGTACCAGCGTCGTCCGGCGTTGACGAGCCGGTGGGGCTCGATGTTGCGGCTGCTCTCGGTGCCGTCGTGACGTCGATAGCCGATCCGTGTCTGTTCCTGGTCTCGGCAGGCACTGGCGAGTGTCGTGAGTATGCCGGCATCGACGGCCGGGCCGGAGGCGGGCGCGTGCACGGAAAATGCCTCAAGCGCGCTCACGCGCCGCCGAAGCGGGAGGGGAAGCAGTTGCTGCATCTTCGCCAGGGCGCGGACCGACGCTTCCTCGATCCCGCCGACCGAGCCGCCGGCCGCGCTGCGCAACCCGAGCGCCACGGCGACCGCCTCCTCGTCGTCGAGCAGCAGGGGCGGGATGACGGCGCTTGGCCCAAGCCGGTAGCCGCCCGCCGCCCCTTCGGTTCCGTCGACCTGGTAGCCCAGCTGGCGCAGCCGCTCGATGTCGTTGCGCACCGTCCGGGTGGTGACCCCGAGACGGCCGGCGAGTTCGGTGCCGGTCCAGTCGCGCCGGCTCTGGAACAGCGACAGAAGGCGGAGCAGGCGAGCCGAAGTTTCGAGCACATCCCAGACTAACGCGAATCTAGGAATGAATCGTTCCTAGATCGCTGCTACGGTGTTGTTCATGGCCCTCGACAGCAAGATCAGCCCCTACCGCATCGACATTCCGCAGGGCGCGCTTGATGACCTCCGAGACCGCCTGGGGCGCACCCGGTGGCCCGACGAGCTGCCTGGCGTGGGCTGGGACCTGGGCGTCCCGCTGGACTACTTGAAGGGTCTCGCCGAATACTGGGGCACCACCTACGACTGGCGCGGCCAGGAGGCCGCCCTGAACGAGTTTGCCCAGTTCACCACCGTCATCGACGGCCAGAACGTCCACTTCCTCCACGTGCGGTCCCCCGAGCCCGGGGCGCTCCCGCTACTCATCACCCACGGCTGGCCCGGTTCGATCGCCGAGTTCCTCGACATCATCGGCCCGCTTGTCGACCCGGCCGCTCACGGCGGGGATCCGGCCGACGCCTTCCATGTCATCGCCCCCTCGATCCCGGGCTTCGGATTCTCCGGCCCCACGCACGAGACCGGATGGAACACAGTCCGTGTCGCCCGCGCCTGGGTGGAGCTGGTGAGGCGGCTCGGATACGAGCGCTACGGCGCCCAAGGCGGTGACACCGGCGCGCTCGTCTCTCCCGAGCTGGGCCGGATCGATCCGGAGCACCTCGTCGGCATCCATGTCAACAACCTGCTGACCTTTCCCTCCGGACAGCTGGACGACCTGAGCGACGCCGATCAGGGGCGGCTGAAGCTCATGCAGCGCTGGCAGAACGAGATGGCCGGCTATGCCAGCATCCAGTCCACCCGGCCCCAGACGCTCGCCTACGCGCTGACCGACTCCCCCGTCGGCCAGCTCGCCTGGATCGTCGAGAAGTTCAAGGAATGGACCGACCCCGCCGCCGTGCTCCCCGAGGACGCCGTTGACCGTGACCGCCTCCTCACCGACGTCAGTATCTACTGGCTGACCGCGACCGCAGGATCTTCCGCCCGCCTGTACTACGAAGGCGCCAGAAGCTGGGGACAGGCAAACGAACCGTCCGCGGTCCCCACCGGGGTCGCCGTCTTCCCCATGGACATCACCATCAGGAGCATCGCTGAGTCCCAGCACAACATCGTGCACTGGACGGAGTTCGACCGCGGCGGGCACTTCGCCGCCATGGAAGCACCCGGCCTCCTGGTTGCCGACGTAAGAGAATTCTTCCGGCCCCTCCGCTGAGCCGACACGCCCGGGCGGGAGGCCGCAGACTCCCCTGCCGGAGCGGCGGGCCGACCGCAAGGGCGCCATCGACATGTCCGGCAATGACCCCCGGACGAGCGCGCAGCGTCCGGGTACGGGCGCGGGCCGCTCCGCGACCACAGGCGCCACCGCCTGTGTCCGCCGGTCACCGGCCCGCCCGGGTCTGCACTCCGGCCATGCATCCGCTTCCCCTGGCACGCGGCTGCACGGGTTCCCCGGAACCGCAGAGACTCCCCGGGTCAGCCAGCTGAGCAGGATTGGTGCCCGGTGTCGCAGAGCCTGGCCTGGTCGGTACCAGCGGGCTGAGCGACCGGGCGTCCGTCTGAGGCGTGCCGGTCGGCCGTATGCTGCCAGCACAGCTGCGCCGCCAAATCGGTCGGGCTGTCGGCGTGCACGCTGAACACCGGCGCGCCGTCGCGGCTGGCCTGCAGGTACCTGACATCTCGCCGGCGGGCATGCCAGCCCGCGTGGTCCAGCCAGATCCGCCAGCCGGGGAACAGCTGCGACAGCGCCTCGATCCGGGCCCGGGCCAGCACGCCCCATGCCTCGCGGACCACCGGGAACCGCACCGCATCCTCGGCCGCGGACCGCGAACCGGTGTCCGACGCCGGCCGCAGCGCCATGACGTCACTGCCGGCCAGCGCAGGGGGCAGGAGGAAGCCGACCACGACACCGTGGCGCGTGCAGCGGAACAGCAGCCTCATCAGGTGCGATGCCGTGCCGGTGACCGCGGCGGGATCGGTGATCAGCAGGGCATCGTGGCGGCCTGCCTCGATCGCGGCTTCCAGCCTCCCCAGCGCTGGCCCGTATCCCTCGGCCACGTCCGGGTTCTCGGCGTACACGGTCGGCGGCGGCCAGCCACGCTGCCGGGCCCCCTCCGCGACAGCCTCGCGGTGGCGGATCAGCTCAGCGTCGTCCCCGAGGGGAGCGCGGATGTAGGCGGCGGGGTGCGCGCGGTCCAACGCCACCGGAACCTCCGCCGGCAAATTAGAATGTAGCCAGAGTGCTACGCATGGTAACGGCCCGGCGGCCGGGCCGTTACCATGCGTAGCACTCTGGCTACATTCTAAT
>Ga0207416_1002649_pt1 | contig 18853 bp, 19 predicted proteins | sample PaiPotPPM11metaG_FD_184107 | JGI IMG/M metagenome (GOLD analysis project Ga0207416, IMG submission 184107) | Iron sulfur acid spring bacterial and archeal communities from Banff, Canada, to study Microbial Dark Matter (Phase II) - Paint Pots PPM... ...
CTGATGTAAAAACCACAAATGATATTATAAAAAAGCCAGTTGCACTTGATGATTTTATAAGCATGGTAAGGACAGCTCTTACTCGATAACATTCTGTAACTACTTCATCTCAAATGTGATTGTTGACTAACGAGAGGCAGAACGTCAGGAGCCGTCATTCACCCTGTCTTTCCTTGTTTGAGATAATTCTGAAGTTGCTCTACGAATGTACGTACTCCTTGGTATATCCCCACCGACTCTCGATTTTTTGCAATAGTGATCTTGGGAGAGTGATATCAATTTTGTCTGTTTTATCGACAGCGGCAGTCGTACGCCTCATACTGGTATTCTATATACTACTCCCTAGCTGTAAAGATATCGTTTTCTATCGAGCAGCGATTGGCATGGAATCATCCATAAACCAGAGATAAGAAATTAGAAATTGGTGCTTTTATCTAACTTCTCGTTCAATATATGCGATTACTTGCTTGTTTATGAAATCTTCAAAAGTGGGGTCATACCATTGATTTTGTTGTATTTGCTTCCAGTGTTCTTTTATTGTTCCTAGTCTAAAGCAGGTGCGCATCCATTGAACCCAGCCAAACCATTCATTATCATTAAGGACCTTTCTTTCATGCATATCATACGCATGAGAGAATACATTGAGAACATCATATGCGTACACAGCTTCACGCGACAGCGATCGTACATTATTGACTACTATTGCTAGCTCTGGACGTTCCCACAGATGTTCCTCTAGCCTATGTACTTTTTCATCCAAATCACCGAGGACTTTTGTTTCTGTGTCGACCGACAGCTCTCTTATTTCTCTCCTTGAGAAAAAAAGTGCTATGAGCAATGTGCCAATAATGCCTATTGTCTGTGCTATACTCAACGTGTCTGAGATTCCTATGTCTAATACCATAAGGAGCTCGGAGGTGCCAAGATCATTCTTGGAACGGCCCAGGCGGAAAGGCCTTGAGTACAGTATTGGGTGGTCTGGCTGTCAACGGAAAGCTAATCATAATTGGCGCGTCTGATGAACCGCTTGAAGTGTCTCCGAATTTTTTCCTCTTTGGACATAGATCAGTAGTGGGCTGGCTCGCTGGATCTTCTATTGATTCAGAAGATACGCTCTCTTTTAGTGTATCTTCTGGTGTTCGATCTATGAACGAAGTCTTTCCGCTGGAAAGCGCAACAGAGGCGTTCGATTTAATGATGAGCGGCAAGGCACGATTTCGCGTTGTCCTTACAACAGGACATTAGTGATCAGCATCTCTCCGCGGATGTCATAAAAATATCATGAAATGTCATCCGCCCTCCTTGAGGTCCTTCAACAGATATATCGATAAAGATCAGGCATTCAATTCTATATGGATGAATTAATAGAGCTCGATCAAAGAATTAAACACAAAAATCGCGCAAACAAAAGACAAAAATGCACAAGTCCATGGAAAGAGTAGTCACCGTCTTAAAGAAATTGTTCTCACTTCCTACTGCGGTAACAAGGTAATCATATTCAAGATATGTTCACGCCAATCATTTGACTGAGACCGTCTGCCAATTGCATGAATCAAAGTGAGCTTCTCACTAATAAGATCTATTGATTCTATATTGGCTTGGTAGACCTTGGCTTTTTTACAAAATGATCTAACTGGTGTTACTATGTTTCTTGTTTCGACCATGCCAGATGCTACTTCAGGAAGCATTGGAGTAAAGAGAATAAGATTATCTCTGCTTTTCAAAGTAATTTCAATGCTGCTATTAGTATCGAATCCCTTCTGGGAGCTTTTTTTAAGACTTCATTGCCCGCGAAACCACTACCCAAAATTACTACATGTGCAGGAGAAATTGAAGGGTTTGCAGGTTTTTCTGTACTGTCTCTCGACACACCTCAGATCATTGTTTGGTGTCCATTTTGTTTGTTTGTTAGTATTATTCTACATGGTGCTGGTGAACAAGCTGGTCATAGAATCTAACCGACTTGATATTGACAAACTCTAGCATACCATATCTTGATAGTTCTCTTCCAAATCCACTCTTTTTAACTCCACCAAAAGGCACTCTTGGATCAGAAATCACAACGTTATTCACAGTCACTATTCCAGACCGAACCATTCTTGACAATTTCTCTGCTTTGTCAAGGTCTTCAGTCCATATGCTTGCTCCGAGACCATATTGAGAGTCGTTTGCAAGTCTTAGAGCCTCTATCTCGCTTTCGGCAACAATTATCGGTGCAACCGGACCGAATACTTCTTCTTGTGCTACTCGCATATTTGGAGAGACATTTTTCAGAATTGTGGGTTTATAGGAATATCCTTTACTCTTTATCTGTTCTCCTCCTGTCAACAATTCGGCACCCTCTTTAACCGAGTCTTTAACCTGAGAATCTATAGTCTTCAAACCGCTAGCATTTACAAGCGGTCCCAAGTCTGTATCATCTGATAAAGGATCACCTACCTTAAGTTTTTCAGCTCCCTGAACAAACTTTTCTATGAATTCGTTTGCAATCTTCTTTACCACGATAAATCGCTTTGATGCTATACAACTCTGACCACAATTAATGAATCTGCCTTTGACAGCACCGTTTGACGCTTTTTCAACATTAGCATCTTCACATACTATGAATGGATCGCTGCCTCCTAGTTCAAGAACACATTTCTTTATTTGTGATGTTGCTCTTTGAGCTACTTTACCTCCGACCGGAACACTTCCGGTAAATGTTATAGCGTTAACATCTTCTGAATCGATGAGTATGTCTGCAATGCTAGAATCACCAACTAATGTTTGAAAAACTCCATCTGCCAATCCAGATTTCTCAAAGGTCTTTTCAATTTCAATTCCACACTGCATAGTCGCGCTTGCTGGTTTTAGTACTATTGTATTCCCAGCCATCAACGAAGGAGCTGCAAATCTTAATGCTTGCCAATAAGGAAAATTCCATGGCATTATACTTCCGATTACACCCAATGGTTCAAATGTTACAAAACTCCTTCTAGCATCTGTATTCACTACTTCATCAGTTGTAAACACTTTCCCGTTATCAGCAAAATAATCCATTACCCATGCACATTTTTCTACCTCAGATCTGGCTTCTTTTATCACCTTTCCCATTTCATTTGTGACTGTCCTTGCAAGCCCTTCCTTGTTCTTTCTTAGTTCCAGAGCAAAATCATGAATATGATCAACTCTTTTCTGTATATCTTTTTTCCAATCACTAAATGCATTCTGAGCTTTCTTTACTTTTTCATTTATCTGTTCTTTAGTCATTATCTCGTATGTATTTATGACTTCTTCTGTTGCAGGATTTATTGTCTTTAATTCTCTTGCTTTCGTAGAACTAGCTGCTGTCATGGATTTATTACACCTCGACCAAGAATCTTGCCTTCTTTTAGCATTGTCAATGCATCTGTGGCTTGATCAAGTTTGAATCGATTTGAAACAACTGGTTTGATTATTCCTCTTCTTGCAAGCGAAACCAACTCTATCATGTCACTTAGAGTTCCGGTATATGATCCGATTAATCTGTATGCTCTTGTTGGCATGGTAACTAAAGCTAGTTTTAATTCTCCTCCGAAGAGACCTACAAGCACAAGCCTTGCTCTTCTTCTAAGAAATTGCATATCAGTTTCGACAGTTTTAGAAGCATTGACAAAGTCAATTACTGCATCTGCACCCAATTTGTCAGTCAACTCCATGATGGCTTTTACAGGATCCTCTTTTTTTGAATTTATAGTATTATCAGCACCATTCTTTTTTGCGACATCTAATTTCTTATCATCTAAATCCATTGCAAATATCTTGGCCCCTGTAACTGCTTTGGCAAGTTGTATGGCCATCAAGCCCAAACCTCCTGTACCAACAATGACAACATTATCATCTGGCTTTAGATTGGCATTTTTTACTGCGCCATATGCTGTAAGTCCAGCACATGATAAAGGTGCACTTGTATCTGTATCCATATCGTCCCCTATTTTCACAAGGTACTTGTAGCTTGGTACCAATACATATTCTGCATAACCTCCGTCAGTATAGATACCTAAAGATCTAGGTTTATCACATAGATTTTCTTCCCCAATTCTACATGCAGGACATTGTCCTTCACCTATCCAAGGATATACAAGGACTTTTTCGTTTTTGCTAAATCCTTCGGTTTGTTCGCCCAAACCATCTACGATACCTGCAATCTCATGCCCTGGAGTAAGAGGATATTTTACACCCCTATCTGCAGTTTTTAATGGTTGGCCGTCTATACCTTCATAGTAGCCTTCCCAGACGTGGACATCGCTATGACATACACCTGAGGATTGAATTTTAATTAGAACCTGTGAACCTTTAGGCTTTGGTGTTTGAAGTTCTTGTACTTGTAGAGGTTCGTTTACTTTAACAATTCTTGCAGCTTTCATTTGTAATGGATTTAATGACATCTACTATTTACGCAATTCTAATTGCAAAGCATACTCGATACTTCTTACCTTATGTGATATCGAAAGTCGTACTCAAGTGATTTATTTCTGAATTAAGCTACAATCTATCAAAGGCGATAGTATTAAGGTTGAGTGCTCCTCCCAAATGCTAACACCTTATCAGAAAAAGTGGAAGAATCGATACAACAAAAGCTAAAACCACAAAAGAGGAGATAAATTCGAAATTATGCTACAATCTATCAATGAACATTTAAATCAGACCTTACTAATTAATGACGTTTTTTCTAATATTTGATTCGTCTTTGATTCACCATTCTTGATCGAATTCCTTATAGTTTCTACCGAAAAGTCCGTGTTCTCGTAGAAGTGTGGGAAAGGCTCATCCCTAGTTACGTGAATTATGTCCCTTATTTCTGCACCACGTTCACGTTTCATTTTAGTGAAAGTATGACGAATCTTTTCAAGTTGTTTCTTATCTATTTTAGCTGGGTCAATATTTTTGTCGATTATCTGATAGAGCTCCTCTATATATTTCAGGTATCGTGTTATTACTTTAGCCATCTTTATTTGATATTGAGATTTATCGGAAAACATGATATCTCTAGCTCTATGATAGACTTCAGCCAAGTTGTCTGGTAGCTTATCAACTCTCCTAGGATAGTATTCAACAAGGAAAAGTCTTTTGTCAATCACAGGTGAGGCATCTAAAACTTCGCTAAAAGGCGTGTTGCTTAGTAGAGCGCCATCCCAAGCATATACACCTTCTTCTAGTTCAACCCAAGGAAAATTATCTAACGGGTAGCCAGAAGTTGCAAGTATATGCTTAGGAGTTATTTTCTGCCTAGAACTATCAAAAGTTAACGGTTCTGATGTTAAGATATTGACTGCAGTCATTATTAGACGTGCGTGAGGATTACCATCAGGTTGAAGTTTATTATAATCAATATATTTTTCTAAAGTCTTGACTAAAGGAGAATGGTCATATATGTATGTCCACTTTGATGGGTTAAAGTATTGAGGGTCTTTTAATGCATAGTCAGCTCTCCATCTAGGAACGAAGAACTTATCATTGCCATAAAGTATAGAGCTGAACGTGCTCGATAGTGAATTAACTTCGTCTGTAGTAGGTAAATGATTCTCCGCTGCTCTAACAAGGCCCACTCTAGATTTGTCATATAGCCACTCCAGTATGGGATGAGTCAAATTTACAGAATTCTCTGCAAGTTCTAACCAAAACTCTTCTAGGGTGCGTTCTGGATGCTCTTTATCTACACTGCCAGCTATTATAGCAGCGTTTATGCCACCAATAGATGTACCCGCTACAATATCTACTTTTATGTTCTTATTTGCAAGGGCTTTGAAGACTCCACATGCAAATGCCCCTAATGAGCCTCCACCTTGAAGTACCAAAACATTTTCAATTTGATTAGAGGACATGACAATATTTCCTGATTCGTTTTGCTGTTTTACTACGGTTGTGAAGATACCTGGACATACTCAACCCTTCTTACCAGCATGTTGCTCATTTAATTGTCTAGTTTTGGTACCTTCCTTGAGCGGTTTGGGTATATAGTTTCCAATTGCCTCTTTCAAGGTCTGTGTCACAATTCGACAAATTCTTGGGTCATTTACTTTAGGAATTACATTATCTTCTTTCATGTGAGTCTCTTCAACTAGTGAGGCGATTGCATATGATGCAGTTACAATCATCTGTACATCCAACCTGATTATTATTAACTAGTATATAGAATTGCTTGTTACGGTACGGTACCGCACTACTAATTCTATCCTACCTCCCTGTCTTACAGGGAGATCTCCTCGTTATAAACAAGGCACGAAACGGTACAGTATAAAAAGCATTTCTCAGAATGCAGATGAGTTACGGCTAGAAGACCTACCTGAAGTCAGACCACATTTAATAACCAAGCTCAATAGCGACCGATGATACTATTTATCTAGAAGTATTTCTGAAACTTAGGCGTGGTCTACCCCATACTATCTGTAACATCAACCGAATATTTCAGTATACTGGAATGAGAACTTTATCATCTGACATAAATTCTGCATACTGAGGTCATCAACTTTAACTACTATTCTAACATAAATAACGTCATGGCTTCAGAGAGAGAACAAAAAGGTTATGTCTCTAACCCGTTTCTAAATCCGATAGGCTTTTGGCAAAACTATTTGATAAATTGGATCGAAGCGAGCAGAGGGTTTTATGAAAATGCAATCAAAGCTAATGAGCATTGGCTCAAAGCATTCTGGGATCCTTGGTTAAGGGCAGCGGGCCTAGAACGAAAAGAAACAACAAAGGTAGAATAGTCTATCACCTATCATGACACTATTTTTGTTCAATGTTGCTATCTTGACCAGAGCACCTAAGTAGAATAGTGAAACTCCGGTATTATCATGATTTGATGTTCTTTAAAGCTAGATTCGTATTGGACAAAATTAATTTTGTGCCGAAGAAAGGATTAATTTTCATAATTGTTACCTATTAAGAATAGTGTGTCATATCTTTTTAGTCTCCAAGCTATGTTTGCTTCAAAGTAGTGTTGAAAAATTGCCTTAATGATTTCTACTTGCGACATTTTATCATTAGTATTCATACCGATATAATACAATCCATTTACCATAGTACCTGATAACGGAATAACCAGCTGAGCAGATAATAATTACTAACGCAGTAGACAAATACTACTAGACTGATATAATATCCTTTATATATTAACTATACTTTGGTACTTATGAACAACTATCCTAATCAAAAGAGGAGGAATGAATTTTGATGCAACAAAGACAATCAGATAAGCAAACATATAAGATATGTTCAGGACTAATGCAAAAGGGGCCAGAGCTTCAATGAGTTCTAATAATCGACACAACCCCACAACGGCGCCATCATCTTCTCCAGCCATTTCCCGTTCAGCCTGGATAACACTTTTGGTTATAAGTTCTGTTGGTCTGATTCCAATGTATGGTGAAACTGTAATAATACCAGCCATTCCTGATTTTATCAAAGAGTTTGGAATAACTTACACTACCTCGTCATGGATACTAGCCGCGTTTTTGATAGCAGGCGCAGTCATGACTCCTATTGCAGGTAAGCTATCTGATATCTATGGAAAGAAAAAGATTGTACTTATAATAATGTGTATTTATACCATAGGAGTTGCGCTAGGTGGTTTTGCAAGTAATATTTCGTTCATGATATTTGCAAGAATACTTCAAGGCATTGGAATATCTATGTTTCCAATAGCTTTTGGAATGCTAAAGTTACAATTTCCTAAAGAAAAACTTTCGATTGCTCAGGGAATATTTACAGGGGTATTTACGGCTGGCTCAGCAATAGGTTTAGCTTTAGGAGGAACAATAATTTACCATTATGGATGGCACTTTGCACTTTTATCTATGGTGCCTGCAGCCATAATGCTAATCCTAATAGTACGCAAATTTATCCATATTAAGGAAGAGGAGGAGAAGAAACAGCAGCAACTGCAACAACAACCACAACAACAATCCAAGGTACAAAAGTCAAAACTAGGGACAGAATATTGCTGCGTATTTACAAAAATTGGAAATGAACAGGAGTATTTTCATCATCATCATAATAGTGCAGCTGATTTGTCTATGCATGATGACAAAAATAGCAATAATTTGTTACAGAAAATAGACATCAAAGGAGCGATAACATTATCTGTTACTATAATTTCATTTCTGATGGCACTTTCATATTTGGAAAATATTCATTCGTTGACAATGTCAGATTTTATGCCAACAGTCATTCTCTCAATAGTATCGATCGTTTCCCTAACGTTATTTATAATCGTGGAAAGAAAGATATCTGCAAAGGTAAAAGCAGCAAGAAAAATACCAACCTCCTCATCACCTTCATCGTCTTCATCGATGGCTGTACCGGACTCTCCATTAATCGATCTCAATCTCCTAGCAAATAGAATAATTCTCTTAAATAACATTAGTTTGATGATTTTAGGTATTACAATGTTTATGGTGTATCAAAGCATATCTGTCCTTGTTAGGACTCCTATGCCATTAGGTTTTGGTGGAAATGCGATAAGTGCAGCAAATGTTCAAATTCCTTTTACAATAATAATTCTTGTAGTATCTGTGTCTGCCGGTATTATAATTTCCAAATTTGGAAACGTAAAACCGAGTTTAGTTGGAACTATAATTACCGCTTTTGGATTTTTTAGCTTATTTTTATTTCATTCATCAGAACTGTTGATATCTGCAAACCTTGCGGTAATAGCAATTGGTTTGACGTTAACGAGAATCGGTAATTGGAATATACTCTTAGAATATACTCCAAAAGATTCTATCGGAATATCTTTGGGCATGACTGCTATGCTTTTCTTTGTTGGGATGGCTATAGGGCCAGCAATCGCAGGTATATATATGCAGTCAAATCAGATATCGATAATAGGTTCAAGCCTTTCGTTTCCGTCTTTGCAATCATATAATATGATATTCATTACAGCTTTTTTTATTTCAGTGGTATCTATTGCTCTTATGCTAGTCTTAATGAAGAAGATGTCAAATCAAGGAGAATGAGAAGGGCTATTGCAATAAATGCTGCATCTACCAAGCTTGGCCGATTTTTCAAATATAGTCACCATTACCCATACATTTCAATATGGTTTAATTGTATTGTTGTGCTGCTGCCAATATTGTTGTGAAGGTTTGAATTGTGCTTATCTCTTTGACACCACTAAGACGATTTTGCCTCTTGGATGTTTGTCTTTCTGGTAGTCCAGCGCCTTCAGTACACAATTGGTTTGGGATCTTGTCATAATCGCTATGGCATTAACCATCATCTGAAGGCCATAAATAACATCATACTCAAGCCCCGCTTGGATGCAACTCGCACTTTATTCGTGGAGGAGCAATTGCCATTCTACGGGCACCCGTCCAGCTGGTCCAGGCACGGGGTGGTCCAAAGGGTGGGCGTGGGGAGCTGGTAGCTTAGGCCAGGCAAAGGAATCTCCTGTGCGGTAATCGTAGGACCAATTCTCCCCATGCTCGAAGCTCTTGATAATAGGATGGCCGGTGCTCGCGTTGTGCTTTGAGGCATGTTGGTTTGGCGAGTGATCGCAGCAGCCGATTCGACCACAGCCGGCGCACCTGCGGAGGTGTAGTCATCACCCGCCCGTTGCCAAGCAGTCGAAGCAACCTGTACCGGTCGGTTTTGCAGTTGGATTGATACCCTCTCTCAAGCTTCTCGGTCTCTCCTGTCCCATTTGTACTCAACCTACTTGTTTGCTAAACCTTGATTTTGATACTATCTCCATCGATTCTAGTTTCATAAGTTGTTTGATCATAGGTCTTGATGTGAGACATAAGTTGTCCCACATTTTCGAAGAATTTTTGCCAATTAGTTGGTAATGGTTCCATCCCTTGGGGCGGAGCTAAAATTGGTTCCGTAAGCTTCTTTCCCGTCGTGACATCAAACCTCGCACCATGGAAAGGGCACGTCACAGTGATATCTGTCAAATTGCCCATTGAAAGTAGGGCATTCATATGACCACATCTGTCAGTTTGCGCATAAAACTTACCATTTACGTTTGCAATCATTATCTCTTTTCCATTGACTACAGTATGCTTCATTTTACCTGAAGGGATTTCACTTATTTTTGCAACTTCAACAAAGTCAGTTTGAACCATGTCAGATCATAATAATTTGCATATATTTAAGAATAGTAGTTTCATCTTACTTAGTTGGTAATATTAATACAACCGAGTCATTTTTTAACTAATTGGCAGCATACTTTTCAGTTAGACAGACTTCTATAAAGCAGAGCAATAATTTTCAATCCCGGTAAAGTTAGTGGTTTTGACTGAACTTTTTTTCCCTACTTCCGTTTTTGAGGTATTTCACTCAATATTTTTGCCAACTTTTCTTGGAATTTTTGATTAGCCGAGGTACCATCGCTTGCCATTGTTTTCCCATCCTTTCTAAGAAGGCATCCTTCTAAGATACACTCCCCCGTTTAACAGTTGAAGAAATCTCCTTTACCATGTAAGCGAAGTAGTTAAATATTACTTAGCACTATTCCAAGGCCTGATGGTAAATCAGCACTCAGTTGCAACAGAAACGGAAGATGAAACAGCTGGTGAAATTGCCAATGTTTGGGAGGTATTAGGAAGAAGATGGGCTATGCTAATATTAAAGAACCTCTGCACAAAAGAGGTAATACGGTTCAATGAATTTAAAACACTATTGCCAGGGATAAGCAGTACTGTTTTGGCTGATAGGTTGTCGGAGCTTGAACGTGAAGGCCTTGTTTCTAAAAAGATTTACCCAGAAATTCCACCAAAGGTTGAATATCGCTTAACACTTCGAGCAAAAGAACTAAGAGTAATATTTAAAGAATTAGGAACATGGGCTAGCCGGTGGAAAGTACCCAGGATTACAACCAAAACAAAATCCAGATCTGGTGCCAGATCAGCTAGCTAGAGCTGCGAACATTATTTTATAAGGCCATTTACTGACCCACGACGTATACATAGATATACTCATTAGTACGTCTACATGATTAGTTGAATGTTTTGTCCCGTGTTTAGTGATAGAAGAATCACAGCGGCAAGATTGTTATTTTGGTCTAATTTCATCTACATTTAGTCGGACTATTATGGTGAAAGACTCGCTGACTTGTCCCCCCTCCTATCGAGGTAAGAAAGGGGTTAGTTGCTTGAGGACATGCATTTTACCCATCATATTTATCCAAAATCTGGCTGGGTTAGATATTGGATTAGGAACTCACGACATGCCAGCAATAATTAAAGTGATTCCAAATCCTAAAGAAACAGTCTGACACAAGAATCAAATATGACAATTAAAATTTTAGGTGTTGCCAGTAGTATGCGTGAAGGTTCGTATGGTACTAGAGCATTAAAAAGGGTACTTGATGCCGCAGGGAAACATGAAGCCAAAACACGTTTACTTGACCTACGAAGTATAAGAATGCCCATGTTTAATCCTGATATATCAAATGAGCATCATGAACAGATGGAAAAAGTGATAGAAGATCTCAATTGGGCAGATGCATTTGTGCTTGCATCTCCAGACTATCACGGTTCTATGTCCGGGGCTATGAAGAATTTCTTAGATTTCTATTGGGAAGAATTTGCAGGCAAGACTTTCGGATATATTTGCAGTTCTCATGAAAAGGGTCTAACGGTGATGGATCAAATGCGTACAGCTGTACGTCAATGTTACGGATGGAGTCTCCCTTATGGTGTTTCCATAAATGGAGAGGAAGACTTCAATGAAAAGGGAGAAATAGTCAATAGTCTGTTAGTTAAACGTTTAGAGATCCTTGCACGCGATTTAGTTGTTTACGGGAAACTAATTAGAGTACAATTTCTTCAAGACATATCAACTGAAGTATCAGACACTTTTGCTGCACGTTATAGATTGTAATCGAGATGAAATTGGAATATTTAAGATATATCACAACGAATGGTATAATGTATTCATGTAAAAAATGAAACCAGAAAACCTAAAAGAAAGGTGCAGTTAGAAATAATAGTAGGCAATGCCAAAATGTCATATTTGTGGAAAATCAGGACTCTACACAGAAATGATAGATAATATTGTATATTCCGTACATCCTGAATGTAAACATAAATTATATAATATCTCAGATAAAATAACAGAATTCCACAATTGTTCGATATGCAAAAATATTGATGATCTCTCTAAAGAGGAACTGAGAAATCACCTAATTGAATATCACACAAAGGAATCATTAGCAGATCTGATAATAAATAGTATGAAGTATATCTATTTAGAATATTAGATACTTCAAATTCAGGGCATTCCATCTATTAATTTACTAGACGTAGTTAAATTCATCTATTCGTTGTCTTCAAACCGATAAATTTCATTGCTTCTTTACATGTCCAGCATTATCTTCATTCTTGGCTCTTACTCCTTTATTGAAAAGCTGTATAGGGACATTAATAATCACCATATTCTATCAAAGTGACTCATGCATTTGTAGGACCTTGAGTGTGATCGCGCTCAAAGCTGATATGTAAAGCCAATTTTACTATTTCTTCATCTTCTTCATCTTCATCTGTATTAGTTTCTTTACTCATATCCTTTTATTTCCCCTTATTCTCAACACTACCATACATTTTTCCATAATCATCACTAAATCATAATGTTATCAACATAACACCATTCCCAATCCTCACCAGGCTGAAAAGATCTTATGATTGGATGACCAGTAGTTTTGAAATGTTTTGTTGCGTGCGTATTAGGAGAAGAATCACAACACCCTACGTGACCACAGCTCAAACATAGGCGCAAATGTACCCAATCAGACCCAATTTGTAGGCATTCTTCACAACCGTTTGGTGTTTTCGCATGTATATTTTGATTTACTTGCTTAAGATGAGCGTCTGTCTTTTTCATACTGTATGATAATAGAATTTCTACCTTATAGAATCTTCGGTTTGCATATTATAAAAATAGTAGTCTAGTGCTCGGTTTTATGCAAAATCTGCTCATCAAACAATATCTGTGGATATACACATTATTACATTAGAAACAAAGACGAGAAAAAAAGCATAAAATATCCATCCAACTTATCTAAATTCTGTCTTAACTTGTGAAATGTTTGTATCTGAAGTATAATAGTCGAGTAGTACCTTGAAAAAGTAATTACAAAAGGCACTTGAATGGTCCCGCCAGATTGTGTATGTTTTTCACTTACCGCTCAGTACGATAAACATTTGAAACGTACTTCCAAATACAAAATAACATCTTCTACGTTAGTAACATAGCATGACAGAAGAAGCAGATGAAAGGCTTAGACAATTCATTAATGATGGAAGAAATTGGGAAAGGAAGGCTACTAATATACCCGGTGTATTCCTGTTCGGACTACAGGCTTCCAAAGCAAAGACCTGCATCTTTTGCGATCGAGATTAATCCGGTTGATACCTATGGTTGTATCACAAAGCAGAGGGTACTGAGTGAGTCTCTTTATGTTATTGAGGTCATTATATACGAATATTGACCAATTATTCTCAACATGATAACCTACTTATTATTATCTATTTTGTCAGCAACGCGTATAAATTCTTCCTCTAGATAGTGTTTCAGTAGTAGCGTGTATGAGGTGTGTCATTCAAAATTCCGTTGTCATTGGAGACTATGATGGTCACCTAATATCGATAGCTCAGATAGGATCAAAATCTACGGAGGGGTTTGATCTGTTAGGATTAATTGGAGCTCAAGGCACGTTGAGATACACGCCTTTATATCTCCGAGTTGTTGTTTAGGAGCTGAATCAAATCATCCTCTCAATCTATCCTGACTAAATTCTGGGCTACCGTATTCGCTTACCTTGGATTTCCGACCATGTACTTGTTTGTGGATCTCAAGACGTCTCTTCTCATCAAATTGCAAACCGCACGTCTTGCATTTGAAGGGCAATTGTATCTACTATTGAGTAAACATAACTAATAAAAAAGAGTTTTTCCGCTCCGGTCTTGCGACTTTCTATCTAGCATAGTATTAAAGATACTGGTTTGTAGGATCCCATTTATCTCTTCGATTCGAGCATCTTTTGGATACAATCTGGGAAAAGCATCTTTTGAAACATTCTAGAGAGAATATCTTCTGGATTGGACATTCTATGTCATATAAAATTAGAAGTACTCTAAAAAACCCTCTATGATTAAATCCATGAGTTCAAGCACAAGAAATCAATAATAGTAACATCACGGTTGTCCGAGTTATTAGGCATATATATGAACGCAATAATCAGATAACCGCTATCATCAGTACCTTTTTCTCAATATAACAAGCTATAGAGAGGTATGCTTTATAAGTACTTGTTATACGAGTATACTACAGTGAATAAATACTTTGGAGCTTCAATTGTTATTCTTGCTCTATTCATAGTAGTTGCCATATTAGTCTCCCCGAAAGTCGGTTTTAATAATGGCATTAATAATTCCCCTATTAGTAAGGTAGATTCTTTAGCTTTTTTGGACATTAACAACTCACATTATCCTGCCTTTAATCAAATAATGATCTGGCTTACCCAATTTGGAAGAGAAATATTCTGGCCTATAGCAATAATACTTTTATTTGTTTTAGGCGGTTGGACAGGGAAAAAGACTGCAGTAGTTATTGCAATATCAATGCTTGTTCTTGTTCCACTTGGTGTATTAGCAAAAGATATTGTTGCAAGACCTAGACCGATAATCCCACAATCAGACTTTTTGATAGCACCGGATCAAGAGTATGCTTTTCCTTCTGGTCATGCGTTGATAGTGTCAGCAGGTGCAGCTGTAGCTTTAATATTATTTAGGGATACTCCTAGGAAACTTGCGGTATCTTCTATTTTGGCTATAGAAGCAGCTTTGGTATGTCTATCCAGAATATATGTTGGTGGTCATTATCCATTGGATGTAGTTGGCGGTATTTTATTGGGAGTTGGAGTGTCTCTTATTTTTGTGGGCATAGAAAAGCGTATAGAATCACTAATTATGCCAATAAAGAAGATGCTTAAAAAACAGTAAAAGATTTACTTCTTAGCATCATCACTATTCGTGTTTTAGCCTACTTTGATTCACAATGCATCCTATGAATATTTAGACATAGACGCTCCGCGGGAGTTCGTGTAGGTGCTATCCCAATAATACAGTTCCTCCATCTATTATAATGGTATTTCCAGTAGCAAAAGAGAAATTATCACTTGCCACGCATGCAGCAACTTTGGCTACTTCTTCAGGCTTACCCCATCTTTTCATTGATGGTTCAGCAGCGGCCTTAGCTCTATCGTATTCAGTCATTGAGCCACATGTTGCCAATGTTGCTATATTGCCAAGAGCCAAAGTATAGGCGCGAATGTTGCTGCTGCCATATTCCAATGCAATACATTTTGTCAGTGCTATGTTCCCAGCTTTGGCTATGGTGTACGGGGAACCTTCTATATGCCCCGCAATTGCAGGAGTTGAAGAGATGTTTATTATCACCCCACCATTTCTGTTGAGAACGTTTTGAAGCATAGAACGAATGACTGCCTTGGATAAGCGTATAGATCCCTTAAGATCAACTTCTATGATTTTTTCTTGCTCTTCATCTGTAACTTCATGAAACCTTTTATACCAAATTTCTCTGTCAAAAGGATAACCTGCATTATTTACCAGAATATCAATTCTATCATGGACAGATAAAATTTGCTGCATGAATTTTTGTACGCTAGAGTTATCTGTTACGTCGAGCGCTGCAGCAAATACTTTACCATTGATCTGTTTTATTGCACGATCTGCTTGCTCCTCATTTCTAGCGCAAACAATAACAGTTGCACCATTATTTTCTGCAAATTCTTTTGATATTGAAAAACCAATACCTTTAGTAGATCCGGTTACTACGGCTACTTTATCTGCAAGTAACTTGGGGGTTTGTATCACATCACTAATATCGCAGTAGATGTTAGAGTGTAATAAAAATTACTACCATATTGCCACAGTATAGTGCTTCACTAAGATGATATTGTCGTCTAAAGATATATAAAAATTCTGGGAAAGTATTTGCACAGAGACCAAATCGTAAACCAGATCGCGGCAGACATGAACGGAGTCGTTATTTGGGTTATCAAGCTAATTTCTCAGTAGGACAAACTACAAGCACAAACCAGTTCATGGCCAAATTATCGGACTATATTTAGCTGGTTCTGTAACAGGCTACAAAGATTAAAAAACGTGCACTTTAAATTATTTTTTCAAAAGCATGTAAAAATAGGATCAGGATCAGCCGGTTCTATTCTCAATAAGAATGGGGAAGAATCTTTAGCTATCATCTATTTAAGAGTCTTTTTTTCTTTGTTATCTTATCAGCCTCTCAACCTTATCCAGCCTCTCAACAGCGATGACAGAATTGTCTAATGCTTCGACTTCAATTCCATTTGAAGCAAGCCAGCAGGGGAAGAACGCCCTTTTGACTTTAATAAAGACTCTTGCGTCTTACGATAAAGTCCGTCGTGTGTGTGATGACCAATAATTTTTATTATTATCTAAAACTGCAAAAGCCATCTCTGCTAGGCCGTCTGATAAAGTTGATTATCATGGCTTAAGTACAACCTTTGGTACATCCGCTTTCTTGTCAAACATTCTCAGATGGTTCCGGCGCTTCGTCAGGCTTCATGGTGTGCTTACTTAATCCTAATGTTAATTAAGTTTATATTAATTACTATAACAACTTAATTTATACGATATATTGAGTAAATTAGAGCGAATATCAACGGGTGTTCCAGGACTAGATTCACTTATCGAAGGCGGAATACCAAAAGGATCTACGTTAATGGTTGTAGGGAATTCTGGAAGTGGCAAAACAATATTATGTTCACATTTTCTTTACGATGGCCTGACTGCAAAAGAAGAGAAAGGATTATACATTTCATTCAGCGAGTCCAAAGCACAGTTTTATGCCAACATCAAAACGCTTGGAATGGATTTTGATAAATTCGAAAGACAAACGAAGTTTGCTTTTCTGGATTTTGCTTCATTAACAAAGGATGGAATACAAGATGCACTTGAAGAAATTTTAGCTACTATTAGAACTATTAATCCCAAGAGGGTAATATTAGATTCATTTTCGGCAATATCACTAGCATTTGAACATCAGAGTGAAGCCAGAACTACGATTCATGTACTTTTAGGAAAAATATTGAGGTCAGAAGGGATAACCAGTATTCTCGTTATGGAAATTCCATATGGAAAAGTAAATATGGGTTCTGGAATAGAAGAGTCTGTTGTAGATGGCATTATACAACTTGACCATAGAGAAGATAATGTCTTACCAATAATTCTACGAGTCCTCAAAATGAGAGGTACTTCAATCAATCGAGAACCCCATGTTTGTACAATACGTAAAAATGGAATGATTTTATATCCCAAACAGGGATTAAGACTGACTTATGCAGCTTCAGAGGAGCGGATATTTAGCGGAATCTCTGGTCTTGACGAAAGAATTGGGAGCGGTTTTATCAAGGATACAACAACTGCTATTATAGGCACATCTGGTACTGGGAAGTCAACTTTTGCTTTTCAATATATTGCAGAAGGTGTAAGAAAAGGTGAGCCTGGGGTATTCTACTCATTAGAAGAGAATGCTGACGGGATAAGAATGATGGCCAAAGGGTATGGCTACAACGTCACAGAACTCGAAAATAATGGATTATCTATTCTTTTAGGCAGTGTTGAGGATGACAATCCAGACGCACTCATAGCAAACTTGGCAGCTGAAATTAAAAGAACAAAGGCAAAACGTCTTGTGATAGATAGTCTCTCTGCTTTCGAAAGCAAGTATAAGAATGACATGTATATCATCGCTAGACGTTTAATAAGCTTAATACAGGAACATCATCTCACAGCAGTTATTACTATTCTTACAACACAGAAAAGTGGATTTGAGTTGTCAGGGTTGGGTTTAACTTCACTTTTACAAAATATAATACTTCTTAGGTTTGTGGAAATACAAGGACGCATGAAGAGAATTTTAGCAATACTAAAGATGCGAGGGACAGAACATGACGAATCTATATTAGAATTTAGAATCTCAAGCGAGAACGGAGCCAGAATAGTTGGCGCGATAGATAAAGATTACATGGGCATATTCACCGGAGTAGCCCGAAGAGCAGAATAATAATGTACAAAAAACAGCTGATAAATAGATTGATTGAGGCTTATGAGGACAAAGATTGACGACCACTGAAAGTAAGTTCAAGGAGGCTTATAAGCAAGCAGTTGAAGAGGCGCTTTCGATTTTAGGAAAGAACGTCTCGGTAATATTAAATTCCTATATTCTAGATAAATATTCGATTCGTTTAACTGATACTGGAGATAATCCAAAGCTTCTTTCTGATGCATTAGAAGCCGTAATAGATGGAGGCTCAAGAATTGTACAAAGAAGAATACTTCGTTTACTTTACAATAGAATTGGAGTTGAACTTCCCTTTGCGATGACAACAAATTTTGAAGACAAAATTCTCACGGCAAAAAAGGAATATGAAAAAGCTTCCTTTTTATGATTAACCGTAAAATATTGTATTATTGCTTGATTAACTAAATATTATTGTACAGACATTTGTTTGAGATTGCACTTTGTTAAAGATTAATCTAGCTTGACATACAGATTTATGGCTTATTCGTTAATATTTACATAAAGGTATACTAAATGTAAATGTTGCCCCTCTTTTACCATCTTCGTTGTTTCCAGCCGAGATGGTGCCACCATGTGCTTCAATAATACTTTTGGAGATATACAATCCTAAACCATACTCATTAACATTAATTCGCTAACTTCCATTTCTCAACAGGTATTTGGTTATGTCTAGTTTGAAACGCTTTGTTCTATAGTAATTGGCTATGGCGCTTTTTAGATTGGGGAATTTAGGATAATA
>Ga0207416_1002653_pt1 | contig 18816 bp, 12 predicted proteins | sample PaiPotPPM11metaG_FD_184107 | JGI IMG/M metagenome (GOLD analysis project Ga0207416, IMG submission 184107) | Iron sulfur acid spring bacterial and archeal communities from Banff, Canada, to study Microbial Dark Matter (Phase II) - Paint Pots PPM... ...
GTCGTAGCGTCCGCGGTTCTTTGCCGTCCACATCGGTGACCCTCCTCGAATCAGGCCACCACCCTTGAATCATAAACGATTCACAGGATTCAATATGTTTCCGGACGGACACTTAGATCATCCGATTCTCGTAACTTTCGCAAAGTCTCCGCCGCGATCCCGCAAAAAAGTCTTTTTGTAAGGATCAGATCGCTATAATCGCGGTTGTAGTTACGTTGCGTCCCCCGAACAGGGTTGTCCCGCCGTCCCCCATGGACACTATTCTTGTCAAGCTTTTCGCGACGGCGCTGGCGCTTAGCGAGGTCACGACCCATCCGCAGTCGGTCAAGACGCAATTCGATCCGGTCAGCGGTCAGGATGCGGTGGTGCAGATCCTGCGCGACGGCTGCGCCCATATGCGCCAGGCGTTCGACATCGAGTCCATCAATCTCGACGAGCTGATTGCAACCGCGCTCGACGATCCGACGGCGGTGGGCGCCGACATCAAGGCGCTCCACGGCCTCAACTTCGGCGATCTCAACACCGCCTATCATCAATTCTGCAAGAACGAAAAAGTCGATAATCCGGTTGTCGACCTCGGCGACGTGATCACGTTCTTCGACAAGGCGGCGGCCGATTTGCCCGACCCGGCGCGGCTGAAGGGCAAGCAATTGCCCGGCCTGAGCGTGGTGCTCGACGGCACCGGCGATCATTACGCCGACGTGTTCGAGCCCGGCAATCGGCGCGTCTGGGTATCGCTGTCCGATATTCCCGATTACGTGCAAAAGGCTTTCGTCGCTGCCGAGGACCGCCGTTTCTTCCAGCACCACGGCGTCGACGAGCGCGGCATCATCCGCGCCTTCATCGGCAATCTCGCCGAGCCTGGCCGGCCGCAGGGCGGCTCCACCATCACCCAGCAGGTGGTGAAGAATCTATTGGTCGGCGACGATGTCACCTATGAGCGCAAGATCCGCGAGATGATCGTGGCGTCGCGGCTGGAGAGCACGCTCAGCAAGAATGAGATCCTCGAGCTCTACCTCAACTCCGCCTATCTCGGCCGCGGCTCGTGGGGCGTCGAGATGGCGGCGCGCAGCTATTTCGGCAAATCGGCAAAAGAGCTCACGCTTGCCGAGGGCGCGATGCTGGCGGGCTTGCTCAAAGGGCCGAGCTTTTTCAATCCCGACCGCCATCCCGATCGCGCCAAGGACCGCCTGACCTATGTGCTTGGCCGCATGCAGGAGGACGGCGTCATCGACGCCGGGCAAAAAGACCAGGCGGCGGTTGCGTTGCCAAAACTCGCCGCCTTCACGCTGCCGCATCGCGACTCCGGCTTTAACTTTGTCGATTTTCTCGGCCGCGAGGCGAAGACCGACGGCGTCGAGAACCTGACCGCGCAATCCTATACGGTGCACTCGACCGTCAACGCGCAATTGCAGCGCGACACCGAGGCGGCGCTTCAAGAGGGTTTGGCGGAATACGAAATCGCCGCCGGCCGCACCGTGTTCCGCGGGCCTGAAGCGAATCTTGCCGATGCCATCAAGAAGCTGGCATCCGGCACGCCGTCAGGCATTCCGGCCTGGCAGCAGGCGCTGCAATCGGTGCGCCTGCCGCTCTACGACGTGCATTGGACGCCGGCCGTGATCGTGCAGAAGGGCGACAGCAAGAAGGGCGATGGCACGCTTCGCGTCGGCTTGCCCGATGGACGTATCGTGACGCTGACCGGCGCGGGCGGTGAGGCCAGACGCGGCCTTGGCCTTTACGACGTGGTCTATGTCAACGTCATCGGGTCCGCGGCCAGCCAGTCCAAGGCGGCGGCGCGCGATGCCAAGACCGCGAAGGACAAGACGAAAACCAAGCTCCCGATCGTACCGAGCGGCCAAGCGCAGCTTCGCGTGCGGCCGACAGTGCAGGGCGCGGCGCTGGTGCTGGAGAACAAGACCGGCCGCATCCTCGCCATGGCCGGCAGTTTTTCCTATCCGTTAAGTCAGCTCAATCGCACCTGGCAGACGCAGCGCCAGCCCGGCTCGGCGATCAAGCCGATCACTTATCTGACGGCGCTGCAAAAGGGCCTGCAACCGAACACGCTGGTGCCGAACGAGCCGATCACGCTGCCGCCGATCGGCAGCGGCAGCTTTGGTCGTGACATGATCATCCGCGACTACGGCGCTGGTACGAACCGCCCGGAGGACTACTGGTCGCCGCGCAACGCCGACTACGCCATGGGCGGCGTCTTCACGCTGCGGCGTGGGCTGGAAAATTCGATAAACATCGTGACCGCGCACCTGCTCGACGGCGGCATCGATGCGGACCCGGTGCAGAGTCTCGACGCGGTCTGTGCCACGGCGAAGGCCGCGAAAATCTACACCGATTGCGTCCGCTATTATCCGTTCGTGCTCGGCGCTCAGCCGGTGCGGATGATCGATCTCGCCGCCTTTTTTGCCGCGGTCGCCAATGAAGGCGTGCGGCCGCAGCCTCACGCCATCGACTCGATAGAAGCGCATGGCCGCACCCTCTATGAATATCCCAAGGTGCCGCTGTTTTCCCCGATCAGCGCCGCCGACAACGCAAGCTTCTACCAGCTCAAGACCATGCTTCAGGGCGTGGTGGCGCGCGGCACCGCGCGCGCCATCGGCTCGCTGTCGCCCTACGTTGCCGGCAAGACCGGGACCACCGAGGATGCGGTCGACGGCTGGTTCATCGGCTTTACCAACGACGTGACGGTTGCGGTCTGGGTCGGCTACGACAACGGCGACCGCAAGCGCCGTTCGCTCGGCTCCAACGCGACCGGCGCGCGAGTGGCGCTGCCGATATTCAGGCCGATCATCGAGGCGGTCTGGTCGAAGCATATCGCGCCCAAAGCGCCGCTTGCCGGGCCGTCACGCGAGGCGCAGCGCCTGCTCATCGACGCGCCGATCGACTATGCCACCGGCAATCTTGCAAACACCGGTGGCAGCAGCGGATTCCTCGGCCTCGGTGGCAGCCCCGCCACCGCCGGCAATTTTATCGAGCACTTCCGGCGCGGCCCCAACGGTCAGATCGCCGATACGCAATACCAATTGATTACGCCCCAGGATGCTTACGCTTTGGGCACCACGCAGCAGTGGGGCGACCAGAACAACCCGTATGGCAACGGCCCGCAAGCCAACGACGGCCGCGGCTACGCCGGGCGGGCCTATTTCCCCGGTCAGGGCTGGTCGCCGGCGCCGCCGCCACCACCGCCCCAACCGCTGGCAAGAGGTCTATTCGGTATGCCGCTGTTCGGCGGCCAACCGGTGCGCCGCGAGCCGGACTATTTCTGGGGCGGACGCTATAACTGATTCCGGCCGAAAGATATTTGCGAAAGAATTTCGAATGTGGACGCGGCACGCGATTGTGCTTCTCGGGTTGCTTGGCTCCGTGGCGGCCGCAACTGCGCAGAATTTCCGCATCGACGATGTGAGCTCGGCAACGGGCATGGACCTTGCGCAACTCAAGCCGGGCAGGATCGCGTTCAGCGATCACGCTGGCGGCAATGCCGCCGACAGCGAATCGTATCTGATCCGCTTCGAGGATTGGGCGAACAAATATCCCAACCAGAAGAAATTCCTCGCGCTGTTCCCCGGCTTTACCGAGCCGGGCGCCAGCAAACCGGCGAGCGGCGGCGACCCCGATCCGTCAAGCGGCAAGTTCTATATGTATATTGCGCAAGCTCGTTTCATTCTCGACCGTGCGCCAGGCACCATCGACCTGTCGCGCTATGTGACCTTGCCATTCCTCGAAAAGATCGATCCGTCGGTCAAGCACGCGCTGATCAACGCCGCGGACGTGGCGCCGTACCGGCCCGACATAAGCGCGCCCAATGACGATCCCGACCGCAAATGGTGCACCGGCCGCGCGACCTCCATCTGCATCCAGTCGACCTACAAGCTCGAAGGCAAGATCCCGATCGGCATCATGCTGGTGAATAAGCTGCGCGACAGCGCCAAGAAGATCGCCGATCACATCGACTTCGAGAGCGAACTGTCGGCGCTGGCGCCCGCCGACACCGATCAGCCGGGCGTGCAGCAATTGACGGCGCTCGACACGCCGGTCGCCGGCGTGCTCGAGCAGAATATCTTCTACGTCAACGAGCTGATGCGATTCGGCAAGTTCTTCGCGGTGTTCCAAAGCCATCCGGCCGATCCCGGCAAGACCGTCGTCACCGCGTTCATGGCGATTGGCATCGACGCCGGCGTGCTCGACAAGAAGCGGGAATACGAGAACGTGCCGGTGGTGCGCAATCTGGTGCCGGCGCAGGTGCTGATGGGCCAATCGTCGTTCAACTCCGGCAACTCGATCAGCGCCGGCCTGCCCAAATACGCGCGCAATGAGATCGCGATGCTCGCCGGGATTTTGGAGCGCGATACAAAGTGATGCCTGCGTCTTCCTCTCCCCGCTTGCGGGGAGAGGTAATTACGTCCCGCTCGCGCCGGGCAGCGGAACGAAGAGCCGCTCGACCGGGATCGCCTCCGGGATGAAGTGCTGCTCGACCATGTATTGGACCAGCGCTTGCAGCGTCGCGCGGTTCGGTTCGACGCCGTAAGGGAATGGATCGCCGCCGAACACCGCGTCGATTTCCTCGATCTCGTCCTGCAACCATGGCAGCATGGCGGCTAGCGAGCCGGCGTAGCGCAGCCGCGTGAGGGCGATGCGCTTTGCTTCGACGAAGGCGGCGTAGAGGTTCGACGCGATCCAAGGGTGTTTTTCATAAAGCGTGCGCCTGATCGCGACCAGATGCATGATCGGGAAAATTTTATCGCGCAGGTAGAGCTCGCGCTCGAGCGCGTGATGGTTGGGCAATAGCCGCACCACGTCGGGATGAGCGCCGAACGATGGCGGCTTGCGCGAACCCAAATAGGCGTCGATCTCGCCGGCGGCGAGCAATTCGCCGAGCGGCCGGCCGCTGCGGTTCTGCTCGATGGCGGCGGGGCGCAGCAGCGGCAGCGCGTGCGGGTGGCCATGGGTACCGCCGGTTTCGACCGCGCCCTGCACCCAGCGGATGGTGCCGAGATCGACGCCGAACTGATGCATCAGATGGCCGCGCAGCCAGATCGAGGCGGTCTGGGTGTAGAGCGGCAAGCCGACCCGGCGGCCTTCAAGGTCTTTCGGCGTGCGGATGCCGGCGCGCTTGTTGACGAAGATGTAGCCGTGCCGGAACACCCGCGACGGAAATACCGGGAGGGCGACGAACGGACTGTCGCCACGGCCCATCAGGCTGATGAATTCGGACGCGGACAGTTCCGAGGCGTCGAATTCCCGGCCGCCGACCATGCGGTCGAAAATCTGGCGGCCGGACGGAAACACCATGACATTGAGGTCGATGCCCTCGACCAAAACTTCGCCGCTGCGCAAAGCCTCGATGCGATCGTATTTGCAACTCGCATAAGTGAGGCTAAGAGGGGCCATTTTCGGCTCGGACGGTCACACATTGATCATCGGCGGCGCGCCGGGCATTGTGGGACACTCTATGCCATCACGCGTATCGATTGCTGAAATTTTGCGGCTTAAGTTCCATGCACGAGAGCGATTTCGATCACGAGCACGTCGAGACCCCGGCCGAGCGCGCCGCGATCGCGCGCACGATTTGGGATCAGGATAACGTTGCGTTCAAGACCGTCGGCATCGACATCGGCAGCTCGACGTCGCATTTGTTGTTCGCGAAAGTAGCGTTGCAGCGGCAGGTGCAAGGCCTGTCCAGCCGTTTCGTCGTGGTCGGCCGCGAGATCGTGTGGCGCTCGCCGATCCTGCTGACGCCATTCCTGCCCGACGGCACCATCGATGCGCGCGAGCTCGGCGACTTCATTGCGCGTTGCTACGGCGACGCCGGATTGACGCAAGACGCGATCGACTCTGGCGCCGTCATCCTCACCGGCGAAGCGATCAAGCGCAAAAACGCCCGCGCCATCGACGAGCTGTTTGCCGAGCAAGCCGGCAAGTTCGTCTGCGCCACTGCCGGCCACAAGCTGGAAAGCCGGCTCGCCGCGCACGGCTCGGGTGCGGTGGCGCTGTCCAAGGCGCGCGGCACCTGCCTGCTTCACGTCGACGTCGGCGGCGGCACCACCAAGTTGGCGCTGATCGACAAGGGCACAATTATCGACCTGTGCGCCTTTGCGGCCGGCGGCCGGCTCATCGCGACCGATGCCGGCGGCGCCTGGACCCGCATCGATCAATCGGCGCATCTCGTCGCCGATGATCTCGGGCTGAAAATATCGCCGCAGGCGCTCGCCGATGAATCCGTGCGCCGTCGCATCGCGCAGCGCCTCGCCGTGGTCGCCGCCGACGTGATCACCGGCGCGGCGCTCGACCGGCTCGGACAATCGCTGTCGCTGACCGAGCCTTTGCCCCGCACCGCCGTGCCATCCGGGCTGACTTTCTCCGGCGGCGTTGCCGAATATATGTTTGGACACGAGCATGCGGAGTTCGGCGACATTGCCAAACTGCTCGCGGCCGCGCTCGCCGGCGAGTTGAGCCGGCGCAGCGGCCTGCCGCTGATCGATCCCGGCCAGCGCATCCGCGCCACCGTCATCGGCGCCTCGCAATTCACGGTCCAGGTCAGCGGCAAGACCATTTATCTGCCCGATCCCTACGTGCTGCCGGTGCACAATGTGCCGGTGGTGCGCGTCGGTCTCGGTTCGGCAGGCGACATCGACCCGGAGCGGCTCGCCAATGCTATCCTCGCCGGCCTCGACGAGATCGATCTCGACCGCCACGACCGCATCGCGATCGCCTTCGGCTGGCGCGGCGATCCGGAACATTCCAGGCTCAAAGCTGCGGGTGAGGGTGTCGTGCGTGCGCTGTTGCCATTTGCCGGGCGCATCAAGCTTCTGTTCCTGATGATCGACGGCGACATTGGCAAGACCTTCGGCCGGCTTATGCATCGCGAGCTGAACTGGCCGGGCAAGATCGTCTCCATCGACGGCATGGAGTTGCAGGAGTTCGACTATGTCGATGTCGGCGCGCTGATTGCCCCGCCGGGCGTCGTGCCGGTGGTGATCAAGTCGCTGCTGTTCGCATAGCCGCCGTGCCCGCGAAGGCGGGCATCCAGTATCCAATGTGCGGGCGGCCGCACAACCGCGGTGACATCTCCTCATCGTCGCCGATTACTGGATCATCCGCCTTCGCGGATGATGACAGTGTGTATGCGGATGATGACAGTGGGTATAATATGCTTCGCATATGGAATGCCGGAGGACGACATGAACATCCGCGAAACCCCGCAACAGCAGCCGCGCTACGGCATCGATCCCTATCTCGATTGGCTGAAAGCGGAAGGCATTCCGGTCACCGAGGACTACGGCGTCTATCTGTTTGACGTCGAGACCGCGTCCTGGCCGCGCTACGGCGTCAAAGGCGCGGCGGTGCACCTGAAGGGCCGCGGCGACTTCGCCAACATGTTCCTGCTCGATATCGCGCCGGGCAAATCGACCGCGCCGCAGCGGCATCTCTACGAGGAAGTGATCTACGTGCTCGAAGGCTCCGGCTCGGCCCAGGTCGAATTGGCCGACGGCACCAGGCGCAGCTTCGAATGGGGCGCGAAAAGCCTGTTCGCCATCCCGCTCAATGCCAAGCACCGGCATTTCAACGGCAGCGGCACCGAGCGCGCGCTTCTCGTCACCACCACCAACCTGCCGATGATGATGAACGTGTTTCACAATGAAGCCTTTGTGTTCGGCAGCGATTTCGATTTCTCGGACCGCGCCGGCAAGAAGGAGTATTTCACCGGCGACGGCGATCTCATCACGGTGCGCCAGGGCAACCATATGTGGGAGACGAATTTCGTCCCCGACCTCACCGCCATCGAGCTGAAGAGCTGGGGCGATCGCGGCGCTGGCGGCACCAACATCATGTTCGTGCTCGCCGATGGCACCATGCATGCCCACATCTCGGAGATGCCGGTCGGCACCTATAAGAAGGGCCACCGGCACGGTCCGAGCTTCCATGTCATGTGCGTAGTGGGGCAGGGCTACTCGCTGCTCTGGTTCGAGCACGACAAGGATTTCCGCCGCGTCGATTGGAAGCACGGCATGGTTCTGGTGCCGGCCGACCGGCAGTTCCACCAGCACTTCAACACCGGGCCGCAGCCGGCGCGTTATCTCGCGACCGCGGTCGGCGGTTTGCGCTATCCGACCACGCTGGCGAACCGCATCTCGCTGCTCGGCGCCGGCGGCGACGACCTGCCGGCGGTGTCGAAGAGCATCAAGGACGGCGGCGATCAGATCGAATACGACGATCAGGATCCGCGCATTCACCGCATCTGGCTCGAAGCCATGCGCAGAAACGGCGCGCCGCCGAAGATGGAGAAATTCGTCCCGACGCCCGCGGACATGAAGGCGCCGGTGGCCTGAATGCGAGATCAGTGGCGCACGCTCAAGCAATGGCCGGAACTCATCCTGGAACGGCTCGCCGGTTCCGGCGTGGCGCGGATCGTGCTCAACCGGCCGGACAAGCGCAACTGCCTGAATGAAGACCTGGTCGCGGCGTGGTTCGAGGCGCTCGACATCGTGCGCGCCGACCGCGACATCAAGACGGTCATCACCAAGGGCGCCGGCGTTTGTTTCAGCTCCGGCCTCGATCTGCATTTTCTGCGCAAGGTCAGCGAGCAGCCGCGCGACTGGGACCGGCCGACGCCGACCGTACAGATGGCGGAAGCGCTGCGCGGCTTTCCGCGCATCATGATCGCGCAGGTGCACGGCTATTGCCTCGGCGGCGCGCTCGGCATCATGAATTGCCACGATCTGGTGTTTGCCGCCGACGATGCGCAATTCGGCATGCCGGAAATTTTGCGCGGCAGCTTTGGCCAGCTCGTCACCTCGACGCTGGTGCATGGCGCGATCCCGCTCAAGAAGGTCGCGCTGATGCAGCTCGTCGGCCGCAATATTTCAGGCGCGGAGGCGGATCGCTGGGGCATCGTCTCGCAGGCCGTGCCGGCGGCGGACCTGGAGGCGACGGTCACTGCAATCGCGCGCGAAATCGCGGCGCGGCATCTGGCGCCGCTCGAACATGCCAAGATCACCGTGCAGATGGGCCGCGATCTGTCGCTGTCGCAGGCGATCCAGCTCGATCAGCTGGTATCCGCACGACTGCGCCGCGCCATGGACCCGACCGAGCACGTCGAGTCGTATTTGAAGTCGCAGAAGGGCGGCCCGAATTTGGATTACAAGCGTCCGGATGTTTAAACCTGTCATGCCCCGCGAAGGCGGGGCACCCAGTAATCATCGACCCAGAAGACGCAAGCCGTACCGTGAGCACGGAACGGACATATTGGGTTTACATCCTCGCCAGCGGATTGGGTGGTACACTTTACATTGGCGTAACGAACAATTTGGTGCGGAGAGTCTATGAGCATCGCATGAAGGTCGCGGCCGGTTTTACCAAAAGGTATGGAATTCATCGTCTCGTATTTTTTTGAGCAACACAAAGATATCGACGCCGCGATTCGCAGGGAGAAAAGGCTAAAGAAATGGAATCGCGCGTGGAAGATTCGCCTTATAGAGGAACTCAATCCCAATTGGGATGATCTCTATCCTCAGATCGCAACGCCTTAATTACTGGATCGTCCGCCTTCGCGGACGATGACAATGTGGCTACGCCGCCGCCGCTTTCTTCTGGTCGCCGCGCTCAAGCGATTGCAGCAACTCCTCCACCGTCTGCACGTCGCCGAACTGGCCGTAGAACGCCGACAGCGTGGCGTTGTGCTCGTCGTCGGTGTGAGTGGCGAGGCCGTCGGACACCATGACCACCTTGAAGTTGAGCATCATGGCGTCACGCGCCGAGCTTTCGCAGCAGACATTGGTGGCGGTGCCGGTGATCAGGAGCGTGTCGATATTGCGGTCGCGCAAATGGCGCTCGACGTTCGACGAGCCTTGAATGAAGGCGCTGTAGCGTTTCTTGGTGACCTGCGCGTCCTCGGGCCGGATGTCGTTGCCGTGCCAGTATTCGTAGCCGTCCTCGCCGATATCCATCGCTTTCAGGCGCCGCTCAGCGCGCTCCGGCTTTTGCAGGTGGCCGTGGTAATTCGACCAGCTTTCGCAGGTGTCTGTGGTGCCGTTGCGGATCCAGACGACATGGCCGCCGCGGCGCCGCAGCTCGGCGGCAAGCCGGTTGATATTCGGCACGATCTCGCGCGCCAGCGGCACTTCGCCCTGGTGGCCCGGCTTGACGAAGTAATTCTGCATGTCGACCACCAGCAGCGCGGTCTGGCGCGGGTCGATCGTATCGAACGGGTGCAACTTGCCCATCCGCGTTTTCATGCGGTCGAGCGAGGCTTGCGAGATCGCGATCTTGTGCATCGTTGCGTGCTCCACTAGTCGTTTGAGGGAAGTCTACCACAAAAGCAGGGCGGGATCGAGCGCATGTCCGTTAGCATGTCCGGCAGTTGGGAATTCTGGATCGATCGCGGCGGCACCTTTACCGACGTGATCGGCAGGCGGCCTGACGGCGCGCTCGTTACCCACAAATTGCTCTCGGAAAATCCCGAAGCCTATCGGGACGCCGCAGTGCACGGCATCCGCCATTTGCTCGGGGTTGCGCCGGGCGAACCGATCCCGAGCGCGCGCATCGGCGCCGTCAAAATGGGCACCACGGTCGCCACCAATGCGCTGCTCGAGCGCAAGGGCGGCCGCACCCTGCTTCTGATCACCAAAGGCTTTCGCGACGCGCTGCGCATCGGCTACCAGGCCCGGCCGAAAATCTTTGCCAAGCACATCATCAAGCCCGACATGCTATACGAGCGCGTCGTCGAGGTCGACGAGCGGGTGCGGGCCGACGGCACGGTGGAGCGCGCACTTGATCTCGATGCCGTGCGCGCCGAGCTGATCCGCGCCAAGCACGACGGCATCCGCGCCGTCGCCGTCGTGCTGATGCACGCTTACCGCTACAGCGACCACGAACAGCGCATCGCCGCGCTGGCGCGGGAGCTCGGTTTCGAGCAGGTGTCGGCCAGCCACGAAGTGTCGCCGCTGATCAAGCTCGTCGGCCGCGGCGACACCACCGTCGTGGACAGCTATCTGTCGCCGATCTTGCGGCGTTACGTGTCGCAGGTCGCGGACGACTTAAGTCCACCCTCCCCTGCAGGGGGAGGTATAATGGCGCAAAAAACTCGCCTCATGTTCATGATGTCGTCGGGCGGGCTGACGGCAGCCGAGCTGTTCCGCGGCAAAGATGCGATTCTGTCGGGGCCGGCAGCCGGCGTCGTCGGCATGGCCGAGACTGGGCGCGCGGCGGGCTTCAAGCAGCTCATCGGCTTCGACATGGGCGGCACTTCGACCGACGTGTCGCACTACGCCGGCTCATACGAGCGCGCGTTCGAGACCGAAGTCGCCGGCGTGCGCATGCGCGCGCCGATGATGCTCATCCATACAGTCGCGGCGGGCGGCGGCTCGATCCTGCACTTCGACGGCGCGCGATTTCGCGTCGGTCCGGATTCGGCCGGCGCCAATCCCGGGCCGAAATGCTATCGCCGCGGCGGTCCGCTGGCGGTGACCGACGCCAATGTCATGGTCGGCAAGCTCATCGCGGATTTCTTTCCCAAAATCTTCGGACCCGCGCAAAACCAGCCGCTCGACGCCGGCGCGGTGCGCCAGGCCTTCGCGGCGATGGCGAAACAGATCGGCGACGGGCGGGGCGCCGAACAGGTTGCCGACGGCTTCATCAAGATCGCGGTCGAGAACATGGCCAACGCGATCAAGAAGATTTCGGTGCAGCGCGGCTACGACGTGACGCGCTATGCGCTGAATTGCTTCGGCGGCGCCGGCGGCCAGCACGCCTGCCTGGTCGCCGATGCGCTCGGCATGACCAGCGTGCTGATCCATCCGCTGTCGTCGCTGCTGTCCGCCTACGGCATGGGGCTTGCCGATATCCGCAGCGTGCGCCAGCAGGCGATCGAGGAGCCGTTCGGCGACAAGGCGCGCACGACGCTCGACACCGTGGCGCGCCGGCTGGCGCGCGCCGCGATCGCGGAGGTCGCGGGCCAGGGCGTTGCCGCGGACAACATCACGTTGCATGTACGCGCCCACATCCGTTACGCGGGCACGGATACCGCGTTGGTCGTCCCCGCATTCGTCATTCCGGGGCCGAGCGCAGCGAGGAGCCCGGAATCCATAGCCCCTGTCGCTGGGGTTATGGATTCCGGGCTCGCCGCTTCGCGGCGCCCCGGAATGACCTTGCAAAAAATGAAATCGGCCTTCGAACGCGCACACAAGGCGCAGTTCGGCTTCATCGATCGCGCGAAGGCGCTGGTCGTCGAGGCGGTTTCGGTGGAAGCGGTCGGCGGCGGCGCGACGTTCAAGGAAAAAGCGCGCAAGGTCACGCGGACCAAGCTGCCCGCGCCGGCGCGCCGCACGCGCTTTTTCTCCAACGGCAAATGGCAGCGCGCGCTGGTCTTTACGCGCGACACGCTGGCGCCGGGGCACAAGGTCAAAGGACCGGCCATCATCGTCGAGCCGCATCAGACCGTCGTCGTCGAGCACGGCTGGCAGGCCGAGCTGACGGCGAGGGACCATCTCGTGCTGCGGCGGGTGCAGAAACTCGCGCGCACGCGCGCCATCGGCACCCACGCCGATCCGGTGATGCTCGAAGTCTTCAACAACTTGTTCATGTCGATCGCCGAGCAGATGGGCGTGGCGCTGCAAAACACCGCCTATTCGGTGAACATCAAGGAGCGCCTCGACTTTTCCTGCGCGGTGTTCGACGCCAACGGCTCGCTGGTCGCCAATGCGCCGCACATGCCGGTGCATCTCGGCTCGATGGACCGCGCCGTCGAAACCATCATCCGCGAGAACAAGGGCAAGGTCCGCCCCGGCAATGTCTATGCCATCAACGCGCCTTACAACGGCGGCACCCATTTGCCGGACATCACCGTGTGCACGCCGGCGTTCGACGGCCGCAAAATTCTGTTCTGGGTCGCCTCGCGCGGCCATCATGCCGACGTCGGCGGCATCTCGCCCGGCTCGATGTCGCCGAACGCCACCACGATCGAGCAGGAAGGCGTCTATATCGACAATTTCATGCTGGTCGAACGCGGCCGTTTCCGCGAGAAAGAAACCTACGCGCTGCTGCAAGGCGCCAAATATCCGGCGCGCAATCCACTGCAGAACGTCAACGACATCAAGGCGCAAATCGCCGCCAACGAGCTGGGCGTGCGCGAACTGCGCAAGATGGTGCGCTATTTCACGCTGCCGGTGGTCCGCGCCTATATGCGGCACGTGCAGGACAATGCCGCGGAAAGCGTGCGCCGCGTCATCGACCGGCTGCACGACAGCGCGTTTGCCATCGAGACCGATCAGGGCTCGACGATCAAGGTGCACATCGCGGTCGACAAGAAAAAACGCGAAGCGACCGTCGATTTCACCGGCACCAGCCCGCAGCAGCCGTCGAACTTCAACGCGCCCGAGCCGGTGGCCCGCGCCGCCGTGCTCTATGTGTTCCGCGTCATGGTCGACGACGACATCCCGATGAATGCCGGCTGCCTGCGCCCGATCCGCATCATAATCCCGAAAAAGTCGATGCTGTCGCCGGAATTTCCCGCCGCCGTGGTCGCCGGCAATGTCGAGACTTCGCAAGAGGTGACGAATTGCCTGTTCGGCGCGCTTGGCGCCATGGCGGCGGCGCAGGGCACCATGAACAATCTGAATTTTGGCAATGCGCGTTATCAATATTACGAGACGATCTGCTCCGGCTCGCCGGCCGGGCCCGGCTTCCCCGGCACCGATGCCGTGCACACCCACATGACCAATACGCGGCTGACCGATCCGGAGATTCTGGAATTTCGCTATCCGGTTCTGCTCGAAGACTTCCACATCCGCAAAGGCTCCGGCGGGCGCGGCCGGTGGAACGCCGGCGACGGCATCCGCCGCACCGTACGGTTCCTGGAAAAAATGGAATGCACGATTCTATCCGGCCACCGCCGCGTGCCGCCATTCGGCCTTGCTTGCGGCGGTGACGGACAAGTCGGCGAGAATTGGGTGCGGCGCAAGGACGGCCGCATGGAAAAGCTGCAAGGCTGCGACGCCACCATCATCGACGCCGGCGAAGCAGTCATCATCCAGACGCCGACAGCGGGGGGATATGGTACGCCTGAAGCGAACTCATGAAAGCGTCATTGCGAGCGTAGCGAAGCAATCCAGTCTGACGAATATGTTGCCCACAGCGGAGCTTATGCGATCCCGATGTCCACGGAGGCGAATTTGAGTACCCCTCCCCATCCCAATGCAGCTTGGCATTTTGAACTGCCTGAAAAGCTCAAAATCGCTATCGCTGATTGTGTTGTCGTATTCGCAAGGATCGAAACCATAGCGCTAGAGACTGTGTGGATTTTTGAAGACTCTACTTTGGAAGAAAAAAGGGAGCTGACCGGCGACTTCGTCAGCAAGCATCTCAAAAAGATCAAAAGAGTAGTAAAACGGATACCGGGCGCGCGGACTGACAAGATATGGCCGACGCTTGAGCACCTTGCTAGTGAACGAAATCTCATCGTTCATGGCTTTTGGTCCGTGAACGAAGAGGGACTCCCCGTCGTGCTCTCGCACAAATTCCTAGAGAGCGAGGACTATGTCAGCGGAGAGTTTTTTGATTATGCCCGCTTCGATTATTTTTTAAAGCGGACAAATCACCTCCTAAATACGTTCCGTCAGTTTAAGACAATGCTGGAAGAAATGCCGAGAGAAAACCGCATAGCCGCAGGACTAACGCTCCCGAAAAAACAGAATAGCCACCGGCAGCGATGCATCTCCTTTTTCCGAAGGTTCCTAAAAATAAGGGGTGCAGGCCAAGGGCAGTGACAAGCTTTTGGCGCTAATAAACACCGCAAGCCTGTCAGCCGGGAACGGCTGAAACGCGATTTTTGCGTATCAATCCATCCCGGATGCTGTAGCGTAGCGCCATTGGGGCCAGTGCATCTCGCGCGACGTTGCAATTAATTGCTCAACGCGTCGGTTCCCTACCTAAATCATGAGCGGAACAAAAACGACGGATAATCCGCCACTCATTCAAGAACCAGCGCATGCTTGGTGTTATCTACTGACCATGACTTGAAGTGACTGAAAAAACTCTGACCCAATAACGGACTGCTCTTTTCGGACCCGATGCCGGCAGTTACATTTTCTACGACCTTGCTGCCAACTTTTAGCGATCTGATACGAAATGTTTGCGAGGGAACTGTTGATCCATCCGCAAGCTTATATCTTTGCTCGCCTTGGAAATCAGCCTCCGTTAGCGTCCCTGTCCGCTTTAGCGTCATCATAACATCGGCAGGAATGCTCACATCGGTCGCGCCGCTATCAACAATAAAGTTCAAAGTTATTGCGTCGTTTATGACAACGGGAACGACATATGCCCCACCTTCCCGCTGCATCGGTATAGATGTTGCCGACTTGTTGCCTTCTGGTTTATCGCATTGTTTGTAGTTTGATTGCTCACACCGTTTCGCCATTTCCTGCGCTGTCAAAACCTGCGCTCTTGTCATTTCTTTCTCAACGTTGTTGCGTTGGCGAGTTGCTGTCTGACCTAGCGGGCCCTCGTCTTTTGATGCGACAAGGCTGAACCACATATAAGCGTACACGTAGTCTTGGGCGACACCTTCTTTACCCCCGTAATACTCCACGCCGAGGAGAAGCTGCGCCTTCGCCAGTCCTTGTTGCGCAGCCAGCCGGTACCACTTCGTTGCTTCTCGATAATCTTGGGTTACACCCTTACCTTCATTGTACATCAAACCAAGAAAAACCTGCGCATCTGCATCACCTTGGTCAGCGGCTAGCCGATACCACTTCGCCGCTTCTGGATAATCTCGGGTAACGCCTTGCCCACCATAGGACATATAACCGAAATGCAGTTGCGCATGGGCGTTTCCTTTTTCAGCGGCTAGCCGATACCACTTCGCTGCTTCCTTGTAGTCTTGGGTGACACCGTTACCCCCATCGTAGAAAATCGCACCAAGGTTATCTTGCGCATCTGTATCACCCTGGGCAGCGGCGAGTTTGTACCACTTCGCTGCTTCCTTGTAATCTCGGGTGACACCATCGCCCCCATCGTGGAAAATCCCACCAAGAAGACCCTGCGCTTCTGCATTTCCTTGATCAGCGGCGAGCCGACACCACCTCACGGCCTCCTTGAAGTCCCTAGTGACACCACTGCCTTCCAAATACATGATACCCATGTCAACCTGCGCATGTGCGTTTCCTTGTTCGGCAAGCGGTCGCAATAGCCGTAACGCAGTCGCGTAATCGCCTCGCCGGTGTGCATCAATACTATCCTCATAGGGTCCGGCGTAGGCATTGCTGCCGCCAGCCGTCAGCATCCACCCGACCAACGACGTTCCAATGATTTTGCCTATTGAAGTACCCAAACTCACTTTTCCAGTTCCATTCGTGAGGAATGCATTTCGCCCTCCGTGCATCGCACAGTATAACGCTGCGTTTGGACGGGCGGTAGCGGCGAACGAGGCGCGTGGTACGGTGCGACCTGGGACCATTGGGCAAGAACTCGGGGTGGACCGGAGCGAGAGAGGGCAAAATGAACCAGTTCGCATCCTGGGATGATTATCGGAAGTTCGAGAGCACCGTGAGATATGTTCAACGGTACATTCCGACAGCGCAGACAGAAGCTTTTCTGGAGAATGTACGTCGTACCGCTAAATTGCGCGTCTTAGTCATTCGAAAGGGTTGGAACCACCTTTGGCGGGCGCAGCGTGGTTCCTGTGAACGAGAGGTAAAGCAGGACGGCGAAAGTTTTTATAAGTCTCAAGCTTACGCACCAGCGCGAATGAAGCCACGGGAGAGCATTGGGCGCGAAGGGAGGGTCAATCCAAAGGGCATTTCATGCTTCTATTGCGCGACCGACCGAGGGACAGCTATGGCCGAAGTTCGCCCATGGATAGGCAGTCTTGTTTCCGTAGGTCGATTTGAAGTCTTGCGCGATGTACAGATCGTAGATTGCTCGAAGTATCATTCCAAAAATTCGTACTATCCACTTCTTGATGAGCCCCGGGGTTCTAGCCCCACTTCTCACAAAATCGAAGAAGCTGTTTGGACGGATATTGACCACGCCTTTTCCGAACCCGTGACGGAAAGCGACGATCTGCCCGACTACATCGCAACTCAAATTCTAGCCGAGGTGTTCAAGACGGAGAATTATGGCGGTGTCGCTTACAAGAGCTTGCTCACTGAGGCTGGCTTCAATCTGGCGTTCTTCGATCCTGGTATCGTGAAACAAGTGTCAGGCGAACTGTATAAGATAGAAAGCGTGCAATTCAATTTTAGTGACAGCCCCACTGACCAGTATTTCATTGATGAAGAGGGGAATACTGTTAGAAACGTAATTGTAGCGACAGCGCCTGTTCCGCACGACGCGGCTTAATCACGCGCCCAAGTAGGGGCGGGTACGTTTCCAGGGGGAAGGCAAACGATGTGATCCGTCTGACTGGCCCGCCTCAGTGACGAGCGTTCGTATTCACGGTAACGCGGATACGTTCGGTCGGATCTCCGCTACGCTCAAATAGACCGCGCTCGATCCTGAGAACGGAACGGCCGGCCCGCGTGGCCGCGTTTTATTTTCGGGCTGACGTGATCGAGCGTGTGGTGCGGATTGCGGTAACGACGTTTCTCGCGGCCTATCGCGCGCCTGCCGAATAGTTAAAGCGTCATTGCGAGGAGCGCAGCGACGAAGCAATCCAGTCTCTCTTCACTTCAAGCGGGGGTAGACTGGATTGCTTCGCTTGGCTCGCAATGACGATGAGAAAAGGCACCTACCCCGCGCGCGGCGGAGTGATCTAAGAGCTGCCCGGTGCCTTGCGCACCACCGAATATTTCATATTGGCGGTGTCACCCTGCCAATAAAACGTAAAGTCGGCCGCGACGCTGGCGCCATCGGGCAGCGGCAGGATCGCGCTACAGACAACATCGGTCTTGGTGCTGGAGACGGTCTTGATCGGCTCGTAGCGCAGCGGCTCGAGCTTGAGTTGCTTGAGGACTTCGGCCAGCGACTTCTTGGCGCGATCCGAATCGCATTCCGGCAGCACGATGCGGTCGCGCAGCCCGCTATAGATAAACACTCCGGCGACGGCGACCACGGGGATGACGATCAGCCGGAGCATAAAACGATAGGATCGGTAAGGCGACGATCGTGTGTCGGTGCCGCTCCGGGCAGCCCACCGGCGAGCGCGTAGAGGCGGGGGATTGTCATCTGTCATGCGCCGCCTCACACCGATTTGACGATCTCCTCGGTCATCTTCTTGGCGTCGCCGAGCAGCATCATGGTGTTGTCGCGGTAGAACAGCGGATTGTCGATGCCGGCATAGCCCGAGGCGAGCGAGCGCTTGTTGAACATCACCGTGCCCGCCTTCCACACTTGCAGCACCGGCATGCCGTAGATCGGCGATTTCGGATCGTCTTCGGCCGCCGGATTGGTGACGTCATTGGCGCCGATCACATAAGCGACGTCGGCTTGGGCGAATTCCGAATTGATGTTTTCCAGCTCGAACACCTCGTCGTAGGGCACGTTGGCCTCGGCGAGCAGCACGTTCATGTGGCCCGGCATGCGGCCGGCCACCGGATGGATGGCGTATTTGACCTCGACGCCTTCGGCCTTGAGCTTGGTCGCCATCTCGCGCAGCGCATGCTGCGCCTGCGCTACCGCCATGCCGTAGCCCGGCACGATGATGACCTTGCCGGCATTCTTCAGGATGAAGGCCGCGTCTTCCGCCGATCCGATCTTGACCGGCCGATCGCCGGCGGCCGCCGCCGGTCCCGCCACCTCGCCGCCGAAGCCGCCGAGGATGACCGAGGTGAACGAGCGATTCATGCCCTTGCACATGATGTAGGACAGGAT
>Ga0207416_1002655_pt1 | contig 18789 bp, 18 predicted proteins | sample PaiPotPPM11metaG_FD_184107 | JGI IMG/M metagenome (GOLD analysis project Ga0207416, IMG submission 184107) | Iron sulfur acid spring bacterial and archeal communities from Banff, Canada, to study Microbial Dark Matter (Phase II) - Paint Pots PPM... ...
TAGGCCTCTACTGCGATTGGCCCAAAGCCATTCACGAGGGAAACGGAGTGGCGGTCTCTTTGATCGATGAGCAGGCCAGCGAGAGCCAGCGAAAGGCACTGCGGACGCTGGTCGAGGGAGATGCAGGGGGGCCCTGGGGAATCTTTCGCAAGACCTTCACCGAGCTCCACGGCCCACGCTACGTCCGCTACCAGGTGGACGGGCAAACGCAGCTACCCCGTGTGCAGGCGGAAGACGCCCTGGCAGTCGAGATGGAGTTCATTCAGAATCCGGTGACGGCTGAGACGATCCACCCGAGGATTGTCCTGCCGGAAGGGCTGATCGTGAAAGAGGCGGCGCTGGTCGCGACCAGGAAGTTCACCTTCAACGATGAACACGTCAAATACGATCACTCGCGACGCTACGGCGCGGTTGGCTTCTTCCAGTACTTCGGGCCCTAGAGCTCTGCGGCCGAGCTAGCGTACCGCCAGCTCCTCTTCTTCGAACGAGCTCCCGTTCAGGCGCCAGGAACGAGCCTCGATCAGCTTGCCTTTTTGAATCGAGGCGACGATGTAGCTGTAGAAGTCCCAGGCGTGCTCCTCGTCGAATTTCGATGGTCTCGGCGGGTGGTCGGGGTGGCTGTGGGCGAAGCCGATGATCTCCAGCCCGCGCGCATCGGCATCCTTCTGAACGCGGAGTTGCTCCAGCGGGTCGAGCGCATAACGGTCCCAGGGGCGGTCCTCGATGGTGTTGCGCATCGGCCGGAACTCGAGTACATCGCGAGTCTCCTTACCGGCGCGGCCGATCAGGGCACCGCAGGCCTCGTTCGGGTACCCAGCCTCCAGATGCCGGCGAAGCTCCGCCATCACCGGGGTGGCGATGCGGAGGGTCAAAACTTCCGGCGGTAAAGCCCTGAGCTCAGATAACGGTCGCCGCCGTCGGGAAAGACCATGACAAAGACGCCCTCCGGCGTCCGGCGGGCGACCTCGCGCGCCGCATAGAGGGCGGCGCCCGACGAGTTGCCGACGAGCAGCCCCTCGGTGCGGGCCAGGTCGTGGGCCAGCTCGAGGGCGGCTTCGGTGGGCACACTGATCTTCTCGTCGTAGACGCTCGGGTCGTAGATGCCGGGCACGATCGAGCTTGGCATGTGCTTCAAGCCCTCGAGCCCATGCAGCGCATCGTCGGGCTCGGCCGCGATCACGCGAATCGCCCGGTTGTGGCGCTTGAGGAAGCGGCCGGTTCCCATCAGGGTGCCGCTGGTGCCGATGCCGGCGATGAAATGGGTGACCTCGCCGTTCGTCTGGTGCACGATCTCGGGACCGGTGCCGTCAAAATGGGCCCGCCAGTTGAAGGGATTGTTGTACTGGTCCGGCATGAAGTAGACACCTGGCGACTCCTCGCGCAGCCGGTGGGCTTCCCGGATGGCGCCGTCGGAGCCCTCCAGCGCCGGAGTGAAGATCACCTCGGCTCCGAAGGCGTTGACGATCTCGCGCCGCTCCTCGTTGACGTTGGCCGGCATCACCAGCTTTACCTGGTAGCCCTTGGCGGCTCCGATCAGTGCGTAGGCGATCCCGGTGTTGCCGGAGGTCGAGTCCAGGAGGACCTTCTCGACCGTCAGCTCACCGGTTCGTTCCGCCTCCTCGATCATGCGCAGGGCAGGCCGGTCCTTGACCGAGCCGCCCGGGTTGAACCACTCGGCCTTGGCGTAGAAGGTGATGTTGGGGAACTCCTTCTCGAGCAGGTGGATACGCAGCAGCGGCGTGTTGCCGATCCGCTGCAGGATCGATTGCTCGGGGACGTTCTCGACCACGGAGAGTGCGCGATGCGGCATGAACCCTGATTTTATCGACGGGCTCGGTTACGAGGCCCGATCCGAATCAGGCTTTACCGGGCGCGGTCTCGATCAGGAAGACCGGATGGTCCTCCTCGTTCGGTAGCGCGGCAAACTCTTTGGCGACGAAACCGCCATATTTGGCCCCGTATCGCCGGATGTAGGCGTCGACCAGCAGGCGCCGCTCCGAAGCGGGGATCTCGGTCGCCCGGAAATGCTCCTTCCTCCCATGGCTGCGCATACACCTTGCCCGATTTCCTCCCCCGAATCTGAACCGTTGGTGCAAGCCTCAGCGCAACCATCAAGGGGCCCAGCACCCGGTTGTTGAAGAAGCCCGACTTGCGGTAGGGAGGAGTTTGGCCCATTGGCCGCGAATTCTAGCGAGCACAGCCTAGACGGCTCGTTTTTGATCGGAAAGCGGTGCTATACTCGCGGCAAAATCGGGGGTGTAATCATGCAACAGGCGGTATCTTCCGAGGCGCCGAAGGCGGGGTTCTGGATTCGTTTCGTCGCCTACTTCCTCGACGGGTTGATCGTCGGCATTCCAGGCATCATTCTGCTGGCCATCGCTGGTGGCGCATCGAAATCGGCTAACGGCCAGGTCAGCGGCGCGGTAATCATCGTCTACGCGCTCTGGATCATCGCGAGCATCGCCTACTTCATTTACTTCTGGACCCGCCCCGAGGGCCAGACGCTGGGGATGAAGGCGCTCCACCTTCGGGTCGTCAAGACGGACGGGTCGCAGCTGACGATAGGGAGCGCAGTCCTCAGGTACATCGGGATGATCCTGAACAGCATCATCTTCGGCTGGATCTGGGCCGGCTTCGACAAGAACAAGCAGGGCTGGCACGACAAGATCGCGGGAACCTACGTCGTCAAGACCAGCTGAGCGCCTGCTGAAAGTCCTCTACTAGGTCGTCCAGCTTCTCGAGTCCGACCGAGCAGCGGACCAGGCCCTGGCCGATACCGGACCTGCTCTGCTCGGCGGCATCAAGACCGCGGTGCGAGGTCGAGGCCGGGTGGCTCAGGGTGGTGGCAACGTGGCCCAGGCTCGGCATCAGGCGCACGATGCCTAGCCGCCGCACCATCTCGCCCACAGCTGGCTTGCCGCCCTTGAGCTCGAAGGAGAGCAGCGCACCGGCACCAGCCGGCAGGAGCCGGCGGGCGCGGGCACAGAAGCGACTGCTCTCCAGCTCCGGGTAGTAGACGCGGGCTACCGCCTCATGACTCTCGAAGAATTTCGCCAGCGCCAGGGCGTTGGACGTGTGCCGCTCCATCCGGACCGCCAGCGTACGGATGCCACGTAACGTCAGCCACGCCTCGAAGGGCCCGAGCGTCGGTCCGAAGGTGTTGGCGAAGGCACGGGCCCCTTCCAGCCAGGCGGGCCTTCCGACCACGATTCCGCCGATCACATCGGCGTGGCCGCTGAGGTTCTTGGTGGCACTGTGGACGACGACGTCAGCGCCCCAGCGAAAGGGCTGGCTCAGTAGCGGCGTCGGCACGGTGTTGTCCACGACCAGAAGTGCGCCCGCATCGTGGGCGACCTTCGCCAGGGTCTCGATGTCAGGCACGCGGATCAGCGGGTTGGTGCAGATCTCGCAGAGAAGCACTCGCGTCCGATCCGTGACGGCGGCACGTACGGCCTCGAGGTCCTGGAAGTCGACCACGCTGCTGGTGATGCCGAAGCGGGGTAGATCATCCCGCAGGAAGGTGAGGGTCGTCCCGTAGCAGTCCTGGGCGGCGAGCACACGGTCGCCAGCGTTCAGTTCAGTCAGGAGCGCCACGGCGATGGCGGCCATTCCTGATGCCGTCGCCTGTGCATCGAGCGATCCCTTGACGCCGACGCCTTCGAGGGTAGCAACGGCCGCTTCCAGCTGGTGGTGGTTGTCTGTACCCCAGCGACCGTACCCGCGATGGTCCGCCATCGCCCGGTCAAGCGTCTCGAGGTCGGGATAGACAGCCGCCGAGGAGACTGCTATGCCCGGGACCACCGGAGCGCCCGGTTTATCGAGCGGCGTTTCACCGCCATGCACCGAGAGCGTGTCTGGATGCGGCACCGAGTCAGCCTAACGAACGACGCTGATAGCGGCCCAGCTGATCGACGTCGCCGAGGCCTTCCAGCATGGCAAGCCCGGCCTGTAACTCGGAACGATCACCGGTGATCAGCGCCCGTTCGCATCGGACGCGCGCTACGTACGGAATTGCGTTGGCACGCCCGAACAACTCGAGGGCCCGGCCGAGCTCGGCTTCGTCGGCGGCATGAAGGCCGAGGCCACGCCGCATCTGGGCCTCCAGAAGGGGAAATTCGCGCTGGCGGGCATAGGAAAGCATCTCCATGAGTCGATCGGTCGGAGGTATGCGACCGTGATCCAGGAGCACGCTGATGCTGCGCTCGAATCGCTCCGGCTGCCCGTACGGAGATCCGACGCGGACAGCGTTTTCGATGGCGTCGAGGTCGGTCCGGCCGTAGCCGAGCACGAGCCGTGCGGGGGCGTCTTCCTGAAAAGCCATGGCGATCTCCTCCAGGATGGCCGTGTGCGCCTCCTGCGTCTCACGATCCTCCCTCGCCCGGGCGATGTCGATGACGCTGACGAATCCGCGGATCGAATAACCCGCAGACGGCCGGCCGGACTCGAGCCAGAGCTGACGGGCACGCTCACCAACGCTGAGGGCTTCGTCCCAGCGGCCGAGGAGCGTCAGCGCATAAACCCGCCAGGCCGCCAGGTGCAGCGTCCAGGACGGCACCTGGCCCGGCTGAACCTGCGCCAGGCCATGCGCCGACACTCGGTCGGCTTCGTCGAGGTCTCCAAGCAGCGAAGAGCTCCAGGCAACCATGCAGTAGGCGTCAATCCTCTCGATCATGCCGAGACGATCCTGGAAGTCCAGCCGCTCCCTGGCGTACTCGCGGCTTTGACGCCAGGCGCCGCGATCCTGGGCACAGCTCGAGAGTGCATCGAGGGCTAGGCTCTGCAGGTTCGGGTCATCGAGCGCTCTTGCCATGGCCAAAGCCTGCTTTGCCCTGGATTCTGCCAACCCGATCTCCGCATCGCTCGCGCGGCCAACGAGCCAGAAAGGGTAGAAGCCCTCGGCAGCCAGGTACCTTGCGAGCGTCCGCTGGTCTTGCGTCCTCGCGGCAAGCGCTGCGGCTTCGGATCGGAGCTGGTCCATCACCTCGCGAGGGACGCGATTTGCCACCGAGCCCTGCGCCCGCGTGTAGATGGTCAGCAGTCCCGCCAGTACCTGCAGTTCCTGTTCCGGCGACCGTCCCTGCTCTCGGCACAGCCTCAACGCGGTCCGGTAAGCCTCGGCGCCACTTTCACCCGACTCGGCCAGGTCGCCGAGCCGTTGATAAAGATCGGGCAGGCTGGAGACTTCCGCCAGCTCGATTGCGCTGCGCAGGTGCCTGGACGCCTCCTGTGAGGCAGCCGCCGCGGCAGCTACCGCCCCGGCGCGACTCAGCCATTCGACGGCCCTGGCACGCGTGAGCCGCGTCTGCTCGTCGTCCGGACGTTGCGCCGTCGCCAGGATCGCCGCCTCGCGGTAGTGGTAAGCGATCAGTTCCGCGAGCGCCTCCTCGCGGTCCTCAGCCCGTTTCTCGAGCCACTCACCCGCCGCGGCGTGAAGCCGAGCCCGGTCGGCACGGGTCAGCGTCTGGTATGCGACCTCGCGGATCAGGATGTGCCGGAAGCTATAGCTGTCCCCTCCGCCGGACCTGATCAGGTCCTTGTCAATCAGCTGGTCCGCGATCTCCGCGATATCGGTAAGGGCCGGCTCGAGCGCCTGAACGCCGCTGAGGCGGAAGGACCGACCGAACACCGAACCGATTTGCACAGTGCGCCGTTCATGGGCCTGCAGTAGATCCAGCCGGGCCACCACGGTCGCCTGCACCGTATCGGGAAGTCGATCGAGCTCGGGCCGCTCTTTCAGCGATCGAACCAGCTCGCCCGCAAAGAACGGGTTTCCCTCGGCGCGACTGACGACCTTCTGGATCAACTCGGACGAACTATTCGGCAGCAGGTCCTTGACGAGGGCGGCGGTCATTCGATCGGTCAACGGCTCTAGCGAGATGGAAACATAGTTGCGGCGTCCCCCTCCCCAGGCGGGCCGCCTGTCGAGCAGCTCCGGCCTGGTCAGCGCGATCATCAAGAGTGGCAGCTCGCCGCGCGGCTGCATGACGAACTCGAAGAGGTCGAGCAGGCTATCGCTGGACCAGTGAAGATCTTCGAAGACCAGGACCAGCGGCGCGCGGCCGGCCGCAATCTCGAAAGCGGTGCGCCATGCGGCCAGTAGGGCAGACCGATCGCTGACCTCTATCTCGCCAGCCCCGACTGTAGCCGCCAGCAGCTCGACCTCGCGGTCGGCCGCCTCCAGGCCGCTGCCCTCGAGCCAGGCTCGGATGGCTTCCCGAACCTCGTGCGCTTTGGCGTCGTCACCGACGCCGATCAGACGAAAGAGGACGGCCCTCAACGGCCAGTAGGTGAGGCGTTGACCATAGGGCAGGCATTGCGCGATGGCTACGGTCGCCCTCGATTCGATCGCCGGCAGCCGTTCGAGGAACTCCTCGAGCAGACGGGTTTTGCCGGTGCCGGCAGGAGCGATGATGCTGACCAGGAACGGGCGGAGCTCGGTTAGCGACCGTTTCGCCACCAGCTCGAGTTGCTGGAGGTCCGATTCCCGACCGATAAGGGCTGTTTCCCGCGTCCGGGCTCGGACGGCGTGACCCAGCACCGGGAAGGCACGAATTAGCTGCGACTTCCCACGGGCCTCGACCTCGATGGGCGGACCGAATTGGAAAGCACCGCGGGCTCCGGCAGCGGTCCGCTCGCCGCAGACTATGCTCCACGGGTCGGCGCCCTGCTGGAGGCGCGCAGCCACGTTGACGGCATCACCACTCAGCGGGAAGTCGCCGGTGGCACTTTCGCGGATCGCGACCACCTCGCCGGTGTTGATTCCAAGCCGTATCGGCAGGCGCTCGCCGAGTTGCGGGTCCTCGCGGACACGGTCTCGAAGCGCCAGGGCCGCGGCGAGGCCGCGTTCCGGATCATCGTCATGGCCCTGGGGCAAGCCGAAGACAGCCACCACCGCATCGCCGATGAACTTTTCCAGGATGCCGCCATGCTCGACCACTACCTCGGTCGCGAGGTCGTAGTAGCGGCGGAGCAACATCCGAACGTCTTCCGGGTCGAAGGCCTCGCCGAGCGCGGTCGAACCCGCGACATCGGCGAAGAGCACCGTCACTACCCTCCGCTCTTCGGCCATCCCGTCAGCTGCGTTTTAGGAAGCGAACTCGGCGGCGGCGCATGGTGTTGGGTGCGTCATTGGTCACGACGCTGATGCTGCCGTCCTCCTCGAGGCAGGCCAGCTTGACGTCCTCGATCTTCGACACTCCGTGTTCGCGAATCGCCATCTCGACGTCGTTGTCACTGAGCCCCTCTTTCTGCATCGCCTTTTTCAGCAGCTTGCCATCCTGAAGGACGATCGTGGGCGCCGGCTCGATCAGCTGGTCGAACCAGGGCCAGTAACTGCGCAGCAGGGCGACACCGCGGTTGATCACCAGCAAAATGATGATGATGATCACGCCACCGGTGACGGAGCTATCCGGTCCGGTGATGGCCGGTTGCAGGGCATTGGCGACCAGGAGCACGAGCACCAGGTCGAAGGTGGTGAACTGGCCGAGCTCTCGCTTGCCGAAGATTCGCAGGCCGACGAAGAAGACCGCGTAGATCACCACCGAGCGCACGATCAGCTCCCACCACGGGACGCTCAGTTTCAGCATGCTGCCCATCTGGCGGAATCTTAGAGCTTAGTGAGTGGGATGGGCGAAGCCGTAATCGAGCAGGGTGGTGGCGTCGGTGAAGTGTTGAGTGCTGCCCAGGACGACCACCAGGATGGTACGGCCCTGGCGCGTCGCGGCCGCCGCCAGGCAGTAGCCGGCTGAGTCCGTGTATCCCGGCTTCAGGCCGATCGTGCCGGGGTAGTTCCAGAGCAGCCGGTTGATGTTCGAGGGATCGAAGTACTTGTGCTGGGAGGTGGCGGGGATGACGATGTCCTTCGAACCGACAATGGAGCGCAGTTCCGGGTAGTCGGCGAGCAGCGTCGCCGAGACGATCGCGAGGTCAGATGCGGTGCTGTAATGATTCGGGTCGTCCAGCCCGCTCGGGTTGGTGAAGTGGCTGCCGCGCAGGTGGAGCGCCGCCGCCTTCTGGTTCATGAAATCGACGAAGTGGCTTCTATCGACGATCCCGGAGGCGATCGCCTCGGCGGCGTCGTTTCCGGAGTTGAGCAGCATCCCCGCGAGCAGCTCGCGCAGTGTCAGCTGCTCGCCGGCTGACAGACCCATGTGGTTCGGCTCGACCTGGGTGGCCGACTCCGGAACAGTGATCTTTGTATCCATTGGCGCGAGGTCGGCGGCTACCATCGCCGTTACCAGCTTGGTCAGCGAGGCATCCGCGTAGCGAGTCGCTGACGACTGCTCGTAGAGAAGCTGGCCGGCGGTGAGGTCCACGACGATCGCGGCGCGCGCCTTGATCGCCGGAGGCGACACCACGGGGTGGGCTCGCAGCCATGTCCGGCTGATGACCGGAACGTTGACCGTCGGGAGCGCCGATGGGATCGGGGTCGGCGAAGGGGATGCGGTCGCCGAGGGCGTTGCCGGGACGGAAGCACCCGGGTGAGCGGGGCTCGACGCGCGTGGCCGGAGTGCGGCCGGCCTGGCGGTGGCGGCAACGATCCGGATCGATCTAGGTGCCGGCGTGGTGAGCTGGTGCAGCCCGAGAAAGGCAATAATGGCCAGCGCACCGAGGAGTGGGAGGGTCAACGGATTGCGCCGTCGCCGGGGCGCAAGCACACGGCGGGATGAGCGCGCGCCACGCGTCCCGAGGCTGTATCCAGACGTAGGGTAAGACGTTCGCCTCAAGAAAGTCCCGTTCATGATGGTCGACAGCCACGCCTCTGTCAAGGAAGCGCTCCCTTTGCGCTCGAGCGTCCGCTCTTGCTACAAAAGAAGGAGAACCAGGTTGGAGGTCGGTCAGGATGCCACAGAACCGCTGGAGCCCCAAGCGCGAGCGTCAGTACGAGCACATCAAGGAGAGCCTGGAGGAGCGCGGAGCCGGCGAGGATAAGGCCGAGGAAATCGCAGCCAGGACGGTCAACAAGGAACGGGCTCGCTCCGGCGAAGCCAAGGAGGTGAGCAGGACGTCCGTCGAGGACATCTCGTCGGGACGGCGCGGCGGCCTGCGCTCCCATAGCGGCTCGGGCGGACGGACCTACGATCAGCTCCGCAACGAGGCGCGCGAGAAGGGTATCGAGGGCCGCTCTCGAATGAGTAAGGCCGAGCTGGAAAAGGCAGTCGACCGCAAGTAAGTCAGTGGCCTGCCGCCCGTAGCAAGGCAGCGGCCAGCGCCCCGCCGGCGACGCAGGCGAGCACCGGAGCGCGCAGAGCGGCGAGGGTGCCGGCAACCACGACGGCCGCCAGCCTGGCGTCAGGGTGAAAGAGGCTGCGGGCATCCGTCAGCTCGATTGCGACCAGGCCGGCCAGCAGCGCCGGCGCCACCCCCGTGGTCCGGGCGGCAAGCGCCGGCGGAACCGCGGTCAGGAACGGCCCCAGCCCCCGTAATATAAATGTCAGTGCGGCCAGCGTCAGGACCATGCCGAGGACTAGCGGGAGAGCCATAAACCAACGAGCGCAGCACCCGCCAGCGGGACCCCCGCGGGGGTGAACGGCGCCAGCATCAGGGCAACCGCCGCCCCGGCCAGCGCACAGCGAACGGCGTGGTGGCCGCGCAGCATGGGCCATAACAGAGTGGTGAAAAGCGCCGGGAATGCGGCGTCTATGCCCAGGCGCCGCGGGTCGCCGAGGACCGGGCCGAGCAGGGTACCAATCGCGGTCCCCGCTACCCAGAGCAGGTAGAGGAGCGCGCCCGCCGCCACCATCGCGCGTCCATCGGGATGGCCGGGCTCGCCGGCAGAGACACCCAGCGCGTAGGTCTCGTCGACCACCAGCTGGGCGAGCAAGGTTCGCTTCAGGCGTCCGCCCGGAAAAGCGCGCGCGACCGCGATCCCGGTTGCGAGGTAGCGCACGTTGAGCAGCGCCCCTGCTAGAACGGCGGGTAGCACTCCTCCGCCGGCCGCCAGGACACCCACGCTGGCGAACTGGGCCGACCCGGCGAAAACCAGCAGCGACATCAAGATGGCCGACCACCCCGGAAGGCCGGCGGCCACCGCGAGCACCCCGAAGGATGCTCCAAAGAGGCCGACCGCGATCGCGATCGGAGCCGCGCGCAGAAGAAGCGTGCGCAACGAGGGCATGGGCGGAATTATCCGCAATGGGATCGTCGCGATAGAAAAATAAACGAGGCGCCGGCACGAGCCGACGCCTCGCCTGGGGGGAAGTGTGGCGCCTAGCGGGCGCCCGCTGGTACCTGCTGGAGAAGCTTCTCCGATTCCCGGATGAACGCCGGGATGTCGTCCGGCTTGCGGGAGGTGACGAGATTCTTGTCGACGACGACCTCCTCGTCGACGACGTTGACCCCCAACTGCTTGAGGTCCTGCTGGATGGTGGTCCACGCGGTCATGGTTCGACCCTTGACCACGCCGGCCGTCATCAGAAGCTGTGGAGCGTGGCAGATGGCAAAGACCGGTTTACCAGAGTCCATGAAGCTCCTGGTGAACTCGATGACCCTCGAGTTGGCGCGCAGGTGGTCGGGCGAGGAGCCGCCCGGGATGAACAGGGCATCGAACTGCGGGGGGCTCACCTGGTCGATCGACTTCTCGACCTTCGCGCTTACCATGCCCTTCTTTCCCTTGACCTCGGTGCCGGCTTTCAGACCGATCACCGTGACCTCGTGGCCAGCCTGCTTGTAGGCCTCGTAGGGCTTCTGGAACTCGGAGTCTTCGAAGTCGCTGTCGAGCAGACAGGCAACCTTCATCTTGATACCTCCAGATGCATATTCCTTGATACTGCAGCGGTCAAGTCTACCGCCCGTTTCGCGCCAGCGTCAAGCTGATGCCCGAGCGTTGGATTCACGCAAGTAGGGTTATAGTCGGGGGCACGCGAAGCATGATGACGTCTATGTCGCCAGGAGATCGTCTTGCCCTCCTCCCGGCGTGGCTGCGGCGTCTCCTACCCTACGCGCTCGGGATCGCCAGCATCGGGCTCGCCACCCTCCTTCTCGGCCTACTGGCCCTCATCCTCGGCCTACCCCGAATCGAAACCTACCCGCTGGTCTACCTCCTCTTCGTGGCGCTGCTGGCGCTCAGATTCGGCCGCGGGCCGGCGATCGCGGCGACCATCGCCGCTGCCGTTGCCATGGATTCGGTGATGGTCCCGCCCACCTTCGCCCTGGGATGGCATTCCGCCAACGACATGATCCGTCTCATCACCGGCGTGCTGGCGGCGATCGTGATCATAGCCACCATCGAGTCCACGGTGACCTCCACCTCGCTGCTCGCCAGGCGGAAGGAAATCCTTCAGGAGGTTTCACCTCGCATCATCCAGAGCCTGGACGTCGAGGAGATCATGAGCACCGTGGCGGAACAGACCCAGCGGGTGATCGATTACCAGAACTTCCGGCTCTATCGCTGGGACGAGGCGACGGAACGTCTTGTCCTGATGAAGTCGGTGGCGCGCGCCGGGCTCTATGCCGGGATCGACTGGCAGTCCGTCTCGCTCGCTCTCGGCGAGGGCATCACCGGAACGGCGGCGAAGACGCGCATGCCGATCCTCGTCCCGGACGCCAGGCGTGACCCGAGGATCGTCTACCCGGCGGGTGTCGCGGCGATCGAGGAGACCGTTCTGAGTGTGCCGCTGGTAACGCGCGACCGCCTCTTCGGCGCCCTCTCGCTCGGGCGCCTGGGCGTCGCCTCGATGACCGGCGATGACCTGCGCCTGATGGAATCGATCGGAGCACAAACCGCTCTGGCGCTGGCCAATGCGGAGCAGTACGCCGAGGCCGAGCAGGTAATACGCGCCCTGGCCGCGATCGAGGCGCTTCAACCGGTCACCGGTTCGATGCCCGAGTCAGAGGTAGACGAGCGCATCACGAACAGTTTCCTTCAGCTCAGCCAGGCCGACATGGCCTCTCTGCGGGTTCTGCGGCAGGACGGACGCTTTCACGTCGGTGCGTTCTCCGGCTCGGAACTGAGCCCGGAGTCCACGATTTCGCCGACGCTGGGAACGCAGGACGTCGGCTGGCTGTCGGATGCCCGGGTTGCCGCCTACGTCACGGACACCCAGACCGACCCGCGACTTCCCGGGTGGGCCCGCGAATCGGCAGTAAAGAACGGCATCCAGGCGAGTGTCTACCTTCCCCTTCGCGCCGGACAGCATTTCCTCGGCTTTGTCGGTCTGCACTGGCGCCGGCCGCGCTGGCTTCGGCCGGAGCAGCTTGGTCGCTTTCAGCTGGTGGCGGCGCAGGCAGCGGTAACGCTCGACACCCGCCGCGCCCTGGAACAGGAGCGGGGACGTGCCGAGGCGCTGGCCGAGCTCGAGCGCGCGCGCCGCGAGTTCATGCAGATCGCCTCGCATGAGCTACGCACGCCGCTGACGGTGATCCGCGGTTATGCTTCCCTGCTCGAGGAGGGCTCGCTGGGCCCGATTCCGGAGAAAGCGCACCAGGCGATTCGCACCCTGCTGGACAAGTCAACAGAGATGCGTGTCCAGGTCGAGCGCATGCTACTGCTGGCGCGACTGGAAGACGGAGCCAAGCCCCCGCCGATGCACCCACTCGATCTGCGCGCCGTCATTACCGACGCGGTCACCCGCGTCCGGCCACAGGTCGAGCTCAAGGGAGGAGGGCTCGAGGTCCAGGTCGACGATCATCCGCTGACCGTCACCGGCGACGCCGAGCGCCTGACGACCGCGATCGACAACCTACTGCAGAACGCAGTCAAGTTCAGCGTCGGCGCTCCCCGGATCGAAGTTCGCGGTACCCAGACCCCGGCCGGCGTCGAGGTCACTGTCCGTGACGAAGGGGTCGGTATCCCGGCGGCAGCCATGGGCCGCCTTTTCGAGAAGTTCTACCGGGTCGAAGACCCCAGGCTTCGCAACGTCGCCGGCAGTGGTATCGGCCTCTACCTCGTCCGCCAGGTGGTCGAAGGTCACGGCGGCCGGGTGCAGGTCGACAGCGTCGCCGGGCGGGGTACGACCTTCACTCTGCGTCTTCCGCAGACCGCCCAGGTGGGCGCCAGGGCCTGAAAGCTGAGATCGAATCCAGCAAGAGTGGCCCGCTTTTGGGGTTGCGGATATGGTGGCGACTCAGCACGAGGTTGATGAGGAGGTCCCCGGGGCCTCGATCAGCGTCCCCGCGGACTGGCTGATGGCGCTGGTCGACGAGGAGCTGGTTCGCCAGTCGCAGCGCCCCGACACGATCGTGCGCCTGGGAGCGGACGGGCTGAAGCTGAGCGGAGTCGAGCTGGTCGTCGAGCGCCGCTGGGTTCGCGAACCCTACTGGCACCAGATTGGGGACGCAATTACCCACGGCTTCATCCACAAGAGCAGCGCCGTCAAGGTCACCCTGCGGGGCGACCGGCGCCAGCAGCAGCGGCGGCGACCCTCTCGCTAGCGCAGGCCGCCTGCTAGAGTCGGAGGCAGTCATGGTGCCACTGATTTCGACCGACCCTCCCTCAAACGAGGCGCCTGCCAGCCTCGATCCCCGCACCGATTTGCCCCGTGGCTTTTACGAGTTCCTGCTTCCTCTGCACAAGCGGTTCTCGCCCCGGCAGCAGGAGCTGAAAGCAGCGCGGGTACGGCTACTCGAGGCAGCTCACGGTGGGACCTTGCCCGATTACCTTCCCCCGTCCGAAGCGACCAGCGGAAGCTGGAAGGTTTCTCTTCCCGGTTGGTGCCAGGATCAACGAAACCAGATGACGGGGCCGGCCGATGACGCCGAGCTGGTGGTCAAGATGCTGAACTCCGGCGCGCCCGGAGTGATGCTCGACCTGGAGGACTCCGTTGCGAACTCCTGGCCCAATATCGTCCAGGGTATCAACAACATCGTCGCCGCGCTCCGGGGAGAACTGAGCTTTAAGGACGCCAAGCGAAACCGGCAGGTGACGATCAACGAAAGCAGGACCGTCATCCTCACGAGGCCGCGCGGTCTTCACCTGGACCAGGTGGGGGTGATCAAGGCCGAGCGTCTCTCCGCCTCGCTGTTCGATGTGGCAATGGTCGCGTTCCAGGTCGACCCGAGCCGGCTGCGCCATCCGCTCAGCATCTACATCCCCAAGTCGGAGTCGGCTGAGGAGGCGCTCTGGTGGCGCGACCTCTTCAAAGCGATCGCGCAGGCGCGCTCGTGGCCACACGACTACGTCAGGTGCATGGCGCTGGTCGAGTCGCACCCGATCGCCTACCAGATGGAGGAGTTCGCCTACAACCTTCGCGAGCACATCATGGGTCTGAACCTCGGACGCTGGGACTATATGGCGAGCCTGATCGAGTTCCTACTGCCCGACCCGCGCTGGGTCCTGCCGGACCGCAATACCATTCCGCACGATGTCGCTTTCTTCCAGGCGCTCCGAGAGGTCATGCCCGAGGTCTGTCACAAGCGCGGCATGCTCGCCATCGGCGGCATGACCGCTCTCTACCCAAGCCGAACCGATGCTGCCCTGAATGAGCGCGCCCTCAAGGTGCTGGAACAGGACAAGAAGAATGAAGCCAACAGCCTGATGGACGGCGCCTGGACCGGCCATCCCGACCAGAACGAGATCGCCGTCAACCAGTTTCCGTACCCAAACCAGGTCCAGTCGCGGCGGCCGGGCGCCGATATCCATAAAGATCTCCGTCCGAGTCCGGAGGGCGTCGGCCGGCGCACCCTCCAGGGAACCCGGGACGCGGTCCGCACCGTGATCAGGTACCGCGACGGCGTGCTGAACGGCCGGGGCGCCAGCTTGCTCGACGGTTATATGGAGGATCTCGCCACCGACCGCATCTATCGCTACATGATTTCCCAGCGCGTCCTGCACCAGGTCCCGGTCCAGGACTCGGAAGGGAAGACCGTGACGCACTCTCCCGAGCTGGTCAGCCGGCTCTTCGATGAGGAACTGGAGCGGCTGGTCCAGGAGGGAACGACCGGCCCGGATGGCTCCACCGGCATGCTAGCCACGGCGCGGGAGCAGAGCGAGGGCATGATCCTCGGCATCATTGAGGCCCAGGGCGCCAGAGCGACCTGACGCGCCGGCGGCGGACCTGCTGCCAGTCCAGCGGAACGCCACCCTCCCCTATCGAATCGTGCGGATCCTCGCGCTGCCAGTGCTGCATCTTCTGTTTCCCATCAAAGTGGTCGGCCGCGAGAACATTCCACGACGCGGCGCCTATGTGATCATCTCGAACCATCTCAACTGGCTCGACTCATTCGCGATCCTGGCAACCTTTCCGATCGAGCCCCGCGTCCACTTCCTCGGCGATACCACGATGCTGGTGACGCGTCGCTTCCAGTGGGCGACCATCAAGGCAGTCGGCGGCTACATCCCCGTCAACAGGACGCTGCACCAGGACGCCGCCCTCTTCCATCACGTCGACCGTTGCCTGCAGCTTGGAGGCGCGGTCGCGCTGTACCCGGAAGGTCATTACGGGGATGCCGAGGGCGCGCTGCAACCATTCAAGAAGGGTTTCGCCCACTTCGCCTCTGAGAACCAGGTCCCGATCGTGCCGGTTGGGCTCAGCGGCACCAAGGACCTCTGGCTTGGAAAACCGGTACGGATAGCGATCGGGCCGGTGATCGACCCGGCCGGGACGCCCCTGGATGCCCTGGTACCGATCGCCGAGGCGGCGGTCCGCAAGCTTATCCCGCCGTACTCCGAGCCTTCGGGAAGAAAGCTTTTTCGGAGCCGCCTGACGCACCTGCTCTAGGGCCGGCCCGAGCGCAGGATGCTGATCGCGACGTAGCCGCCCAGGGCACTGGCGGCAAGGAAGCCGAGGATCAGGACGAGACCGGCGGCGGGGTCGCTGCGAAGATGGAAGGCGGAGATCAGAACCGCCAGGGCAATGACGAAGGCGGCGGCGATGATCCCCAGCACCATCCGGTTGGCGATCCGCTCGAGCCTGCCGACCAGGGGCTCGAAACCGGAGGGACGGACACCGATCTCCAGGTCTCCTCGTTGCAGTGCGCCGAGCAGACGGCGTGCCTGCTGAGGCGCCTCCACTCCCAGCCGCGCGATATCGAGACCCGCCTGGGCCACCGAGCGGGCCCAGGCGGTGGGCGAGAATTGCCGCATCACCATGCGTCGCGCGTAGGGCACCAGCACCCCGGTGAAATCGAAGCCGGGGTCGAGCCGGGTCACCATGCTCTCGTGCATCACGACAGTTTTGAGCAGCAGGGCGTAGCCGGGAGGCAGCTGCAGCCGGTGCCGGCGCACAACGCCGAACACATCATTGACCACCGGCCGGATTGCGATCTCTCCCACCGGCCGCCCGTAGTAGCGGGCCCTCAGGAACTCGATGTCTCGACGGAGCCTGGCCCGATCGACACGGCGACGCGCGACGCCAAGGTCGAAGATCGCATCCACCTGCCGCTCGGGGTCATCGCTGGTGTAGGCGATCAAAGCCCAGACCAGCTGTTCCTGCATCCGCCCTTCCACCGTGCCGACCATGCCGAAATCCACCACACCGATGCGCCCGGCAGAGTCGATGAAGAAATTACCCGGGTGCGGGTCGGCATGAAAGAAGCCGTCCTGGAAGATCATCTTCATCACCATCCGTGCACCCTGCAACGCGACCTCCCGGCGGTCGATCCCGGCGCGGTCGAGGCCGGCCAGATCGTCGATCTTGATGCCACCGATGCGCTCCAGCGTCAGGACGCGCCTGGTCGTCCGCTCCCAGAAGACACCGGGGATGCGCACAGCCTCATCGCCGAGAAAGTTGGCCCTGAAACGATCGGCGTTATGGGCCTCCAGGATGTAATTGGTCTCGGCGCGAAGCGTCTGCCCGAACTCGCTGACCACGCCCACCACGTCGTAGCTGTCCATCAGGGCCCAGCGCCGCCGCGCCGTGACGGCCAGGTTCTCCAGGATCTGCAGGTCCTGCTCGATCTGCTCCGCGACCCCGGGACGCTGAACTTTGACAACCACGGGGGTCCCGTCCCGCAGCGTCGCCGAGTGCACCTGCCCGATGGAGGCCGCCGCCAGCGCCGTCTCGTCGAAAGTGCCGAAGGCCGTCTCGACCGGCTCCCCCAGCTCCTCGGCGACGATCGCCTTGACCACGCGAATGTCGAGCGGCGGGGCTGCATCCTGCAGCTTGGCGAGCTCCAGCTGGTAGCTGGGAGGCAGGAGGTCGGCTCGCGTCGAGAGGATCTGGCCGAGCTTGATGAATGCCGGACCGAGCTCCTCGAGGGCGCGCCGGACGTGTTCCGGACGGGTGAGCGGCTGGTCGTATTGACGATTCAAGAGACGCTGCCAGGTAACGAAGCGCTCGAGACCGAGGACGCTGATAAAAAAGCCCAGACCATGGCGCGCCAGCACGCGGCTTATCTGCCGGTAGCGTCGGGCCGGCGTCTGAGCCGCCATCGCCATGAGGGTAACAAGGCGGATCGATACGCTATCCAGCAATGGACGCAGACCTCCAGCGCAGCGCGATCCTGGATCGCATACCGGGATGGGCTGGACGGCAGCGGATCGAGCAGCCGCTCAGCGGCGGCATCACGAACCGCAATTACAGGGTCCAGCTGGGAGCCGAGATCTTCGTTGTGCGGATCCCGTCAAAGGCCGCGGGCTGGCTCGGCATCGACCGCCGCATAGAGCACCAGGCAAGCCTGCTCGCAGCGGCAGCCGGAGTCGGACCGGAGGTGGTCGCCTTCCTCGAGCCCGAGGGCGTCCTGGTGACTCGCTTCATCCAGGGGGTGCCGGTGAGCGATGCCGACGTACACCTTCCCGGAACGCTCAGCCGGGTAGCCGAGTCACTGCAGGCAATTCACCATGCCGGTGTCGTGCCCGCCGCGTTCTCGGCCTTCCGGGTTGTGGAACGGTACGCGGCCACCGCCAGGGAGCACCGGGTCCCGATACCGTCCGCGTTCGAGCCGGCCAGCGCAATTGCGACCTCGATCGAGCAGGCACTCCCGCTGGCCGCCCCGGTTCTCTGCCACAACGACCTGCTCAATGCCAACTTCATCGACGATGGCGATCGAATCCGGGTCGTCGACTGGGAGTACGCGGCGATGGGCGACCCGTTCTTCGACCTGGGGAACTTCGCCGTCAACCACGGGCTCGCCGAAGAAGAGCAGAGCTTTCTGCTGGAAGCCTACGCGGGGAAGGCAGACGAGGCAGCGCTGGCGCGGCTGCACTTGATGCGCCTCATGTCCGACTTCCGTGAAGCGATGTGGGGAGTGGTACAGCAGGGCGCCTCCGAGCTCGATTTCGATTTCCGTTCTTACGCGAGGCGGCATTTCGAGCGTTTGCTGGCGTCAGCGGCCGACCCTCGCTTTCGTGGCTGGCTGGCGCAGGCTAGCGCATGAAGCTTCCGGAGCGCAGCCGCGTCGTCATCATCGGCGGCGGCGTCGGTGGCACCAGCATCGCCTATCACCTGGCCGAGCGCGGCTGGACCGATGTCCTTCTCCTCGAGCGCGCCCAGCTCACCAGCGGTTCGACCTTCCATTCGGCGGGGCTGGTCGGCCAGCTCCGCTCCAGCATGCCGCTGACTCGACTCATGATGCAGAGCGTCGCGCTCTACCGACGGCTCACGGCGGAGACCGGCGTCGATATCGGATGGCGCGAAGTGGGCAGCCTGCGCCTGGCCTCTTCGGAGGCCCGCATGGAAGAGCTGCGGCGGCAGGCAGGTTGGGGCAAGAGCTTCGGACTGCCGATCGAGCTGATCGACGCGGCAGAGGCCGGCCGCCGCTTTCCGATCATGACGCTGGAGGGCGTCCGCGGCGCCGCCTTTGTCCGCAGCGATGGTTATCTCGACCCCAGCGGGCTGGCGCTGGCTCTTGCCGAGGGCGCCCGCCGCCGCGGAGCGCGCATCGTAGAGGGAGTCCGGGTCACCGCGGTCCAGG
>Ga0207416_1002656_pt1 | contig 18788 bp, 13 predicted proteins | sample PaiPotPPM11metaG_FD_184107 | JGI IMG/M metagenome (GOLD analysis project Ga0207416, IMG submission 184107) | Iron sulfur acid spring bacterial and archeal communities from Banff, Canada, to study Microbial Dark Matter (Phase II) - Paint Pots PPM... ...
CCCCGCCGTTACCGGCGACGCATGGGGAGGTGGGAACAGGCATTGGACACTTGCCTGAGAGCAGCCTTTCTTCTGCTCCACTCACGAGAAGCGACCTCGTGTCGCACCGATTTTATCCGTTTCGTGAGGTGACCACTAATTTGCTGATCGCCCTGATCTGGTCGATATCGAGATGGGCGCGAAGCACGGCGGCCAGTTTGCTATATTCGCGATGACGGTCGAACGTCATCGTGGCGACGGGCGTCTGACCGGCGATCTCCCTCCGTGCCATCAATGCCGCGATTACACCGTGTCGAAAGGGATCATTTTCGTAGAGGCCATGCAGGTAGCAGCCCGCGATCCAGCCGCTGACGTTGATCCAGCCATCCACTTCCCCGGTCGTGAGTCGGAAGGCAGACGCCCCATCCGTCGCCTCGCCATATGGTGCGGTCCTGCCCATATGGATCTGGTACGCGCCGAATGGTGATGCGTCGAGGTGGGCGAACAGGCCACGGGTAGCCGATGCATTGACCTGTGCGGTCGTCCGGAGCGTTACCTTCTCATGCGCTGCCAGGAAGACGGTCTCGACAGGCAGCAGATCGAGGCCCGGCTCGACGGCACCTGTCTCCGCCTCCGCGCCGGCGGGATCAGCGATCCGCTCGCCGAGCATCTGATAGCCGCCGCAGATACCGAACACCGCGCAGCCCTCCGCTGCCAACCGCCGGATGTGAGGTGCCAGGCCGTTCCGCCAGAGCCACGCGAGATCGTGCAGCGTGCTCTTCGTGCCGGGGAGGATGACGAGGTCGGGGTGATCCGGAAACTCATCCGGGTGCGCGGCGAAGCGGAGCCTCACCGAAGGTTCCGCCGCGAGGGCGTCGAACTCGTCGTAATTGCTCAGGTACGGCAGCCGCACGACGACAATCTCCAGCGTCGCGCCGCCTTTTCCCTGCTGCCGCAGGGAATGCGCCAATGTGTTGTCGAGCGGGACGGAGTCTTCCTCCGCGATGGTGATGCCTGTGAAAAGCGGCAGGGTGCCCAGGACGGATACGCCACTCCGTTCGCCCAGCATCTGCTCGCCGTCTCGCCAGAGCGCGAGATCGCCCCGGAACTTATTGACGATCAGCCCCTTCACACGGTCGCGGTCCTCCGGAGGGAGGAGCATCAGCGTGCCGAGGAGGGAGGCGAAGATGCCGCCCCGGTCGATGTCCCCGACCAGCAGCACCGGCGCGTCCGCGAGGCGGGCGACCTGCATGTTGACAATATCATTGCGTGCGAGGTTCAGTTCGACCGGGCTGCCCGCGCCCTCGATGATCACGAGGTCGTACTCCTGTCGAAGTGTCTCAAGCGCGTCGCGCACGATGTCGAGCAGGCCGCTGCGGTTGCGCCAGTAATCGCGCGCCTCCAGCGTGGCGAGGGGGCGACCCATGACGATGACCTGGCTGCGCGACTCCCCCTCCGGTTTGAGGAGCACCGGGTTCATCTCGACGCGCGGCTCGATACCGGCCGCCTCGGCCTGTACGACTTGTGCCCGGCCCATTTCCCGACCGTCGCGCGTCACGAAGGAGTTGAGCGCCATATTCTGCGCCTTGAAGGGGGCAACCCGCAGCCCTTCCTCGGCAAAGATGCGACAGAGGCCGGTGACCAGCGTGCTCTTGCCGACTGTCGAGGCCGTCCCTTGCACCATCAGGGTGCGCGCGCGCCTCGTCATAATTGCGCCGTCTGTTTCAGTGCGCGGATGAGCCGCCGCCAGTCGCCCTCCGGCCGGGTGGCGACGCGGATAACGCGCGGGAGGCCGAACGAGGTGCAGTCGCGTACCACGAGCCCATGGACCAGCAAGTGCTGACGGGTTATGCGGGCGTCTCCCACATCCAAAAGGCAGAAATGTGTCCGCGACGGCACGACGGCGAAGCCGGACGCTCCGAGTGTGGCAAAAAATGCTTCTCGTTCGGTCGTGAGCATGGTAAGCGTTCGTGCCAGGTGGGCGCGGTCCTCGATTGCCGCGACGCCCGCCACCTGCGCCGCCGTACTGACACTCCAGGATGGCAACAGAGCCGCGATGCGGTGGTTGATCTCCGGAGTGGCGACGAGATAACCGAGGCGCAGGCCCGCGAGCGCGAAATCCTTCGTCAGCGAGCGGAGCACGATGGTCTCCGGCATGTCGGTGTCGCCGATTAGTCGCACGGCGGAGAACGGCTCGGGCGGGATGAGGAAACGCCAATATGCTTCATCGACGACGAGCCGCGCGCCGATGTGCCGACACGCCTCGGCAATCCTCGTCAGTTCGTCCCGATCCAGCCAGTGACCGGTCGGATTGTTCGGGTTGCAGAGCCAAACGAGCGTGGGTCGCTGGCTGCGGAGCCAGGTGATGACCTCGAAGTGATCCGGCACGTAGCCGGGCGCTCCCTGCGGTGCCCGATACTCCGTGACGGTCGCCCGCGCGGCGGCGCTTGCGGCGGCATACTCGCCGAAGGTTGGCCCGATAATCGCCGCCGTGTCGCCTGGTTGAAGCAGAGCGCGGGCGATGGCCCAGATGAGCTCGGCGGCGCCATTGCCGCAGAGGATCGTGTCGAGTGCATCGTCCGTATCATCCAGTTCGTGCGCGCGGATTGCCCGGCGCAGTGCGAGACAGTGGCGGTCCGGGTAGTGGGCGATGTCGACGTACCGGAGCGCCTGCCGGACGGCGGGCGACGGGCCATACGGGTTGCCGTTGACGCTGAAGTCGATCACGTCGGCCGGATCGAGGCCCAGGCGCTCGAACTCCCTATAGTCGATCCCCCCGTGCATAATGCCGTCAACCACGCTCCACCCGCTTCGTCTCTCGCCACGCCGCCGCGCTCGCCAGCAAAAGGATCGTCGCGCCCCCAACGTAACGGACCATTCTCTCCGCCCGCCGGATCGCCCCCGGATCGATTGGCTGCCGCGCGTCGCCGAGCGTATAGTGGTCGACTTTTTCCAGTTGCACACCGAGTGCGCCCGCGGCCGCCGCCATCGGGTGGCCCGCATTCGGACTGGCGGTGCGGCGGGCATCGCGCCGCCAGATCCGCCACGCGGCGCGCGCATCGCCGCCATAGAGCGGGGCGAGCGCGACAATGCAACCGGCAGTCAGCCGCGCGGGGAGGAGATTGAGCGTGTCATCGAGTCGCGCACACGCTTTGCCAAGATGCTCGTAGTGCCCGTGATAGCCGATCATCGAGTCGAACGTATTGATGAGACGGTAGAATGCCGCGCCGGGCAGGCCGAAGATGGTGTAGGCAAGCAGGGGCGCGACGACGGAATCGCTGAGATTTTCGGCGAGCGATTCGACCGCCGCCGCCGCGATGAGAGACTCGTCCAGGTCGGCGCGGTCGCGGCTGACAAGGCTCGCGAGCGCCTCCCGTGCGGCGGGAACATCGTCCCGCTCCAGTGACATCCGTACGAGTTGCCCGGATTCCACGAGCATTCGCAGTGCGAAGAATGGCGCGAGCGCGCCCCCTTCGATGATGGCGGCTGCGGCGATCCCTTGCCATACGCCTCCGTGCCTTGCGAGTGTCGTCCGTGTTCGCCGCGCGAGGCGCTGCAACGCCATCGCTGGGAAAATTGCTAGCGGTGCGGCAATCGCGATCATCCCGCCGCCGTAGGCCAGCCGTGCGCGTTCGCCGTGCGGCGCGGCCCGTTCGAGCCGCGCGATTGCCTTGCCGTACCAGACGACGGGATGCCATCGGGCGGGCATCTCGCCGACGAGATCGAGCGCGAGCGCGACGAGCATCGCTGCGCCCGCCACTTCGGGAGTGCTCCGGATCGACGTCGCACACATCCTAGAACTCGATCCCCTTCTGCGCCTTGATCCCGGCGCGGTAGGGGTGCTTAACCTCGGTCATCTCGGTAACGAGGTCCGCGTGGTCGATCAACTCCTGCGGCGCATACCGTCCCGTGATCACGATGTGCATTGCCGCGGGGCGCCGATCGAGCGTCTCGCTGATCTCGTCCCACGTGAGCCACCCGTACTTAAGCATGTACGTCAGTTCGTCCAGCACAATGAAATCGTACGCACCCGAAAGGATGCGCTCCCGGCAGATGTCCCAGCCCTGCCGCGCGAGCGCCTTATCCTCCTCGATGTTCTGGGAAAGCCAGGTGAAGCCGTCCCCCAGCGGCAGGATCTCGATGCCGAACTTCTTCGTCGCCTGAATCTCGCCCCATTTGCCCGTCCGCGCCTTGATGAACTGCAACATGCAGACGCGCAGGCCCTGCCCCCATGCCCGCACCAGCAGCCCGACCGCGGCCGTCGTCTTGCCCTTCCCCTTCCCGGTGTGCACGATCAGCAGACCCTTGCGGGTCGCGACTTTCGCGCGCGCGCGGCGGGCGGTGTGGCGCGTCTTCTGTTGCGCCAAGCGCTCCGCTTCGCCCAGCCCGGCCGTCTCTTCGGGGTCGCCGGGAAGATCGGTGATTGCGGCCGGTGTCGATGTCGCCATGGTCACCCTCCCCTCTGTTCTGCCTCGGCTACAGCCATCTTGTGGAGGATCAGCCGCTCGACGGGTTTGCCGCGTACGAGATGGTTGCGGACGATCTCGTCCACATCCGCGACTGATACGCCTGCGTACCAGATGCCGTCCGGATAGACGATCACAATCGGGCCGTGCGCGTGCTGCACCGTGCAGCCCATCCGCGTCACCTTGACATCGTCGACGCCCGCCGCCTCGAGAGCCGTCCAGAAGTGTGCGCGAACCGCCTCGCCGCCCTTGTCCGAGCAGAAGCGGTTGCGGCATGTGTCCGCTGCCGTTTGCATCTCCGCGCCCGCGCCGCTCGCGGTGCAGACGAAGACCTGATACCGATAAGGTTTCACCATGCGCATGCGCTCCGACCACCATGCGTGCGTCGTCTCCCGCGCAGGTTCGCATGGGATGTCCGTGCGTGACCCAAGCAAGCGCACCGCCGAGGGTTCTGTGGATCGGGCACCATTCCCCGCCTACCGCAGACATGTCGGTCAACAACACTGATGTGAGTATCGTGACCTGGTGGATATCCTTGTGCATACATCACGGTGCGTCCGCCGCTGTCATCCTCGCCCCATCGAACAGTTCCGGTAATGCGGTGCGGATCATCTCCGCGCCGTGCGCGGGCTCAAGGTCACCGAGATGCCGGTAGTCCGCACCTAGTTCGCTCGCCAGCCGCTCGGCCAGGCCGAGGCGCACCGGGCCCGTCTCGCTGTCGAGGACGAGCGCGGAGACGCCAGCGTCGCGCAGCGCCCTCGCCTCGCGATACGCGCCGTCGAGCGGCGCATCGCCCTTGTGCGAGACGTTCGCCCGCCCATCGCTGAGTACGACGACGACGGGTCTCTGCCCGCTATGTGCCGGGCGCCCAAATACCTCACGCGCGAGGCGTAAGGCGTCCGCGAGGGGCGTGCGCCCTCCTGTCGGCAGCGCGCGTAGTCGCTGCTCAGCCGTCGCCGTGCTCCGCGTCGGCGGCAGGAGGAGTTCAGCATGTGCTCCACGGAAGGCGATCAGACCAACGTGATCGCGCCGCTGGTACGCATCGGTCAGCAGGCCGAGGGCCGCGCCCTTGGCGACCGCCATCCGCCGCTCCGCCGCCATCGAGCCGCTCGCGTCCACGACGAAGAGGACGCAGTGCCCGGCGGGTGGCTCGCGGTGGCGCACGCGCACATCCTCGGGACGGACCTGTATCGCCATTCCGCTGCCGGTCTCTCGCTCAAGGTGAGTTCCCTGATGCGTTGCCGCTGCCCGGATCGTCGCGGCGACGGCAAGTGAACCTCCGTTGGATGGCGTCGCGATCACCGCGCCAGTGCGACCCGCCCCGGTTCGCGGCGTCGATGTGCCTCCTCTCTCGCCCGCGCTGCTGACCCGGTCATTTGCGCTGTTCGGGAGGCTGAATGCTCGTGTGGGCGCAGCGTCGAAGAGGGTCGAATCGTCATCGCCACTTTCGGAACTATCCGTCTCGTCCGGCGTCTGTGCTGCGGGATGATCGGATTTGTTCTCACCCTTGTCCTCATGCTCCCGCAGCAGGTCATCGATCCGCTCAGGAAGGGGGGCATCCGGCGATTGTGGCTGACGTGACCGGTGGGGCAGCGCCAGTTCCGCCGCCGTGCGGATGTCCTCGATCTCGACCATCGTCCGGCCCGCATAGGCGGCGAGCGTACACGCGGACTTGTGGATCGTGAGGTCGGCGCGCAGCCCGCCGACACCGGCCTCGGTGCAAATCCGCGCGATCAGATCCAGGAGATCATCCGCCAGAACAACGCACGGGAGACGCTGGCGCGCGTCGGCAAGCCCATCGCGCAAGCGGCACTCATCGTCGGCCCACCGTGCGGCGAATGCGGTGGGATCGGCCTCGTAAGTGATGCGGCGGCGCACAACCTCGGCTCGGTCCGCCGGGTTGGGCAATCCCTCCGCGTCGACGGCCAGGCCGAAGCGGTCGAGGAACTGCGGGCGCAATTCGCCCTCCTCCGGGTTCATCGTGCCGATCAGCATGAATCGCGCCGGATGCGCGAACGAGATACCCTCCCGCTCCACGACGTTCCAACCCATCGCTGCGGCATCGAGCAGGATATCGACGAGATGATCCGGCAAAAGATTCACCTCGTCGATGGAGAGGATGCCCCGATGTGCGGCGGCGAGGAGACCGGGCTCGAAGTGGCGCTCCCCGCTTTGTAGGGCGCGCTCGAGGTGCAGCGTGCCGAGGACGCGATCCTCTGTCGCCCCGATCGGCAACTCCACGACACGGGCCGGGCGAAAGACCGCCGCACCGCCCTGCCCAGCGCAGTGCGGGCAATCGGCAAACGGTTCGTCGGGGTCGCAGGCATACGGGCAACCCGCCACTACCGCGAGATCGGGCAACAGGGCGGCGAGGGCGCGCACGCTCGTCGATTTCGCGGAGCCCTTCTCACCGCGAATCAACACGCCGCCAATCGCCGGGTTGATCGCGTTGAGCAGCAGGCCGAGCTTCATCCGCTCCTGCCCGACGATGGCGCTGAACGGGTACCGCCGGATCGGGCCGGCCTGACTATCGCGCATGATGTACGCTTGCTACGGAATCTTGCCGGCTTTCCAGATCGCCATCGACGCGGAGATAGATCTGCTGCAACTGCTCCAACATCGCCGGGTCGGGCGCGGCCCACATGCCCCGGCTTGCTGCCTCCAAAAGCCGCTCGGCAATGTCCCGCAGGCCCCACGGGTTGCTGCGCGCGAAGAACGCCTGCATAGCAGGGTCGAGCGCGTACCGCTCGGTCACGGCGGCGTACATCCAGTCCTCGACGACGTCGGCGGTCGCGTCGTACCCGAAGAGATAATCGACGGTCGCGGCGAGTTCTAGGCCGCCCTTGTAACCGTGGCGCGTGATCGAATCCAGCCATTTCGGGTTGACGACGCGCGTGCGGAAGACGCGGCTCGCCTCCTCCTTGAGGTCGCGGACGCGGGCGCGCGCCGGGTCCGCGCTGTCGCCGAAGTAGGCGCGCGGGCGTTTTCCCGTCAGGGCGCGGATCGTGGCGATCATGCCGCCGTGGTATTGGAGGTAGTCGTCCGAGTCGAAGATGTCGTGCTCGCGGTTGTCCTGGTTCTTCACCGCGACCGTGACCCCCGCCAGCGCATCCCGAAAGTCGTTGCGCGCGTCCACGCCGTAGGTTTCCGCCGTATAGGCGTAGCCGCCCCAGTTCACGTAGGCGACGGCGAAATCGCCCACGCCCTGCCAGTTGCGCTCGTCGATCAGGGGGAGGATGCCCGCGCCATAGGTGCCCGGCTTGCAACCGAAGACGCGATAGAGCGCCCGCTCCTCCGCCTCCGCCGGTGGCATCCCCTCCGCTTCATTCCGCGCGCGCGCCGCGAGATACCGCTTGCGGACGAAGTTCTGCTCGATCGGCTCGTCCAACAGGGCAACCGTGCGCACCGCCTCGTCAATCGCCGCGATGAGGTGCGGAAAGGCGTCGCGGAAGAAGCCTGAGATGCGGCAGATGACATCGATCCGCGGCCGGCCGAGGACGGCGAGCGACACGACCTCCACCCCAAGCAGGCGATGGTTCTCCGCTTGCCAGCGCGGCCGGACGCCGAGCAGCGCGAAGACCTGCGCGATGTCGTCGCCGTGCGTCCGCATCGCACTCGTCCCCCAGATGGAGAGCCCGACGCTCTCCGGGTACGCACCCTCGTCATCGAGGTGGCGGCGCAGCAGTTCGTTCGCCAGTTGTTGGCCGACTTGCCACGCCGCCTGGCTTGGCAGGGCGCGCGGGTCGACCGCGTAGAAGTTCCGCCCGGTGGGGAGCACGTGCGCCATGCCCCGCGTCGGCGCGCCGCTCGGCCCCGCCGGGACGTACCGGCCATCGAGGGCGCGCAGCAGATTGTCGATCTCCTCCGTGTTGCGCCGGAGGTTGGGCATCAGGTCCGCGCAGATGAAGCGGAGCGGCACCGCAATCGGGCGCGTTTTCTCTATTGATAGTGTCGAATGCGTCGCACGTAGGGCGCGGTCGATGTCGCTCACAGCGAACCCGCCGTCCGCGAGCATGCCGAGCAGCCGGTGCGAGAGCGTCTCGATAGCGAGGAGCGCGTCGCCCGCCGTGACGATCACCGTCCCGGCATCATCGGCGAGCGCGTCGAGGAGATGACCGTGTGCGCCGGCATGGAGGCGCGCGCCGGGGTCCGCTTGCAGGGCGGCGAAATCGAGGCCGTATCCGGCGGCGACAGTGGCGGACAGGCTGGGGATCGCGAGATTCGGGATGCGCGTCAGATGATAGAGCAAATCGATGAGTGATGCCCCCTCGGGCACCATGCCGAGCGTGTGCAGGCCGTCGCGGATCTGCGCGCCCGCCAACTCGCAGAGGTAGCCATCGATGTCCTCGATCAGATGGGCCACATCGGGGGCCATCAGCTCGGTCAGAGTGACGGGCATGCCCTCCTCGGTAAGGGTCGGGTCCCACTCGTGGCTGTGGTCGGGATTCGCTGCGAGCAGATGGTTGAGGTCGCTATCGAGATTCGCCCGCTTGATGAGCGCCCAGATCTGATTCTGCAGGAGGGGCAGTTTCGTCGGGTCCAGTTGTTCGACCTGGTAATACTCGTCCACCAGTTGCTGGAGTTCCGCCAGTTCGCCGTAGACGCCGGAGGATGTCATCGGCGGCGTCATGTGGTCCACGACGACCGCGTGCGAGCGCCGTTTCGCCTGCGTACCCTCGCCGGGGTCATTGATGATGAATGGGTAGATGAGCGGCAAATCGCCCAGAAAGGCGTCCGGGAAGCAGCGGGCGGAAAGGCCGATCCCCTTGCCGGGGAGCCATTCGAGCGTGCCGTGCTTGCCCATATGGACGATGGCGTCCGCCCCCCAGCCGAACGGTTGCGGCGCGCGCAGCCAGCGGTAGAGGGCGTGATAATTATGCGGCGGCGGGAGATCGGGCAGGTGATAGATCGCTTTCGGGTCCATGCCGTAGCCGCGCGGCGGTTGGAGGGCGACGAAGCAGTTGCCGAACGGGAGGCCCGCGAGCGCGATGGTGCCGTCGTGGACGTATGCGCCGCCGGGGGCGGGTCCCCACTGCCACTCCATCTTCTCCCGGCTCTCCGGCGCGAGTGCCGCGTACCAGTCCGCGTATCGCCCGGGCGGGACGCGCGCGGAGGCGTTGCGCAGCTGCTCCTCAGTGAGCAGTTCGCGGTCGTACGAGCAGCGGTCGATCAGGGCGTGCATCAGCGTGTCGCCGTCGGGAGGCAGATCCTCGACGGTGTACCCGGCGTCGCGCAGCGCGTGGAGGAGACGCAGGAGCGAGGCGGGCGCGTCGAGGCCGACAGCGTTGCCGATGCGCGAGGCTTTGGCGGTCGAGTTCGTCAACACGAAGGCGATGCGCTTCTCGGCGTTCGGGGTGCGGCGAAGGGCGGCCTGCCGTAGCGCCAGGCCGACAACCCGTTCCACCCGATCGGGCACCGGCACATAGCGGACGGGCATCGCGCCGTCGCCACCGACTTCCTTGAACGAGATCGGGACGGTGATGATCCGCCCGTCGAACTCGGGGATCGCCACATTCATCGCTGTGTCGAGCGGGCCCAGGCCACGACCGGAGACCTCCCACGCCGTCCGGCTGGACGCGGCGGTGATCGCCTGCAACACCGGCACGTCGAGCGCGAGTAGCAGCTCGACCGACCAGCCGCTCATCGTCGGCCCGTCGGGGTTGACCGTGCCCATGGCGAAACTCATCGCGGTGATGAGGACATCACACCCACCGGCGGCGAACGGCGCGAGAAACCCGGCCATGCCCCCCGCCTGATCGGCGGCTTCTTTGGAGGCGGCGGTGTACACTGGGAGCGCGTTCGCGCCCTGCCGCTCGATTTCGCGGATCAACGCATCCACGAACGCGGTATTGCCCGACAGCAGGTGCGCCCGATAGAAGAGGATACCGATGGTCGGTGCGGCGGGGTCGTGTCGCTCGCGCAGGGTGGCGAGCGTCGCGTCCGGCACGTCAGGCTGGTAGATGCCGAAGCGGGGCGCGGGTGCCGGGGCGTCGTAGCCGAAGCCGGTCGTGAGCAGGTGATCGGAGAGGAAGCGGAGCGCGTGCTCGTAATTGTGCGGCCCGCCGAGTTGCAGATACGCGAAGAGTTCATGCAGCGTTGGCACGGCGGCATTGGAGAGCGCGGTGAGTTCCGGGTCTAGTTCATCCGTGCCGGGGACGCAGAGCAGGAAGAAGTCGTGGATCTCGGCGAGCGACCGCAATCGTTCCAGTCCGGCGGTGAAACTCGCCCGGCCCCCGTGCAGACGAACGATAACGATCTCCGCCTCCGGCGCTGTCCGGTCGAGAAAGTCCAGAAGGTCCGCACCATCGCCGAGGCGGGCAACGTTGTAGGCGCGGATTGGCGGGAAATCGGCGGGCAGCGTCGCGGCGATTTGATCGAGCAGGAGGATGTCCGTGTCCGCGTGGGTGAGGAAGAGGAAGCCCGCGCTGCGGGCGGCGGGCCGGATTGCGATAGGATGATCCGGCGCGTCCCCCGGGTCCTGACCATCCGGCAACGCTCGCTGAGATGTCGGCCAATCGAAGACGGAAAACGCGTTCGGTTCGAGCGCCAACGGCGGCGGCAGGTAGCGATCGGCGGCGACCATCGCGTCGATATAGTCGTAGATCGCCAAGACCTGGGCGTCGCTAGTGATCGTGTGGAACCATACCTCGCGCCCGGCGAAGAGGAGCATCACGACATTGGCGAGCGCACACGGTCCGAGGCAGCCGCCGATCGTTAGATGCACCGTGTTGCGCAGCCGCCGGCGCTCCCACTCGCTGTGATACAACTCCTCCGGCACCGGGTCGTGGCCGCGTTCGGTCAGCCCGCAACAGCACCCCTTGGCACAGACGAGCAGTTGCCCCGGGCGGCGGAAGACGTTGATCGCCTTGCCGTCCGCACGGAGGACGAGATTGCGCGGTCGCGGCGTGCGCGCGTCAGCCACCGCGACCACGCTTCACGCGTGCGGAGACCAGGGATACGGAACGATGTGAGATATGCGGGAACATGGGCTTCCTCACCTTTAGACGCGAAGGCGCTCGGAGCGAGATGGGAACGGCGGGTATCCTGGCTTCACAGCGAGGCTGCGTTACAGTTGCGCGACAGCGCCGGACTCATACCGGCTTCCCCAAGGACACTCCCAACATCCGGGCAGGGAGTTACCGTTCCCATTGTGCTATGCGAATGTGCTGCTCACTGTAGTCTGAGCAATTGCGGCTGTCAACCCGAATGATAGCAAAGGCTTCACGGAGCATCTTGCTCGCACCCGCGGCGGCATCGTGCGCTGTTTTCAGCGCAACAGCGGTATTCCCGACACCACTCCTCTCCTTTTTTCTTTTGACACGGCAAAATCTGAGTCTCACGTCGAAGTCGCATCGTCGTTTGCCGTTGCCACACCCGCCTCCGCAAAGGTCGCCATCTCATCGCTCAGACGGGCTGCGGCCTCGATGATCGGAAAGGCAAGCGCGGCACCGCTCCCCTCCCCCAACCGCATCCCGAAGTCCAGCAGCGCCCCATGCTGTAAGCGATCCAGGATCGCCCGGTGACCGGCTTCAGCGGACATGTGCGCCGGGATCACATACGAGCGGAGGGCCGGGCACAGTGCGACCGCGATGAGGGCGGCGGCACCCGTGATGAATCCATCGAGCACGATGGGTATGTGTCGCGCTGCGGCACCGAGCATCACTCCGACCAACGCCGCGATTTCCAACCCACCGACCTTCGCGAGAACATCGAGCGGATCGGTCGGGTCAGGCCGGTGGATTGCGAGCGTGTGTTCGATGACTGCGATCTTCTGCCCAAGTCGGGTGTCATCAATGCCCGTACCGCGCCCCGTGACCACATGGGCGGGGAGACCCGTCAAGACTGCCGTGATCGCGCTGGCGGCGGTGGTGTTGCCGATGCCCATCTCCCCCACGGCGACCAAGTCGAGACCGACATCCGCCTGCTCGTCGAGGACATCGAGGCCCACTCCAATCGCCCGCAGCACTTCTCCCCGGGTCATCGCGGGTTCTATCGCCATGTTGCGCGTCCCGTGGGCAATCTTTCGGTTGACAAGACCGACGGCATCAATGTCCGAGGCAACACCAACATCAACGATAATCACGCGAGCCCCCGTATGCCGCGCCAACACATTGATTGCCGCACCACCCTGCAGGAAGTTGCGCACCATTTGTGGAGTGACGACGGCCGGATAGGCACTGATCTCCTCTGCGGTGACCCCGTGATCGCCGGCCATGACAATGACGGCTTTGCGCGTCATCTGTGGGCGCGCGCAACCGGTAATACCCGCGAGCTGGATCGCGAGCGTTTCCAGTCGGCCAAGGCTTCCGGGCGGCTTCGTGAGCTTGTCCTGCCTGACGCGGGCCGCCGTCATCGCCGCTTCATCGAGCGGGCCGACGCGCGCGATCGTGTCACTCAGCCGCGCCATCGGTCGCCCTCGTGGATTGGACTGCTCACCGATCGTCTCGATTGCACGCTGGAGACTGCACCACGGGGAGATCGCCCGCTGATCCCAGCGCTCGTAAGCCACTACGTCGTCGAGCGCGAGCCGCTGTCGCCACCCGGTCGTGGCGAGCGTGGGACGCTCGGGGAAGGCGTCCACGTAGCCGAGACAGAGATAGGCGACGGGGATGACGTGGGGTGGGATGTCGAGAATTTCGCGGAGTCGTGCGGCCTTCAGAATGCTGACCCAGCCGACCCCGATGCCTTCGGCACGTGCTGCCAGCCACAGGTTCTGCACGGCGCAACAGGTACTGTAGACGTCGGTCTCGGGGACGCTGTTGCGGCCGAGTACCTCACCGCCTCGCGTTGGATCGCAGGTGACGCAAATGTTGAGCGGTGCCTCCTGGATACCCTCGAGTTTCAGCGCCAGATACTCGGTGCGACGCGGCTCCTCATAGAAACATGACGCGGCAGCGCGCTCCCGCTCAAAGAGTTCTTTGACCGCCGCCCGCGTCGTCGTGTCGGCGATGAGAATGAAATTCCATGGTTGCATGAAACCGACGGAGCCAGCATGGTGCGCCGCATCGAGGATGCGGGCAAGTGCGTCATCGGCAATCGGGTCGGACAGGAATGTCCGGATGTCGCGGCGTCGGTGAATTGCCTCGTAGACGCCCTGGCGTTGCGGGTCGGGCAGGGCGTTGTCCGCCATGATGTGACTGGGGTCGATATTCACGGTGGTCTCCTTGGTCATCCCAATCGTTCGACGCACGTCCGAGGGATGGAGGCCACCGCGAGCGCATGTGGAGTCGCCGGGCGGACGAGAAGCGGCCCGGATCGGGGCATGCCGCGCGACCACGGGGGCACCCCATCCCATGTCGGGCAGGTCTCCTGGCTCACGGGTCGCTGTCTTTCCGCGCCTTCCCGCCTCGCGGCCGTGGCATCTTGCGGAGAGACTCGCCGTTCACAGTGGCGGGTCCGCACCGGATTTGCACCGGCTTCCCTATTCTCCCCGTCGGGGGCACCCGGCAAGATTCGGTTTCCGCGTGCATACTACCATAGCGAGACGAGCGGAGCTCAAAAGGCGTCAGCGATGATGTTAGGACTTACGCCGTTGAGCGAAGCGGGCAGAAGCGGGTAGAGTAGCTGGCATGAATCCACCGCGCTGCACCGACACGCAATACATCGATTTCCTCGTCGCCACCCCGCGCGCCGTCAGTTGCGCCGAAGCGGCGCGCGTCCAACCGCGTGGTGGCGACACGCCCGCGCACGACGCCTTCACGCGGCTCTTGCATCGCCTCGAGCCCGATCCCGCCGCCCTGTGGGCCGAGGTCTCTTCCCTGGTGGATCGCTCGCGCGGCGTGCTGATCGTCGATGATTCGACCCTCGACAAGCCGTACGCCGAGAAGATCGCCCTCGTCCATCGGCATTGGTCGGGCAAGCATCATGCGGTCGTCGATGGTATCAACCTGATCACCCTCGTCTGGACGGACGGGGATCGGTTGATCCCGATCGATTACCGCATCTACGACAAGCCCAACGACGGGATCACCAAGAACGAACACTTCCTGGCGATGCTGCTCACTGCGCGGGAGCGCGGCTTCATGCCGGAGTGCCTCCTCTTCGACAGTTGGTACGCGAGCGTCGACAACCTCCGGCTGATCCGCGATTGCGGCTGGCGCTGGCTGACATGGCTGAAGGCGAATCGCCGCGTGAGCATTGACTACCAGCCGAAGCGGGCGCTGGAAACATGGCCGCTCGCGGAGACGGGGACGGAGGTGCATCTGGAAGGATACGGGCTGATCCGGGTGTTCCGGGTGGTCGCCACGGACGGCGACACGGCATACTGGGCGACGAATGATCGCGGGATGCAGGAGTTGGAACGGCTGAAGTTTGCCGAGATGTCCTGGGGGATCGAGGTCTACCATCGAGCATTGAAGCAGGAATGTGGCGTAGAACGGGCGATGGTGCGGGCGGGGCGGGCGCAGCGCAATCACATCGGCATGGCGATCCGCGCGTTCGTGCGTCTGGAATGGCACCGCGTGCGGACGGGGATCGGGTGGAAGATGGCGAAAGACGGCATCATCCGCCATGCGCTACGCTCCTATCTCGCACGCCCATGGTACACCCTTCCTGCTACTGCGTAAGTCCTAGATGTATTGATGGAGCTTAGAAAGAAATGGTTTGACACGCCGCAGCTTGGCGGCAAGTCGAGGATCGGAGCAGACGATGCATGCGCGCGTGCCAGTGCGGATAATAGACTATTTCCCGTGTACATGGCCACCGATCTACCCATCACATACTGCCTCGCGCCGGTTGAATGTACAATGATTGTCGGACATGCGCCTGCGAGATTAGACGCCTGTCCATTTACTCTTTCAGGGGAAAGCTGCTATGCCCTTGCTCGTCGCGTGGACATTCTTGACTGCTTTGCCAATACATCTGTGGCGCGCACCGAGTCCTAAGGAACACGGCGCGGCGGTCGCGTGGTATCCGGTAGTCGGGTTCACCCTCGGTGGGCTGCTGGCGCTCATGGACTGCGGGTTGCAACACACGGCGCTCTCCGCATTTGTCGTCGCCGTGCTGCTTGTCGCAACGCTGGCCCTCCTGACTGGCTTCTTGCATCTGGACGGGCTGATTGACACATGCGACGCAGCCTTTGCCCACCGCCCGCGGCAGGAACGCCTGGTTATCGCACGCGACCCGCAGGCCGGGGCATTCGGCGTGGTCGGTGTCGTGCTGCTGATCCTGCTTAAAGTATCCCTGCTTGCCGGGCACTCGGCCCCCAGCGCGCGGCGATACTTGTCTGCTTTCCGGCGCTCGCGCGGTGTGTCATGGCCGCCGCTGTCATTACCCTGCCTGCCGCTCGTGGTCCGGAAGGGATGGGTGGCAGTGTCAAGGCATATGCGCGACCATGGGCGTTCGGTATCGCGGCCGCGTTGGCGCTTATCCCGACCATCGTCCTGCTTCGGTGGCATGCGCTCGTTCTGTGTGCCGGTGCGGTGATCGGTGGGGCAGGTGTCGCCATCCTAGCGCTCCGCCGACTCGGTGGCACAACGGGCGATGTGTACGGCGCCATCTGCGAATGCGCGGAAGTCGGTGCCCTGCTCGCGGCCGCACTGATGGTCTGACCAGAACGGAGCAAACCGGAGAGACGCAGGGAATGACAAAGGAAACACGGGATACGGTCAATCTATCGCGTCATTTTTGTCCCTTTTCTTTCCTCCTCTATGTCTTCTGTATCTCTGCGGTTCGATTGGTTGCGTTATCGATGTATGGGGGATGCGATGGGTCGGCTTGTGCTTGTGTTAGGCGGGGCGCGGAGTGGCAAGAGCGCGTTCGCGGAGCGGCTGGCGCACGCGGACGCGGGTGACGACGTGCTCTACGTCGCGACTGCCACGGTCACGGATAATGAAATGGCCGCGCGCATCGCCCGCCATCGCGCCGACCGTCCCGCCGCGTGGGAGACGGTCGAACTGCCGACGCGTGCGGGCGATGCCCTGCGACGGCGTCCGAACCTGCCGCACATGCTCCTGCTTGATTGTTTGACGCTCCTCCTCTCTACGCCTGCCTTCACCGACGCGGACCTCTCCGCCGATGCGATCGAAGCCCACGCAACAGTTGAGGTGGACGCCCTGCTTCGCCTGCTCGATGACTATCCTGGCACGCTGATCGTCATCTCGAATGAGGTGGGGATGGGGCTGCACCCCAACACCGCGCTCGGCCGCAGCTATCGCGACGCTCTCGGCCGTGCCAACCAGCGCCTCGCCGCCCACGCCGATGCCGCCTACCTGCTCGTCGCGGGCATCCCGCTTGACCTGCAGGGTCTGCGGGCGGCGATTCCTGATGCAACAGGGCGTTGATCGGGCTTTTGCTCATCCCCGGTGCAGACAAGAAGCGCGAAACTGACCTGGGACACGGGAACTGCCCTGCCGGAATGCGCTACGAAGGTATCGGAGAAAGACCTCTCGTCTACTCCTCGCCGGGCACGGCGTAACTGGCAAACGCGCTGCGCTGCGGTGGGATAGTGAACTGTGGTTACGCACGTAACGTGTCAGTCTTCTCGTGAGTCGCCACTTGTTTATTTCTACACATGCGCCGTGTCGAAACCCTCGTAGAGGAGATCAGGCTCCTCTTCGCCATCGCACACGACGAACACTCCTCGGTTCGCAAGGGGCAAAGCACTGACAGACGCGAAGTGCGGTAGTATACTGTCTTCGTATCGTGATTTTCTTCACAATATAGTGCGGAGGAGCAGGATGGAAACCGCCGTCGGATACCGGGAAACGATCCTCGTCGTCGAGCCGCATGGCATCGAGCCGATCTCCGCGAGCGAGCGCCACGGCCGCGTGCGCTCCCTCTTCACCCTCTGGCTCGCCGCCAACATGGGCCTGCCCGTCTGGCTGGTTGGCGCCTTGGCAATCGGCCTCGGCCTCGGCTTCGTCGATGGTGTCGCCGCGATCGTCGTCGGCAATCTGATCGGCTGCGGCCTGCTCGCGCTAACGACGACGATGGCACCAACGATCAGCATGCCGCAATTACCCTTCACGCGTCGCAGCTTCGGCACGCGGGGTGTCTATCTCCCGGCACTCTTGAACTGGGTGAGTACCTGCGGCTGGTACGCCGTCAACAGCATCCTCGGCAGCCTCGCGATTGCCCGGCTCGTCCATCTCCCCTTCACGGTCGCGCTCATCCTCCTCTCGGTCGCGCAGGTGCTTGTCGGCATCTATGGCTACAATTTCATTCATCAGTTTGAGGCGATCAGCGCGGCCATACTGGCGGCCGTCTTCGTCGTGATGACGGTGATCGGCCTGCCGAAGGCGCACCTTGGCCTTGCCTCGACGCTGCCGACACGCACGCATCTGGGACTCTTTGTTCTGATGGTCACGGCGGTCGCCTCTTATGTCTTCAGTTGGTCTCCCTACGCGGCGGACTATGCCCGCTATCTGCCCGCCGCGACGCCGGAACGGGCGATCTTCGCGGCGGTCTTCGCGGGCGCGTTCGTTGGCTGCGTCTGGCTGCAAGTCCTCGGTGCAGCGGTCGCCACGATCGGGCTGACGCTCGCGCCGATTGACCTGGTCGTGCGGGTAATGGGCGGGTTCTGGGTGCCGGCGCTCGTGGCGGTCATTATCGGCACGGTCGCGGCCAATGCACTGAACATCTACACGGGGGCGCTGTCGCTCCTGACCTTGGACGTCCCGATTCGGCGCTGGGTCTCGGTGGTTGCCGTCGGTCTGCTGGGGGGCGGATTGGCTTCGTATGGTTCGCACGGACTGTCGAGCAAGTACGAGAACTTCCTGCTGTTGGTCTCGTACTGGATCGGCCCCTGGCTGGGGGTCGTGCTTGTGGACTTCTTCCTGCACCCCCGCAGGGGAGCGGCGCGCCGTCTCCCGGGGCGGGGGGCGATACGCTGGTCCGGGATCGTCGCGTTCCTGGTCGGCCTGGTGGCTTCGATCCCGTTCATGAACTCGGCGCTCTACACGGGGCCGCTGGCGCGGCGACTGGCCGGGGCGGACATCGCCTACTACATCGGCTTGGCGATCGCGGCGGTCGTCTATGCGGCACTCCCCCGGTCAGTAGGAAGTAGAGCAGAGACCGCACCCGCATCCTGATAGGGGATCACCGCGACAAACATGGTGGCGTGGGGAAGATGCTGAGCGGCACAAGGTCGCTTGCTCCCGCTATGAATGGGCGACATCGCGGAGCACCCTCCGCTGCGGTGAGTATCCGAAGATACAGCACGGAACCCGCTAGCCTCGGTCGCCGTATGAAGGAGCGATAAGCAAAGATCAGGAAGGTGAACCTAGCCAAGACATACCCGGCGCCCGTTTGCAGTAAGCATGGCAAATAGAGTGATGCGACCCTCCCCTTGATCGGATGCATGCGATAATCCATCCGGCGATGAACAATCCGTATGTGCTGCGA
>Ga0207416_1002658_pt1 | contig 18781 bp, 16 predicted proteins | sample PaiPotPPM11metaG_FD_184107 | JGI IMG/M metagenome (GOLD analysis project Ga0207416, IMG submission 184107) | Iron sulfur acid spring bacterial and archeal communities from Banff, Canada, to study Microbial Dark Matter (Phase II) - Paint Pots PPM... ...
CCGAGGTAAGCTCGACCGTCAAGAAGAAGCCAATTGCGCCGAGAGCGGATATCGCCAAAACGACCACCAGGGCCGCACTAACGAAACGTCCAACAAACGTTTCCAGACGGCTGGCAATCGGACTGAATCCCACTGCCAGAATCGAAGCCATCGTCAGCGGCAACAGGAAATCCTTGCCAAAATAGAGAATGGCCGTGGCAATAGCTACGCCGAGAATAGGGCGCGTAACGCCGCCGCCATCCGGGGATTCATCTCGATCCTCAGCCGGCAAGTTCGATTCCTTGTTGAAATCATTCACTATAGTGGCGTGCAAGTCGCCTGCCGGGTTTTGTATGTTGCTGGGCCCTGCCGATGACTGATCGACGCGGGCAGCGCTTTCCAGGGTTTTGTCGCCCATCAGAACACCAGATACTTCTCTACCACATCCATTTTCCTGTTCTACTCTCCAGCCCGTTGTGCCGCTCCCCCGCTTGGTTCATGCTGATGTTAACGAACTGCGTATTGGCAGGCTCGCTGCCGAATCAGTTGTGGGAAACACAAACGCTGTTGCTCGGTCCTCAAATCGAACGAAATACATTAGTGGGAACCAGAATCAGTCGTAGCCGTGTTACTCAGCGGCGCTTGAGGGTATGAACCGACTTTACCGCTCGGCAGCCGGATCCGCATCCAATCGCCTTTGACGCCAGTGACCCTAACGTGCGTTCACGGCGGACGTGAGCGATAACTGGCGCTAGTCTTATCCGGCTGCTCGTTGCCGAGGCGAGCGGCAAGCCGACCGCGGCGTGTACCAGCTCATGGCCCAGGACCCGCCGCGACTTGCATCGGCATCAGGTCTTTAGACTCGCTAAGCTCGGGTCGGATGAAGATCTCAAAATGCCGATCCTCACTGCACTGATTATCCCAGCATTCGCCTATGTTCCTACTACGCCAGCCGCTTGAATCCAGTCGACGCGACTGCGCCGGTAGCGGAGCCCCTAACTAACTCTTCGAACATGGGGGCCATGCGCTGGCAACATAGTTCAACCAGGCTTCGCGGGTTTGGTGCAGTTGAGCCTCCAAGACCGGTAGATCAGCTATGCAGGGGTATAATTGACCCACTTCGTGCTCGCCCAGGCTGAGGAGCGCGCTTTAGACCCTAACACCTCGTCGCTTGGGCCAGGTGCGGGAATTTTGCCTGCTGGAGGGGCTAACGAGCGCCGAGTACGGAATCCTTCAGTGCCTTGGCCGGCGTGAAACGTAAACGGGTCCGTGCCGGAATCTTGATCTGCTCGCCAGTGGCGGGAGGTTGCGGCCGACACGCGCCTTGAGCTTGCGCTTACAGAATACCTCGGGCCCGCTAGAGGCGCAGCGAGCCCTCTTTCTTGAGCTGGCGGGTTACTAACTGGTTGAGTTCATCGAGCGTGGACTTTGTCTGCCGCTTGGTGATGCCGATCTCATCAGCCAGATGGGCTGTCATCTGCGTCGCACGGGCATCTCTTCCGCTCACGGCGTCAGCTTGCGATAGACAATGTCAATGGCGATCGACAATAGTCCTTCGCCATCGTATCCGAAGCTTGCAGCATCGAACGATGGGGCGAAGAGCGTCGCCTTTGCGTCATTAGAAAACCCATAACCTTCGGTCGGCATGCCTATCCAATTGAAGTGCATCTTGCCGTCAGAATTCTCATCATGCAGAACCGTGACCGCGTAAGTGCCGGCAGGGATGCGATCAAACTCGCACGTGGCCGAGCCACTGTGAATCGGCGTCCATATTTCGCAGTACTCTTTCTCCCTGTTGCGCGGAAATCCTTCGGCGTGATTGAAGAGGCCGCATCCAACACGTCCCTCGTCGTTGACAAGACGTCTGACTACTACCCGAATCTCACTCCAGCGGCGGAATCTCGCACTATTGGCACGGCCGCGATCATCGTCAACAGTGCGATTGATGTGGCAAGCAATGAGGACCAGCCCATCTAGGAATTCTCTAGCGACACGTTGTTCGCAGTCGATTGTCTAGCTCCGAAACGTTGCATAAGCATGGTCCGGCCTTTTTTATCAACGTGTAGCGAATCCTAAGCTGCCATTTGAGCCCATATGGTTTTGAATGCAAAACGACGATCCTCGCGTGATTCGCTGGCGGAAACGTCCCAGCGCCATCAGCGGGAAGTAATGCGCGTACATGTGGTAGCGCAGGTAAAGGTGGTTCGGAAAACCAGTGCCGGTAAACTCGCTATCCCGCCACCGTCCGTCGTCGTTCTGCCGTTGCTCGAGCCAGGCCACCCCGCGTATCGCGCTTTCGCTGGGCTCGTCCTCTCCAGCAAGCACTCCAATCAGTGCCCACGCGGTTTGCGACGGCGTGCTCTTGCCTTTGCCTTTGAGTGCGGGATCCTTGTCGCTGAGGCACGTCTCCCCCCAGCCGCCATCGGAATTCTGCACCGACTTGAGCCATTTGACCGCGCGTTTCATCCAGGACTCGCCCGCATCGACGCCAATCGCGCGAAGTCCGGAGAGCGCCGAGAAGGTGCCGTAGATATAGCTGACACCCCAGCGGCCCCACCACGAACCGTCACTCTCCTGGTTGCGCTTGAGCCAGGTTATCGCCCGGCGCGCCACCGGATGGTCGGCGCTATAGCCCACCGCCGCCATCATCTCCAGCACCCGCCCGGTGAGGTCCGCGCAGGTCGGGTCGGTCGCCGCTTCAAGATCGGCGAACGGCGCCTGATTCAGCCACTCGGAGTCGTTGTCGACGTCGAAGGCGGCAAACCCGCCATCCTTCGATTGCATCCCCATCACCCAGTTAGCCCCTAGCTTGATGGCGCGTTCGCGTGCGGCCGCATCGTCGTGCGCGGCCTTCGCCAGCACCATAAGGATCACTGCCGAATCGTCCACGTCAGGGTACCAGTCGTTATAAAACTCGAACGCCCATCCGCCAGGTTCGAGGTCGGGGCGTTTGATCGACCAGTCACCCTTCTTGAAAATCTGATGCTCGATCAGCCATTTGGCCGCGGCGCGCAGCGCCGGATGGTCCCCCGGCAATCCCGACTCGAGCAGTGCCTTGGCCGCTAGTGCGGTGTCCCAGTTGGGCGATACGCAGGGCTGGTAAATAATCGAATCGCCGAGGTCCCACATCAGTTCGCGCGCGGCCTCCAGCGCCTGTACGATTACCGGGTGATTGTTGCGGTAACCTAGTCCCTTCAGGGCCATCGCACTCAGTATGTAGCAGGGCTGGATTCCACCCCATGAGCCGTTGGTGTCCTGATGTTCGAGCAGCCAGTTCTCGCTGTGACGCAATGCGCGCGCCCGCAGCGACTTCAGATGATGCACATCGTAAAAGCGCAGCGCCTTGTCCGCGCCGCGCAGCAGCTTACGCAACGAGACTACGCGCGGCACGCCCAGCGTCGTGAACTTTGTAAGATGCGGCGGTTGGAGATAAAGCTCAAGCACAGTCTGGCGCCCATCGACCTGTACAACCGGCTTCTTCGCCTGCAGCAGCATTAAAGCGAAGAGAGTTCCCCGCGCCCACGATGACAGTTCGTACATGTTCAGCGGAAACCAATTAGGCAGCAGCGTGAGTTCGACCGGCAGTGCCGCCGTGGCATGCCAGGGCACCTGGTTCATCACCGCCAGATAGAAGCGCGCAAGCGTGCCGGAATTCGCAATGCCGCCCTTCGAGAGAATCCAGCGCCGCGCCTGTTTAATCGGCTCGTCGCCGACGCGCATGCCAGTTAGCTTCAGCCCGAAATAAGCTTCGATCGTGGTCGAGAGGTCACCCTCCCCGCCCGGGAACAGAGCCCACGAACCATCCTCCTGCTGCGTCTTGAGGATTTGCTTCGCCAGCTTCTTGTCGAGCTCGGGGTCAGGCGGTAGCTCCATGAAGCGGTTGAAAATGATATACTCAGCGTTCATCTCCGCGTTCGCTTCAAGCGCGGTCTGCCAATAGCCTTCGGGACGCTGCTGCGCAAGCAGTGCACGCTGTGCGCGATCAATCAAGCGGTCGACCTTCGCGACTAATTGGTCGTGCCGCGAACACGTGGCCACGAGATTCGCATTAATAAGTCCGAGAGCTTGGCCCATTTGCGAAATAATTCTCCCTCTAAGACTTGTTTATCATCGAATCGCGACGATGTTTGAGCGCCTTCGTAACGTTTAATTGCTAAATCGTCGGGCGATTGATAGAACGCTCCGGCTGAGTCTGTACGAACTTATCACGGCGCATGTACACCTTGCCGGTAACCGTGCTCTCGTTGGTCTTCCAGCTACATTCCTTGTCGAGTAGCGCAATTAATTCACGGAAGCTTCGGCGTGACCGCAGCTATCATGTCGACCCGGGTCAGTCCGCCGTATTGGCTCATTTGTGCCAGCGACCGATTGCGCGCGTCCGATCTTCATGTTGCAGCCGCCAATTTGAATGCCGCCGCCTCTTTGCGTCGCGGCGGCAGGCGTGGTTGCCGTCTCCCGAGTGATACCGCTCCAACTATCTATGCTGGCCTGGAGCAACTCGGCGGCGGCCGCTTGATCGGACTCGAACAATTGATCCGCCCGCGTCAGACCCCCAAGCCGTGTGCTCAACGCCTCGACCAGCTGATTATGCGCCTGGATTGTCTTGCTCGACCTCCGGCGATCTCCTCGCGCAGTCGCTTTTTGTAAGTATCTATCAGAATTCATCGTCACAATGATTCCTGAAGGGCCACCGCGCGGCAGTTATAGTGCTTCATGGTTGAGGCCTCTGCTTATCATAAACAAATTGCCATGTTCGTTAAACATTATGAAGAGTCCCGTATTGGGGGCCACCGCTTACTACATTTTAGCTTCAAAGAAGTGGTGAATATCAGCATTGTTGGCCAATCAGCTCAGCCGTGGATCTGCAACGTTGTGTTCGATGACTGTTAGTCCGACGACGGAAGCTTCAGGACGGCGCACGGAATTAATGCGGTCGGCGAAATGTCGTTGGAGACGGCGTCTTCTCTACTTCCATTTGACCGTGCTTTGGGCACAGAGGTAATACCGGCCAGATTCAGCCATTTGCGCGTCGTATGAACGGTGTAGCCGCAATTGCCACACGCGCATCTGATCCCGGCCGGAGTATGGCTTTTTGCGTCTGCTGCAGTGGCTGCTAGCTCCCACTCCTGAGAGGCTATTTCACTAAGCGCGGGATTCCGACGTGGAGGCAGTGAGTGACGAATTCTGACGGTCGTTCCACTGTAGTGTTGGCCTTGGGCCTGTTGCCCGCGGCCTTGTCGACGCCGCGCGCTGACGCAGCGGCGGCTTTGGTGCTGGCCGGAGGCACATTTCGATATCATCGACAGCAGAACTAGGCACCTGAATTCCGGGCATGTATTATGGATCGAAGCATCTCTGCTTCCTGGGGAGCGTGGTTCCTGATCGCCGCATCAAGTGCGAGAAGCGTAAGAGGGTCCATGAAGGTTTCTCAGACTGAGATCGCGTCGCTGGTGAGTCAGACCGGCGACGAATACATCGCCCTCCTGCTGGTTCCCAGTGGCGGCTCCAACCGAATCGTGATAGGTCGCGGTGTCAGTGAGATCGAGGCTCACGAACAGCTCGTTAGCGAACTCGTCAAGCTGATTGCAAATCCTACCTCTGCGCCGATTCCATAGAGGCCAGAGCCCAGGCAGGCGGCGTCGTCAATACAACCAGGCGGATCATCCCATCGCCCTTGTAATTAGGGTCGGATACGAGAAACTCATGTGCCCAATATATTGTATATGCCGCTCTACATCCTTTGTGGCGAGTTTCTGTTTTGCTTGCAGCTGTGCCTCCGATGGCCGTACGGTGCATCATCGGTCGCGTCGAGGACCAGCACGATTTCCTCGGGCATCCTCATGATGAAGGCGTCGACACCAACGCAGGAAATCGTCGATTCACGGATCATAATCGGCGAGCGCGTCGCCGCATGGATGCAAGCCGAGCAGTGAGGAAACCGATGGGGCTGATTCCCATATTGCTGATAGTAGCGATTGTATTGCTCCTGTTCGCAGTAAGGGTCGACGGTTTCCAGTCTCGACCGGGACAGGCATAGCGTCACGCGATCCGGTGAGCCTGATACTTCTGGGCGTGGTTGTGTTGCTCTTAAGGAATTACGGCCTTTGGTGAAAACCAGAGCATGGCTCGGGTCGCCGACAACAGCGCGGCGAACGTGAGTGAGATGTACGAAGCAATTTCCGAGGGTAAATGCATTCGCCGCCAGAACACCCGACGCTGACCGTTTCATATTGGGTAATTCTTGAGACTGCGCGTCCCTCGACAAAATAGTGTCTTTTGTCGAGAGATTTGTGCCCGGCCGTTCCGGCAGTAACTACCAACGGACGCCGCCTCTCGCGGGCAAGGGCGCGCCCTCCTAGTTTTGCTCCTCGCTGTGCTGTGCTTGCGGTGCCTCAAAAGAGTTGCTGCGCAACTTCGCTAACCTGCTTTACTTATTCGAAGAGCGTTTCGAGATACGTGAGTAGCACCAGTCAATCCTTCGATTGAATCCGTAACACTATAATATAGGAGGTGTCACATCAGCTTCCCGCCAGAGCCGTAGCACGGCCGAAAGCTCGTGATCGCGAATCGGTCGAATGGCGGCTTCGGACACCATTTAAGCCTCCATTGAGAGGGAGGAGCCGCATGCCCGAATTGGGCCCGTACGGATCTGTGCGGCGTGCAGGTTCCAGACAACCTTCCCTACCGCGATTTTAAAACATGGAGGGAACATCAGAGATTGCTCTCCGTTTTACACAAAGATTGTGTAACGTTGCGGGAAGGCTCATATCATTGACGAACACTGTTGGAAGAACAATTACGGACGGAGTGGGACCATCATGAGTAAAACACTTAGGCTGTTGCTGTTGGTTCTGGCGGCGATGTTGCTGGCGAGTTGCTGGCCCTTCGAATCTTACCCACGGCAGCAGACCACGACGACGACCACCACAACATGCCCGGCCGGCACGCAGCTTCAGAGCGATGGGATGTGTCGGTGAGTAGCGGGTCGAAGCTGCTTAGCGCCGATGCCGCCTCGTGGCTGAAGTCTCGTCGAAGCGCGCGCTACAGCTTGCGTTGGTTAGTTGCCGCTGGTCGATCTCGGCTCTCACACCTGCTCAAACCTCGGTTCAAATGGAATCCAGCAGGGACAGCCCTGTCACTCCTGTTCGGCGCATTCTCAGTCCGGGCTCACAATGAGTGGCGAGGACACCGAACACATCGCAGTTCTCGCGGCTCGATATGGATGGTCTTTCACAACGCGTAATGTTCCGTCAGCGCAACGAGATTCTGATGCGCAGCTGGCCCCAGTTATATAATCTCCAATCGACGGTTCTGGTACTCCATGTAACCAAATCGGCACATGTCCCGGTGGCTTATGCGGGTCACGCTTGGTACAGTTGGAACGTCGGGATTGACATATGAATCGAGTCCGCAGTTGATCCAGCCCTAACAGTGGTCCTGTCGCACGCCTTCGACCACGTCCCGCTAGACCAACCCAAAGTGTGTGGAACCAAGGCTTAAGAGGCTTGTACCCATACCTCTAGGAACAGCTGTTTGATCGTGCTCGTACTCTGGCTGCTCGGCGTGGTTTGAGCATCCGCGGCGCTGAGCAGTCCGATTGTTTGACATGTATGTTCGGTGAACCTTTCCCGCACTTGACCCCGACATCACGGCATGGATCGCGACCGCGATGTGCTCAACCGGTGAGCAACGCGCTTTCATGAATAGGCCCGGCAGGACGGACCGCAACCGAAACAGAGGCCGATCCGGCGTTGGTCAAAAGGAGGCCCCAGATGGAAATCAGTTTTCAAAGAATTACGCGACGGGCCATAGCCCTGGCCCTAGCGCTCACTGCTATGTTCGTGACAGGCTGCGGTATTGGGAGCGTTCAATCACATCACGCAAGTCGCGCGACCGGCTATCATTCGCGACTGGCAGTGGGGTCGCGAGGGCAAAGCGAAGGGACGCGAGGGACAGCGTTGGGACCGACGCACATAGTGACCTCGTCATGGTACGGGCCGGGCTATGATGGGCATCGCACTGCCAGTGGTGAACGGTTCGATCCCAATGGTCTTACTGCCGCTTCGAAAACCCTGCCGCTCGGATCAAGCGTGCGGGTGACCAACCTGAAGGACGGCCATTCGGCTCAAGTTAAAATCAACGACCGCGGTCCGGCGGTACGCGGCCGGAGTCTCGATCTGTCGCCCGCGGCGGCGCGGCAGATTGGCCTGACGAAAGGCGGGGTGGCTCGTGTCAAGATCACTCCCGTGAGTGATCGATAGGGATCCTCCTCTTCCGCGAGTTCCTCGGGCGAGAGTAATTGTCAAATGTTGTGGATCGCCCCGCATGATCAGGCGACTTCCCGTGGCGCGGCTTCAGTTAATTGAGTAACGTTTGGCGCTTGTTTCTGAACTCCATCCACGAACTTCACACCAGCACGGACCAGCGGCAGGAGGACGGCGCCATCCAGCCGTCGCCAGCGCTGCTGGGCCATGTCGAGCAGCTTGAATGCCATCAGCAGCCCCTTGCTGCGCGAGCCGGCTCCCTTGGTCGCGCGCTCGCGCAAGCGCACGGTGGCGAAGGCTGATTCGATCACATTGGTGGTGCGCAGATGCTTCCAGTGCTCCGCCGGAAAGTCGAAGAAGCTGACCAGGCGCTCCCAGTTGGCAGTGAGCGATGCCACCGCCTTGGGGTACTTGGCCTGATACTCGGCGGCAAAGCGCACTCTGGCGGCCTCGCAATCCGACCGCCGCGCCGCGTACATCATCTCGTGCAGGGCGCGCTTGGCGAGAGAATGCAAGCGTTGCGGCAACTTGTCGAGCACGTTCGCCAGCTTGTGACACCAGCAGCCCTGCTCGCGGGTCTCGGGCCAGACCTCTCGCGCGGCGGCCCAGAAGCCGAGCGCACCGTCACCCACCGCGAGCACCGGTGCAACTAGTCCGCGCTGCTTGAGCTCGCGCAGCACCGTCTTCCAACTCTCGGCGCTCTCCCGGTAACCGTCCTCGACCGCCAGCAACTCCTTCTGCCCATCGGGGCGTGCGCCGATCATCACCAGGGTGCAGAGCCGGTCGTCATCCAGACGGATGTTGAAGTGGACCCCGTCCACCCAGACATAGACATACTCGCGCCCGCTCAGGTCGCGCTGGCGAAAGTCGGTATATTCTTTCTCCCAGCCAGCGGTCAGCCGCGCGATGTTGGTTGCTGACAAGCCGGCAGCGTCCTCGCCCAAAAGTGCTTCGAGGGCGGGGCGGAAATCACCGGTCGACAGTCCGCGCAGGTACAAGATCGGCAGCACCTCGCTGACCTTAGGTGAACGGCGCATGTAGGGCGGCAGGATATGGCTGGTGAAGCGCTGGCGGTGACCATGCTCATCACGCCGGCGGTCATCGACTCGCGGCGCGTTAAGCTCCACCGTTCCCGCTCCGAACGTCAGCTTGCGCGCCTGGGCACGACCGTTGCGCACCACCAGGGCGTGCCCATGCTCATCTCGCTCGCCGTGATGGCGCTCAACGTAATCGTCGATCTCGGCCCTGAGCGCTTCGATCAGCATCCGCCGTGCGCCCTCGCGCGCGATCTCATCCAGCAGCAAAAGCTCCTCACCCGCTTCCCTCTCATCCCGCTTCTCGACTACCTTCAGCATCGGTGGCGTCTCCTTCCAACCCGGCTCCCACCGGGTCGTTGCGTTTGCTCTACGCGGAAGGGTACGCCGCCTTTTTCATGCGCATCAGATCCACAACTTTCGGTAATAGCTCTCGGGCGATGCAGCTCAGACTCTGACCGATTGAACTCATATGGACCCGGCCCGTGCGCAAGATTGCAAATCGGCGGATGAGAGAATCCGGCTGCAGTCATATATCCGGCTTTGAATCGGAGCGTCGTTGCGCGCGCTCCGAGGCCCTGATTGGAAATCCACGCGCTTTCGCCTCATCACTTGGGTGGCCTAAAGCGGGCCGAGCTTCAACACAGCTTTGGAAAGCGCCGGTCTGACCGGTTCGTCATCAGCGTGAAGAGTCATCGATATCGCGGCCTTGGGAGTGACCACGGACATGCTCAAAGCCGCTGGCGGCCCGGAGCCGTGGTCCTCATACGCGTCCGACCTGAATGTTTGTTTCAAAAAGGGTAAGTTTTGCACCATTGCGGAAAGCCCGTAAATAAAGAGCTTGCCATGGTGCAAATGTTCGTTGCAAAAAGAAAGGCATGAAACCCCGTCTTCACCCCGCCGCCAGTGATAGCCTTCGACTTCGCCTCCGCACCCGCCGCCGTATTGAAAATCTCCGGCTTCAGGGTATCGCTGCCGCGCTTGGCGAACTCTCCCGCGCTCACATGGCATCGGATTTAGCCGCGATGGGTTTTGGAAATCTCGGTCCATCTCTCTCCGACTTGAAAAAAGCAGGGGCCGACCCCTACGACTTAGAGGCCCTGCAACCGTGAAATACGGTTACGCCCGCGTCTCGACCGACGACCAGACCCCTGCCCTGCAACTCGCGGCCTTGAGGAAGGCCGGATGCAAAACCGTATTCAAGGACGACGGGCTATCAGGCGCGACCATCAAGCGCCCTGCCCTGCGCGGCTGCCTGAAGAAGCTGGAACGCGGCGACACACTCATTGTGTGGAAGCTCGACCGCTTGGGCCGCAGCCTGCGCGATCTGATAACCATGCTCGACGACCTGAAACGCCAGGGCGTGAAATTCCGCTCACTCACGGAGCATATCGACACCGACACGCCTACAGGCCGCGCCATGTGGCAGATGATTGGCCTCCTGGCCGAGCTTGAGCGCAGCCTCATCAGCGAACGCACCCGCGCGGGCGTGAAGGTCGCGCAGCGCCGAGGCGTGAAATTCGGACGCAAGCCGAAACTCACGCCGCAGCAGCTCGACCACGCCCGCGAGCTCATCGAGAAAGGCGAGCACGACCGGCAAGGCATTGCCGACCTGTTCAAAGTGTCCCGCACCACCCTTTACCGGGCGCTTGCCGGTTGACACTTGCGGACTTCGAATAAAATTGTTGCACTCCGAGCGCTTAGCGGCCCTGGTCCTTCATCCAGATCATGGCATCAAAGGCCCTGAGCTTCGCTGCGTCGACTGATGGGTGAGATCGATGCGCCTGGACGAAATCGTCCGTTGCACGGTTCTTCACCCGAAAGCCCCAGCCCACGCTGGCGCGCGGAAAAAACAACGACATTGTAGCCATCGACATTAAGATACGGGTTGCCTTTGCCCGACGTCTGCCACTTCCGAGACAGCCACTTGCGCCACCGACCGGCGGCGCTACGAAAGACTCCTTCGCGCCGCCTAGCACCTTCATAGTTTTCTTCCATCCGCCCGGCACAGACACAGCCGCATGCAAGCGAGCCAGAGTAGTCCGGATGCTCCATATGGTGAACGTATCGGATCTCCTGCGTCTCACACATTTCGCACGTCGCCGCCGACTCGCCGAGATCCTCAATATCGGTACAGGTCCAGCCTTTGTGAGGGAATCCCGGCGGGCACCACTTACCCGTTGCTCTTGTTGCCGTCTCTGTCATTGTCGCTCGCTTCGCCGAGCGTAGTCGGGGTGACGCTTTGTAAGGGCGCCGTCAGTTGACGCCCGCTGTCTTCAATTCTGAAGCTCACGTTCCATCGTCAGCAATCTCGTTTTGGCCTTCAGCAGGATGTCCGGCCAACACAGTGCGCAGTAATTCTTTCTTCCCCCAGCATCATCGTAAATGGCGAGGCACTTTTCGCCTTTTCTGATATGGTGCTCTTGCTTGTTGCGGTGACAGATTCTCCTCGCCTCCGCGATCTCTATTTCCACGTGGCTAATGATGTCTCTTACTTGCGCCATAGCTCACCGCTTACCTTTCTTCTGACTGATTGCAGTCCGAATCTTCTGCACTAACCCGTCGCCGATCACATCCAGCTTCGCGTATGCCTCCCGAAGTTTGTCCGGCGAGGCCTGCTTTCGTTTTCCCTCCGGGAGATCCATCGTTTCGTTGACTGCAACGTGCATGAGGATAATAAGGGCATCGCTGTTTGCTTTCCCGCGTGCATCCCGAAACGCCCTGCCAATGTCTCGACCGGCGCGAGCTAGGCCGAGATCACTCAGCAGCCGATTGGCTACCGATTTGGTCCGGTCGTTCAGTCGCTTCTGCAGGGTCACCCGCTCATCCTGCGGCTGAACAACCATTTCCTCCGGTTGCTGCTCTCGCAGCCGCTCCTGATTTCTGAGAATCTGCTCTCGAAGTTTTTCCGGCTCAGTGATGTCCCGGACTGTCAGCGGCGTTCCCGGAATCGGTTGGTTCAAGATAGTTTCCAGAACCCGATCATCATTAGGGTCTAAAAACGAATGGGTGATGAAGTGGCTAACGATTTCATCAACCACCTTCATTCCGGTATCGAACCTACGCACCGTACCCGTGCCAGCCCCCGCCCCACTGCCCTGCCTTTCAAATTCCGGCCCGGTATTCATGGAGGTGAGCAGCTCATGGAACATCTGTTGGTCAGCTAGCTCAATCTCGCGGAAGTCAATCCACCGTGCGTCATTGTTCAGACCAATGTGGGAAATAACAAAACCCTCGTTATCGACGTGCTGGATATCGCCCTCGAAATTCACCCGCATGATGCGTCCTATGAACTGGATATAGGCTGACAGACTTCGATACGGACGGAAGATTGCTGCTATACTCAGTCGCGGATGATCGAAGCCTTCACCGAGCATTTGAACCTGCACAATGCAGTCGAGGCGATTCCCACGTAGGGCATTCAGCACCACCTCGCGCTCTTCCTCGCGCATGTCGTTATGAATCTCCGCAGTCCGAAAACCCCGTTGTTCATACAGAGCGCGCACATCACGGGCGTGATCGATAGAGCAGGCGGAAGCGATGACTTGATGAGGGAACCCGGTATGCTCTCTCATCATCAAACAGCGACGAATGCTTGCTTCGACGATATGCCGGTTGCTTTCGGGAGCGAGTGCGATCCCCCTTCGGAACCAAGCTTCCTCCCGAAGCGCCATAACCTCTTCCAATGAATGGCGGCGCTGGTCGTTCCGGTAGGTGAACTCAATTTGCTGCGGGGCGACGTTGATTGCGTGCAGGCGCTTAATGTAGCCATTGATCATCGCCGCAGCATATGTGTAGCGATAGATCGGTGTTCCCACCAGCGGCTCACCGTCACTACGGAAGGGCGTTGCCGTGAGGCTGACGACTTTCGCATCCGGAAAACGTGCGAAGACCTTCCGCCAACTGTCGGCGGTATTGTGGTGGCCCTCGTCCACAAGGATCATGTCAAAAAACCCATGCGGGAATTGCGGTAGCCATCGGTCGGCGGAACTAGCCAATTGCTGAATGTTGGTCAGTACAAAGTGGCTGTTGATGCAGTCGTGGATATTGGCATTCCGCCCGTTCAGAATGGCTCGATAGGGGCCATTCGAGAATGACTTCAGAACCTTCCTTGTTCGCCAGAAGCAACTTGGGTTGCTGATGTCCAGTGCAGCGGCCACTCCCTTGAGGATCGTTATATTTGGAGTGATGATAAGAACCCTGCCCGCAGCGATGCCAAACGGAAGGGTTGCCATGATGCCGGTCTTGCCGCATCCGACCGGGATATGAAGGATCGCTGCATCACCACTGGTCGCAAAGTGCCGTCTCGTGTGTCGGTGCGCCTCTTGCTGAGGCTCGCGCAGCTGTTCGTTACCTTCGATATTGAACGGGGCGGTCTGAAATAAGTGCCCGATGTCCGCGTTATCTGCCGGAGCCGCGTAAAGTCTCGTCCTGAAAGGCTCTAAGTCACCCAGCCGATAGTAGCGATACTTGCTTGCCGGGTGTCGGGTCGATTTCAGCTTCCCCAAAGTGTCCCAGCGCCTCAGCGTTTGAACTGATACCCCAAGGTAGTCCGCTGCATCGCCAACAGAGAGTGTTGAATCATCCATACTCAACACTATACAACACTATACATCCATTATCAACCCTCTTCTGGTAAGCCCCCCAAAGCCCCGCCCCGGCTTGTAAGGGAGATTTCCCCTCGGCGTTCTGCGCTGCTGTGACTTCGGCCTCGGTCACGAGGCACTCAGGGACCGGCAGGGCGGCATGCCGAATCTATGGCGGTCCGGAGCCTGTTCTCGGCCGTGGCGAGATCGTGGGCATCTCGCAGTCTTCGTAGTTCCTCGTGTCGACATTCCGGCATTTTTCGTGCCTGACAACCCTACCGCTTTTGATTGACATTGCTTGTCCATGTTTTACAATGACGTATGCGCACTGCCAAAACTGTCTCCATTACCCTGCCCCCGGATCTGCTGGCTAAAGCCCAAGAGCTGGCGCAGCGCGAGCACCGCACCATGAGTGAGCTGTTTCGCGAAGCCCTCCGGCGCTACATGCAGGGCGGCGACGCTGCATGGGAAGCTCTGTTGACGCGCACGCGTGCCCAGGGGCGCGCGCTGGGAATCGCGACCGAGGAGGATGTCGAGCGCCTCTCCGATGAATACCGGCGCGAGCGGCGATGACGCGGGTCGTCGCCGACACCAACATTTACATATCGGCCCTGATCTTCGGTGGGTTGCCCGGCATGCTGCTCGATCTCGGCCTCATGCAGGCCATCACGCTCGTGATCTCGCCTCCGATCCTGGATGAACTCCAAGACAAGCTCTGCATGAAATTCGGAGTCCTGGCACAGGACGCCGCCGCGATCCGGGCCAAGCTCGAAACCGTTGGCGATTTGATCGACCCAGCGATGGTTCTGGACGTGGTGACGGATGATCCCGATGATAACCGCGTCCTCGAATGCGCCGTCGCCGGCCGGGCCGACTATATCGTCAGCGGCGACCGTCACCTGCTCAATCTCAAGCAACACGCCGGCATTGCAATTCTCACCGCACGGGAATTCCTTGGCGGGCTGGAGCAGCGGGAATGACGCAGAAGCAACGAAACCGCGAGGAAGTAGTAAACACTCAGCTCGCCATCCTGATTTCCCGGCTCGGGGTCACTGCCGATGCAGAGACCATCCATGTTCACGGCAAGCATCGCCCCGATGTTCTGTTTGAACTGCGCGGGCTTCGCGTCGTCATCGAAGGAAAATTTGCCGATCATCCCAACGCGGAGCAAATCGTCCTGGAGGATGCGCGGAAGCGGGTACGCAGCGGAATTGCACACATCGCGGCCGCGACGGTGTATCCTCTCGCCCTTCGCCATACCCCGACCACGATTCTCGGGATTACCCCGCCGAAGGGATCCAACTGTACCGAGAGGGATTTCGCTGTGTGCTCTACGATGTCGTCTTTTGTGAGCGCTTCCTGCGCGTGTCGAAGCGCGTCCATCAAAGATGTCGGGTCGCCTTCAAACCAATCTTCCGTCTCGTGACGTTTTGCCAGATCCATTTCCAGTGCTTTGCCGTGGCCCCCGCCGGGTCGTGGCTGTTTTCGAGCGTCCGCAGCGAAGTGACCCGGCCGTCCGTCTTTGCAAGCTCAATTACGTTCCCATATTCCAGCTTGGCGAGCGCGTCTTAAACGAACTCCCGATCAACGCGAACTCCACGATAGCGGCTCATGCCCTGCTGACCGAGGCCATTGCCATTTGCGCGCAACAGGCAGCCCTCCGACACGACCTGATGGGCCGCATTTATCACTGGCTTCTTCACCACGCCAAATACCTGGGCACCTACTACACCTCGGTTCCCGCCGCGACGCTTCTTTTAAAACTCACGTTCGCCGCGAAATGGCCGCAGAATTTCAGCGACCCGATGGAATTGGCGTCCTTTAAGGTCGCCGACCTCGCCTGCGGCACGGGAACGCTATTGATGGCGACCGCGCAGGCATTGTCCGACGTTTATATCCGGGACCGCGCGGAGCACGACCTGCCGCTTGATGTAAAGGCCCTGTCCACCCTGCACCGCGCGCTGATGGAGAATATCCTCCACGGGTATGACGTGCTGCCTTCGGCGGTTCACCTGACCGCCTCGACGCTGGCGATGCTCGCGCCGGAAGTCGCTTTCGTCCGCATGGGTTTGTTTGTAATGCCGCTTGGCGTAGACCACGGAATCCCCAAGCTCGGCAGCCTCGATTTTTTGACTACCGACAAAGTCCAGACGCAGATGGCTCTCGATTACTCGCACACCGAGGCCATTCGCACCGGCGCAGGATTCTCGTACTCAACGACCGCTGAACTTCCCCCGCTCGATCTGTGTGTCATGAACCCGCCTTTCGTCCGCAGCGTGGGCGGCAATCTCCTGTTCGGCTCCCTGCCCGACGAGCGCGGCAAACTCCAGACCGAACTCAAAAGCCGCGTGAAACGCATCGGAGCCAGCGCCACGGCGGGCCTGGGAAGTGTTTTCGTAGCGCTCGCCGACCGCTGGCTTAAACCGAACGGCCGCCTCGCTTTCGTCTTGCCGGCCGCGCTTGCTTCCGGTGAGGCGTGGGCCAGCACCCGAGAGCTGATTGCGGAGCGCTATCACCTCGAGACGGTGATAGCGAGCCACGACGCCGAGCGCTCCAACTTTTCGGAGAACACAGACCTTTCCGAAATTCTCTTCATTGCACGGAAACGCGCCAGCAACGAGCAGCCTGGCCGAACAACGTACATCAACCTGTGGCGCAATCCCCGTTCAATTCATGAAGCGCTAGACCTTGCAAACCGAATCACCCACACAGACGAACCGGTCACCATCGAAGCATCTGGTATCACCACGGTTCGTGGGCCAAGCGGGAAGCTCGGCGAGCTGATCAACCTGCCCGCTGCAAAGGACACTGAGAATTGGACTGGCGCGCTGTTCGCGCAAAGCGACCTGCTGCGCGCCTGTTGGACGCTTCAACAAGGCGCGCTCCAAGTCCCCGGCAGCAAAGATATGGTGCGGGTTCCTGTGTGCCGATTGGATGCCCTCGGCGCGCTTGGCTATGACCGGCGCGACATCCACGATGCATTTGAAATTTCCACGGACGACTGGTCGCCGCATCCGGCATTCTGGGGCCATGAAGCCGAAAAAGTGCTCACGATCGCGCAGAAACCTAACGCTTCCCTGCTTCCCAGAACAAAAGCGGCAAAAGGCAGACACCTCAAGAGCGCGACGGATGTATGGTCTAAGGCAGGGCGCATTCTTCTTGTTGAACGGGTTCGCTCCAACACGCACCGGGTCCTCGCAGTTGGCTTCGAGAATGACGTGCTCGGGAATACATGGTGGGCGCTGAAACCAAGCGGCCTCAATCGAGAACAAGAAAAAACACTACTGTTATGGTTTAACAGTTCGTTTTCTCTCCTTTTATTTTACGGCCGCCGCGTGGTCACGCAAGGCGCATGGATGCAGATGAAGAAACCGGCCTGGGAATCCATGCCAGTCCTCGACGTGCGCACGCTTTCCAGAAAGCAGCTTGCCGCTCTCGCACGTTGCTACGATTCACTTGCGGAACAAAATCTTGCGCCTCTTGCGCAACTTCATTCCGACCTGGTACGCGGCCAGATTGACCGCGCTATCACGGATGCCCTTGGAATCCCCGAACTTGTTTTCATCCGGGAACTGCTTGAACGAGAACCCGGATTAAACGCGAAGGATATAGCACCACGCGCTCCACAGTCATTTGTCGCAGATGACGCCGATCAAGACGCGGCCGGAGAATAGAGGGTTCCAACCAGGTTCGAGTAAAAATATCCTTTAAGGGCTAATACGGTCGCGAATCGATTCCGCCAACCTCCTCACTCATCGGGCCGCCGTCCCCTTTTTTAGGACCTGGCTGCGCCACTGGTACAGATATTCCGCCCTTTTTTGCGCGAGCGCAGTCGTGACCATGCGCTCTCCGTAGTGGCAGCTTCTCGTACCACCGCATATTGCACGAGAAGTACAAACAAATGGAGTCCAAAAGCCTTCCACGACGATATGGCGGACAATCCCACTGCCCCATTGAAGATAATAGAGCCCCGGCGCAAAGGTGATTTCGCTACATAGAAACGGCCCCCTTTGATACTCCGCAGTGGCCCCACCCAGGCTAGCCGAGCATCCTGCTGAAAGCGCAGGAGGCCGGGATGGAGAGGAGAACGAAGGTGGAGCTATTCGAGGAGATACGCCGGGAATACGAATTCGGCATAGGAACCGTACGAGGAGTGGCGCGGAAGCTGAGAATGCATCGGCGGCAGGTGCGTCAAGCCCTGGCCGATGCACAACCGCCGGCGCGGAAGCAGCCCGAGCGGCGCCGGCCAGTGGTCGCGGGGCTGATGCCGTTCATTGAAGCCATCCTGACCAGCGACCGGCAGGCGCCGCGCAAGCAGCGCCACACGGCGCATCGGATCTGGCAGCGGATCAGGGCGGAACGGCCGGAACAGGTGGTGGCGGAATCGACGATCCGCAAGTACGTGCGCGAACGCAAGTGGGAGCTGGGCTGGTCGACGCGCACCACCTGTGTGCCGCAGAGCTACGCGCCGGGGCAGGAAGGCCAGGTCGACTGGTACGAGGCGTGGGCGGAGTTGAACGGCGCGCCGGTCAAGCTGCAGGTGTTCGCGCTGCGCAGCATGGTGAGCGGCGCGGCCTTCCATCGGGCGTATCAGCGCGCCACGCAGCAGGCATTTCTTGAGGCCCATGAGCAGGCCTTCCATTATTTTGGCGGAGTTTTTCGACTGCTCCGCTACGATTATGTGGCGCGCCACATAATCGTAGTTCTGTGCCCTTCGCGATTATGTGTCCGACTGTGAAGAAAGCGACGATGTTGTTGATATCGAGAACCCAGAATGGACACATAATTTCGGCGACCAACGGACAATTTCTCAATGCGCAGCCAGCGCAGAAAGGAAATTGTCATGTTGGAGCGTTATTTTGTCCGTCCCGCCACCGTCGACCGGATCCGAGCGAGTTGGATCGGTAAAGCAGTCGAG
>Ga0207416_1002659_pt1 | contig 18773 bp, 14 predicted proteins | sample PaiPotPPM11metaG_FD_184107 | JGI IMG/M metagenome (GOLD analysis project Ga0207416, IMG submission 184107) | Iron sulfur acid spring bacterial and archeal communities from Banff, Canada, to study Microbial Dark Matter (Phase II) - Paint Pots PPM... ...
ACCCAGAAGTACCCCGCGGCGAACAGCCCCACCAGGCTGACCGGCAGCTTCAGCAGCAGGTAACCGCGGGCCCGCCAGCCCGGCTTGTCGCTCAGCATGGCGGCCAGCCAGTCGATGACGCCGTCCGCTGGGCGCACCGGCGGCGGCGGCGGAACCCGCTCGTCGAGCAGCCCGCGGGACAGGCCCCGGCTGGCGGAGCCCATGCCCCGGGCGCCGAGCGTGGACACCGGGATCAGCAGGGGGTGCACCAGCGTGAAGACCGTGACCACGACGCCGGCCACGGCCAGCGGCACGTTCACGATCGCGTATCCGAGCTGGGCCCAGGCGCGCCGGGTGAACGGCGCCCGCAGGATCCGGGCGCCCGCGGACCAGCCTGACCCGGCCGCCACGACGGTCATGATGTGATTCTCCCCCACGGAACGTTGCATACGTCGATACTGGCCGCGTCGCGCCGTCACATCGACCGTGAAGCCCCCCGAAACAAGGTACGGCTAGCACGGCCGCCCAACAGCTCGAGCACCCCGCGACGGGCTGCGTGTCCGGCGTAGTCAGGCGGGCCGGTCGAGAGTTGAACCTGCCGAACCGGCATATTCCGGGCATGGCAACCACCCGGCCCGGTAAACGGACACCAGCCATTTCATGATCGTGGTGGATCCGTTGCGACAACCGCAACCAATCAACCACGATCATGAAGCCGAGGGGTTTCGGACTGTCCGGAATGAACACTCAGGCCGGCTTAAACCGGCCACTCGCGAGCGCCCGGCGAAGCCCGGCGGGTTAGGGCTCGCAGACGGGGATCTGCTGCTGGGCGATGAGCAGGGCGGAGGCGACCAGGCGGTCGGCGCGGTCGCGGGCGGCGGGCTCCTGGGCGATGGTGTCGGCCACGAAGCGGTCCGGGTCGACCCCGGCCTGCTCGGCTTCCTCGAGGCCGCCGACCGACAGCCAGAGCCGGAGCAGTTCGCCGTCGGGCTCGGGGTGGAACTGGACGGCCAGGTGGCGGCCGATGACGAACGCCTGCACGCCGACCTCGTTGCGCGCGATGACCCGCGCCTCGCGGGGCGGCAGGCAGCGGTCGCCGTGGAACTCCAGCCACGGACCGGGCGGGATCAGGTCCGGGTCGAACGACTCGATCATCCCCCAGCCGACCTCCTTACGCGGCGCGGCCTCGACCCGGCCGCCGAACGCCGCGCACAGCGCCTGGGCGCCGAAGCAGATGCCGAGCACGGGCACGCCGGCCTCGTCCGCCCGCCGCAGCCAGGCCAGTTCGTCCGCGATCCAGGCGCGGTCCGGGCTGTCGTCGTACACCGACCAGATCGCGCCGAGCACGATCACGTGATCAACGCCGTCCAGCTCCGGCAGCGGGCCGTCCTCCGGGAACAGGTGCATGCTGAACTCCGCGCCGCGGGCCCGGAACGCGTCCCCGATGAACCCGGTGGAGTCTTCGACGTGGTGGCCGATGACAACGACTCGCATGACCCCGATCCTCCCATTGGGCTTTTGGTCAGTCCATTGGTATCAGGACATCATGACCGCGAGCCGAGGGGAAGGCCCGGATGCTACGGCTGACCGGGAGGCGCCCAGGAGCCGTGCCGGGCCACGACGTGACCACCGGCGTCGTAGGCGACCTCGCGGGTAACGAACGACCCGCCCAGACCGTGGACCCCGGCCCCGGCCGGGGGGTGGATCCAGGCCAGGAACGCCCCGATGCCGCGCCGACCCGGCAACGGCACCCGGGCCACGGCGGCCGGGAACGTCCGCCCGTAGATCGTGAGGACGACCCGCGACGCCCGGGCCGGGACCAGGCCGGCGACGGGATAGTAGGAGAGCCCGGAACGCCCCGGGGTGCGGTAGACCGGCTGGCCGTACGGGTCCACGCCGCTGACCGAGAGCTGCAGGCTGCCGCTGCCCGCCATGAATCCCGACCCGGTCGCGGGACAGTATTCCTGGCCGGACCCGGTCTGCGCGGGGGCCGGCACGAAGGCCCAGCACACATCGCCGTTCCTGATCGCCCAGGCGTAGCCGGTCCAGTGGCCCGGCCACTGACTCAGCACCGTGGCCCGCCCGCCGACCGGCGGGTAGACGGCGAGCATCCCGTCGATCTGCGAGACGCCGGGGCCCGGCCGGGCCAGCGCGCCCGGGTGCGCCGGCGTGGTGAGGCCGGACGAGACGACCCGGGCCAGCGGGACCGCCCCGGCGATGATCGCGCAGGCGACGACGACGGCCGCGGCCCGGGCCAGCCGTCGCTGGCGGCGCAGCCGGCGGCCGCCGGCCAGGATGGCGGTCAGGTCGAGCCGCACCGGCTCGGGCTCGGCGTAGTGCAGATCGACCGGACAGGACGCGTCGGCCGGCATGCTCATGGTGACTTCGCCTCCGTTCGCAGCTCGGTGTCGGCCCGCAGCTTGGCCAGCGCCCGCGCCGCGGTCGACTTCACCGTGCCCGGTGCCACCCGGAGCTCGGCGGCGATCTGCAGCTCCGACAGGTCCAGGTAGAAGCGCAGCGCGAGCACCACCCGCTCGCGCACGGTCAGCCGGGCCAGCGCCCGGAGCACCACGTCCCGGGTGGCCACGGCTCCGGCCAGGTCGGCCGGGGCGGGCTGCTCCGGGAGCCGTTCGCTGGGCCGTTCCCGCCAGCTGCGCCGCCGCCACCAGTCGGTGTGCGCGTTCACGATGCAGCGCCGGACGTACGCCTCCGGGTCGCCGGGCGCGATGCGCCGCCACGCGGCGTAGGCCTTGGCGAACCCGTCCTGGGCCAGGTCCTCGGCCCGGCCGCGGTCCCCGGTGAGCAGCTCAGCGAGCCGCACCATCCGCCCCTGGGCGCCCGCGACGAAGTCGGCGAACTCGCCGCCGTCCGCCTGGGTTGCCATGGGCCCGCCTTCCGCCTTCTCACCCGTACCAAACGCAGCGGCGTCCCGCCAGGTTCTGCGCTCAGCGCAGGGGGATGGTCAGGTCGCAGACCAGGGTGTCGGGGGCGGCGGTGCGCCGGTCGGCGATCAGGACCTGGCGCAGCGGTCCGGCCGGGTCGCGCTGCCGCTCGGCGGTCCAGCGGACGAGGGCGTCGCACGCGGGCATCAGGGCCGGCCAGGACATGTCCGCCGCGGCCAGCCGGATGTACACCTCCTCGTGCGGCCGCTCGGTGCGGAACTCGACGCCCGCCAGGCCCGCGACGGCGCCCTCCGCGGTCTCCGGCGCCACCGGCCGGCACAGTTCGAGCGGGCCGTCGCTGTCCTGGCTGACCTCACCGTAGAAGATCAGGTACGGGCAGCCGGCGATGCCCTCGAGCCCGGGCGCCGCGGCCCTCAGCCGGGAGAACGCATCGGAGAAGAACGCGTCGGTGCCGTCCATGGTGACGTGGCGGCAGATCGTGAGCAGGTTGCGCCGCGGCAGGCTGCGCAGTTCGATCTGGTACATGGTCGTGGCCGCTCCCGTGAGTCGCTCCTGGAGGTAGCCGACCAGCGCGCGGCGGTCGGCCGTCACGGCTTCCACCTGCGCCCAGTACGCGGAGATGATCCGCGCCTGGCCGGCCGGGCTGGCCCGCAGCACCGAGGCGATGACCGCCAGGGGCATGTCCAGCCGGCGCAGCAGCCCGACCAGCCGGGCCGGCTCGACCTGGTCCTCCGCGTAACGGCGGTAGGCCGAGGCGGCGTCCACGTGCGCCGGGACGACCAGCCCGAGCCGGTCGTACAGCCGCAGCGCCTTGGGCGACAGGCGGGTCCGCTCGGCGAACTCCCCGATCGTCATCAAGGTCATCGTCTTCCTCCAGCGCCGGGCTCCGTGCCCGGCCCCCATGATCGTGCGGCTTGTCCCAAGGGCAAGGTCAAGGCGGCGGTAACCGGTTGACCCCGGCGGCCCGGGAGCGCGAGCCTGGGGCCGTGACCGGCTTCAGATAGCCCTGAGCTGAACCTCGCGCCGCCGACCCGAAGACCCAGGCCGGGCCTTCGGTGCTGCCGCATGCCCGGGGTTGCCGCACTCGTGCTCCGCCACGGCGCGGGCTGCTTTCACCGCCGCCCGCGACCCTCTGAAGGAGCATCCCATGCCGCACAAGCCGCGTTTCGTCACGCTCGCGCAGCGCGTCCGTGACCTCTACCCCGGCGTCACCGACCCGGCCCGCTCGATCACCGGCGGGCTGGTGCGCGTCGACGGCCTGGTCGTCAGCAACCCGCGGGCCCGCGTCCCGCGCGGCGCCGCGATCACCATCACCCCGCCGCCGGCCCCGCCCCGGGGCGCCCGGAAGCTGGCCGCCGGCCTGGACGCGTTCGCCGTCCCGGTGACCGGACGCGTGGCGCTGGACCTCGGCGCGGCGGCAGGCGGGTTCACCCACGCCCTGCTGTCCGCCGGGGCCCGCCGGGTCTACGCCATCGACGCCGGCCACGGCCAGCTCCTCGGCTCGCTGCGCGCCGATTCGCGCGTGGTGAACCTGGAGCGCACGAACCTGGGGACGCTCTCCGCCGGCCTCGTTCCCGACGTCATCGAGATCGTCACCGTGGACCTGTCCTACCTTTCGCTGGCGCGGGCCGCCGCGCAGATCGAGGCCGCCGTCACGATCGCCGGCTCCGCCGACCTGGTCGCGCTGGTCAAGCCGATGTACGAACTCGGCCTGGCCGGGCCGCCGGCCGACCCCGACCAGCGCGCCAAGGCCGTCGAGCTGGCCGCCGCGGCGTTCGAGCAGGCGGGCTGGCACGCGCCGCGCTCGGTCGAGTCCCCGCTGACCGGTCGGCGCGGCGCGATCGAGCACCTGCTGCACCTGCGGCGAGATCGCCCCTGACGGCGCGCCCGGGGCGGGGCTAGCATCCCAGACAAGGAATCTCGGGGGCCGACGTGGGCGACGTAGCCGGGCTCTGCCACCCGCGGACCGTGACCGGGCGGGCCTCGCGGCGGTCCTGGCTGCCCTGGCCCCCCTGGCCCCGCCCCGGCGGTCCGCGGTGACCTGGCCGCTGGTAGCGGAGCTGCGGCAGCGCCTGGGCCGGTACGTGCACTTCGGCGAGGCGGATGCCGTCGCCGGCGCCGACGTCGTCCCGATCGCGGAGCGTGTCCTGCGGCTGACAAGCCAGGAATTTCCGAACGGCCCGGCGGGACTTGGCCGGGCAGGCGTTAACGCGGTCTGCGGGATATTCCTGTGCCGCCGCGCGGCCGCCGGCGACGGCCCGGACCCCGGGCCCGAGCTGAAGCTGCTGCGCGCCGCGGGCCTGACGGCCCCGGAACGCGAGGACATCCGCGTGCTGGCCACGGCGGAGGCCTTACTGCTGGACCGGTCCTGGTCGCGGATGGCCACCCCGGACACGGAGGAGCTGGTCAGCGCCGAGACGTCGTGGGAGATGGACCTGCTCGACCGGGTCAGCGCGGAGCTGGCCGAGGCCGGGTCCCTGGCTCCGGGCGAGACCACTGCCGCTTACTGCCTGGCCAGCCAGCACTGGCTGCGGTACCTGGCCCTGCCCCCCGAGGACGGCGACGCCGAACTGGACGCCGCGCTGGCCGGGTTCGCGCGGATCTACCGGCCGGAGGCCACGGTCGTGCCGCCGCCGGTGCGCGAATACCTCGAGACCGCGGCGCCGCTGACCGGCGGGCTGGCGCCGCTGGGCCGCCCCCGGGGCGAGGCCCCGTCGGCCGCGCGCACGGTGCTGCGCGCGCGGCGGAGGGTGGTGCTGGAGGGCACCGGCGAGGCCGAGGTCGCGCTGGGCCGCGCGCTGAGCCTGCGCGGCTCCCTGGCCGGGCGGGCCGACGATCTCGACGAGGCGATCGAGCGGTGCGGTCCGGTCTGGGCCGAGCTGCGCGCCGAGCCGGGCCCGGCCCTGGCCCGGGCCGCGGCCGCGCTCGTCAGCGCGCTGACCTTCCGGGGAATGCTCGGCGGTGGCGCCACGGACCTGAGCGCGGCGAGGGATGTCGGCCTCGTCTCAGCGGACGGGCTGCCCGCGGACTCGCCCGACACCTGGGAACTCATCACGGCCCTGGCCGGCGCCTCGGCGGAACTGGCGCCGCTGACCCGCTCACCAGACACGCTGAACCCGGCCATCGGGATGACCGAGGCCGTGCTGCGGGCCAGCCGGGACGCACACGTCCGGCGGCCGAACGGCCCGGGGGCTGACGACGATCTGTACGTGCAGAGCCTGTTCCTGGTCTCGCTGCTGTACCGGGAACGCTACGAGCTGTCCGGCGATCCCGGTGACCTCGAGATAGCGACCCGGGCCGGCAGCACGGCGGCCAACGAAGGGTCGCAATCCGGGTCGGCCTGGCAGGTCTACGGCCCGGGGCTGGCCGAGACGTTCTTCCTGCGCTACCAGGCCGGTCACGACCCCGGCGACCTCGACCAGGCCATCACGATCATGCGGACCCTGATGTGGCACGCGAAGCTGCGCGACCGCGGCGATCCCATGCTGGCCGAGCGGGACCGGCTCGGGCAGTGGCTGGTCCAGCGGTTCAACCTGCTGGGCTACTCCGGCGACTACACCGAGGCCATCGAGCACGCGAGCGCCGTGGCCGAGGCGGCCGAGGCGACCGAACGCGACGGCGGGGCGCCCGGGCGGGCGATGGTGTTCAGCAACGCGGCCAGCCTGATGGCGGGCTCGGCGTCCTCGGCGGAGCAGGCGCAGCGGGCCGTGCGCTGGGCCCGGCGGGCGCTCGCGGGGAGCGCCCCGGGCTCGGAGACCGCCAGCGTCGCCGGGCTCGCGCTGAGCCGCGGCCTGCGCAAGCAGCACGAGCACGAGGCCGACCGCGCCCTGCTCGACGAGGCCGTCGACGGGCTGGAGCGCCTGCTGGCCGGCCCCATGCCCGACCCGCTGCGCGCGGACGCGGCCTACGAGCTGGTCTGCCTGCTGGTCAAGCGCGACGGCGCCGATGACCCGGCCACGCTGCGCGCCGCGCAGGCCGCCGTCGACGCGGCACCCCCGGGACGCCTGCGCGACCGCGCCCTGCTCATGCTGGCCCTGAGCTTGCTGCCACTCTCGGGCGACGCCGGCGCGGCGGGCCAGGATCCGGCCGTCCGGCGCCGAGGCCTGGCGCTGCTCCGGGATGTGGCTCTCGGCCCGCGCGAGGGGTTCCGGGTCGACGCGGCGCTGCGCTGGGCGAGCGAGGCCGTCGCCGACGCAGACTTCGCCGCCGCGGCCGAGGCCTACCGTGCGGCCATCGAGGGCCTGCCCTCGCCGCTGTGGTGGGCCGGCTCGATGCACGAGCGCCGGAAGAATATCGCCAAGCTCAGCGGTGTCGCGCGCGCCGCGGCCGCCTGCGCGCTCCGGGTCGGCCAGCGCGAGCACGCGCTGGAGTCGCTCGAGCGGGGCCGGGCCATGCTCTGGAGCCAGGCGATGCAGATGCGCGCGGCCGCGGCCCGGGTCGCCGTGGTCGACCCGCCGCTCGGTGAGCGGTTCGCCGAAGCGCTCACGGCGCAGGAGGAACTGGCCCGCCTCGAGAGCCCGCAGACCTTCCCGGACTACATGGGCGCCACGCTGATCATGATGCAGCAGTCGTTCGACAAGGGACGCCACCCCCAGGACATGCGGCTCGGCGGCGCCCGGCACTGGCAGAGCCTGGTCGAACAGGCGCGGGGCCACCCCGGCCTGGCGGACATCATGCGGGCCCCGGGCGCGGCCGAGCTGCGCGGCGCCGCCGCGGGCGGGGTCGCGGTCCTGATCAACGTGAACCAGCTGGGCTCGCACGCGCTGATCGTGCGGCCGGAAGGGCTGGACAGCATCCCGCTGCCCGGCCTCACCGTGGACCGGACCCGGGACGTCGTGACCGACTTCTGGCTGGCCGTGCACCAGCTCGACCTCGGGGTCTTCGACGTGGCCAGCCGGCGCCGGGCCGAGGCCACGATGGCCGGGACCCGCGGCTGGCTCTGGGACTCGATCGTCGGCCCGGTGCTCGACCACCTCGGGCTGCGCGATACCCCCGGCTCCGGCGAATGGCCGCGCGTCTGGTGGTGCCCGACGGCCGAGCTGTCGATGCTGCCGCTGCACGCCGCGGGCGAGGACGCCGGCGGCGCGTGCGCGCTCGACCGGGTGGTGTCGTCCTACACGGTGACGCTGACCACCCTGGTCGACGCGCGCGCTCGGGCCGCCGCGACCGGCGCGACCGGCGCGCGTTCCATATTGGCCCTGGACGCGGGGCAGCTCCGAGGTGCGCCCGCACTGCCCGGGGCCGCGCAGGAGCTGGCCGACCTGCAAGCCTGCTTCCCCGGCGAGGTGACCGTGCTCAGCGGAAGCCGGGCGGCCAAGTCCATGCTCTACGACCAGATGAAGAACCATTCGTGGCTGCACCTGGCCTGCCACGCCCGGCAGGGCCTCGGTGATCATCCGCCGTCCCTGTACCTGAACGACGGCCCGCTCGGGATCGACCACCTGGGCTGGAGCGCCTCGAGCGAGGCGGCCCTGGCCTACCTGTCGGCCTGCTCCACCGCGGAGACCGCGATGGACCTAGCGGACGAGGCCCACCATCTGGCCGCGGCGTTCCAGACCGCCGGGTTCCGGCACGTGATCGCCACCCAGTGGGGGGCGAACGACCGCGTCGGCGTCCGGGTCGCGCGGGAGTTCTACCGCCGCCTGCACGACGCCGGGTCCGCCCAGGCGGACGCGGCGGCGCACGCCCTGCACCACGCCGTGCGCGCCGCCCGGGCCGAGGGCGGGTCCGCGTACCTGTGGGCACCGTTCGTGCACTACGGCTTGTGATCGCGCCCGCGCGATGGCACCGTGGGCCGCGGGCGGGCGGCCCGCCCGCCGATCAGGGATCCGGGCGCAGCCGGACCCAGTCCGGCTCGTTGGCCCCCCGGCGGTAGAGCTGCTGGCCGACCGCCTGCCACACCTCCCGCTCCTCCTCCAGCGTGCCCGGCAGCGGGAAGCCCATCGCGGCCAGCAGGTCACGCCGGTACACGTCGAAGCTGGCCCGGACCAGCTCGCCGTAGTCCCAGCCCGCTCGCACCGCGAGCCGGTAGGTCACCGGGCTGACCAGCAGGCCGGCCACGGCCCCGATGGCCGCCACGGCGGGTGAGACCGCGGCCGCGGACCCGGCCGCCACCGCGGTCGCGGCGAACACCAGGGCCAGCGCCGAGAACAGCAGCAGCGTCTCCATCGTGGCCCGGGCCGCGGCCAGCGAGGCCTGCAACCCGTCCGGGAGCAGGGGGTACAGGCGCGGCCAGAAGAACACCGCGTCCAGGCCGTAGCGCTGCTCGTCACCGGGATAGGCCTCGGCCGCGCCCAGGACGTTGCCCAGGCGGGTCGGCCGCACCTCGCCGGGCGTCGGCGGGAACGTGAAGTAACGCCGCCAGTAGGACCGATCGGTGTCGACGGCCTGCAACCGCTCGAGCCGGCCGCGCTCGCGCCGGGTGGCCGCGGCGCGCAGGCGGCCGCCCGGCCCCCGGCGTCCCCAGCTCCCCGCGTAGACCCGGGTCAGGGCGGGCAGCAGCAACATGATCACGGTCGTCAGCAGGAACACCCCGACCACCGCGGCCGCGGTGAGCAGTGCACGGGAGCTCCCGTCCAGCCGCTGCCACCAGCGCCAGGCGTTGCGCCAGCCCGCCCCGGCCGCGAACAGCAGCGCGATCCCGGTGGCGAACGCCACCACCGGCGGCAGTGTGGTGCCGGCCTGGCGGCTCGGCACCCACGCGGAGACCCTCGACCCGACCCCGTTCACGGTCTCACCACACAAACCGGTGCGGGCTGAGGCGACCCGGGTTGGGGCACTCGGGCATCGGCTCGGGGAACTCGGCGAACGAGAGCACCGCGGCGCACGGGTCACCGGGGCCGTTGAACCGGCACGGACGGCTCAGCCGGGGGATGCGGACCTCGTCGCCGGGCAGCCGGGTGTCGATCGCGGTCCGGCGCCCGGCCAGGTCCCGCACCTCGGCCAGGTCCTCGCCGGCCCACACCCGGCAGCCGCCCGCCTCGTCCACGATCACGGCCGCCCCGTCGGCCGCGAGCTGCGAGAAGGCCCAGCTCGCCAGCGCGTGCGCCACCGACTCGCCGGCGTGGGCGATCACGGTGGCGGGCGCGTCCCGGACGGCGTCCAGCACCGGGCGGTCCGGCGGGACCCGCCGCAGCACGGCCGCGGGAACCGCCGCCACCGGGTGCCCGGCCTCGCGGATCACGATCCACTGGCCGTCGCCCGGGGAGATCTCCGCCACCGGGGTCCGCGCGGGCACGGCGACCGCGTCGCACAGGCCCATCTCGGCCAGGCGGCTCGGCTCGGGTACGGACAACCCACGCTGCTCGCCGCGCACTGTCACCGTCCATATCCCGATGCCTGGTCATATGATGCAGCAACCCGCGCGGGCACGCACGGACGCCGGCCGAGGCAGTCCGGCCCGGGGTTAACCAGCGGCCGCCGCTAGGCATCGCGCAGCCGGAGCGCGAGGCCGCCGAGGACCAGGGCCGCGGCCGCCCAGATGCCCAGCACGCCGAGGCCGCTCCATGGGCTGATGGCCAGGCCGCGCAGCCCGGTGGTGTCTTGGATGGACAGCCCCGCGATCGTGGGGGCCCACCGGTCGAGCCGCTGCTGCCACTGCGTGTTCCCGACGAACGCCAGGACGATCGGGAACACGTACAGCAGCGCGAGCGTGACGCCGATGGACACGGCGGAGTCCCGCAGGAGCGCGGTGACGCCGAGGCTCATCAGCGCGATCAGGGCCAGGTACAGGACCGAACCGCCGGCGGCGCGCAGCGCCGGCCCGTAACTGACCCAGACCGGGTGGAAACCGCGCGCGGCGGTGAAGCCGTGGCCGGGCAGGATCAGGTGCCCGGCCAGCACCGAGCCGAACACCGCCACCGCGCCGGCCGCCAGCACCAGCGCGGTCAGCAGGATCGCCTTGGCCGCCAGCACCGCCAGGCGGTTCGGCATCGCCGCCAGCGTGATGCGGATCATGCCCGAGCTGTACTCGTTGCTGATCGTCAGCACGGCCAGGATCGCGACCACGGCCTGCCCGAACTGGACGCCGGTCAGGCTGAGCTTGGCCGGGTCGACCGGGCAGGCCATGTTCTGCGGGCAGTGGGTGGCCCCGACGGCCGCGGCGCTGACCGCGATGGTCAGGGCCGCGATCCCGAGGGCCAGCCAGGCGGGCCCGGACACCGTGCGCAGCTTGGTCCACTCGGCGTGCAGCGCGTATCGCAGGACGGTCCCGCGCGCCGCCGCCGGGGCCAGGCTCGCGGCGGGCTGAGCCTGCACCTCCGCGCTCATGCGTCTCGCCGCCGGAGCAGGACCAGCGCCAGGGCGAGCGCCGCGGCGACCCACAGGCACAGGACCGCGAACCCGGCGTAGGGCGACAGCGGGTAGTAGCCGCTCGCCACCGAGACGACGGTGGTGACCTGCGGGTACCGCGGGATGCTCTGCTCGATGGCCAGGCCCGCGGCCGGGGTCAGCCGCAGCAGCCAGGTGGCGACCCCGGCGGGTACCACGTTCAGCGCGCTGAGCAGGAACGGCATGACGATGATCAGCACCGCGATCGTGATCGCGGCGGCGCTGCGCCGCAGGATCGTGCCCAGGGCGAGGGCGAGGACCGCGGCCAGGGCCAGCACGGCCGCCGTGCCGGCGATGACCCGTACCTCGGTCAGCAGGGGCGCGGTCAGCAGCACCTGGCCCTGGTTCTCCTCCTTCGGGATGCCGACGGCGATCGAGACCACCGCGGCCACCAGCCCGGCGACGAACGCCACCGCGCCGATCACCACCGCCTTGGCGGCCAGCACCGCGCCCCGCCGCGGGGTGGCGGCGAGCGTGATGCGGATCAGGCCGCGGCGGTACTCGGTGCTGAAGAACATCGCCGCCACCACCACGATCACGATCAGGCCCAGGAACGCGCCGACCAGGCTCTGCTCGATCGTCACGGTCGGGTACCCGCTGTCCGGTCCCGGCGTGGCCGGGGCGATGTCGCCGGACCCGGTCACGGTGAACGTGCCGCCCGCGCGGGTAAACGGCGCCGAGCCCGGGCCGCCGCCCGGGCCGGGGCCGATCCCGGCCGGGCCGCCGCCGCCGATCACGGTGCTGGTCCAGGTGCCGGGCGCTGCACCGGCCAGGCTGACATGGTCGAAGACGCCGGTGGCCTGGGCGGGCCCGCCGATGTTGGAGCCGCCGCCGAACGAGTTCTGGGTCACCGAGTAGCCCGGCGAGGCCGCGAACAGGCCGGCCTGAACGGTCGACGGCAGCCCGGAAAGCTGGACGCTGCCGACCTGGGTCCAGTGCGTGCCGTCGGCGGAGTCGTAGCCGGTGACCGTGGCGCCGGAGCGGGTCAGCCGCAGCCAGCGCGGGTGCGCCGCCGACGCGCTGCCGGGCAGGCCGGCGATGTCCCCGGTGTAGTTGTACTGCATGCGGACGCCGTGGCCGCCGGCCACCATCATCGCCGCGTAGGCCGAGCCCTGCTTCGTGCTCTGCTTGATGATGATCCCCGCCTTGGCCCACTGCGCGAGGCCCGGCACCATGCTGCCGCTGCCGACCTGCACGGGCCCAGCGCCAATATTCGCGTGCTCGCCGGTCAGCGCGGTGACCCGCGCGGTGATGGTGCCGTTCCCGGTCAGCGGCTGGCGCACGAAGGAGAAACTGTCGGTGACGATCTCACCCCCGGGCCCGTGCGGGACGGGGGGCAGGCAGGCCTTACCGGTTTTCTGCACCGTGCCGTTTCCGCAGCCGATGTTCGCGTTCGCGGCCGCGAACACGCCGAGGAAGATCGTCAGCAGCGCGGCCAGGATCATCCCGATCACCCAGCCGCGCACGCTGCGGAACTTGATCCACTCGGCGCGCAGCAGGCCGCCGAAGCCGCCGCGGGGTCCGTCACCGAGCCCGGCTTCGGGCCGGGGCACCGAGATCGCCTGGGTCGTCATCGCGGCACCTCCTGCCCGGCGCCGGAGTCAAACCCGGCCGGCCGGAACTCGACGGCCTGCTTGGTCAGCTCCATGTAGGCCTGCTCCAGGGTGGCCCGGTGCGCTGACACCTCGGAGAACGGCACCGCCTTCTCGCCGAGCAGCGCGACGACGCGCTCCGGTGCCAGCCCCGAGATCGTGAGCACGTCCAGGCCGGACGCGACGACGGTGGCCCCCGCGCTCTCCAGCACCGCCGTCGCCTCCGGCCGGGCCGACGTGCGCAACGTCACCTGGTCACCGGAGGCGGCCGCGAGCAGGCTCGCCACCGTCGTGTCGGCGATGACCTGGCCGCGTCCGACGACGACCACGTGATCCGCCATGTCCTGAAGCTCGCTCATCAGGTGGCTGGACACGAGCACCGCCCGGCCGTCGGCGGCCAGCGACCGGAGGAACCCGCGCATCCACACGATGCCCTCGGGGTCCATGCCATTGAACGGCTCGTCCAGCATGATCGCCGCCGGGTTGCCCAGCAGGGCCGCGGCGATCCCGAGCCGCTGCCGCATGCCCAGCGAGTAGCCGCCCGCGCGCCGCCGGGCCACGCTCTTCAGGCCCGCCTGCTCGATCACCTCGTCCACCCGCCTGGCGGCCAGGCCCTGCGAGTACGCCAGCCAGAGCAGGTGATTGCGGGCACTGCGGCTCGGCTGCAAAGCCCCCGCGTCCAGCAGCGAGCCGAGGACCCGCATCGGCTGCCGCAGGCTCGCATAGGGCTTGCCCCCGACCAGGGCCTGGCCCTCGTCGGCCGCGTCCAGCCCGAGTATGACGCGCATGGTGGTGGACTTGCCGGCCCCGTTGGGGCCGACGAAGCCGGTGACCTGGCCGGGCTCGACGCAGAACGACATGCCGTCCAGCGCCAGGGTCGGCCCGAACCGCTTGCGCAGTCCGTTGACTTCGATGGTGGCTGGCATCGGGTCCTTCCTTAGTGATCGCAGCGGAAACTTGCCGGTACCTGTTGTACGGAGGTGGCCATAACATGGGCCGCACGGACGCTGTTATCCCGTTGTTAGGTCGGCCAAGCCATGCTGAGACTGGGATGGCGGCCGCTGACCAGGCCCGTTGCCAACGCAAGGGAGACGAGGATGAGGCTGCCGAGCCGGGTGCGGCTGCCGAGGCGGACGGTGCGCGTCCGGCTGACCCTCCTGTACGCGCTGCTGTTCCTGGTCTCCGGGGCGCTGCTGCTGGCCATCGCCAGCGGCGTCGCGGTCGGCCGCGCCTCGGTCAGTGCGGCGGTCAACCACAGCGGCGCGAGCGCCGGGCAGCAGCCGCCGCAGCCCGGCCCGGCCGATACCCAGGTCCACCTGCTGCAGTCCCAGGTCGCCCGGCTGCAGTCGCAGGTCGCCCACTTGCAGTCGCAGGCGGCCGGCGCGCCCATCCAGAACCAGCTCGGGCACGTCCTGTTCGTGTCGTCGCTGATCGCGCTGGGGATCATGACGGTCGTGTCGGCGGCGGCCGGCTGGCTGATCGCCGGCCGGGCGCTGCGCCCCGTGAGCCAGATGACCACCGCCGCGCAGCGCATCTCCGAAGACAACCTGCACGAGCGGCTGGCCGTGGCCGGCCCGCGAGATGAGCTCAAGGAACTCGGCGACACGATCGACGGGCTGCTGGCCCGGCTGGAGGGCGCGTTCGCCGCGCAGCGCCGGTTCGTCGCCAACGCCTCGCACGAGCTGCGCACCCCGCTGACCACGATGCGGGCCTCCCTCGACGTGGCGCTGGCCAAGCCCGAGCCGGCGCCGCCGCAGACCGTCGCCCTCGCGGCGCGGCTGCACACCCAGCTGGACAAGGTCGATGCCCTGCTCGACGCGTTCCTGGCGCTGGCCCGGGCCCAGCACCGGCAGTTGCCCGGCTACGCGGCCCTGCCGCTCGACTACGCGGTCGGGGCGGCGCTGGCCGGCCAGGCCGCCGCCATCCGGGCCCGGAACCTGACCGTGCAGGACACCAGCGGTCCGGGCGGCGCGTGGGTGACCGGCAGCCCGGCGCTGCTGTCCCGCCTGGTGGAGAACGTCATCGGCAACGCGGTCGGTCACAACGCCGAGGGCGGCTGGATCCGGGTCGCCACGCGGACCGACGGCCACCGGGCCAGCCTGGTCGTGGAGAACGGCGGGCAGGTGCTCGATCAGCGGCAGGTGGACGAGCTAGCGCAGCCCTTCCGTCGGCTGGGCGCGGACCGGACCGGCTCCGACCAGGGCTCGGGCCTCGGCCTGTCGATCGTCGCGGCCATCGCCGAGGCCCACGGCGGGACGCTCGACCTCCAGGCCCGCGACGGCGGCGGGCTGCGCGTCCGGGTCGAACTGCCGTCCGCCGCCGTCCGCCCGTCGGCGGCGCAAGCCGGTGTGCCCGCATGAGAGTGCTGGTCGTCGAGGATTCCAGGTCGCTGGCCGAGGTTCTGGTCGAGGGCCTGCGCGACCAGGGCATGGCCGTGGACGTGGCCCACGACGGGCTGGAGGCGGCTGCGAAGCTCGACCTCAGCCCGTATGACGTCGTCGTGCTCGACCGGGACCTGCCCGGCATCCACGGCGACACGCTCTGCCAGATGATCACCGACCGCGACCAACGGGCCATGGTGTTGATGCTGACCGCGGCCGGCGAGCCGGGTGACCGGGTCACCGGCCTCAGCCTGGGCGCGGACGACTACCTGGGCAAGCCGTTCCACTTCCCCGAGCTGGTCCTGCGGGTCCGCGCGCTGGCCCGCAGGCAGCCGGCCGCGCGAGCGCGCACCTTGCGGGCGGCGGGGATCGAACTCGACCCGCTGCGGCGGACGGTCAGCCGCGACGGGCGGCAGCTCGATCTGTCGGTCAAGGAGTTCGGGGTGCTCGAGGCGCTGCTGCTGGCCGCGCCCGCGTTCCTCCGGGCCGAGGACCTGCTGGAGCGCGTCTGGGACGAGCAGGCCGACCCGTTCACCAACACGGTCACGGTCACCATCGGGCGGCTGCGGCGCAAGCTCGGCGACCCGCCGGTCATCTCCACCACGCCGGGCGTCGGCTACCGCATCGCGAGCCCGGCCGCCAGCACGCTGGCTAACGCTCCGGCGGCCGGCCGGCCGGCTACTTCACGAAATACCAGTTCTCCGGGTTGATGCTGAGCGTCGAACTCTGCGGCAGGGTGCCGTGCAGGTTGTCGGCGACCTCGGTGAGCTGGGATGCGGCATACGGCGCCCAGATCTCCGGAAGCTGCTGGGTCAGGTAGTCCTGCCAGCCGTACATGTACTGCAGATTGCTGCTGGTCAGGGTCTTGTCGATCAGCGCGTCGTTGGTCTGGCTGCAGTATCCCCCGATGTTCGCGACCGCGCCGCACAGGAACAGCGTGTCGCCGGTGGGCAGGAAGTCCGGCGAGAACGTCCAGCCGTTACCGTAATAGGCCATGTCCCAGTTGCAGGGGATCCGGCCCGCGACGCAGTTGCCTCCGGCGCCCACCTGGCTGGCCGGCTTCGGGACCACGTTCAGCTTGATGCCGACCTGCGCCGCGTTCGACTGCAGCTGAGTCATCATCGATTCGATCCAGCCCACCCCGCTCGCGTACGGGAAGATGAAGCTCAGGGTCTTGCCCGCCGGGATCCCGGGCCCGCACCTGGCCGGATCGACGCAGCTGCTGAGCCCGCCCGGGACGACCTTCCAGCCGTGGCTGGTCAGCAGGGTCTTGGCCTTGCCCGGGTCGTACGGGAACGGGCCGACGTCGGAGGCGGCCTGCGCTTTGGCCGCCGGCGACAGGAACGGGGTGGCCGGGGTGCTGCCGACCGGCCCGACCGTCGGCACGCCGTAGCCGCGCAACGGGCCGTTGATCACCGCTTCCTGGTTGGTCAGGTAGGCCATCGCCTGCCGGAAGTACAACTGGCGCATGATCGGGGCGTTGCCGGTGCTGCTTTGCTCGTTGATCGAGTAGTAGTCGATCCCGAACGCGTACAGCGGCGCCAGGGTGTACCCGCGCAGCGGGTTGGCGCCGGTCGTCGCCCCGGGCCGCTTGGCCGGGGCGTCCTGCGGCGGCAGGTATCCGTAGTCGATCTTGGTGCTGGAACTCTGCGCCTGCAAGACGTCGTACTCGGCGGCGTCAGTGGTGAACGGCACCTCCTGGAACGCCGACAGCTTCGGCTTGACCGGCCCGGAGTAGGCCTTGTTCGGCACGAACGTCATGTGCCCGTCGGAGCTGAACGCGCTCAGCTTCCACGGGCCGTCCACGACGCCCCAGAGCGGTGACGTCGCGTACCCGGCCATGTTCTGGGCCTGGCTGTTGAGGTAGGCGTAGACCGCCGCGCAGTCGCTCACCGTGGTGGCACAGTGGCTGGGTCCCGAGGCGGTCCGGTCCCAGGCCAGCGGGATCGGCGTGATCTGGCTGAGCTCGTTGTACTGCCACCAGGTCGCCGAGTACGGCTTGTCCATCACCATCGTCAGCTCGGTCGGGCTGACCACCGTGATGTCCTTCGCGTCCTGCGGGAACCCGTTACCCAGCCCCCAGTCCTGCGGCACGGCCAGCAGCATGTTCAGCCAGAACATCACGTCCTGCGCGGTGACCGGCGTGCCGTTGGACCACATGTAGTGCTTCAGCCTGATCGTGACCTTGGCGCCGCTGAACTCCGCCGGGTAGGCCAGGCTCAGCGACGTGTTCAGCGTGGGCTGCGCTCCGGTACCGAACCAGTACAGCGGCCGGTACATCAGCCACTGCAGGTCGAAGATGTTGGAGTTGCTGGCGTAGGTGCTGTTCATGAACGGGAAGACATAGTTCGGCGGGCTCGACGGGAACTCCGCCATCACGGCCGTGCCGCCCTTGACCGCCGCGCCGGATGCCGGGGTATGGGCGTTGCCGCTGCACGCCCCCGCGACCACGGCCAGCGCCGCCGCCCCCACGCCCGCCGTGAGCATCCTGCCCCGCCGCCTGAAGCTGGACCTGCCCTGCCGCTCTGGGGACGACTCCATCGTCGTATCTCCTTAGCCCGGCGAACCCGATGAGCACCGCCGGCCTGGCGGGCCGGCCCAGGCCGCCAGCAGGCACCTAAAAGGTTTGTCATCCAGACCTACAGACCGAATATAAACCGGTGGCCGGAGGCGCTCAAGAGGCGCAGCCGCGAGATCGTGCGGGAGCAATGCGCACCCGCCAAGCGCGGTCCGCTCGAGTGTCAGACCCGCCTGCGACGATGGCAGCGTGACGACTTCCCCGATCGCCAGCCAGAGCACTGGGTCCGCGGCGGCGGACCGGGCCCGGCGGGCGGAGCTTGGCGACTTCCTCAAGGCCCGGCGCGCCGGGCTGCGGCCCGAGCACGTGGGGCTGCCGCCGGGCCCGCGGCGGCGCACGCCCGGCCTGCGCCGCGAGGAGGTCGCCCTGCTGGCCGGCGTCGGCGTGAGCTGGTACACCTGGCTCGAGCAGGGCCGGCCGATCAACGCCAGCTGGCAGGTGCTGGACGCGGTCGCGCGGACGCTGCAGCTCGACGGCGCCGAGCGCTGGCACCTCTACCGGCTCGCCGAGGCCATGCCGGTGCGCTCGTGGGCCGCGACCACCGTCGTGCCCGATGCCGTGTGCGACGTGCTCCGCTCGCTCGACCCGCTGCCCGCCGTGCTGATCAACGGCCGCTTCGACGTCCTGCAGTCGAACGATGCGCACGAGGAGATGTTCTGGGAGTGGCACAGCCTGCCCTGCGTGCACAAGAACCTGCTGTGGTGCGCGATCACCGAGCCGCGTGCCCGGGAGATGCTGGTCAACTACGACGAGGAGATCCCGCACATGGTCGCGCGGCTGCGCGCCGCTTACGCCCAGCACATCGGCGACCCGGAGTGGGAGGAGGACATCCGGCGGCTGGCCGTCCTGAGCGAGGAGTTCGCCGGGCTGTGGGCGCGTCACGAGGTGGCCGCGCCCGCGGTCCGGACGCTGCGCTTCCGGCACCCCGACGCCGGGCCGATGACGCTCAGCCGCACCGAGCTCGACGTCTCGGCCCTGGCCGGCCTGCGCATCGCGGTCTACACCCCCATGG
>Ga0207416_1002661_pt1 | contig 18755 bp, 20 predicted proteins | sample PaiPotPPM11metaG_FD_184107 | JGI IMG/M metagenome (GOLD analysis project Ga0207416, IMG submission 184107) | Iron sulfur acid spring bacterial and archeal communities from Banff, Canada, to study Microbial Dark Matter (Phase II) - Paint Pots PPM... ...
GGTTCCGGCGATGCGCACGGTGTCGCACGACCCGACCTGCCGGGCCCAGATCGAGCTCGCCGACGGTCGGCGCATGTCGGCGGTCGAGCTGCAGTGGGAGTTCCTCCGCCTCGCCAAGAAGTACGCCGACGAGACAGGGCTGGAGCTCTGCGGGGGCGAGGACGTGGGTGGCCAGGTGCTGACTCGTTGGGAGGCGGTCCTCAGCGCGCTCGAGGACGACCCGATGTCGCTCGATGGACAGCTCGACTGGGTCACGAAGCGCAACCTGCTCGATGCATACGTCGAGCGTGACGGCCTCACGTGGAGCGACCCGAAGCTCGCGCTCCTCGACCTCCAGTACCACGACGTGCGTCCCGACCGGTCGCTGTACGAGCGGCTGGTGCGGGCGGGCAAGGTCGAGCGGCTGGTGGACGAGCAGGACGTGCAGGAGGCGATCACGGAGCCGCCTGGCTCGACGCGGGCTTACTTCCGTGGGACCTGCCTCGCCCGCTGGCCCGAGGCGGTTGTCGCCGCCAACTGGGACAGTCTGATCCTGGACGTCGGCGGCGATCCGTTGAAGCGGATCCCGATGATGGAGCCTCTTCGCGGTACCCGCGCCCACGTTGAGCCCTTGTTTGCCAGCGTCGACAGCCCGGCGGAGCTGGTAGCCCGTCTGGCGTCCTAACCTGGCCCGCGGAGGAAACCCTCATGCCTGAACAGCAACGCAGACAGCGGCCGGCGCCGAAAGAGCGCGTGGAGGAGACCGAAGAGCTCCCCGCGACGTCCGAGCGCGGCGAGAAGCTCAAGGGCGAACTCGACGATCTACTGGACGAAATTGACGAGGTCTTAGAGATCAACGCCGAGGACTTTGTAAAATCGTATGTCCAGAAGGGCGGCGAGTGAGTTACTTCCAAGGCCCGGCGTCGGTCGTCGCGACATCGAACTGACTGTCACACCCTCCTTGTAAAAGGTGCACCGTGAAACGGTGCACGAAGTGCGGCGAGCTCAAGCCTGAGACCGAGTTCTACCCGGCCAAGGGCTGCAAGGACGGCCTGCGCGGAGACTGCAAGGCTTGTCATAAGGCTCGGACCAAGCTGTGGCATCAGGAGAACCGCGAGAAGTCGGTCGCGAAGACACGGCGATGGCAGCAGAAGAATCCGGACAAGATGCGGGAGTACCGGATCCGAACTCGCGAAGCTCGAAGCCTCCAGATGCGCAAGCTGCACCTTCGACGCACGTTCGGGATGACTATCGATGACTACTCGGCGATCCTCGACGCGCAAGAGGGTGGCTGCGCGATCTGCGGCGACCAGCCGGCGGAGGGGCAATCGTTTCACATCGACCACAACGACGACGGCGTTCGCGGCATCCTTTGCGTGCGATGCAACAACGCCCTCGGCCAGTTGAAGGACGATCCCGAGCTGATGCTGCGAGCGGCGGAGTACACGACCTTGGGTGGCTTCGCTCCGCTGTGGCTCGTCCGACGCGAGACGGGAGGCGCGGCGAGCTAGCGGCCCACGTCCCGCCTGACCGTGGAAGGGCTTGTGTAGGCTCGCTTGGTGCCTGGCGAGTCTCCTCTTCCGACGTTTCCGGCTGGTGGCGACCCCGGCGCTTCGTTCGTCGACCTCCTTCGTCGCACGGGCTCGTTATCAGCGTCGCCGCCGGCACCGGAATCATCTGCCGCTGGCATCGCGAGCCCCCACGGGACGACCGTGGTGGCAATTCGGTATCCCGATGGCGTCGTCATGGCAGGTGATCGTCGCGCGACATCCGGGTATCTGATCGCGAGCCGGCGTATCGACAAGGTGTATCCAGCCGACGACACCTCCGGTATCGCCATCGCGGGTGCTGCGGGGCCGGCGGTGGAGCTCGTCCGCCTTTTCCAGACCCAGCTGGAGCACTACGAGAAGATCGAGGGCGAGACCCTGTCCCTCGAGGGGAAGGCGAACCAGCTCGGGCAGCTGGTTCGCGGGAACCTGCCGGCGGCGATGCAGGGCTTCGTGGTCGTGCCGCTCTTCGCCGGGTTCGATGCGCACCACGGTGGTGGCCGCGTGTTCAGCTTCGACGTGACGGGCGGGAAGTACGAGGAGTTCGATTTCCAGACCAACGGGTCAGGGGGCATCCACGCCCGCAACTGGATCAAGGCCCAGTGGCGCGAGGACCTGACCGAAGCCGAGACGGTCGACCTGGCGCTCCGGGCGCTGTTCGCGGCGGCCGACGAGGACGCCGCCACCGGCGGCCCCGACCTGATCCGGCGGATCTTCCCGACGGTTGCCGTGATCGACGCGTCCGGCTTCCGATCGATCGACGACGACACCATCGCTCGGCGTGCCGACGCGCTGATCGGGGGACGAGAGGAGGGCGGCGACGAATGACGATGCCCTTCTACGTGCCGCCCGAGCAGGTGATGAAGGACCGGGCCGACTACGCCCGGAAGGGGATCGCGCGGGGTCGCAGCCTCATCGGGATGACGGGCAGCGACGGGATCGTCCTCGTCGCCGAGAACCCGTCGCGGACCTTGTACAAGATCAGCGAGATCTACGACCGGATCGCGTTCGCGGGCGTCGGGAAGTACAACGAGTTCGAGATGCTCCGCATCGCCGGGGTCCGTCAGGCCGACGTCAAGGGCTACTCCTTCGCCCGTGAGGACGTGAACGCCCGCTCCCTCGCCAACGCGTACGCCCAGACGCTCGGCCAGGTCTTCACCCACGAGTTGAAGCCGTACGAGATCGAGATCCTCGTGGCGCAGGTCGGCGCGACCCCCGACGACGACGAGATGTTCCAGATCCTCTACGACGGCGTCGTCAACGACAAAGAGGGCTACACGGTGCTCGGCGGGCAGGCCGACGCCGTGGCGGACCTCATGGAGCAGCGCTACGAGGCCGGACTGGATCTCGCCGCGGCCGTGAAGCTCGGTGCCGGCGCGCTGGCGGGTAGCGACGGGACCCCGCTGACGGCGAGCCAGCTCGAAGTCGCGATGCTCGATCGTCGGCGCGCCCGCCGTGCCTTTCGACGCGTCAAGGGTGACGAGCTCGACGCACTGCTCGCGTCGAGCTGAGCGTCAACCCGCGAGCATCCGCAAAAGCGGCGCCAGGGCGGCGACGATCAGGAGCGCCAGCGCGACCCACAGCGGCCACCGGCGCCGGGAAGCCGTGTCCGACCCCGCCCACTCCCGTGGTGCGGCGAGGGCCGAGTCGACCTCGGTCGCCAGCATGACCAGCTCGGCGTCGTCGAGCTGATCCTCAGGTACGAAGACGTCCACCCGCCCCATCTCGCCGACCGTCAGCCCGTACGGTCCGTGCAGGGCGCCCCGGAGCTGGACGTCGATCCCCTCGGACTGGAGCCGAGCGGCCACCAGGTGGGCCGAGAACGAGCCACTCACGGAGGTGAGGCGGCACATGGGGATCACGCCCAGAAAGCCTACGACTGGGTCCCCGAGTAGGACCCGCCACGCACTTGAGTAGCGATACTCGTGCCGGATGCGTTCCAGTCGTCTAGAACATCAGCCGGGTCCGTTCATCGAGACAAGGGGCAGCACATGCGTCGGACCGTTCGGGGCATCGTCGCCGTCGCCGTGTTGGCGGGCGTGGTGCTGGGCGTGGCCAGCGCCGCAGACGCCAAGCCAAAGAAGCAGTCGACGGCGAAGTACGCCAAGACGATGTGCATGACCTACTCGCAGCTGCAGACCGACTTCGCCAACTACACCGGCGCGATCGGCAACCTCGATGACACCGACACCGCCGGCTTCTCGCTCCAGGCCGTCACACAGACCAACGCGTTCCTCGACAAGGTCAAAACCGACGAGAAAACGCTGCAAGGGGTATACCCCGACATTTCGAACGGCAAGAAGGTTGGCTCGCTCCTTGCCACACGACCGACCGAGATGAACAACATCCTCGGCGCGGCTCTGAGTCAGCTCCAGAGCGGGACCGGTCCCGCCGGACCGGCGGTCTTCAAGGCAGCGCTCATGACGCTCCCCTCGAAGCTCAGCGACCCGATCAGCAAGGTAAAGGACCAGGGCCTCATCAACGCACTGCAGAAAGAGCGGTCCTGCAAGGACGTCATCCAAGTCATCCGCTGATCCAGGGCTGCCGGGGACAGATCTCGGAGACCAAGGCCCCCCGGACGGGACCGATACGCTCGGGGGGTGGAGCGCCGCATCTTCGGGCTCGAGAACGAGTACGGCGTCACCTGCACCCTGCGCGGGCAGCGTCGGCTGAGCCCGGACGAGGTCGCCCGCTACCTCTTCCGGCGCGTCGTCTCGTGGGGCCGGTCGAGCAACGTCTTCCTGGAGAACGGGGCTCGCCTCTACCTCGACGTGGGGAGCCACCCCGAGTACGCGACGCCCGAGTGCGACTCCATCGCCGACCTCGTGGTCCACGACAAGGCGGGGGAGCGGATCCTCGAGGGTCTCGTCCGGAGCGCCGAGCAGCGGCTCCGGGAGGAGGGGATCCGGGGCGAGGTCTTCCTCTTCAAGAACAACACCGACTCGGCCGGCAACTCATACGGCTGCCACGAGAACTACCTCGTGGAGCGGGAGGGCGACTTCACGAAGTTCACCGACGTCCTGATCCCGTTCCTCGTGACCCGGCAGGTCTACGCCGGGGCCGGCAAGGTCCTCCAGACCGCCCGCGGGGCCATGTACTGCATCAGCCAGCGGGCCGAGCACATCTGGGAGGGCGTCTCGAGCGCCACCACCCGCTCCCGCCCGATCATCAACACCCGGGACGAGCCCCACGCCGACGCCGAGCGGTTCCGGCGCCTCCACGTCATCGTGGGCGACTCGAACATGAGCGAGTACACGACGTTCCTCAAGGTGGGAACGACGTCGATCCTCCTGCGAATGCTCGAGGAGGACCCGAGCCCGTGGCGCGACCTGACGCTCGAGAACCCGATCCGGGCCATCCGCGAGATCAGCCACGACATGACGTGCCGGCGGCGGGTCCGCCTGGCGAACGGGCGTGAGCTCACCGCGGTCGAGGTCCAGGCCGAGTACCTGACCCGGGCGCTGCGCTTCGCCAAGAAGCGGGGCTTGAGCGATCTCGAGCAGCAGGCGCTCGACATGTGGGAGCACGTGATGACCCACCTCGAGAACGACCCGCTGAAGCTGCGCAGCGAGATCGACTGGGTCATCAAGTACCACCTGCTCGAGGCGTACCGGGAGCGTCACGACCTCCCGCTCACCCACCCCAAGGTCGCGCTCGTCGACCTCGCCTACCACGACGTGACCTGCTCGCGGTCGCTCTACTACCTGCTCGAGCGTCGGGGCCAGGTCGACCGCACCGCGACCGACGCCGACATCGAGACCGCGGTGTCGACGCCGCCGCAGACGACCCGGGCCCGGCTGCGGGGCTCCTTCATCAAGCGGGCGAAGGAGCGCAAGCGTGACTACACCGTCGACTGGGTGCACCTGAAGCTGAACGACCAAGCGCAGCGAACCGTGCTGTGCAAGGACCCGTTCAAGGCGCGCGACGAGCGCGTCGAGCGACTCATCGCGTCCCTGTAGCACGGGCTCGATGGGACGTCGGTGAGCGATCGGCTCGAGCGGCTCGTCAACCTGACCGCCACGCTGCTGGACACTCGTCGGCCCTTGACGCTGGTCGAGCTGTCCGAGCGGCTCGAGCCCTCCTACCCGGACGACAAGGTGGCGCGGCGGCGCGCCTTCGAGCGGGACAAGGAGACGTTGCGCAACCTCGGGGTCCCGATCGTCACTGAGGCGGTCGACCCGCTGACGCACGAGCTCGGGTATCGCGTCCGGCCCGAGGACTACTACCTCGCTGACCCCGGGCTCACCGACCCCGAGCAGGCCGCGCTCCACGTCGCGGTGACGGCGGTGCGACTCGACGGCGGCGAGGCCCGCGAGGGGCTTCGCAAGCTCGGCGGCTTGGAGGGCGCGGCCGCGCCGCCGCTCGCCACGCTCGAGGGCACGAGCGGACTGGGCGACCTGTTCGACGCCGTCGCCCGACGCCGCAGCATCACCTTCGACTACCGGGGCGAGACCCGCGCCCTCGACGCGTACGGCGTCGTCCACCGGTTCGGCCACTGGTACGTCGTCGGGCGGGATCGGGACAAGGACGCGATGCGGGCGTTCCGCGTGGACCGCTTCGACGGCCCGGTCGAGGCCGGTCCGCCCCGGGCCCAGGAGCCGCCGCCGGGCTTCGATCCCGCGTCGGCGCTGCGCTCCGATCCGCTCACCTACGGCGACGACGAGCCCGTCGCGGCCCACGTCCTCGTCGACGCGGCCCGGGCGGCCTGGGTGGTGGACGCGCTGGGGGAGCCGGCGGTCGTCCAGCGCCGCGACGACGGCAGCGTCGTGGTCGAGCTGGAGGTCGTGAACCGTGAGGCGTTCCGGTCCTTCGTCCTCGAGCTCCTCGAGCACGCCGAGGTCCTGGACCCGCCCGAGCTGCGCGCCGACATCATCGACTGGCTGCGCGGCGTCGCGGCGACCGCGTGAGCCCTCCCCTCGCCGCCTCGCGACTCCGGCGAATGCTGGCGATGGTGCCGTGGATCCTCGCCCACCCGGGCATCACGATCCGGGAGCTGGCCGAGCGCTTCGAGGTGCCGGAGGCCGAGCTCGAGGCCGACTTGGCCCTGCTCCCGATGTGCGGCCTGCCGCCCTACACCGCCGACCGGCTCATCGACGTGACGGTCGGTGACGACGGCTCGGTCGCGATCCGCCTGGCCGAGTACTTCGAGCGCCCGCTGCGGCTCACCCCGAGCGAGGGCGTCGCCCTCCTCGCGGCGGGTCGGGCCCTCCTCGCCGTCCCCGGCTCCGACCCCGGGGGTCCGCTCGCCACCGCGCTCGCGAAGCTCGAGCAGGCGCTCGGCGCGCAGGGGGCCCTGGCGATCGATGTCGGCGCCGGCGATCACCTCGACCGGCTGACGCGGGCAGCCGAGACCGGCGAGCAGCTGGAGATCGACTACTACTCGTCGGGTCGCGACGAGATGACGACCCGCGTCGTCGACCCCATCCGCGTCTTCCACGCCCTCGGGGCCTGGTACCTCGCCGCGTACTGCCATCGCGCGCAGGCCGAGCGGCTGTTCCGCGTCGACCGGGTCCGCGCCGTGCGCGCGACCGGTGCTCGCGCCGAGGTGCACCCCGTCGACGACGACGAGGAGCTCGCCGACCTCGTGTACCGGCCCGAGCCGTCGGACCCGCGCGTGAAGCTCCGGGTCGGGCCGGACGCGGCCTGGGTCGCGGACAGCCTCCCGATCGAGGACGCGACGCCCCGCCGGGGTGGCGGCTGGGACGTCGTGCTCGCCGTGAGCGGGCCCGCGTTCCTCGAGCGGCTGCTGCTCCAGCTCGGACCGGCCGCGACCGTCGTCGGACCGATCGAGGCGGCGAAGGCGGGCGCCGAAGCCGCTCGGCGAGTGCTCGCCCGCTACGAGGAGGGCTGAACACCAGCATGCGCAGGGCGCGTGGGAGGATGGCCCTCGTGGAGCCCCGCCGGTGACGTCGTTCCCGCCCGGTCGGGATCCCGACGCGCCCACGGTCCACGACGCCACCCTCGTCGCGCCGCGCGAGTCCGCGGGCGACGGCGGGCCGCCGACCACACCGACGCCCGAGCCGGCGACGCCGAATCCGTGGTGGAAGACCCGGGGCGCCCGCATCGCCATCGAGTGGCTGGTCCTGATCGGCACCGCGGTCCTCATCGCCATCCTCATCAAGTCGTTCCTCTTCCAGGCCTTCTACATCCCGTCGGCCTCGATGGAGCCGACGCTGAAGATCCACGACCGCGTGCTCGTGAACAAGCTGAGCTACGACTTCCACGACGTCCACCGCGGCGACATCATCGTGTTCAAGGCGCCGCCGAGCGCGCAGAGCGGCGGGATCCAGGACCTGGTGAAGCGCGTCATCGGGCTGCCCGGCGAGACGGTGACCGGCGGCGCCGACAGCAGCGTCTACATCAACGGCCGGCGGCTCAGCGAGCCGTACCTGCCGAAGGGGACGCCCACCGACATCCGGGACGTGCCGCCGGGCTGCGGCCGGCCGGCCGACGGCAGCCCGGGGTGCGTCGTCCCCGCCGACACAGTGCTGGTCCTCGGCGACAACCGCACCGAGTCGAAGGACGGTCGGGTGTTCGGCCCCATCCGGCAGTCGTCGATCGTCGGGCGCGTCTTCCTGCGCATCTGGCCCGTCGGCAGCATCTCGTTCCTCTAGTCGCCCTCGCTCACCCCCCACTCGGCGACGACGGCGACCATCCGGTCGACGTGGTCGCTGTACAGCGCGTCGATGCCGTTGCGCAGCATCGCCTCCAGGTGCCGGACCTCCTGCACGTCCCAGGCGAAGGCCAGGACGTCGAAGCGGTGGAACAGCGAGACGAGGCCCTTGTTCCACTCGGTGTGGTGCAGGTTCATGGCGTCGAGGCGGGCCTCGGCGAGATCGGCCGCGTGTCGCTCGAGTGACGCCGGCAGCCGGCGTCGTGACGTCGAGTGCACGAGCCGGAAGTCCGACGCCTCGTCGCGCAGGGCGCGCAGCAGCTCGAGGTCGGGGGAGCACAGCCAGGTGCGCTCGGGCGCGCCGGCGCGGTGCACCTCCTCGACGATCGGCGCCACGACCGCGTCGTCCTTGAGGTCGACCGACAGCTCGTAGTCGGAGCCGAGCTCGGCATACAGGTCGGCGAGGCGCGGGACGCCGTGGCGCGCCAGCCGGGCCGCGCTCGACTCGTGCACCCGCAGCCTCCACAGCCCGAACAGGGGCCCCCGCACCCCGGCGTCGTGGGTCAGCACGACCTGGCCGTCGGCGCTCAGCCAGGCGTCGGTCTCGAGGCCCCCCGCCCCCGCCGCGAGGCCGGCCCGGAAGGCCGGGAGGGTGTTGTCGGGGTGCAGGAGCCGGGCCCCCCGATGGGCGAAGGTGATGGGCCTCACAGCCCCGAATCCTGGCCCCCCAGCGGGCCCTCAAGTGGCCTCGGGGGTCTGCCGAAACCACCCTTGTGGCAGTCGTGATCAAGGCCGACTGCCCGGGCTGCGGGGTGGTTCGGCTTCGGACCAAGGACCTCACGGTCCGGGTCAACGCCGACGACGGGTCGGGCGCCTACTGCTTCCGCTGCTCCCACTGCGGGACCGCGGTGTGCCACGAGGCGAACCAGTCGGTGCGCGACTTGCTCGCGATGGCCGGGGTCCGCCAGGAGGAGTGGCGCTGGCCGGCCGAGCTCGAGGAGCGGCCCGCCGGCCCCCCGCTCACCATGGACGACCTGCTCGACTTCCACGTCCTGCTGCGCGACGACGCCTGGACCGCCCGCCTGGCCGAGGTCGCCGAGGGCTGACCCGCCCACCGGGCGCGCCGACGCCCCGGTGCGCACTGCGGAACCCACTGACGGGGTCGTTCGAGGACCCCGGCGGTACGATGCGCTCTGGCCCTGCCCGAAAGGAGCGTTCGTGTCGCTCGGCCCGGCCGAGAAGCTGGACCTGCTCCCTCCGACGCTGAACGCACCGAGGCGACACCGGGTGAGCGGCCCCCCGCCGTCCCGACCGGCCACTCCCGCCGGGCCAGCCCCCGTGGGCACCCATCCCCGCGAGGCCCCGGCGTAGCAGGTGTCTCCTAGGTCCAGCGATGGCCGGATGACGGTCATCGAGCACCTCGCCGAGCTCCGCCGGCGCGTGATCATCTCGCTGGTCGGGTTCGTGTTCGTGGCCGCGCTCGCCTACTGGTTCGCGCCCGACATCATCCGGTTCTTCCTGCATTACTACAAGGACGTCACCCACGGGCGGAACAACCACTTCATCTTCACGGGGCCGGTCGACGCCTTTCTCACCCGCCTGAAGGTCGCGACCTACGCCGGCATCGTCGGCTCGCTGCCGATCTGGCTCTGGGAGCTGTGGCGGTTCATCACGCCGGGTCTCGAGAAGCGCGAGAAGCGCTACGCGATCCCGTTCCTCATCAGCTCGCTGGTGCTGTTCGCGTGCGGTGCGGCGGTGGCGATGCTCATCCTGCCCGAGGCCCTGAGCTGGCTGCTGAAGGCGGGCGGCAGCGAGCTGCAGCCGCTGCTCACCGCCGACAAGTACCTGACGCTCGTCTCGCTGATGATCCTGGCCTTCGGGCTGGCGTTCGAGTTCCCGGTCGTCATCATGTTCCTGCTCATCGCCCGGGTGATCACGACCCGGCAGCTCCGTCGCCGCCGGCGCTGGGCCATCGTGGCGATCTTCGCCTTCGCCGCCATCATCACCCCGAGCCAGGACCCGTACTCTCTGTTCTTCATGGCGATCCCGATGTGCCTCTTCTACGAGGGCTGCATCATCATCGGCCGGATCATGAAGCGATGAGCCCCCGCGTTCCGTACAGGCCGCCGCGGCCCCGCCGCGAGATCGTGACCGCGGCCGCGGCGTCGGCGGCGCTGATCGTGTTCACCGTCGTCATGGTGTGGGTGCTCGGCCCCCACTCGAGCGGCTCCTCGAGTCCCTCGTCGCCGAACCTCCAGCCGGTACCGGCGACGTCGTCGAGCCCGTCGACGCCGACGACCAGCGCCACGACCGCCCCGAGCCCGAGCAGCACCGCCACCACCGCCCGGTGACCGGACGCGCCGAGTTCGAGGCGGCGCTCGGCTTCCCGCTCGACGACTTCCAGCGCCGGGCCCTCGACGCCCTCGACGCCGGGCAGTCGGTGCTCGTCGCGGCGCCGACCGGCTCCGGCAAGACGGTGGTCGCCGAGTACGCGGTCGCCCGCGCCCTGGCCGACGGCGCCAAGGCCTTCTACACGACGCCGCTGAAGGCGCTGTCGAACCAGAAGTTCGCCGACCTGCGCCGCCTCCACGGCCCCGACCGGGTCGGGCTCCTGACCGGCGACAACTCGATCAACGGCGACGCCCCGCTGGTGGTGATGACCACTGAGGTGCTGCGCAACATGATCTACGCCGCCTCGTCGGCGCTCGACGGGCTCCGCTACGTCGTGCTCGACGAGGTCCACTACCTCCAGGACCGCTACCGGGGCGCGGTCTGGGAGGAGGTCATCGTCCACCTGGCGCCGACGGTCGACCTGGTCTGCCTGTCGGCCACGGTCTCGAACGCCGAGGAGTTCGCGGACTGGATCGAGACCGTGCGCGGCGCGACTACGGCCGTGATCGAGGAACGCCGCCCCGTCGCGCTGCACCACCGGTACCTGGTGGGGGAGCGGGGCGTCGACGCGCTCCAGCTCCTCCCGACCTTCGTCGGCGACGGCGAGGAACTGCGCCCGAACCCGGAGGCGGCCCGCCTCGACCGGCGGGGGGGCCGGGCCGGGCCGCGCGGCCCGGCCGGACGCTCCCGCAGCCGGCTGCGGTCGCCGGAGCGGGGCGAGACGGTCGAGCTGCTCGCCGACGAGCGCCTGCTGCCGGCCATCGTCTTCGTGTTCAGCCGGGCCGGTTGCCAGCAGGCGGTCGAGACGGTCCGCGCCGGCGGCGTCCGGCTCACGACCCGGGAGGAGCGATCCGAGATCCGCCGCATCGCCGAGGCCCACCTCGCCGACCTCGACGACGAGGACCTGGCCGTGCTCGGCGTGGACCAGTGGCTCGACGGCCTGCAGGCCGGGCTGGCCGCGCACCACGCCGGGCTCGTGCCACCCATGAAGGAGGCGGTCGAGGAGGCCTTCGCGGCCGGGCTCGTGAAGGTCGTCTACGCCACCGAGACCCTCGCCCTCGGCATCAACATGCCGGCCCGCTCGGTCGTCATCGAGCGGCTCACGAAGTTCACCGGCGAGCGCCACGAGTTCCTCACCCCCGGGGAGTACACGCAGCTCACCGGCCGGGCCGGGCGGCGCGGCATCGACGAGGTCGGGTACGCGATCGTCGCCTGGAGCCCCTGGGTGGTCTTCGACCAGGTGGCCGGCCTGGCGTCGCGGCGCAGCGACGCGCTCACCTCGTCGTTCCGGCCCACCTACAACATGGCCGTCAACCTGGTCCGCCGGTACGGCGCCGACGACGCGCACCACCTCGTCAACCTCTCGTTCGCCCAGTACCGGGCCGACCGCGACGTGGTCGGGCTCGAGCGCCAGCTCGAGCGCAGTCGGGAGCAGCTGACCCGCCAGCTCGAGCGGGCCGAGCAGGGGCCGGGCGACGTCGACGAGTACCGCCGCCTCGTCGCCCGCCTCGAGGAGGCAAGGCGGGGCCGAGGCGCGGCGGCGCGGGTGGCGGCCGGCCTCGAGCGGCTGAAGCCGGGCGACGTGCTGTGGGTGCCGGCCCGGGGCGGCCGGGTGGCGGTGCTCGCCCACGACCGGCGGCGGGGCGGACGGCCCCGGGTGCTCGCCGTCACGGCCGGGAAGGGCCTGGTCCGGCTGAGCGCCGACGACTTCCGGGCCGCGCCGAAGGCGATCGGCCGGGTCGAGCTGCCCGAGCCGTACGCGCCGCGCAACCCGAGCTTCCGCCGGGAGACCGCGGTGCGGCTGCGGCGCGCCGACGTGCAGGACGACGACGAGCCGGCGGGCGACGAGCTGCGCGACCTCGAGCGGGCGGTGCGCGACCACCCGGTCGCCGCCGACCCGGCGCGCGAGACGCGGGTGCGCGCCGCGGCCGGCATCGAGCGGCTCGAGCGCGAGATCGCCCGGCTCGAGCGCCGGGCCCGGGGCCGCAGCGAGAGCCTGGCCCGCCAGTTCGACCGCGTGCTCGGGCTCCTCGAGGGCTGGGGCTACGTCGACGGCTGGTCGCTCACCGACGCCGGCGCCGTCCTCGCTCGCCTCTACGCCGAGACCGACCTGCTGCTCGCGGAGTCGCTGCGCGACGGCATCGTCGACGGGCTCACCACGCCCGAGACCGCGGCCGTCGTCTCGTGCTTCACCTACGAGCGACGGGGCAGCGACGACGACGTCGTCACGCCGCCGCTGCGGTGGCCGACGCCGAGGGTGGCGGAGCGGTGGCGGCGCATCGAGCCGCTCTGGCAGACGCTCACCGCGGCCGAGGACGACGCCCGGCTGCCCGAGACGCGCTCTCCCGACCCCGGCTTCACGCTCTACGTCTACGAGTGGGCTGACGGCGAATCGCTGGCGGCGGTGCTCGACGACGAGGAGCTGGCCGGCGGCGACTTCGTGCGGCACGTGAAGCAGTGCATCGACCTGCTCCGCCAGGTCGCCGAGGTCGCGCCGGAGCCCGCGACCCGCCGGGCCGCGGCCGCGGCGGCCGACGCCTGCTTCCGCGGCGTGGTCGCGGCCGCCAGCGCGGTGCCGTGATCCGACGCGGCGAGCCGTGGGGGAGCCCGGTCGGCGGCCCGCCGGTGGCGCGCGGCGCGGGCGGCGACGCCGCGCTCGCCGAGCTCGTGCAGGAGCACCCCGGCGCCCGCCTCGAGTTCCGGCCCGACCCGTCGTGCGACCTGGCCCGGGCGGTCGGCCTCACGCCCGCGGCGTCGGGCGCGGTCGAGCTGGCGCTCGACGCCATCGCGCTCGACGACGACACGACGGCGGTCAACGCGGTGGTGAGCGGCCGCGCGCCCGACCGGCCGCGCGGCTGGCACCGGCGCCGGCCGGTGAAAGTCCGGGTCGACGACCGCGTCGCCTACGACGGTCGAGCCACCACCGTCGTCGTCGCCAACGGCCAGTTCCTGCGGGGCGCCGACCTGGTGCCGCGCGGCCACCCCGGGGACGGCCGGCTCGAGGTGCAGGTCTACGCCGTCGCGCCGGCCCAGCGGTCGCAGCTCCGGCGGCTCCTCCCCGGGGGCGGGCACCTCCCGCACCCCCAGATCGCCACCGCGACCGGCCGGCGGGTCGAGGTGGTGTGGTCCCGCCCCATGCCCCTGGAGGTCGACGGGCGGGCCCGGGGCCGGCGTGGCACCCTCGGGGCGGCGGTCGTCCCGGCCGCGTTCCTCCTCGTCGTCTGACCCGCGAATCCCCCCAAAAGCCCGAAAGCGCCATCCGCGGCGCCCTCAGGGGCCGTCGGTACCATCGCCGTCCCGGTGGCCGCCATCGACCAAGAGCACAGGAGCGGGATGCAGTTCGTGCCCGAGCACTTCACGCCCGAGGAGGCGACGGTGCTGCGGCCGTACGTGACGAACCTGGACCGCCCGGTGTTCGCGCTCGTGAACCTGCCCGAGGTCGTGAAGGGCGCGCTCTTCGCCCGCTACTCGCGCAGCTCGAAGAGCCTGCGCCGGCTGTTCCTCGACGAGTTCGTCGGCGACCTCGACCTGACCGGCGACCTCACCGTCGACGCCAGCGTCGGCCTCACGCGCGCCGAGGAGCTCTACAACCGGGTGTTCCTCGAGTACGGCGACGACTCCGTCGCCCAGCTCGGCGGCGTCCACCTGGCGTGCGAGCAGGCGTCGAACCTGCTCACCAAGGTGCTCGAGCGGGGCCGGCTCATGGCGTACCTCGAGCAGTCGACCCGCTACGTCCCCTACACGGCGCGCCTCGCCGGCCGCTACCGCTACCACCGCCCGCCGTCGATCCTCGAGTCGCCGGCCGGGCTGCGCTACATCGGCGACCTCGACGCCGCGTTCACCGACTACGCGGCCTGCCTGCCCGTGCTCCTCGACTGGGCCCGGGAGCGCTACCCGAAGCAGCCGAGCGACTCCGACTTCGTGTACCAGCAGTCGGTCAAGGCCAAGGCGTACGACGCCGCCCGCGGCATCCTGCCCGCCGCCACCTGCTCGAACGTCGGCATCTACGGCACCGGCCAGGCCTTCGAGGCGCTCCTGCTCCGGCTGCGGGCGCATGTGCTGCCTGAGGCGCGCGCGTACGCGGCGATGATGCTGGAGGAGCTGCGCAAGGTCATCCCGTCGTTCCTCACCCGGGTCGACCGGCCCGAGCGCGGCGGCGCGTGGAGCGCGTACCTCGCCGAGACCCGCGACGCCACCGAGGACATCGTCGCCCGGATCACCGCCGGCGAGGAGCCGGAGCCCCGGCCGTCGGTCGTGCTCACCGACTTCGACCCCGACGGCGAGGACAAGGTCCTCGCCGCCATCTGCTACCCGCACAGCCCGCTGCCCGACGACCAGCTGCTGTCCCGGGTCCGGCGCCTCGGCGCCGACGAGCGCGAGGCGCTGCTGCGCGCCTACGTCGGCGCGCGTGAGAACCGCCGCCACAAGCCGGGCCGGGCCTTCGAGCGGACCGAGTACCGCTTCGACCTCCTCGCCGACTACGGCGCCTTCCGCGACCTCCAGCGGCACCGGATGCTCACCATCGAGTGGCAGCCGCTCACCACCCGCCTCGGCTACGAGACCCCCGAGGCCGTCGAGGAGGCTGGGCTCACCGCCCGCTTCGACGAGGCGATGGGCCGCTCGGCCGAGCTCTTCGAGCTGCTCGACCCGATCTGTCCCAGCGAGGCCCCCTACGCGGTCGCGCTCGCGTACCGCGTCCGCTTCGTCATGGCGATGAACGCGCGCGAGGCCATGCACGTCCTCGAGCTGCGCTCGTCACCCCAGGGCCACCCCGCGTACCGCCGGGTCGCCCAGGAGATGCACCGGCTCATCGCCGAGCAGGCCGGCCACCGGGCCCTCGCGGCGGCCATGCACCACGTCGACCACGAGACCTACGACCTCGAGCGGCTCGGATCCGAGCGGGCCGCCGAGCGGCGCCGCCGCGCCGAGCACACCGATTCCGCAACCCGCTGACCTGCCGCGACGCGCGATTGCGCAGGTCAGGGCGCACGTGTCCCGCTTGACAGGCGCGCCTCGCGTCAGGCGTACTTAGGCGTCCCCGCGCCCCACGCGGATGGCCGATCGGCGCCGGCCGCAGGGGGGAGCTCCGAGGGGTCGGCGGGGGCCCAGGAGACCAGGTAGAGAACGCTGGAATAACCCGTCTGCGGGGCAGACCGGGCCAAACAGTGGCCCCAACGGTCTCCTGGGCCCTCCAGCACCAGGGCGGGCCGGGCGCCGCGGCGCCGGTTCCCCGGGCCGCGACCCGGAAATCGGGAATGGACCCGCGTCCCGAACGGTTCCGTCGTCGGTTGTGGACGCCGGGCCTATGCTCCGGCCCCTGACGAGGCGGCGATCGCGCGCGGGCAGGCCGTTCGATCGGCGCTGGAGACGTGATGAGCAAAGAAGATTTCGAGGACGCAGACGTCGAGCTTGACGAGGCGGCCCCCGACGAGGAGGAGCTCGACGACGAGGACGTCGAGGACGTCGACGACGTCGTGCTCGAGGACGACCTCGACCTCGAGGACGACGCCGAGCTCGCGGTCGAGCCCGACGAGGCGGTCGTCGACCCCGAGGTCGTCGTCGATCCCGCGGCCGTCGTGGAGGCGCCGAGCACCGGCCGCAAGGCCACCGGCGCCACCGGCCAGGAGGAGGAGGAGGACGTCCTCGACCTCGACGAGGAGCTGCACCCCGACGACGTCGAGGCGCCGCTCGACGCCCTCCTCCAGGAGCGCACCGCCAGCGCGAAGCTCGAGGACGACGAAGAGGAGCTCGAGGAAGAGGAGCCGGACACCGACGAGCGCGGCGACGGCCAGACCAAGATCGTGCCCCGCCGGCCCGGCGAGTTCCTGTGCTCGTCCTGCTTCCTCGTGCTGCCCCGCAACCAGCTGGCCGACGAGGAGCGCATGCTCTGCCGCGACTGCGTCTGAGCATCCCCGCGAGCCCGGGCCGGGCCCGCATCCTGCTGCGCATGCTGCTCGCCGCGGTGAGCGGCGTGCTCCTCGCCCTCTCGTACCCGCCGCTCGACCTCGGGCCGCTGGCGCTCGTCGCCCTCGTCCCGCTGCTGTGGGCGTGGCGGGACGCGTCGCCCTGGACGGCCGCCCGCGACGGCTTCGTCTTCGCGATCACCTTCCTCGCCGTGCTCATGGCCGGCCTCGCCCACACCGGCTACACCGGCACCACCTCGCTCATCGTGGCGGCCGCGCTCTACTACGCCGCCACCGGCGCGCTGGTCGCCGTGCTCGGCCGGTTCGGTCTCCGGTCGCCGTTCCTCACCGCGGCGGCGTGGGTGTTCTTCGAGGCGCTGCGAGGCCGCTGGCCGCTCGGCGGCCTGGCGTGGGGCGAGCTCGGCATCGCGCTGCACGACGTCGGGGTCGCCCGGGCCCTGGCCAGCTTGGGCGGCGTGCTGCTCGTCAGCTTCGCCGTCGTCGCCTGCAACGGGCTCGTGCTCGACGTCCTGACCGCGGCCCGGGCCCGCCGGCCTCGGGCGCTGACCATCGCGGCGGGCGGGCTCGTCGCGCTCCTCGCCGTCTCGACCGTCGCTGACGTCGCCCGCTACGAGCCTCCCGGGACCGGCCACCTGCGGGTCGCGCTGCTGCAGGGCGACGACAACGCGCACGGGCCGATCGCGGAGCAGGTCGCCGACCAGACGCTCACCGACACCCACTTCGCGCTCGCGGCCCGGCTCCGGGGGCGCTTCGACCTCATCGTGTTCCCCGAATCGGCGCTGGCCGACGACCCCGAGCAGGACCCGATCCTCCGCCAGCGCATCGTCGCCCTGGCCGCTGCTCACCACGCGGTGGTGGTGGTGAACGCCCGCTACACGGGCGCGACGGGCAAGCTCTACAACGCCAACCTCGCCTACGCGCCCGACGGGCGGCTGCTCGGCGTGTACGCGAAGCAGCACCTGGTGCCGTTCGGGGAGTACGTGCCGTTCCGCCACCAGCTCACCTTCGTCAGCGACCTCCGCCAGATCCCGTTCGACTTCACGGCCGGGGACCGCCGGGTCCTGTTCCGCGCCGCCGGCCGCCCATTCGCGACCGTCATCTGCTACGAGTCGGCGTACGCGCCGCTCGTGCGCGACTTCGTGCGCGACGGCGCGCAGGCGATCGTCGTGAGCACCAGCGACCGCTCCTACGGCCGCTCCGGCATCCCGGCCACCCACGTCGCCACCGCCCAGATGCGCGCCGCCGAGACCGGCCGGCCGGTCGTGCAGGCCGCCATCTCCGGCGAGTCGGCGGTGATCGACGACCACGGCCGGGTCCTGCAGCACACGTCCCTGTTCACCAAGGCGATCGTCACCGCCACCATCACCACGACCACCGGCGAGACTCCGTTCGTGCGCTTCGGCGAGTGGGTCCTCGCCGGCTCCGCCCTCGCGCTCCTCGCCGCCGCCGCCCTCGTCGCTCGGCGGGAGCTGCGACGGGCCCGCTCGTAGACTCCCGAGCACCACCACCAGGGAGGCAAAGGGTGCCCGACGACCGACCGGCCACAGAACAGGCGCTCGACCTGCTCGTCTACGGGCCCATCGGCCTCGCCATGTACGTGCGGGACACCGCGCCGTCGTTCCTGAAGCTGTTCGTCGCCCGCGGCCGCTCCGTCGTCGACGGCCAGCGCAAGAACGTCGAGGGCCAGCTCGGCCAGGCCCGCTCGGTCGGGGAGGTCGCCAGCGCCTACGGCGGGCCCCAGGTGCTCCGCCTCGTGACCGACCAGCTCGCCAACGCGAAGGCCCGGGCCGAGGAGGCGATCAACGCCCTCGGCTCGCTCGCCGGGACCGCCGACGCGCCCGGGCCGCGCGTCGCACCGGGCCCGAGCGCGGCCCCGTCGGCGCGCGCCGCCGCGCCCGGCGCCAGGGATGGCGGCGGCGGCGGCCTCGCCATCCGCGACTACGACGAGCTCTCCGCGTCCCAGGTCGTGGACCGCCTCGACGGGCTCTCTCGCCCCGAGCTCGACGCCATCCACGAGTACGAGACCAGCCACCGGGCGCGCAACACCGTCCTCGGCAAGATCGAGCAGCTCACCCGACCGGCCGGCTGAGCCGTCCGGTGGAGCACACCCGGCCCGCCGAGACGGCCGATCTCGGGCGGGTGGTCGCGCTCTTCGGCGAGCTCCACGACGAGCTGGCGGCGATGCGCGGTGGCGGGCTCTGGGCGGCCCGGGAAGCGCGGCGGGAGCCGGTCGAGGCGAGCCTGGCCGCCCAGCTCGACGACCCGGACGCCTGCGTGCTCGTCGGTCTCATCGACGAGCAC
>Ga0207416_1002662_pt1 | contig 18755 bp, 18 predicted proteins | sample PaiPotPPM11metaG_FD_184107 | JGI IMG/M metagenome (GOLD analysis project Ga0207416, IMG submission 184107) | Iron sulfur acid spring bacterial and archeal communities from Banff, Canada, to study Microbial Dark Matter (Phase II) - Paint Pots PPM... ...
AAGTGGCCGCGTGGGTCGCAGACCGCAACCGCGCCGGGGTCGGTGTGAAGTGGCGCTTTACGACCACAGACGCCCGCATTCGGTTGCAGCATCTCTATCCCACAATCCCGGCGTGACTGCCTACTAGGGGAAAGGGGCGATCCCGCGTGGAGCGATCCGGGCGGCGTCGGGTTACCCGAGACAGTCGCAGAATGCCGAACGCCGCGGCAGGGTTGGCCGCACCGGCTCCGGACCTTCCTCCCCACGATCGCCCCTCTCCCAGGATTGGGAGAGGGGAGGGGGTGAGGGCGTGGGCCGGGCCTTCACGGCTGGCGCAGATCCACAACGAAGAACGGCTCGTTCTCGGACCGTGCGAGGGCCAGCCAGAAGCCCTCCGGATCGGCCGCCGCGCTCACGACGGTTGCCCGCAGCGGAGCTGCGCCGCCGGTGGCGCGGATCGCGTTCGTCGCCAGCAATCCCTGCTCCAGCTCCGTTGCCTGTTCAGCCGTATCGACGACGAACACCGTCAGCGTGCCGGCCGACGCCTGCGGGTCCACCTGCGCCACGGCGCGCAGTACCAGTGGCGGACCGGCGGCAGGGGCGTTCGCGGCCACGCTCGCGCTGGGCTGGCCGGCGGACGCGGCGTCCGCTGCCGGCTGCACGGCGGGCACTGCCGTGGCCGCCAGTTGGGCCGCCAGTGGCTGTGCGGCTTTCCGATTCGTATCCTGCGCAGGGTTGCCGGCGAACGCGTGCCAGGCGACCAGCGCCACGACGACGGCGAGCGCCAGCGTGATGCACGAGGTCAGCGCCGCGTAGCGCGACGAACGCGCCTCGTCTTCCGGCGCGACGAGAATATCGTGCGGGATGCTGTGGCCTGTCATGTTGCACGCTCCTGTGCCTCTTGCCAGATAAACGCGCGCCTCAGCGACAATCGCGTGCTGGAGCCCGGGGCGCAGCGCAACCCGGCGGCGTCTGCCAACGGTGTGGGCGCGGCCGGCCGCTGCTCCAGGTGGTCGGCGCACGGCGGCGCATGGCTATCGCGCTGGCCGACGATGGGCCGGCGTTATGTGCGTCCCTGCGATGCCGGACGCCGCGCATGTGGCTGGCGACGTACATGCGCGCCCAGCCACACCAGGACCAGGCGCGGTGCTGAGACCAGCCGGCGGCGGCGCACGGCGGGCACTCCCTGCTCGGGCGCGGCCGCGGGCCGGTGCTGCGCGGCGAACTGCTGCGCCTCGGCGTCGATCTTGAGCACGGTGGGATGCGTGATCATGGCGGGCTCCTTCCGTGGCTGCCGGCCAGTGCGCGGGTACGCATGCCGGCGTTGTGCCCATAGCGTGCCGTACGCGGCGCAGGCCGCCATCGCGGAAGCCCCACATTTCTTGCGGGAGCGCAGAATCAGGTGAGGATGTGGGAAACCCCGTAGCTGCTACGGGTTGTGCGGTTCGGCAAACCCGTGGGCGTGGGCATAGCGCGTGGCCTCGGCGCGGTTGCGGGCGCCGATCTTGCCGTAGAGATTGGTCACGTGCCGTTCGACCGTGCCCTCGCTGATCACGAGTTCGACCGCAATCTCGCGCGTGCTCTTGCCAGCGGCAATCAGCCGCAGTACCTCAGCCTCGCGGGCGGTCAGGCCATCGGGGTAGACCGATCTTGGAACAGCAGCATTGTCCGAAGACAGCTCATCGGCCAACGAGGCCACCACCGCGGCGGTCTCGGTGATGGTCATCGCCATACCCTCACACCAGGCGTCCGGTTCTGTCTCCGCGAGCACCGCTCGGATTGATCGCATCCGCAGTTCGCACAGGTGCTGATACCAGGGTCTCGGCACACCCCCTGCTCGCCAGATGACGTCAGCCGCGCCGCCCAGCCGCGCCGCTGCCGCCGGCCGTCCAAGGCGCTGCAGCAGGATCGCCAGCCCCTCAAGGCAGATCGCAGCGGCCTCGCTCTGCCCGATGCGCAGATTGGAGTAGAGCGCCTCCAGCAACCTCGTGAACGATAACGCGGGTGCGCCATGCTCGACCGTCGCCATTGCACGAACGATCTCGCCGTTCGCCTCCTGGATCGTATCGCCGTAGCGGCGTGCCAGGTCGCGGTCCTCGCGAAAGAGCGCCTCGGCGCGATCCTCGTCGCCCTGTGCAACCGCGATCCAGCCGAGGAAGTGAAGGTCGCCTCCAACGAAAAAGGGATCGTCGATCGGCCGCTGCCGCCGCGCTTCCTGAAGGAACCGCTCTGCCGCTGCGTAGTCGTGTTCGCTCAGCGCCAGCAGGCCAAGCATGAAGAGTCTGCCGGCGATACCGCGCGGATCTGCGGCTTGTCGGGAGAGAGCGAGCGCCGCTTCCGTGTGAAGCCGTGCGGCGGCGATGTCCCCGGCGCTCATCGCGCGAGACCTCTGGTGGCCACGCACCTTTGCGCGCAATGGAATGTCGCCGAGTTCAGAGGCAATGACTGCACTTTCCTGCAAGAGACCGTCGCCTGTTGCGGCATCCGCGTGATACGCCCCCCAGAGGCACAGCGCCTCGGCCAGTGTGCGGCGGTCGCCGAGGGATCGAGCGATCACGGCGCTCTCGGTCAGGTGGCGCATGGCGCGCAGGCGCGCCACGGGATCGCCGCCGTGCGCCTGATAGTCGCAGGCAAGCTCGCCTGCAGCGAGCAGTGCCCGCGCTCGCGCGGCCGGGTATTCTTGAGTGCCCGGCATAGCAAGGAGTCGTTCGAGCCAGCGCCAGCCCTCGACGTCGTTGCGGCTCACGGCCCAGTAGTGAATGAGTGCCGCCGCGAGGAGCATGCCAGCTTCGGTTGCTCCGCGTTCGGCCGTCCACGCCAGCGCCGCGCGAATGTTATGGCGCTCGGCGTCCACCTGTACCAGCCAGTCGTGGTCGCCGCGCTCGATCCGTGGTGAGGCCATCTCCGCGAGCGCTGTCAGGTGGCGAAGGAGACGGCCGCACAGCTCCTCGACCTCATCGCTCGCCGCAAGCTGCGCCAGCGCGAACTCGCGGATCGTCTCCAGCATCAGGAAGCGGGGCTGGCCGGCTGCGCCTTCGCGTTCGATCACGAGGTTGTTCTCGATGAGCGCGGTCAGCGCGTCGAGGATCGCGGCGGCCGCAAGCGTTGGCATGTCGGTCGAGGCTGTATCTTCTGCGAGCTCTGCGGCTCGCGGCTGGCGCCGCGACGGGCGCACGCCATGCGCCCCTACAATCGTCGGCGCGACGGGCGATTCGGAATCCGTCTCGGCTGGGTCAGGGTCGTCGGCGCAGACGGCTTCGGCGGCTGCGAGCGTGCAGCCGCCGGCGAACACGGCGAGGCGGCGGAACAGCGTCTGTTCGACCGGAGCGAGCAGCGCGTGGCTCCAGGCGATCGTGTCGCGCAGCGTGCGCTGGCGGACGGGTAGGTCACGCGGACCGCCCGAAAGCACGCCGATGCCCTGTCCAAGCCGGGCAAGCAAGGCTGCCGCCGGCAGCACGCGCGTGCGGGCGGCGGCAAGCTCGAGCGCCAGCGGCAGGCCGTCGAGCCGGCGGCAGATCGCGACCACAGCGGCGGCGTTCGCCTCGCTCAAGGCGAAGTCCGGCCGCACCGCCTGTGCCCGCGTGCAGAAGAGTGCCACCGCGGGCGAGCCCAGCAGCACGGCGGGCGCGGGCGCAGCCTTCGTCTCCGGCAGCGCCAGCGGCGGCACGGGCAGCTCGTGCTCGCCCGACAGGCGCAGCGCCGCACGGCTCGTTGCCAGCACCGTGAGCAGCGGGCAGCGAACGATCAGCTCCGAGACGAGCGGCGCCGCATCGAGCAGGTGCTCGAAATTGTCGAGCAGGAGCAGCAGCGGCTTTTCGCGCAGATAGGCCGCGAGCGTCTCGCTCAGCGGCGTCCCCGGCGCTTCCCGTACGCCGAGTGCGGCGGCGATCGCCGCGGGCACGAAGCCGGGATCGGCGACGGCGGCCAGCGGCACAAACCAGACGCCCGCAGGAAACTCTTCGAGCAGCGCCTCGGCAACGGCCAGACCCACGCGCGTCTTGCCGCTGCCGCCCGCGCCGGTGAGCGTGAGCAGGCGCAGCCCCGGCCGGCGCAACAGCGCGCTGGCTTCAGCCAGCTCGCGCTCGCGGCCAAGCAGCGGCGTGGCGGGCGCGGGCAGGTTGTGCGGCGTTGGCTTAGCCGGCCGCAGCGGAATCGGGGCATTGCGGGCGACATCGGCCTGCGCCATAGCTCGGCTCTCCGCGGGCCAGCACCGGTTACGGACGATTCATTCTGCTCGGCATGATGCGCCCTGTCGAGATCGCCCGCCACGACTATGAACACTGGGGCCGGGGCATTTTGGTGCAGCCGGTGCGGCTATCCGTGCGGCAGCGTGCATGTCGAGCGTTCCATAACCGGAACGGAGTAACCCGGCATCGTCGCGAATCGCTTTACACGGGATCGCCCCTTCTCTCCCATACGGCCCTCAGTCCACCGCGGTTTCGATCGCTTTTGTGTATGGGAGAGAAGGGAAGGGGGTTATGAGGGCCGCCCTACCCGGCCCGCACGTAGGCGTGCAGCGTGCGGCCCTCGGGGTCTTTGAAGGCGAAGGTGCGGCCGAAGCCTTCGTCGTGCGGCTCGGTCACCGTCTCGACGCCGCGCCGCTTCCATTCCGCGTAGGCCGCGTCCGCGTCTTCGACCTGCAAATACAGCTCGATCTCGCGCGGCGTGTTGTGTTGTTGAGCCGCCATGATCGCCCAGAGCGTGCCCTCGCGCGTCGTGAACTGGCTGAAGACGCCCTCCATCTCGTCTTCGGTGCCCAGTCCGAGCTGCTCGGTGAAGAAACGCCGCGTCGCGCCCATGTCTTTCGTCGTCAGGATCGCGTAGGTCAAGCCCTTGATCACGGTGAACCCTCCCTGCGTTCGCTCGCGGCCGGTCTTCCGCCGGCCACAACCACACGCTACGAGAGGGCTCCTGACAGCGTTGTGGCAGGAGCGCGCCGCTGCTCAGAAAAAATGTTCTGATGCCCGGCAGTGGCGTACCGCGCCAGCAACGCGCGCGCCTCGCCCGCCAGCCGCTCGCGCAGTGCCAGCGGCTCCAGCACCTCGACAGATGCGCCCCACTGCAACAGCCAGCCCAGCAGCTCGCGCTCGTCGCGCAGGGCATAGACGAAGACGGGCTCGCCGGCCGCGTCACGCTCTTCGCGCAGGAAGAGATACGGCTGGCGTTCGTGCGCCCAGCGGGCCACGGCAGGATCGAAGCGTACGCGGGCTTCAGGGAAGCGGGTGAGCGCACTGCCCGGCTCCGGGCCGACGGCGGCGTGGCGCTCGCCGCGCACGAAGCGCTCCTCCAGCACCTCCAGCCGGTCGATGCGGTCCAGGCGGAAGAAACGCGGCGCCCGCCGCAGCCGGCACCAGCCGGCCATGTGCCAGGCGCCGCCCACGTAGACTAGGCTCACCGGCTCGACGTCGCGCGTCTCGGGCGCGGCGCGCAGATAGGCGTGATAGAGCAGCCGCACCACGCGCCGCTCGCGGATGGCGCGGCGCAACAGCGCCTGCGAAGGCCGCGCCGCCCGCTCGCCGAAGCCGGGGAAACGCAACTCCTGCAGCCAGCGGGCGGCGTCAGCCCGCTTTTCCTGCGGCAGCACGCCGGCCAGCTTCTTCAGCGCCGTTGCGGCCTCGACGCGCAGCTCCGGGTCGAGCCGCGCTCGCAGAAACTCACCGCCGAGCAGCAGCAGCGCCGCTTCGGTGGCCGTGAAGCTGAGCGGCGGCAGAAAGTAGCCTTCGAGCAGCCGGTAACCCTTGCCCGGCGTGGCGACCACGGGCACGCCCGCTTCGCAGAGCGCCTCCACGTCGCGGTAGACGGTGCGCACGCTGACCTCGAACACACGGGCGAGATCCTCGGCTCGACGCTCGCCGTGCGCCTGGAACTCGAGCAGAATGCCCATCAGCCGGTCGGTGCGGTTCATGCCTGTCCGGGCCTATGCGGCGGCCGCAAGGCCGAGCAGTTGCCGCGTGAGCTGGATGTGGCCGAGATGCAGGGCCGCGTGCTCGACCCCGTGCAGCAGGCACTCGCGCGCGGTCATCTGGCCCGGCGGCAGCGTGCCGCGGTAGGCGTTGGGCGGGCCGTCCACGACCTTGTCCAGCGCCGCGTCGGGCAGCGTATCGAAGGCGTCGTGCACATCCGCGATCCAGCGCCGGCAGCGGGCCGCGAGATCGTCGAACGTGCCGCTGGCGCTGAACTCGGCGGCGCGGTCGCGCGACACGGTACGGCCGGCGCCGAGCGCCAGCGTCCAGAACTCGGCGGCGCCGTAGAGGTGCGTGGCGAGCGCGAACAGGCTGTTCGTTTCCGGCAGGTCGAGCTTGCGGTTCAGCGTTTCGCCGGGAATGTCCTTCAGCGCCGTGAGCGCGTCCTGCCCGATGCGCTCGAAGACCATCGCGAACTGCGCCGCTGCTCCCGCCATCCCGCACCTCGCTCGCGTTGTTTGCTTGCAGGCGGTCAGCACGCCGTACGGCCCGCCGGCTGTCTGCTGTCTCATAGTAGACGAGCCGGCGGGCCGCAGCACAGGCGTTCGGGCTGCCTAACCCCGCTTTCGCTAAAGCGAAATCTCCCTTCCCGGCTCGGGAAGGGTCACGGTTCGAGGATCTCACGCGGATGGGAGACCGGCCCTCCGCACGTCCCGCAAGGACACCCAACCTCGCCGCCGTCGCACGACGATGGGAGCGCTCCAGAAGTCCCTTCCCGGCTCGGGAAGGGACAGGTCGCGTCAGCGACCAGGGATAGGTGCCCCGCGCAGCCGCGAGTGCAAAAAGACTCTGGGCTATTGCCCGCTCTGCGTATTCTGCGTCATCACATCCGTCGGCAGCAGAACGGCCGCGCCCTGGCTGTCGTCGATCGCGTAGGTCACGAAGCTGATGCGCGAGGGGCAGCAGAGCGGAGCGCTGTCGGTGTAGCGCGAGAACTGCGCCGAGATGCGGCCGGGCGCCTCCAGCCGCACGATCGTCGCGGCGCCGTCGAAGCGCGAGTTCATCGCGTCGGGCGCGATCGTGCCGGCGAAGTCGCCGTTCACGAAGACGAAGAACTGGTAGCCGAAGGGCCGGCACATGCCGTCGTACCCGGAAAGACCGCTGATCAGCGTCACGCCCCAGCCGCCCTGATAGGCGCCGAACAGCGTCCAGCCGGCGTCGCTCACGGCCTGGTCCTGGGCGGTTTCGACGGGCCGCGCGTCCTGTCCGCACATCGGGTTGTTGAAGTCGCCCGCCGGCGCCGCAGGCACGGCCGCGCCGGCGACGTTCCAGTTCACCAGCGGCTGATCCATCCACGAGCCGTCGGCGTGCGCAGGCCGGGCGCGCAGCGCCAGCGCCGCGGTCAGCAGTGCGGCGAGCAGCAGAAGTCGCTTCATCGATCGCTCCAGGCGAGGCGGGATGACGGGTGATGCCTCGTATGCCGTGCAATTCTTACACGAGCAACGGTGAGGCGATAGGCGCCCGCCGCTGCAAAACGCTGGCAAGGGGACAGAACTGCGAGCCGGCGCATGGAAGGACGTTTGGAGCAAATCGGCCGCGGGGCCGGAACCTGTGCGGAATGGTCATCTTTCGTTGGGAATTCGTACGGTTACGTCCCCGTCAGCGGCGATCGCCGACTCGGAACCGCGAATGGCCAATGGCAGCGGCGGCAGGGAGTCTCTCCGATCGAGATCGTCCACGGTCCAGTTCGAGACCGCCGTGATCGCCTTGCGCAGGGCGTTGCGGATCTTCAGCCGCTTCGATTTTCCGAGCGCATGGCCGGATTGATCGTCAGGTGGCAGCACGGCGGCGAATGTGCCGAATCCAGCGCTATGCCATCGCCGTTCCCCCAGCGACGGAGCATCGAGCCAGGCCGATCCGACCAGAGTAAGCTCGGCCTCGCTGTTTGCTCCCTGCGCTGCGCCCGGCCCCAACGATACCGTGAGCGAGCGGCTAAGAGCCGGATGGCCGGATGGCCAGCGCGCCTGTATTTCCGGCATATCCCATCGCTCGCGGGTCACTCGAAGCGCGCGCTCGTCCACACCAGCCGGAATCTCATGCCGCAGCATCTGCTCAAGATCGTCAAGCAGAGCTTGCCAGGCAGCGCCGTTCGTTTGCCATGCCAGCGCGCCGTGTGCCATGTTCGCCTCTACCGGACCAGCTAGCGTAGCCGCGTTATCGCATAGACGAAAGCTGTTTGCGTGGTCGCCGCCTCCAGCGCTCCGCCCGGCTGGCCGTAAGCCGGGCTTACCAGACGCAGTCGCTGGTGATCAAAGTCTGGAAGCTCATCCTCTGGAATTGGGCCGATACGGTGCGCGGGCGTGTATGAGAGCGCAAGGTACCGCTGTGCATCGGCGCCGGTGTCGAATCGTTGGGAGTGTACCATTTGCACGACTGGTGCGGCGCCGGCCCGATGGATTGCGTGGTGGAGATCAGATTGGCTTCGAAGTCGTCGGTGTAGCGATAGAAGCCGAGCTGCGGCATGCGGGTGCGCCTCACGGTCGGCAGGTTCAGAGCCACGGTAGGGCAGCCCTGAAGCAGGCACAAGGTGCAGGCGCGACAACGCGCGCCGGGCACTCTGCGGTTGTAGTGCCAGGCCGCAGCGTGATACGCATGGGCACGAGGGACTGGCGTTCGCGCCGGGCCGCAGCAGGAGGACCGCATGTGCGCAACCGCCGCCACGCCGCACCAGCAGGAGATCGCCGAGTTGGTTGATGCCGAGATGGAGCGTTGGGAGGTGCCCGGCCTGGCGCTCGGCGTGCTGCACGATGGTCGCAGTGAGGCGTGGGGCTTCGGCGTGACCAGCATTGAGACGCGCCAGCCCGTAACCGCCGATACGCTGTTTCAGATCGGCTCGATCAGCAAGCTGTTCACCGCGACGCTGGCGATGCAGCTCGTGGAGGCTGAGAAGCTCGACCTGGATGCGCCGGTATCGGCGTATCTGCCGGAGCTGCGGCTGGCGGACGCCGCGGCGCAGGGCAGCGTCTCGCTGCGGCATCTGCTGACGCACACCGCCGGCTTCTACGGCGACCGCTTCGACGACTTCGGCCTGGGCGACGATGCGCTGGCGAAGGCCGTGGCCACCTTCGACCAGTTGCGTCAATACACCGCGCCGGGCGAGCTATGGAGCTACTGCAACACCGGCTTTCAGCTCGCCGGGCGTCTGGTCGAGCAGCTCAGCGGCCAGACGTTCGAGACGGCGGCGCGCGAGCGGCTGTTCGCGCCGCTGGGGCTGGAGCGTTGCACCTACTTCGCGCACGAGGCGATCATCTATCCCGCGGCCATCGGCCATGTAAAGCCGTCTGGGCAGGAGAACCAGATCGCGCGTCCCTATCCGATTCCGCGTACGATGAACGCTGCCGGCGGCATCATCGGCACGGTGGGCGATCTGCTGCGCTTCGCCGCGTTTCACATGGGACTGTTGGGCCAGGGCGAAGCGAACGGCGTGCTGCGGCCCGCCACCGTGCAGGCGATGCAGCAGCCGCAGGTGGAGGCGGCGCTGGCGGCGCACTGGGGCCTCGGCTGGCAGATGGACGCGATCGACGGCGTGGCCGTGATCGGCCACGGCGGCGCCACCAACGGCTTTCAGGCGCGACTGGCGTTCGTCCCCGAGCGCGGCTTCGCCCTGGCGATCCTCACCAACAGCGGGCAGGGCTCAGCGGCGTACCGGCCGCTGGAAGAGGCGCTGCTGGAGCGGTACCTCGGCCTGCACAAGCAGGAGCCGCCCGCGATCACGCTGCCGGCAGAAGTGCTCGCCCGCTACGCCGGCGCCTACGCGCGTCCGCTCTCGCGCTTCATGCTGACGCCCGAGAACGGCGGCCTGCGCGTCGAGATGATGGCCCGCAATCCGTTCTCAGGCGCGGAGACGGCGCTGCCGGCCTACCACGCTGAGCCGATCGGCGAGCGCAAGTTCCGCATCACGGGCGGTGCGCTGGCCGGCTCAACCTTCGATTTCATCCTGCGTCCGGATGGCGCTGTGCGCTTCCTGCGCTTCGGCGGGCGCGTGACCGACCCGGCCCCCTATCCCCCGGCTCCTTTCCCCCAATAATAGGGGAAAGGGGAGTTAAGGTGCGTGTGAACTCGGCTTCGCCTCAAGGGACGGATGTGCCATCGGCGATCGACGAGTACCTGGAGCTGCTGGAGCGGCGCCGCGCCGTGCTGCTCGCCACGCTCGACGGCCTGCCGAAGCAGGTGCTGGACTGGACACCGCTCTCAGCCGAGACCAGCTCGATCGCGATGCTGACGCGGCACTGCACCGACGCGCTGCGCTGGTGGCTGGTGCAAGAGTTGAGCGGCCGGCCGATCGATTACGACCGCGCCCGCGACTTCGCCGCGGAGGGTGAAGACGCCGCCACGCTGGCGCGTGTCGTGAATGCGGCGTTCGACGACTGCGCCGCGGTGCTGCGCGAGCTGGACCCGGCGCTGCTGGATCGAGTTTGGCCGGTAAGCATCGCGCACCCGCGCCGGGGGCAAGTGCAGTCGGGCCATTTCCGCGTCTACTATCCGCTGCTGCACCTCGCCGAGCACATCGGCCACATGCAGCTCACGCGGCAGCTTTGGGAGGCGGAAGGCTCTGTTCTTGCCGCCGACGCGTGAGCCAGATGCCGTTCGGCGTCGTCGCGGATTATGCCGGAAGCTGCCAGGCCGATGGTCCGGCCGCAGTTGCTACTTGCTCATCGCGTTGCCCATCGCGCCGCCGTCGAAGCCGGGCGGGATCTCGCCGGTCTGGGCGTAGTAGTAGACCGCGGCCTGCACGATCTGCGTGAGCGTGCCGACGATCAGGCTGAGCACCGCCAGGTAGACGGCGGCGATGCCGAGGCAGGCGAGCGCCTGTATATGATCGGGTGAAAAGAGGCCGCGCAGGCCGAGCACGATCGCCGGCAGCGAGAACAGCAGCGCAATCAGGCCGAGGCCGACGTTGCTGCTCACCTCTTCGCCCCACACCTTGTGCACGAGGCCGACGCTGCGGCCGAGCACGCTGAACGGGTCGCCGCCCTCCGCTACGATCACGGGCACAATCAGGAAGGTCGCGATCTCCCACGCGGCGCCGAACAGCAGCGCTGCCAGCAGGCCGCCGAAGCGCAGCCGCCGCCCGACGGTGCGAAAGCACACCGACAGTGGCCGAGATCGCGGCCAGCACGATGATGGTGAAGATGTTGTCTACCGCGACCCACAGGCCGTGCTCGAAGCCGAGCTTGCCCCCGTTCAGCCGCTCCAGCACGATCGCGACGAGCGCCGTGTTGAGGAAGAGCGTGATGAACGACGTGGTCATGTAGAGGATGAACATGCGCATGATCGGGAAGCCCGTATAGGGCTGAGCCGGATTGCTGATCGCGGTGTACACGGGCGCGAGGATGATCAGCGTGGCGACGATCGTGCAGACCGTGCTGAGCAGGGTGAACAGCAGCAGGCGCTTGTCCGACCAGAGGATGCGGGCGCTCGTCTGCGTGAGCAGCCAGCCACGATAGAACCGATCCACGAACGTCCCCACCTTCCAGGCGCCGTCCCGCCGCGCGAGCAACCCACCCGGCATCAGCATCGGCGCAGGAAAGCAAGGGCTGCAGAGTCGCTACGGTTACGATCTGGCTCGCAGTGCGGCCGTATACGCTGGGCCGTACGGGGCGAAAACGGCGCCGCGGCTGCCGGCGCCCTGCTCAGCCCGCCCGCGCCTCGGTCAGATCTGCATCGAGCAGGGCGAGCAGGCGCCGGACGTACGCGGGATCGACGGGCGCGGGCGCGGCGCGGTTGAAGGCGTGGCCCAGCTCAGCCAGGAAATCGACGCAGAAGACGGCCGTGTAGAGCCCCAGCATCTTCAGTACTTCGCCGTCCGGCGCACGCTCGGCGAGCCAGGCGTCGACATACTCCAAATCGCAGTCCAGCTCCAGCAGCGCCATCCGCGTTAAGGCGATCACGAACAAGCCGTCGCCGAAGCAGACCGAGTCCACGTCGACGATGCCCGAGAGCCGCCCTCCCCAGACGATCACGTTCCCCGTCGTGGTGTCGTGCAGGAAACCGCGTGGCTCCACGCGGGCGAACTGCGCTCCCTCACGGTCGATCGCCGCCTGCACACGCTCCACGGTGTCCGGGTTCACCAACCCCGCGCGCCGCATCCGGCTGCGGCTGCGCTCCAGGCTGGCGTCGAGCACGGCTTTCCACGAGCGCTTGAGCGCCGGATCTTCGTACGAGAGCGCATAGCCGTAGCCGGCGGCCGGCGGCAGCGAGCCGGCGATGCGCTGAGCCGCGGCGATCTCCCGCGCCAGCCGCTCTTTCTCCTCGCGGGAGAGCGCGGCATACACCTCGCCCAGATCCGTGCCCGGCAGCCGCTCCAGCACCAGCGCGGGCAAGCCGTCCGCCGCGCCTGTCATGTCGGCGTACAGCAGCTCGGCCAGCGGCACACCCAGCGGCTTCAGCCGGCCATACCAGTAGACGGCGCCGGCGAACTCGCCCGACTGCTCCGGCCGCGTCAGCCGCACGACGATCTGCCGGCCATCGTCGAGCAGCACGTCGTAGACAAAGTGCGACAACCCGGTGGCGAAGCGCTCGATCTGCGCGGCGCGCCGCCCCGTCGCCCGCCAGGCCACGCACGCCGCGTCTTGCTCGGTCGGAACACGTGGCCACGGCTCGGGTGGTTGGCGCATCGCGGTCGCCTCAGCGTGTCATGATCAGGCCGTGGTCGTTGAACCCACCGACGCCGCCAATAGACGCGATGGTATCCTGCAACGAGCAGCAGCGCGCCGCCGGCAGTGCGGCCCTCGCTGCATGATGCAGCAAAGGAGCCCCGCAATCATGATCGTTGCCACCACCTTCGATGTCGCGGGCTACGAGGTCACAGAGACGCTGGGCGAGGTCTTCGGCATTACGGTGCGCAGCCGCGGCCTGTTCGGCAATATCGGCGCCGGCCTGAAGTCGCTCGTCGGCGGCGAGATCAAGCAGTACACCTCGCTGCTCGAACAAGCGCGCGAGCACGCCGTGCAGCGCCTGATCGAACGCGCCACGGCCGCCGGTGCCGATGCCGTGGTGATGATGCGCTTCGACTCGTCGGAGATCGGCAACACCATGTCCGAGATCGTCGCCTACGGCACCGCCGTCAAGCTGCGCCGCGTCGGCTGAGTCGCGCCGGCATAGACCGCTCCGGGGCGGTAGCGCCGGGGTGCACGGCCTACAATCGGCAATGCGCCGCTGTCTCCCCACGGGCCTCCCACCGAAAGGCAGTTCGATGGCACCGCTTGCACACACCAGCTACGGTCAGTTGCAGGGCACGGACGAGCAGGACGTCTCCGTCTTCCGCGGCATTCCCTTCGCCCAACCGCCGGTCGGCCCGCTGCGCTTCCGCCCGCCGCAACGCTCCGCCGGCTGGAGCGGCGTGCGCGAGGCCACGCGCTTCGGCCCCGGCTCGTTCCAGGCGAATCGGCCGCTGGCGCCGCTGCTCGGCATCGTCATCCCCGAGCAGAGCGAAGACTGCCTCTACCTCAATGTCTGGACGCCCGCCGCGGGCGACGGCGGCCGCCGGCCGGTGCTGGTCTGGGTGCACGGCGGCGCCTGGGTGATCGGCGCCGGCTCCGAGATCACCTACGACGGCGCCGCGCTCGCTCGCCGCGGCGATGTCGTCGTGGTTACACTCAACTACCGGCTTGGGGCCTTCGGCTTCCTGCGCGGCAAAGACCTGCCCGGAGGCAGTCTCGACAGCAGCGGCAACGAGGCACTGCTCGACGTCGTCGCGGCGCTGGAGTGGGTGCGCGACGAGATCGCCGCGTTCGGCGGCGATCCTGGCAACGTCACCGTGATGGGCGAATCGGCCGGATCGGTCAACAACGCCTGCCTGCTGACGATGCCGCGGGCGCGCGGGCTCTTCCACAAAGCCGTGCTGGAGAGCGGCTCGCTGAACCTGACCACCACGCCCGAACGCGCCACTGCCGCGACGCGGCAGATGCTCGAAGAGCTGAACATCGCGCCCGAAGCGGCCGGCAAACTGCGCGACCTGCCTGCCGAGGAGCTGCTGGTGGCGCAGAACCGCGTGGCCGCGCGGTCGGCCGCGCTCTCGTTCGCGCCGGTCGCCGACGGCGAGCTGATTCCCGCCCGCCCGTTCGAGGCGATCGCCGGCGGGGCATCGCGCGGCATCCCGCTGCTGCTGGGCACGAACCGGGAGGAGATGAAGCTCTACCGCTTCCTTGACCCCGTGATCGAATCGCTGGACGAGGCGGGTCTGCTGCGCCGCTGCGAGGCCGTCTTCCCTGGAACTGCGGCGGATGGCACGCCCAACGCCACTCGCGCCGTTGAGGTCTACCGCAAGGCGCGGGCGGCGCGCGGCGAGGAGACGGCTCCTGCCGAACTCTGGTTGGCCGTCGCCACCGACCAGGTCTTCCGCGCCGGGGCGCTGAAGCTTGCGACGCTGCACGCAGCGCACACGCCGCAAACCTACGTCTACCGCTTCGACTGGCAGGCAGCGGCGCCGGGCGGCCCGCGGGGCGCGATCCACGCGCTGGAGCTGCCCTTCGTCTTCGGCACGTTGGAGCAGTCGGAGATCGGCCGTCTCGCCGGGCGCACACCGGCGGCGCAGGCGCTTTCGGAGCGGATGCAGGGCGCCTGGCTCGCCTTCGCCCGCACGGGCAGCCCGCGCAGCGAGAGCCTGCCCGAGTGGCAGCCCTACGCGCCGCCGCGCCGCGCCACCATGCTGCTCGGCGAGCATCCACAACTCGTCGATGCGCCGCAGGAACCGGAACGCGCGTTCTGGGAAGCGTTCGTCTGAGGCTGGACCGGGCGGGGAGCGGCCCTCATAACCCCCTTCCCCTTCTCTCCCATAGACCAGCGGTGGTAGATCTGCGGCGTGCGACGAGCGGTATGGGAGAGAAGGGGCGATCGTGGGGTGCTGGTGCGAAAGGTGTCGAGTTACCCTGGTTCCCGTAGGGCGCACGGCGTGCGCCTGTCGCGCTCGCAGGCGCGAGCAATGGCGCCGGCGAACCCGACGCCCTTCGGATCGCTCGACGCCGGATCGCCCCTCTCTCCCATACACACGAGGTCTTGAGACCGCGAGAGGATTGGGGGCTGTATGGGAGGAGAGGGGAAGGGGGAGTGAGGGCCAGCGCGCGGCGCACCGGCCGCGCTCATTCCACCAGCCGCAGCAGCAGCGCCCGCAGCTCGGGCGCATGGCGCAGCGCCGCGCGCAGCAGCTCGATCTCCGGCTCGGAGAGCACGAGCGGCGCCCGCTGATACATGCCGCGGTGGTTGTAGTAGCAGAAGCGCACGCTCTCGCGCCCCGCGGCCTCGCCCTCGGTGTAGCGCAGCAGTTGCAGCGCCGGCACGTGGTATTCGCCCTCGACCCGCGCCTCCTCCGCGACCACGCCGCTGCCCCACGGATAGCTGAACGTCCGCTGCTTCGCATCCTTCGCCATACAACACCTCGCAACCGGCGCGATTCGAACTCATACCAGCACGCGCGATCGTCGCCCCACGGCCGCAGCATACGGCCCGCGGCGAAAATCGGCGCTCCGCCCGCATCTCTGTCACGGAAGCCTGCCGCCGCCCGATCCTCAGGCAGAGCGCCTCGCGGCGCCGTGATACGCTGAAACGGCGATGAACTGGGAAGAGATCGTCCGCACGATCGGCTACGCCGGGCTCTTCGCGATCCTGTTCGCGGAGACGGGGCTGCTCGTCGGTTTCTTCCTGCCCGGTGATACGCTGCTGATCACCGCCGGGCTGCTGGCCGCGCGCGGCCACCTGCATATCGCCGGCGTGCTGGGCGCGATGATCGCCGGCGCCGTGCTGGGCGATGCGGTCGGCTATCTGATCGGCCGCCAGGCCGGCAAGCGGCTCTACGGGCGCGACGATTCCTTCTGGTTCCGGCGCGACCATTTAGAAAAGGCGCAGCGCTTCTACGCTCGCCACGGCGGCAAGACGATCGTGGCGGCGCGCTTCGTCACCGGGTTGCGCACCTTCGCACCCGTAGTTGCCGGCGCCGCCGAGATGGGCTATCCGCGCTTCGCCGTATTCAACGTCGCCGGCGCTGTCGGCTGGATCTGCAGCATCACGATGCTCGGCTACCTCTTCGGCAACGCCGTCAGCCGCTACGACCACTACATCGTTATCGGCGCGGTCGCGCTGATTCCCTTCCCGCTGCTCATCGCCCTTTCGCAGGCTCTCCGCCTGCGCCGCGCCCGCGCCCGCTTCAATGCCCGGCGCCTCGCGCCCGAGCCGCGGCCCGTCGAAGCAGACGAGTAGGCAGCACACCGAGGCCTCCTGCTGCTCGCTGCTACCGCGCGATCGGCACCACCCAGCGGATGGCGCGGAACTCCTGCTGATCGTTGACCACGGAGCCGGTGCCTGAGCCGGTGTAGGGCCAGACCGCAAGGCGATCGTCGCTGGCAAACGTCGCCGTGCGCAGATAGAAGGTGAGAGGGCCGCTGGCGGGCGCCGTCGCGGTCACGCTCAGTGTGCACTGGCCGTTGGCAGGCCAGGCGCCGCTTACGTCCGCCTCGGCGATCCACTGCGTACTGCTGGTCTTGCCAACGCCGGCGCGCGTGCCGTTGCCCTGCGTGCTGACGCTGCTGCCCGGCGGGAAGGCGTTCGCCCGTGCGTCCATCTCGCACGCACCGAGCTGAGCCGTGAGCTTCGTCGCTTCCGGCGAGCTGACGGTAATGCTGCCCTGATTGCCCGCCGCACCGAAGTTCTGCGCCGTGACCTGGAAGACAAACGTGGCGCCCGCCGCGGGCGGGGCGGCCGGCGCCTGTACAGCGGTGATCTTAAGCGCCGGCCGCCCCGCGCCCGCGTTCGGGTTCGGCGGCATGGAGAGGTCTGGCGCCGGCAGCGCGGCGGCGCGCGTGGGCGTGGGTGTAGCCGTGGGCCGCGGCGTGGCCGTCGCTGCCGGCGTGCCGGTCACGGCGGGCGTCGCCGTTGCTGCCACGAGGTGGAACGGTGCGCTGGCGAGCACGACCGCCTCGTCCAGACTCTGACCCTGCATCACCCAGGCATAGTAGTCGCCGGGCTGAAAGCGCGGCAAAAGCGAGCGCACCTCGAAGCACCTGTTGTCGATTTGCACCAGCTTCAGGGGCTGGGAGCGGCCGACGAGCGCATGGTCGGCGTCGTTGGCCGGCGGCTGGTTGCGGTTGGTCACGAAGACCAGCGGCGGGGCGGTGCTCGTGCCCGGCGTCAGCGAAAAGCAAACGTCCACGAAGTCGCCCGCGGCGAAGGTTCCCGAATGCTCGCGCCTGAGCGAGTCGTAGACCTGCAGGTTCGTGACCGTAGCGGCGCCGGCAAGCGCAGGCGTGCCGCTGGCGCCGGCCGCGGCCGTGGCCGCCGGCGTGGGAGTGATGCTCCCCGCAACGCTGGTCGCGGTCGCCGGCTTGTTGCTGCCGCCGCCGCGCGCGATGACCGCTGCCAGCGCCGCGCCGCCCAGCGTCAGCGCCACGATCGCCGCGCCGATCGCCAGCAGCGCGGTGCGTTTGCGACGGCCGGAACGCGTGGGCAGCGCCGGCGTGAAGCTCGACGGCGTGTCCGAGCGCGGATAGGCCGGCACGTACTGCGGCGTGAACGCAGGCGTCGGCTGCGGCGTCGCCGAGGCAGGCGTAGAAGGGACGACGATCGGCCCCGTGTCTTCTGCTGCCGTGGGCGCCATCAGCAGCGTCGCCTCGTCGTCCTGCGGCCGCGCCGGCATGACAGACGTTGGGGTGATGCTGCCCAGCGCGGCCTGCAACAACCCGGCGAATGCGCCGGGCGACGCGGGCCGTCCGGCCGGACTCTTGGCCAGGGCGGCGTCGATCGCGGTGTAGACACCCTCCGGCAGGCCGGGGCGTGCATCGCGCAGCGGCGGCGGCGGCTCGTAGACCTGTGCGTGCAGGACAGAGGCGGTGTCGCCCACGAACGGCGGCTTGCCGGACAGCAGCTCGTAGGCCAGCACGCCCAGTGCATAGACATCAGCGGCCGGGCCGACTTCAACGCCGCGCACCTGCTCCGGCGCCATGTAGCGCGGCGTGCCGATGCTGTCGCCGGCCTGCGTGTACGACGAGCCACCCTGCGACCGGGCGATGCCGAAGTCCATCAGCACCACGTACCCGCCGGGCTCGATCATCACGTTGGCGGGCTTGATGTCGCGGTGCACCAGCCCCGCGGCGTGCAACGCATCGACGGCGCCGCAGAGGCTGCTCAGAACCTCGACAGCGCGGGCCGGCTCGAAGCGCCCGCTGGCAGTGAGCGCCGCGGCCAGCGTGTCGCCGGCGATCAGCTCCATCGCGAAGAAGGGCCGGCCGTCGGCCTCGCCCACGTCGTAGACGGTGACGATGTTGGGGTGATGCAGCCCGGCGATGGCCCGCGCCTCGCCAAGAAAGCGCTGGCGAATCACCTGGTCGGCGGCGAGATGCGGCAGCAGCGCCTTCAGCGCGACCTCGCGCCCCAGCGCGGGATCGAGGGCGCGATACACGGTCGCGAAGCCGCCGCCGCCCAAAATGCCGAGCAGCTCGTAGCGGCCGAATGTCTGCGGCGAGGTCATATCCAGTCCTGTGAGCGGTGCGCGGCCGGTCCTCCCGCGCGCGAGATCCGCGATGCGGCTCTATGTATAGTACGCGCCCGCCCGAGGGAGGGTTGTCTGGAACCCACGCCGTCCGCTCGGTTGCCGTTCGTTCCTCTTGCTCTCGTCAAAGTCGGGAGCGAGCGGCAACTCCCATTCGCTCATGCAGGATGGCGGCGAGTTATCCGAAGCGCCCTGAGTCGCGGCTGCACGTCATGTGTCATGAGGGGCGCACACCTGCGCCCCTACAGGTCGGCGATATCGCCCCGCCTTCAGCCGCAATCGTCCCGGTGTGAGATCTCCCCTTCCCCTATTATTGGGGGAAGGGGAGATCTCAC
>Ga0207416_1002663_pt1 | contig 18744 bp, 12 predicted proteins | sample PaiPotPPM11metaG_FD_184107 | JGI IMG/M metagenome (GOLD analysis project Ga0207416, IMG submission 184107) | Iron sulfur acid spring bacterial and archeal communities from Banff, Canada, to study Microbial Dark Matter (Phase II) - Paint Pots PPM... ...
GACGGTTGGCACGAGCGCCAGCCATATTTTTTGTAATCGAGCAGATGAATAACGATATTATCCAACGCGTAAACGTCGAAGACGAGATGAAGGAGAGCTACCTCTCCTACGCCATGTCGGTCATCGCCTCGCGCGCATTACCCGACGTTCGCGACGGCCTCAAGCCCGTGCAGCGCCGCATCTTGTACGCGATGCGTGAGATGGGGATGGAACCGAATAAGCAGCACCGCAAGTGCGCCGGTGTCATCGGAGAAGTGCTCAAGAGCTACCATCCGCACGGCGACAGCTCGGTGTACGATGCGCTCGTTCGGCTAGCGCAGGATTTTACGCTGCGCTACCCGCTCATCGACGGCCACGGTAACTTCGGCTCGATCGACCCCGACTCTCCGGCCGCCTATCGGTACACCGAAGCGCGCTTGGCCCGGCCGGCGACCGATATCCTCGCCGATATCGATAAAGAAACGGTTCCGTTCGTCAATAATTTCGACAACCAAGGTACCGAACCGACCGTATTGCCCGGGCGTTTTCCGCAGCTCTTGCTCAACGGCTCGAGCGGCATCGCGGTCGGCATGGCGACCAACATCCCGCCCCATAACCTCAACGAGATCGCGGATGCGATCGTGTTGCTGCTCGACGACCCCAACGCCGACGATGACGCACTCTGCGATATCGTTCACGGCCCCGACTTCCCGACCGGGGGCACGATCCTAGGCCAAGAAGCGATTCGACAAGCCTACAAAACCGGCCGGGGCTCGGTCGTGATTCGCGGTAAGGCCGAGATCGTCGAAGAGAAGGGCCGCCACAAGATCGTCATCACGGAAATTCCGTATCAGGTCTACAAGGGACGCATCGTCGAAGCGATCGCCGAGGCGCACTCCGAGAAGCGCATCCAAGGCATCGCGCGCTTGGACGACGAGTCGAACCGTAAGGGCATGCGCGTCGTCGTCGAACTGCAGAAGAGCGCGACGCCCAAAGTCGTGCTCAACCAGCTTTTCAAGCACACGCCGCTGCAATCGAGTTTCGGTTTCAATATGCTGGCGCTGGTGCCGGTGGGCGAACCGCGTGCCAACGGGACGGTCGCGCTCGAGCCGCGGGTGCTCTCGCTCAAGCAACTGCTCGAGTTCTTTATCGGGCATCGCAAGGACGTCATCACGCGCCGCACGCAGTACGATCTGCGCAAAGCCGAAGAACGCGCGCATCTGCTCGAAGGCTACCGGATCGCCCTCGACAACATCGACGAAGTCATCGAGATCGTTCGTTCGAGCCAGACGACCGACGAAGCCAAGACCCGGCTTTCGGAGCGCTTTAGCCTCTCCGATATCCAGGCTCAAGCGATCGTCGATATGCGTCTGCGCACGCTCGTCGGCCTCGAGCGGCAGAAGATCGAAGATGAATACAACGAGTTGATGAAGGCGATTGCCGATCTGCACGACATTCTGGGTAACGAGCGTCGCGTCGCGCAGATCATCAAGGGCGAAACGCTCGAAATCAAAAAGCGCTACGGCGACGACCGCCGCACCGACGTGCAGCCCGCCGAGAACGAAATCTCGATGGAGCAGTTGATCCCGAACACCGACGTCGTCGTGACGTACACGGTGGGCGGATACATCAAGCGCGTATCGGTCGATACGTTCCGCACGCAGAATCGCGGCGGACGCGGCGTCACCGGCATCTCCAACCTCAAGCGCGAAGATGTCGTACGCAATTTCTTCACCACCAAGACGCACGACCACGTGCTCTTCTTTACGAATAAGGGACGCGTCTATCGCTTGCGCGGATACGAGATTCCCGATACCACGCGTCAAGCGCGCGGCACGGCGCTCGTCAATCTGCTCACGCTGCCCCCGGGCGAGCACGTCACCGCGGTCTTCCCGATCGACAAGTTCGAAGGCGAGAAGAACCTGGTGATGGTGACCGAGCAGGGCGTCATCAAGAAGACGCGACTCGACGAGTTTGCCAACGTCCGGCGTAACGGCCTCAACGCCATCAACCTCGATGAGAAAGACGACCTTTTGGCCGTCGATCTCTCCGATGGGTCGCGCGATATCATTCTGGGCACGCGCCTTGGAATGGCGGTTCACTTCAACGAAAAGAACGTTCGCGCGATGGGCCGCAACGCACGCGGCGTCAAGGCGATGACGCTCGAGAACGGCGATACCATCATCGCGATGGATATCGTGGAAGACGAGCGTAAGGAAGTCTTGCTGGTTACCTCCAAGGCGTTCGGTAAACGCACGCCGATCGAAGACTACCGCCACACCTCGCGTGGAGGCAAGGGCGTCAAAGCCTTCGCCAAGGAGCGCGAGGACATCGGCACCGTCGTCGACCAGATCATGGTCGCACCCGACGACCAATTGCTGATGATCACCAGCGGCAATCAAGTGATCCGCCTCAAGGTCGGCGACATCCGTAAGGCCGGTCGCTCCACCAAGGGCGTTCGCCTGCAGCGGCTGGGCGAGGGCGACGAGGTGATCGCCATCACGAATATGGGTAAGCAAGCGGAGCAGATCGAGGATATCACGGGCGAAGAGATCATCCCCCCGGCCGAGTAGCCGGGGGTGCCTCGAAACCCTTGCAAGCGAACCGCGGGTTCGAACTACTGGAGGTAAGAAATACCAATTTTATGAGCGCATTGCCAGACGTCACCCAGAGCACGTTCCAAGCCGAAGTACTCCAAAGCAGCCAGCCGGTGCTGGTGGACTTTTGGGCTCCTTGGTGCGGGCCGTGTAAGATGCTTTCCCCGGTCGTCGAAAAAGTCGCCGCCGCCAACACCGGCAAGGCGAAGTTCGTCAAGCTGAACACCGACGACAATCCGAGCCTAGCCGGACAGTATCAGGTCTCCGGGATTCCGTGCCTGATTCTCTTCAAAGACGGCCAACCGGTCGATCGCATCGTCGGGTACGTTCCAGAGAACGCGATCTCTTCGATGCTTTCCAAGCACGTCGCGTAGGAAGCACGCAACGTGCAGGCGCTCCGGGAGTTGCCCGCGGTGCACCGGCTTCTCGACGACCCCGTCATCGCGCCCTACGAGGCTCTCGTAGGGCGCGATGCATTACGCAGCGCAGTCGAGAGCGAGCTCCAGCACGCGCGGGGCACCCACGCCGTGCCGCCATATGCGGAATTGGTCGCGCGGATCGGCGTTCGCCTCGAAGCGCTGGCTGCGCAATCGCTGCTGCCGGTCATCAACGGCACGGGCATCATCCTGCACACGAATCTCGGGCGAGCGCCGCTCGCTCGAGAGGCGCTCGATGCGGCGCGCGATATTGGGAGCGGCTATTCGAACCTCGAGTACGATTTGCTCGAAGGGGCGCGCGGTTCGCGTTACGCTCGCGTAACGAGCCTGCTGCGCGAAGCCAGCGGCGCCGCCGACGCGCTCGTCGTCAATAATTGCGCGGCTGCCGTGCTGCTGATCCTCGATACGTTTGCCAAGGGATTGGAAGTGATCGTATCGCGCAATCAACTCGTCGAGATCGGCGGCGGCTTTCGGCTTCCCGACGTCTTAGAACGTAGCGGTGCGACGCTGGTCGAGGTCGGTGCCACCAACAAGGTGTATCTGCGCGATTTCGAGCGAGCGCTTTCGGCCAAAACGGCGCTGATGATGCGCTCGCATCCCTCCAATTACTCGATCGAAGGCTTCGTCCACGACGTGGATGCCGCCGAACTTGTGGCGCTGGGCGGACGCGTCGGCGTTCCGATTGTGGAAGATCTCGGCAGCGGCGCGTTCGTCGACCTCGGCGAATACGGTTTGCCGCGCGAACGTACGGTGCGCGATGCGGTCGGCGATGGGGCAGCGCTGGTCGCCTTCTCCGGCGACAAGCTGCTGGGGGGCCCCCAAGCGGGCATCATTGTCGGCGCGGCTCCGGCGATTGCGCGTTTACGCAGCAATCCGTTGCTGCGCGCGCTACGCGTCGATAAGCTTACGCTGGCGGCGCTCGCGGAGACCCTGCGGCTTTATCGATCCCGCGAGTCGCGCGAACGCATCCCGTTTTACGCGATGCTGGGCGCGTCGCTGGATTCGCTGCGCGCTCGAGCCGGCGCATACGTTGAGAAGATCGCCTCCGCGCAGATCGTGGAGTGCGAAGCCTTCGTGGGAGGCGGAGCGCTCCCGAAACATGGGTTCCCTTCGATTGCCGTCGCGTTGCCCGTTGCATCGCCGCAGAGCCTAGCGGCTCGTCTGCGTGGGGGAAAGCCGGCCGTCGTCGCCCGCGTCGACGAGCGCGGCGTCCTTATCGATCTGCGAACGATCGCTCCGGAGCAAGATGCGCTCGCGATCGCCGCCCTGGAAGGTGCGTTACGATGAAATTTCCCGCGCTTATTGCCGGCGAAGAACGCGCCGGCGATGGAACGATGGCCGTGCATAGCCCGTACGACGGCAAGCCCGTGGGAGAGGTTGCGATTGCCGGTACCCGCGACATGGAGGACGCGATCGCGTCCGCAGCCCTCGCGTTCAAGGATTGCCGGCAGCTACCGCGTTACGAACGCCAGGCGATTCTGCGGCGTATCGCGGCGGCGCTCCACGAACGCTCGGACGCATTGGTGGACCTGATGATTGCCGATTCCGGCAAACCGCGGCGCTTTGCACGCATCGAAGTGGAGCGCGCGATTTCAACCTTCTCGCTCGCCGCGGACGAAGTGACGCGCGGCGCGGGCGAAGTGCTGCCCTTGGACGTCACTCCCTCCGGCGTCGGATATACGGCCGTCGCTTCCCGGCGCGCCATCGGGCCGATCGGCGCTATCTCGCCCTTCAATTTTCCGCTCAACCTCGCCGCGCATAAAATTGCGCCCGCGATTGCGGTGGGGAACCCGATCGTGCTCAAGGTTCCGCCGCAGGCACCGCTGAGCACGCTCGAACTCGCGCGCATCGTCTACGCATCGGGTTGGCCAAAAATGGGATTTTCGGCCATGCACGCGCCGGTCGAAGTCGCCCAAGCGCTGGCGACCGACGAGCGGATCGCGATGCTCTCGTTTACAGGGTCGAGTGCCGTGGGATGGCACCTTAAGAGCATCTCCGGGCGCAAACGCGTAGCATTGGAACTCGGCGGCAACGCGGCGGCGATCGTTTGCGACGATGCGGACATCGCGTGGGCGGCACAGCGTTGCGCGCTCGGTGCGTTCGCGCAAGCCGGCCAAGTCTGCATCAAAGTGCAGCGCATCTACGTGCTGCGTAACCGGTACGAAGCCTTTCGCGAAGCGCTGCTGCGCGAAACGCGCGCGCTGGCGATCGGCGATCCGAACGACGAACGCACGATGGTCGGCCCGGTAATCGACGCACGCTCTGCCGAACGCATCGCCGATTGGGTCGCACAAGCGATCGCCGGCGGAGCCCGCGTGCTCTGCGGCAATACGTGGGAGAGGCGCGTGATGGCTCCGACGCTCTTGGAGGATACGCAGCCTTCGATGTGCGTCGAATCCGAAGAGGTGTTCGGACCGGTCGCCACGCTGCGTCCCGTCGATTCGCTCGAAGAAGCGTTCGAACGTACGAACGCCACCCGGTTCGGCTTACAGGCGGGGATCTTCACGCACGACGTGCGGACGATTGCCGCCGCGTTCGAACGTCTCGACGTGGGTGGCGTTATCGCCAACGATTATCCCACGCTGCGCATCGACAATTTTCCGTACGGCGGCGTGAAAGAGAGCGGCTTCGGGCGCGAGGGCGTTCGCTACGCCATGGACGAGATGAGCGAGATGAAGTCGCTGGTCATCCGTTATCGGTGAAGCACCTCTTCGCACGGCAACCCCTGGCGTGGACGCAGAGCGATAGCGACGGGCCCACCTTACGCCGTTCGCTGGGGTGGCCGGCGCTTACGGCGATTGGGCTGGGAACGATGCTCGGCGGGATTTTCCCCACCATCGGCGCCGGAGCGCATGCGGCAGGCCCGGCCGTCATCCTCGCATACACGCTCTCGGGATTGGTGAGCTTATGCGTGGCGCTCTGCTATGCCGAATTCGCTTCGATGGTTCCGGTCGCCGGGAGCGCCTACACGTACGCATACGCAACCCTCGGGGAAGCGGTTGCGTGGGTCATAGGTTGGGACTTGATCTTAGAGTACGGGCTTTCGGTTGCCCCGACGGCATCGTCGTGGTCGGATTACGCGCAGCATCTCCTCGCAAACGTGGGCGTCGCGCTGCCGTCGTGGGCGCAGAGCGGCGCTATCGGCTCCGGCCGGATCGATGTGATCGCCGCGCTTGCCGTGCTTGCGGTGACGCTCTTGGTGGCCGTCGGCATTCGCGAATCGGCGCATTTCAACGGTGCGCTCGTCGTGTTTCAAGTCGTGACGATGGTGGTGTTTCTCGCCGCAGTTCTGCCCGCGGTGCATCTTTCCAACCTCCATCCGTTCGCAACCCACGGATGGCACGGCATCGTCGCCGGAACGGCACTCGTCTTCTACGCATACATCGGCTTTGATACCGTCACGGTTGCCTCGGAGGAGGCGCACGATCCGGTCAAGCACGTTCCCTTGAGCATCATCCTCGCGTTGGTCATCGGCGGTTTGCTGTACGTCGCGATCGCGTTTGCCACCGTCGGCGCCACCTCGATAGGAAAGCTGAGCGACGGCGCCGCGATGCTCGATGCGCTCGAGGCGGCAACCAAGAATCCGATCGCGTTTTGGCTCGTGGCCTTGGGCGGCATCGCCGGGAATACGACCGTCATGCTCACCTCGCTGCTCGGCCAAGTTCGCATTTTCTACGTGATGTCGCGCGACCGGCTCTTGCCGCATGCGGTTGCCGCGATCCATCCACGCTTTCGTACGCCGGTCCGGATGACGCTCATCACGGGCGGATTGGTGGCGGTTCTCGCCGCCACGTTGCCGCTGGCGGCACTCCTCGATTTCGTCAACATCGGTACGCTGAGCGCCTTTGCAATCGTCTGCATCGGCGTGTTGGTCCTGCGCATCGTACGGCCCGACGCGCACCGCCCCTTTCGCGCGCCGCTCGTGTGGGTGTTCACGCTGCTGGGCGCCGCCTCGTGTCTCTATCTGATTACCGGCCTCTCGTTGCCGACGTGGATTCGCTTTCTGGTTTGGTTCGCGGTCGGCATCGCGATCTACGCGGTTTACGGCTATAAAAAGAGCCGTCTGCGCGCCGCCATGACTTCCGCTTCAAAAACGGGAACGAGCTAAGCGGAATGCACATCATCGGAACGGCCGGACACGTCGATCACGGCAAATCTTCGCTAGTCGCAGCCTTGACCGGCACCAATCCCGATCGCTGGGCCGAAGAGCAGTTGCGCGGTATGACGCTCGATCTCGGGTTCGCGCATCTGCAACTGCCCGACGGAGTCGAAGCCGGCATCGTCGACGTACCCGGCCACGAACGCTTTCTGCATAACATGCTGGCGGGCGCATCGGGCATGGAACTCTTACTCCTCGTGATTGCAGCCAACGAGGGCGTGCGCCCTCAAACCGTCGAGCACGTGCAGATCCTGCGCTATCTCAACGTGCAGCGCACCATCGTCGTATTAAGCAAATCCGATTTACTCTCCGCGGAAGAATTGAATCTCGTCGAGAGCGACGTACGCGTCGCGCTGCGCGACACGCTGGCCGCCGATGCGCGTTACGTCCGCGTCTCCAGCGCCACCGGCAATGGCTTGGATACATTACGCGCGGCCATTGCAAGCGAACTAGGCCGCATCGCGCCGCGCAACGCCGATGCGCCGGTATATTTGCCGATCGATCGGGTCTTTACGCTACCGGGCCGCGGAACGATCGTAACCGGCACGTTGATGCAAGGGAGCCTGGCCCCCGGGGACCTCGTTGCGATCGAACCGCGCGGCAAGCAAATGCGGGTGCGCGGCCTCCACGTATTCGGCCACGCGCGCGAACGCGCTACCGGCGGCATGCGCGTCGCCCTCAACCTTCCCGGGATCGAAACGAGCGAGCTCGCGCGCGGCGACGTCGTCGCAAGCCCGGATTTTGCCTCACAATCGAGTTTCTCCGTTCGCTTCCGGCCGCTGGAATCCGCACTAGCATTGATGCGCCGCCGCATGCCCGTGCGCGCGTACGTCGGCGCCGCGGAGATCATGGGAACGCTCGTCTTCGAACGCCCGCCGCACGATGCGAGCGAGGTCACCGCGCAACTGCATTTGCGCGAGCCCGTCCTGGCCTTTCCCGGCGTGCGCTTTGTCGTGCGCAGGCCGTCGCCGAAAACGCTGCTCGGCGGCGGCGAGGTGGAAGGTGCCGGCGCCGCCACAACGACCGTAGAGGCTCTGAACGCGATCGAAAATATGTTGTTGACGATCTTGCGGGGTCGCGGCTTCGCGCCTTCGGAGATCGGACAGATCGCGTTTTTGGCCAACCTGCGCGAAGAGATCGCCGCCCCGGCGCTGGAGGCGCTCGCCCAACGTGGCGAACTCTTGCGGATCGAGCGTCCAAACGCGTTCGTCGACGCGACGGCCGCCCGCGATGTATTGAGCCGAGTTCTGGAACGCCTGGCCAGGGGAGAATCGGAGGAGCCCTGGGCGCTCGGCTTAACTTCGCTCGCTCTATCGCGCGAACTCGATATCCCGGAGTCGCTTCTCGTGCGCACGCTGGCAGCGTTCGCAGAAGACGGACGCATTGCCAAACGCGCCGGATATTATGCGACGATCGGCCACCAGCCGTCGCTCACCGACGCGCAAAAAGCCTTCTTCGATCGCGCCGTCGCGATCGATCCCGACCGCCCGCTAGTCCCCGCTCCCTACGATACCCTAGCAACGGCCGTAAAATCATCGAGCGTCCCGGGCGTCGCAAAAGCATACGAAACGTTGCTCGCGCGAGGCGCGCTCGTCAAAGTCGGCGACGATCTCTATCGAGGCTCGCAAATCGCCACGATCCACCAACGCATCGCGGCCTACATCAACGAGCACGGCCGCATGACGATGGCGGAATTTCGCGACACGATCGGAACGTCGCGCAAATATGCGGTCCCGCTACTTGAGTGGTTCGACGGCCACGGCATTACGATCCGTAACGGCGATTACCGCACGCTACGCCGAAAAGGCGAGACCCCGGCCACCGTATAACCACACCGCGTGATCGATATCGCGCATCTACCCAAAGCCGAACTGCACGTCCACATCGAAGGCACGTTCGAACCCGGACTCATTTTCGCAATAGCGGCCCGCAACGGCATAGAGTTATCGTATCCCAGCGTAGAAGCGTTGCGCGCTGCCTACAACTTTACCGATTTGCAATCGTTTCTCAACGTCTATTACGCCGGCATGAACGTGCTGCGTACGGATAATGATTACTACGATCTGGCGATCGCATATTTGAAACGCGCGTCGAGCCAAGGCGTCGTCCACGCCGAACTCTTCTTCGACCCGCAAGCGCACACCGATCGAGGCATCGCATTCGAAACCGTGATCGACGGCTTGACGCGCGCCTTGCAGGACGCGCGACGGGACCTAGGCATGAGCGCGCACCTGATCATGTGTTTCTTGCGCGACCAGTCCGTCCAATCGGCGATGGCGACTCTCGAGGCCGCGCTACCCTATCGCGACCGCATCGTTGCCGTCGGCCTGGACTCCGCCGAACTCGGCAACCCGCCCTCGAAGTTCCAAACCGTCTTCGACCGCGCTCGCGCCGAGGGTTTTCTGACGGTCGCGCACGCCGGCGAAGAAGGGCCGCCCGCCTACGTATGGGAGGCGCTCGACCTGCTCAAAGTCTCGCGCGTGGACCACGGGGTGCGCAGCATGGAAGACCCGGCGCTGGTCGAGCGATTGCGCCGCCAGCGGATTCCGCTCACCGTCTGTCCGCTCTCGAACGTCAAGCTGCATGTCGTGCCCGCGCTCGCGGGCCACCCGCTCAAACGCATGCTCGATGCGGGATTGGTCGCAACGATCAACTCCGACGACCCCGCATATTTCGGCGGATATATCGACGCGAACTTCACACAAACGATCGCCGCGCTAAACCTAACGCAGGACGAAATCGCAACGCTCGCCCGCAACTCGTTCGAAGCCTCGTTCATCGACGACGCACTGAAACAACGTTATCTTGCACGAATCGACGATGCCCTCGCTGCGCGTTGAAGGCCGCTGCGGGTTTGGGGAACGTGTGATTTTTGGGCAATCGGCAGGATGCCGATTTCCTTTGGTCGTTGCCCAAAAACACACGAGTAGGAGACGCGCAGGATGCGCGTCGACGAACGGTTCCCCAAACCCGCAGGGGCCTTCAACGCGCGGCGAGGGCAAGGACGCAAGCCCCTAGTGCTTCAACAGCGTCGCAACGCCGACGATCAACTCCAGCGCAATAAGCACGATGACGATCGTTTCGAGGAACGCGTCGCGGCGGCCGCGCGATTGATCGATGAAGAAGCGATACATGTCTTCGACGCTCGCGAGCTTGGTATCGATCTGCTTCTGCCAGTCGGCCAGGCCCAGACGAGCGGCCGCGGCGCGATAGATGCGAGCGTAGTAGGCATCGCCGACGATCTTGAGCGCGTTGCTGGAGCGATCAATAATCTCTAGGACGTCGACGATCGTGTAGCGCAGCCGGGCGGCCTGGTCGGCTTCGCGGCGTCCGAGCGTGGAACTCCCGACGCCGCCGGGCTGAAGCTTGTAGATGACGTCGAGTTCGCGATCGAGCTGGGCATCGTAGGTGCGCAACTCGAGCAACTGCGAGTTGGCGAACTCGAGGATGTCTTGGATCGCATCGCTGCTTTCGCGCCGATCGAAGACGAACGCCGTGTCCCATTGGACGATGGTGAGATCGTCGGCAAAGTACGAAAACCGCACGCGCAGGGTCTCGTCGATTTCGGCGCGAGCGAGCTCCGAGCGTTCGCCGAGCAACAGATTCGCCAGCCGGGCCGGATGCTGGGCGAGTAGCGTCTGAGCATCGACCGGCGCGGCACAACGCTCGATGTCGATCACTTGGTAGTCTTCCATGAGGGTGTCGTGCGGGTCGTCGAGCGCTTCGCCGAGTTCCTCGCAAATACGGGTGGTGATGCGCTGCGCGTAGGCTGCAACGACGTCGTCTTTGCGCAGGCGCGCGGAGAGCGTGGCCATGCGCTCCCAGTCCCCGCTCGCATCGAACGATAGGCGCAGTGAGATCACGCCGTAGTCGAACAGCTTCACGCGTACGCTGCAGCGTAGATCGCCCAGCTGCGCATCGGGCAGCCGCGCGACGAGCGGTGGAACTTCGAGCCTTAGGTACGCGCTCGACGCGTGCGGACGCAGGGGGATGTCGGCCGGAGCGAGGCCTTCGCCTTCGATCGTGCGCAGGGTGGCTAAGTCGATGGTGTCGGCGACGTCGAAGAGGTAATAGGCGCGAATCGATCCCGTGACTATGTCCATACTTTTGGCACCGTTCGGCAACGCGCAGCTCCGGCCCGCCGCGGACAAAGGTTTTGCGCGCTTTGCCCGTATGTTCCGCACATGAACGGTTTACGCGTCGCCCTCCTCGGCATGACCGCGTTGGTTTTGCCGCTTTGTACTGTGACCGCCGCTAACGCGGATACGGATTCGGCTGCATTCGCAGCGTTGCACTATCGAGCGATCGGCCCCGCAATCGCGGGAGGTCGCGCGACGGCAATCGCGGGCAGCGATACCGACCCGATGGTGTACTATGCCGGGGGTGCCGGCGGCGGCGTCTTCAAATCGACGGACGGCGGCGTGTCGTGGCGTCCGGTGTTCGACCGGCAGCCGGTTGCGCCGATCGGTGCGATCGCGGTCTCGCCGAAAAATGCGAACGATGTCTGGGTGGGCACGGGTGAGGCCTATCCGCGCAACACGTCCGAGAGCGGTGACGGGCTCTGGCATTCGACCGACGGTGGAAAGACGTGGCACCATGCCGGCCTCGCGTCGTCGCAACGGATCGCGCGTATCTCGATCGACCCGCGCGACACGCGCACGGTAGCGGTCGGCGTGCTCGGCAACCCTTTTGCCGACAGCCATTCGCGCGGCGTATACGTCACGCACGATGCCGGTGCGCATTGGGCGCACACGCTGTATGTAGGACCTTCGAGCGGAGCGTCGGATCTCGTGCGCTCGCCGGACCATCCTTCAACGCTCTTCGCCGGTATTTGGCAGTTCCGTCGCTCGTCGTGGCACATGAGCAGCGGTGGACCGCTCGATGCGATCTATCGCTCGACCGATAACGGTGCGACGTGGGAGAAACTGACCGGCCATGGATTGCCGGGCGGTATCATCGGCCGCATCGGCCTGGCCGCGGGCACCTCGAACCGCGTCTATGCGATCATCCAAGCCAAACACGGCGAACTCTGGCGATCGGATAACGAAGGCGTAACCTGGAAGGCGATGCCGCACAATCCGTTGCTGGGCGCGCGCCCGTTTTACTTCAATCGCATCTACGTTGACCCAGCCGACCCCAACCGGCTCATCAACGTCTCGCTCGTTCTGTCGATGACGACCGACGGCGGCAAAACCTTCAAGCCCGTCGCGCTCGCGGCCGGCTGGGATTATCATTTCGTGTGGTGGTCGCACGATGGGCGACGCGTGGCGATCGCGAGCGACGAAGCGGTGGTGATGTCCAACGACAGCATGCAAAGCGTGTGGCAACCATACGATCTGCCCTTCGCACAGCCATACCGCATCGGCTTCGATCACACGTTGCCGTATTACAACGTGTGCTTCGGTTTGCAGGACGATAATACGTGGTGCGGGCCGTCGAGTTCCACCAACGGTGTCGGCGTGCTCAATCGCGATTGGTACACGGTTGCGCCGGGTGACGGTATGTGGGCCGCGTACGATCCGAAAGATCCTAACCTCGTCTGGTCCACTTCGACGGCGTCCGATACCGGGCAGGTCTACTTGAGCGACGTTCGCACGCTGGATGCGCGCGAAGTCTCTCCCGATGCAGAGATCAACGGCGATGAGGCCCCGTCCGCGTTGAAGTATCGCTTCAATTGGGAATCACCGATCACGTTTACCAACGACGGCAAGGCGCTCGTCGGCGGGAACGTCGTCTTCGAGAGCGCCGACCACGGCCAAACCTGGACGGCGATCAGTCCCGATCTCACGCGCAACGACAAGTCGCATCAGCGGCACACCGGCGGCCCGATAACGCGCGACGAATCGGGTGCCGAAACCTCGGATACCATCCTCGACATCGGCGTCTCGAAACTCGCCGACGGGCTGATGTGGGTGAGCACCGACGACGGCGTCGTGCAGCTCACGCGCGACGGCGGGATGCACTGGACGAACGTCACCCCCACGGCGATGCCGTCATTCGGGCGCGTGCCGACGGTCGAGCCGGGCCACTATTCGGCGGGGACGGCTTATATCGCGGTCGATCGCCATATGAGCGGCGACGATCGTCCGTATATTTTCCTCACCGACGATTACGGAAAAACCTGGAAATCGATTGCGGGTAATTTACCGCGCGACTTCTTCGTGCGGAGCATACGTGAAGACCCGGTCGACCCGAACTTGCTCTATGCCGGTACGCAACGCGGAGTGTTCGTTTCGTTCGATCGCGGTGGCCATTGGCACTCGATGCGGCTGAACATGCCTGCCACCGCCATCTACGACCTCGAGATTCAGCCCGATGCTGACGATTTATTGGTGGCGTCGCATGGTCGCGGTATCTGGATATTCGACGACCTGCGCCCGCTTCAAGAATGGGCCAAAGCACGGACGACGGCGATGACGCTCTTCGCTCCTCGCCCAACCTATCTCACCTGGACGGCTTCGCCGATCCATACGTTCACAAAGCCGCCGCTTCCGAGTAACGATTTCATCGGAACCAATACTCCGTACGGTGCCCTGATTACGTACTATCTCTCGCTCGCTCCAAAGCACGCGTCCATCGATATCGTCGATGCGAACGGACACGTCGTGCGTCATCTCACGGGTAAGGACGTGCCGATGCACGTCGGGATGAATCGTACGTCGTGGGATCTGAACGGGGACGCTCCGACCCCGTGGAAAGGCACGTTCCTCTCGAATCAACCCTTCCCGAATGACGGGGCACGTGTGGTTCCGGGAACGTACATGGTCCGCCTCACCGTCGACGGAAAGACGACGACGCAGCCGGTCGTCGTGAAGCCCGATCCGCGGACCGGCACGCCGCCGGCTCCCTACCAAGAGCATTACGCGGCGGTCGCGCAACTCAATAGCGAGTTGAGCGGGATCGATGCGATGCTCAATTCGATCGATGCGCGCTTAAAGCACGCGCGCGGTCAGGAAGCGGCGGGACTCCTAGCGTTCCGCCACCGGCTGACGCTCGATCCGAAGAACATCGAGGACCTTGAGGGGCCGGCACAACTGCGCGAGCGCGTTCTCGACCTGCTCTCGCGCTTGAGCAGCTCGTACCAGGGCCCGAACCAAGCACAACAGCAAGAAGCGGCATCGATCGAGCGCGCGTACGCGGCGATCAATGCCGGCTTCAAACGGATCGCTGGGGCCCGCTGACGCGGGGTTAAACTGCGGCGGGTTGGCCTGCGCGGACGGCTTGGATGGAGAGCGCAATCTCGATATCCTCGCCGACGAGCACGCCGCCCGCTTCGAGTGCCTGGTTCCAGGTTAAACCGAAATCCTTGCGGTTGACTTTCGCATTCGCGCTGTAGGCGATGCGATCGTTGCCCCACGGGTCCTTACCGCGTCCATCGAAGGCTGCCGAGAGCGAGACCGGCTTGGTGACGCCGTGAATCGTCAAATTTCCGGCGATCGTCATCGCGTCCGCGGTTCCCGTGACCGAGGTGCTCGCGAACGTCAGCGTCGGGAACTGCGCCGCATCCAAGAAGTCGGGTGACTTCAAATGCGCGTCGCGGTCGGCGACGTTGGTCGAGACCGAGGAAGCGTCGATCGAGGCCTTGATCGAGGTCGGAAGGTTGGTCGCATCGTCGATATCGAGATCGACGGTGAAGGCGGTAAACGTGCCGCGAACCTTCGAGAAGACCATGTGGCGAACGGTGAATTCGATGCTGGAGTGGGTGGGGTCGAGATTGAAGATGGACATCAGGCAGATCTGCTCCTATAGCTTATGTTATATAAGTAGCCTACAATATATTGCCTTATCCGTCAAGCCCCAAAGACCCTTGCTTTGGCAGGGCGACCCTGCAACTTTTTCTCCGAATTAGCAGTAGAATTAAGTAACAATGAACGTAGAAAAGATGACCGAGCGCGTTTCGGATGCGCTTAACGGTGCGTATACCCGCGCCTTGCACGAACACAACACCCAGACGACCCCCGAGCACATGCTCGCCGCCCTGCTCGAGCAGGAGCGCGGCATCGCGCCGGACATCCTCGCCAAGGCCGGCGCCGACCCGAAGTCGGTCGCACGCGCCGCCGACGCCGCGATCGGCAAGCTGCCGCGGCTCTCCGGCAGTAATGCCGATTCGGCTCAAGTGACCCTTTCGCCGGAACTCGGGCGCGTGATGGCTACGGCAGAGACCGAGGCCCAAGCGCTGCAAGACGACTACACGTCGGTCGAGCATGTGTTGCTCGCGATGTCGCAGGCATCCGGCGCGGTCGGCCAACTCTTCCGCGAAGCGGGCATCACGCGCGACAAGTTGCTGCAAGCCTTGCGCGACGTCCGCGGCAATCAGCGCGTCACCACCAAAGATCCCGAAGGCACGTATAAATCGCTCGAGCGATACGGGCGCGATCTCACGCTCGAAGCCGAGCGCGGCAAACTCGATCCGGTGATCGGGCGCGATGATGAAATTCGCCGCATCGTGCAAGTGCTCTCGCGCCGTACGAAAAACAATCCCGTCCTCATCGGCGATCCGGGTGTCGGTAAAACGGCGATCGTCGAAGGCCTCGCGCAACGCATCGTTCGCGGCGACGTGCCGGAGGGTTTGAAAAACAAACGCGTGGTCTCGCTCGACATGGGAGCGCTCATTGCCGGCGCGAAGTATCGCGGCGAATTCGAAGAGCGGCTCAAAGCCGTGTTGAAAGATGTCTCCAATAGCGACGGGCAGATCGTCCTCTTTATCGACGAGTTGCATACCGTTGTCGGCGCGGGCAAGGCCGATGGCGCGATGGATGCTGGCAATCTCCTCAAACCGATGTTGGCGCGCGGCGAATTGCACATGATCGGCGCGACCACGCTTGACGAATACCGCAAGTACATCGAAAAAGATGCGGCTCTCGAACGTCGCTTTCAGCCGATCGTGGTCGACCAACCCAGCGTTGAAGATACCATTTCCATCCTGCGCGGCCTCAAAGAGCGCTACGAAGCGCACCACGGCGTTCGGATCAAGGACGGCGCGCTGGTGGCTGCCGCGACCATGAGCAATCGCTATATTACCGATCGCTTTTTGCCCGACAAGGCCATCGATCTTATCGATGAAGCCGGCGCCAAGCTGCGCACCGAAATCGATTCGATGCCGCAAGAATTGGACGAAATCTCGCGTCGCGTCATGCAACTCGAAATCGAGCGCGAGGCGCTGCGCAGAGAAGATGACCGCGCCAGCCGCGAGCGCCTCGGCATACTGGAACGCGAACTCGCAGGCCTGCGCGAGCAACAGACGGGGCTGCGCCTGCAATGGGACACCGAAAAGAACGCCGCGACGAAGCTGCAAGGCTTACGCGATCGCATCGAGCAGACGAAGGTGCAGATCGAGCAGGCCACCCGCCAAGCCGATTACGGCCGCGCCTCCGAACTGCAATACGGCGCTCTGCCCCAGCTCGAAAAGCAGCTCAAAGCCGAAGAGGACGCCGCCTATTCCAACAATGGGAAGGGCCGTCTTTCGAAGGAAGAGGTGGACGAAGAAGACATCGCCGAGGTGATCTCGCGCTGGACCGGCGTCCCACTCTCCAAACTCCTCGAAGGCGAGAAGCAGAAGTTGCTGCATCTCGATGAAGAGTTGCACAAACGCGTCATCGGCCAGAACCAAGCCGTCGATTCGGTCGCCGAAGCCGTGCTGCGCTCGCGCTCGGGCTTGGCCGACCCCAATCGTCCGATCGGCTCGTTCATTTTTCTCGGCCCCACCGGCGTGGGCAAGACGGAGCTGGCCCGCGCGCTAGCCGAGTATCTTTTCGACGACGAACGCGCGTTGATTCGTATTGATATGTCCGAGTATCAGGAGAAGCACACCGTCGCGCGCCTGCTCGGTGCCCCTCCCGGATACGTCGGCTACGACGAGGGCGGCCAACTCACCGAAGCCGTGCGGCGCCGGCCGTATTCGGTCATCCTTTTCGACGAAATCGAAAAGGCGCACCCGGATGTCTTCAACGTCTTTCTGCAAATTCTCGACGACGGTCGCTTGACCGATGGGCAAGGCCACACGGTCGACTTCCGCAACACGATCGTGATTATGACCTCGAACATCGGCAGCCACCGCATTCTCGATTACAAGGGCGAATCGGGCGGGGCCGACGAGGCGCTGATGCGTGCGACCGTGATGGAAGAACTCCGCGCACATTTCCGCCCCGAATTCCTCAATCGCGTCGATGAAATCATCGTCTTCCATGCGCTGACCGAAGACCAGCTCGGGGAGATCGTCGAGATCCAGTTGCAGCGTTTACGCGCGCGGCTCGCCGAACGGCGCATCACGCTCGTCCTCAACGAAGCTGCGAAAGTGCATCTGGTGAAAGCGGGCTTCGATCCCAATTACGGCGCGCGCCCGCTCAAGCGCACGATTCAAAAAGAGCTGGAAACCCCGCTCGGCCGCCGCATCCTCTCCGGCGACATCGCCGACGGCGATACGGTTGAGGTGGGCTTCAGCGACATCACCGGTGAACTGACGTTCCGCTCGGCTGCGCCGGTTTCGGCGATGGCATAGCGGACGCGGCCGGCGCGCTACGTTTGCGGCAGCGCTTCGACGGCGGTGAGCAGCCCGGCGAGCAGGCCCGGGAACATATCATCGATCAACTCGCGGCGCAGGGAGAGATACTTCTTGCGCCCTTCGTAGCGAGCGGTGATCAGCCCGGCTTCGCGCAGTACTTTGAGATGGTGCGAGAGATTCTGCTTGCTGGTGACGTCGCAGAACTCATAGGGACATCGTTCGCCGCCGATTGCCAACTGGCGCACTAACTCCAGGCGCGTCGGGTCGCTCAAGGCGGCCAATACGCCGTAGATCGTGATGTCTTCCCGTTCGGGGAACCAGTAGGTGCGAGTCGGCTGTTCGTTCGTCATATCTTTTTGTGCGGAGCGCTTGACAGTACAATAATCATTGTACTATTATCCAGTACAAGATGTATTGTACTATGGACGACCGGGAGACGTCCAGCCGCGGTCTCACCCCCGACGCCCGCGCGGCCTACGCAGCGCTCGCCCGGCAGGCGCAGGCCCTTGGGCGCATCTCCGCCTCCCTTCAACAAGAAGCCCGAACGGTATCGCGTGCCTACGAGGCCGCGCTCCTTGAGGGCGACCAATCGGCGTGGAGCGATTTCGTGCGCGCCTGCGCCCAACTCGCCGCCCACGGCTCCATCATCGCATCGGTGATGGAGTACAGCGTGCCCGAGCGTGAGGCGCAAGCGTTTTTCGAGCAGATCGCGCTCGAAAATGCCGACTTGCTCGACCAACCAGTCTTTGCCCTAGCTTAGCCCGACCACCGGAAGGCCCCCAATGTCCAACGTCGTTGAATACGGCGCACGCCGTGCTGCCGTCGTGACTGCCGTCATGCTCGCCGCGCTCATGCAACTCGCGGATACCACGATCGTGAACGTGGCTCTGCCCACCATCGACGGATCGCTCGGCGCTACGACCGATCAAGGCGCGTGGTTCGTCACCGCCTACATCATTGCGAACGTCATCGTGATCCCGCTCTCACCGTGGTTTATCACGCTGCTCGGACGGCGTAACTATTTCGCGCTTTCGATCGCGGGATTCACGGTGGTTTCCGTATTGTGCGGCC
>Ga0207416_1002666_pt1 | contig 18732 bp, 11 predicted proteins | sample PaiPotPPM11metaG_FD_184107 | JGI IMG/M metagenome (GOLD analysis project Ga0207416, IMG submission 184107) | Iron sulfur acid spring bacterial and archeal communities from Banff, Canada, to study Microbial Dark Matter (Phase II) - Paint Pots PPM... ...
GGTACGGACCGTGCCGCAGTGTGCGTACGGAGAAGATCGCGCAGCAGATGGCAAAATAGGCCGCGCCGGCGATCAGACCCAGCACCGACCACTCGTAGCCGAAGACGCGCGAGGCGACGAGCCCCACGGCCACGTCGATGCAGAGGCCGGCCACGAGCCAGCGCACCACCAGCGCCAGACGCGAGAGGCTTTGCAGGAAGATCGCATAGAACAACCCGGCGGCGAAGAACAGGTAGCCGATGCCGCCGAACAAAAAGACGCGCTGCACCACCGGATGCGCGAAGACCGCGCCCGAGCCTTGCAGATGCGCCGTCAGCTCCAGTCCGCCGTAGACCAGTGCCAGCGAGCCGACGCCCGCCGCGAACAGCAGCGCCGCCTGCTGCAAATACAGCTTGCGGAAGGCGCGTGCGAAGCCGGCATCGTCGCTGGCGTTTGTGGAGGCGGCCACCGGCAGGAGCCGCTCACCGAACGTGCGGATCGTCTGCTCGAAGACCGAGGTCGAGAGCAGCAGCACCAGCAGCGCCCAGTCCAGCCCCGCCTCGTAGTCGCCGCGGAAGGCGATGTGACGCCCGCCCGGCAGCGGCCCCGCCGTCCAGGCGACGATACGGTCGGCAAAGAGAAACGCGTAGTAGCAGAGGCCGTAGAGCAGCACAGGCCAGCTACGTGCCATCAGTGCCCGCGGCTTGAGCAGCGGCACGCGCCGCAGCGCCGGCGGCGTGCGCTTCGCCCAGCGCTGCAAGCGCCAGGCCGTGAGCCCATTCAGCACCGCCCAGACGGCGAACAGCCCCACCCACTGCGCGTAGACCAGCGGCACGCCCAGCAGCTCGCGCAGCAGCGCGACGATGCCCACTGCCGCGATCGTCACCGGCGACACGAGCCAACGCAACCGGCACATATCGATGCCGGCAATCGCGAGCCAGAACAGCGAGAGCAGTGCGCCGTAGCCCAGCAGCAAGAGGCCATCCTTGCCGCCGGACGTGCTCCAGATCGAGGTGGCGACGGCGACCGACGGGATCGAGACGAGGATGCCCACGCCGGTGATGCGCTCGACCTCGCGTCGCATGAGAAAGGCGTTGTTGTACTGGCGGTAGTAGCCGCCGCGCCGCGCGATCGTCTGCACGAACGGTGCAGTGAGCAAGAGGCTCAGCAGCGTCGCCAGCGCCACGACGGTCGCCTGGCTGTTGGTGAAGCCGCCGGAGGCCCACAGCGAGTAGCCAAGCACGACGAAGCAGAGGATCTGCGCCGAAGCCGGCACCATGTAGGCCAGCCCCACGCTGTAGCGCTTCGCAAAGCGGACGAACAGTGCACGGAAGGACGCGTGCACAGATGGCGGACTCGGCCGGGTCGCCTCTGGCAGCGGCACGGACGGCAGCACGGCGTCGCCCAGGGCGAACAGGTTCGGATAGCCGAACCTCTCCCGCGCGTCCACGTCGCGCAGGCCGCTGCTCTCCAGCAGCGCCGTGACGGCGAGGCTGTCGAAGCATTCGGCGCGGCGGCCGGCGATCTCGTCGATCAGCGGCTGCAGCTCTCCGTGCTGGCTGGCGGGTGCCACCGATTCCACGTTCGGCTCGGCAGCCGGCCGGCTCGTGCCCGGTTCGAGCCGCGGCGCGACGGCCGGGGCGATCGGATCCGCGTGCTCGCCGCTTGCCAGCGCAACGGCCGGGCTGCCCGCACGGCGCGCCGAAGCCGGATGCTGTGCCTCGGGCGGCCCGCCCTTCGTCGTCGCCGTGCGCATCCTGGCTGTCGTTTCTGCGGTCATGCCGCCGCCAGCTCCAGGCCGGCCGTGCTGTTCTGTTCGCACACCACCTCGTTGTACAGATCCAGATACTGCTGCGCCGCCAGGTCGGTGCGGAAGCGTGCCATCACCTGCTCGCGCGAGCGCCGGCCCAGCGCCAGCCGCCGCACCGGGTCGGTCAGCAACTCGACCATGCCGCGGCCCAGCGCCTCGGGGTCTTTGGGCGGTACGACCACGCCGAAGCCTTCGAGGGCCTCGCGCACGCCGCCCACGTCCGTGGCGACGACGGGCCGCTCGCAGGCCATCGATTCGAGCACGGTGTAGGGGAAGCCTTCAGAGATGCTGGAGAGCACGGAGATGTCGCCCTCGTTGTAGATCTCGGCGGGGCGGCTGTGAAAGCCGCCAAGCGTGAACGTCTCTTCCAGACCCAGCTCGGCGATCCGCGCCCGGCAGCGCTCGGTGTAGGCCGGGTCGGCGTTGAGCGAGCCGTAGACACGCACCAGCAGGTTCGGCACCGCGCGCTTCGCCACTGCCGCACCGTCGATCATCGTGAGGATGTCCTTGATCGCGGTGACACGCGCGGCGGCGACGACCGTCGGCCGGTTCGCGATCTCGGCCGGCTTCGGGCCAGGGTGAAAGACCTCGGGGTCGACGCCGTTGTAGATGACGCGCAGCCGTTCAGGCTCGACGCCGAGCCGGCCCTCCCAGCGCGCGTTGAAGGCGCAGACGGGCGCGACGACGTCGGCCTCGAAGAAGCAGAGGCGCGAGGCCAGCGAGGAGAGGCCGATCAGCAGGCGCTTCAGGAACCAGGACATCGGCCCGGGCGAGACGCTGATATAGCGTTCGCGCATGTAGACGCCGTGCTCGGTCAGCACGAAGGGGATGCCGTGCTCGCGCTTCGCGATCACGCCCATCAGCGCGACGACGCTCGCCAGCGTGGCGTGCATGATCTCGACGTCGGGCACGGGCGCGGCGATCGGCGCAAGGATGTTGTGCAGCCAGCGCAGCCCCATCGCCAGGTCGAGCACCGATGGCTCAGGCCGTGCGGCCAATGCCGCGTCGGCGCGGATCTGCGCCAGCACGCGCTCGCGGAAGCAGGCCCACGTCTCCGGCCGGCGGAAGGCGGTCGTGTAGTCGAAGCGCTGGAACCAGAGGTGCAGTGTCAGTACGGTTTCGACGTCGCCGGGCTGGACCGTGTCGGGCCGCAGGATCAGGTCGAGCAGCCGGCCGAAGGCGTCCAGGAACGGGCGCAGGTTGGCGGGCCGGCGCGTCGCCGCCTTGCGGCCGAAGTAGCCGGGGCCGGTCACTGCCGGCTGGATGTACTCGGTCACGTCCTCGGTGCACCACTGCGGCATCTGGATCACACGGGCGCGGTTGGGCGTGGGCGTGTAGATCTCGTTGGCGATCGTGTCGCCGGTGACGGCGTAGATCGAGAACTCGACCTCGCGCAGTTGCTGGCAGAGGATGTGGCACCAGGTGCTGACGCCGCCGTCGACGTAGGGATACGTGCCCTCCGTCAGCATCGCCACGCGCAGCGCGGGCCGGTGAGCAGCGCGCTGCGCACGGCCCGCCGCGCCGGCGAACGCCCGCTCGGCGCGCCGCTGCGACCTGCGGGTCAGAGCGGTCAGCTTCATGCACTCTTCCGCGAGCGCGCGCGGCCGCGCTCCAGGTCGATATAGAGCCGGCGGTAGCGCGCCAGCATGCGCTGCCGCGAGAACCAGACGCGCACCCGCGCCTGCCCCGCGGCCGCGGCCGCGGCGTGAGCGTCTGCTTCGAGCAGTTCCGCCGCCGCCCGCGCAAAGGCTGGGGCGCCGCCGCGCACGACGAGGCCCGCGTCCGCGACGATGCCCTCGCAGTCGCCGGCGGTGGCGGCAACTACGGGCACGCCGGCCGCCATCGCTTCTAGCACCGCAAACGGACAGGCCTCTTCGCGGCTGGGCGCAATCAGCAGGTCGGTGCCCGCGAAGGCCTCGGCGCGAGGCACGGGGCCGGTGAAGATCAGGCGATCGCCCAAACCGGCGGTTTCGGCAAGCCGGCGGCAGTGCGCGGCGTAGGCGCGGTCGCCCTCCGGCCCGCGCACCTCGAAGCGCAGATCGGCCCGCGCTTTGGCGAGCAGCGCCGCCGTGCGCACGAAACGGTCGACACCCTTCTCCGGCGAGATGCGCCCGACGTAGACGACGGTCTGCGGTACGCCACCGTCGATCGGTGGCGCCGCAGGCAGCTCGACGCCGTTGTGGATCACCTCGATCGGCGTGCGCCGCGGCGCGAGGCGGCGCTGGTAGACCGTGTTCGCGTGGCTGACGGAGGTAACCCGCGCAGCCTGCGCGTACACGGCGCGGGCGAGGCGCCGGCCCTCGCGGTCCCACATGATCACGCTGGGGTGTCCGCCGTGGCCGCCGCCGTGGTCGCCGCCGTCGCCGCCATCTCCTCCGTGGCCGCCATCGCCGCCGTGACCGTCACCACCGCCATGATTGCCGTTACCGCCGTCGCCGCCGTGGTTACCATTTCCCCCGTCGCCGCCATCGCTATGTCCGCCGTCGAGGCGCAGCGGCTCGGCGCTCGTGCCCAGCCAGGCGATGCCGTGTTCGGTGACGACCAGCGGCGCGCCGGTGGCCTGGCTCAGCGCCACGCCGGCAACGCCGGCTACGCCGCTCGTCGTAGCATGGATCACGGACGGCTGCAGTGTGGCCGCGGCATTCAGCGCCCGCTCGACAACCTCATGCACCGGCGCCGGCACGCAGAGATCGATGAAGCGCACACCAGGCGGCAGCAGCGAAGCGGCGGGCGCGGCCGGCCCTTCGAAGCGCACGCCGAGCACCGTGATGCGCCGCTCGGGCAGGCCAGTGACCAGGTCGTTGATCCAGGTCGTGACGCCGCCGACCGTCCAGGGATAGCCGGCCTCGGTAATCAGCAGAATCTCGCCGTTCATCTCTCTGTCCTCGTACTCCTGTTAGTCGTGCAGAACCGCCGGGTCGATGCGCCGCGCCGCCTCGACCAGCCGCGGGTCGAACTGCGTGCCGCTGCGCTGTGCAAGCATGGTGAGGAAGCGCTCGGCGAAGGGCGGCTGCCCCGGCTCGCTCGTGCGCAGGTCGGCGGCGAACTCCGCCAGCGCCAGCAGTTGGCCGGCGAGCGGCAACTGGTCGCCCGCGGCGCCGTCGGGAAAGCCCCAGCCGTTGAACCACTCGTGCTGCGCCCGCACCGCGCGCGAGACGGGCGCGAACTCGGGCAGCACCTCGAGCAGCGTGGCGCCGAGCGCCGGATGGTCGCGTTCGGCCGCGGCGCCGCTGCCCACCGCCACGGCGGCAAGGCCGACGTCGTGGATCTCGGCCGCCTCGCGTGCGGTCTCGATCGTCTGCTCGTCGGCGCCGGCGGCCCGGCCAAGCGCGACGGTGAACTCGGCCACCCAATCGTGGTGCCGCTCGCCCTGGCTGCCGGAGGCGTCGAGCGCGCCGGCCAGCGCCTTGAGCGAAGCCACGTAGCGGCGGGAGAAGCTGGCGTACTCGCGGCGGCTGTGCAGCAGCAGCGCGATCTGCTCGGCCACGACTTGCAGCATCTCCAGGCCGCGCTCGCTCGGCGCGTTGTGGCTGCCGAACTGGACTAACGCGACGATGCCCTCCAGCTGGCCGCCTTCGACCAGCGGCAATGCGAGGATGCCGGTGGCGCCGGTACGCACCAAAAAGGCGTTGTCGCGCGGCAGCACGATGCCGAACTCGACGTCGATCTCGAACAGGCCGCGCTCCGGGTCCAGGTCGAGACCGGCGCGGAACGTCTTGGGCAGGCCGTGCTCGGCGACGAGCGTCATCACGCCCTGCTCATTGGGTGCGGCGGCGAAGGCGCCCTCGTGGCGTGTGGTCACCGCGGCTACCTGGACCAGCAGGCGGATGAAGTTGAGCGGATCGACCAGGGCGCCCATCACGCGCTCGCGCGCCTCGGCGTTGGCCTGCAAGAGGCGCAGCTCGGCCTGCAGCTCGCCGCGCGTGCGCAGCCGGTCGAGCAGAAAGGCGAGCGGCGCCGCGGCGGCTTCGAGCGCGGCAGCCGTCTCGCGCAACTGGCGCCCTTCGCCGATCGGCCCGCACTCCACCAGCGCCACGACACGGCCGCGCAGCGCTAGCTCCCAGGCGAGCAGCTTCGAGGAGCGGCGCGAGACCAGCTCGCCGTGCAGCACCTCGGCCGCCGGGATCTTGAGCGGCGGCAGATGAAAGAGCACCTCGGAGCCGGCGGGGTCGCCGTCGCGGGCCTGCAGCGTGGGCGGTGCGCCGGCGCCGTCCTCGTGCGGCGTGGCGGCGTCGCTGGGCAGTTGCGGGCCGGCGCGGCGCACGAAAGTGTAGCGACCGCCATCGGCGTCGGGATAGTAGCAGTGCACGACCGCGACGCCGAGCCGCTGGCTGAGGCCGAGCAGCAGCGCGCCAAGCTGGCTATCGACGCTCTCGCGGCTGTCCAGCAGCGCGCTGAAGAACTCCCAGTCCTGCGCCGGGGCGACGTCGGACCGCTGCTGAGCAAAGCGCAGGCGCATGGACCAACAAACTCCGAGCGCGCGGCGGACAGCCTCCGCCCTTCAACGAGTCGCCCGTAGTATGTGTCGCAAGCTTTTCGCAAGGCCATAGGGCACGCCCCTACTTCGCCGTGGATGTGCAGCGAGAGGTCATGAGTGGCGGGGGCGCCGCGAGCGGCAGCGGGCGACGGTAACAGCCGACCAGCACCCGTATTTCTGTACAGGTTTTGAGGTTGACAGCAGGTGACGGATACCCCACACTGCGAGCAATCTGTTGCAGCGATCGTGCACTAATGAATGGTTGTAGCCGAGGGCCGTACGTCGGTAAGGTACGGGCGAACTCTGGCGCTGCTGCAGTAGAGTCCGAAAACGCGTGCAGCCTGCTCTATGCTTGGAGGGTCTCGTGACACCCTGCCGACCGCGGTTGTCGCTCTTGATCGTCCTCGCCGTGTGCTCCGTTGTGCGGCTTCGCGGGTCGGCGGAGGCTGCCTCGGTGACCTATCCGGCTGGCTGGAACCTCATCGCCGCTCCTCCGGGCACGGACCTGTCCGCCGCGCGGAACCCGCTCTATACGCTCCAGCCCGGCGACGTAGACTACGAGCGTGTATCTCCGCGCCAGGTTCACAGACCGGCCTCGGGTATTGGGGCTATTTCGCGTCGGCGGTCACCGCGAAGTTGACAGCTGGGACGCTCGGTCCCTACACCGTCACGGCGCCGGCCGGCCAGTATGTCATGATTGGCGATCCGAACGGCGAGCTGTCCGCGACGGTGAGCGGCAGCGACGACACGCTGACCTACGACCCGTATCCGGCTACCAGCACACGATGACTCTGAGCCCTGGCCAAGGAGCCTGGGCATATTCGCTGAACGGCGGCACGATTACCGTCGCACCTATACCACCAGTAACCACCAGTCCGGCGTTGAAGCTCGTCGAGAATCGGCCGCTGGGTGCGCCGCCCGGTAGGTCGGGCCGCTACACGTACGTGTTCTATGCGAGCGGCATCGATGGACAGTCGGTCCGCCTGGATATTCGCGACGCCCGCCTGACACGGCCGCAGGCAACGCGGCGACGGGAAACGCCTCCGGTGGGTTCAGCAGCGCGGATGACCCGCACCTGCTGCTCGTGTTCGTGCTCGAATCAGCGTCGCCAGGGGACTACGTCGTGACGGTCCCATTAACCAACGGGACTACGCTCACCGCAACTTTTACGCACACTCCAGTTCCGTCGTCTGCCGGCGCCTCACCGACCAACGCGACGGCGACGCCAGCGGCCTCGCCGGCAGCAACTCCTGAAGCCAGCGCTTCGGCCACGTGCATAGTGCAGTTCCTGCAGGGCTACACGCTCATGACAGTACCGTACGATCGCCGCGGCTCTTCGACGTAGCTCGGAGAGTGCGGCTAACGTAGCATCCCTGCAATAGCTGCGACGGCTTGCGACATTCCTGCCCGCCGGGGAAGCCCGATGTGTGTCTCTCACCCTCTCGCCCGCCTCTCGGCTCTGTGCGTGCTCGGCCTCCTGTTGGTTGGCCTGCCCGGCGTCGGCCGGAGGACGGTCGCGAGGGCGACTGCTCCGGGGACATCTGCCCCGGGGACATGGAGTCCAACGGGCAGCATGGCCAGCGGCCGCGACTACCACACGGCGACCCTCTTGCCCAACAGCAAAGTCCTTATTGCCGGGGGCCAGGACTCCAGTGGTTTACCCCTGGCAACGGCGGAACTCTAGGACCCGAGCACCGGTAGCTGGACCGCGACCAGCAACATGACGACGGCCCGCACTGGCCATACGGCTACGTTGCTGCCTAACGGGAAGGTGCTTGTTACAGGTGGCTGCAACGCGAACTGCTTGGTTTCCGGCGTACCGCTGGCATCAGCGGAACTCTATGACCCGAGCACTGGAACCTGGAGCCCCACCGGCAGCACGTCGACAGGCCATGCCAGTCATACGGCGACCCTGCTGCCCAATGGCAAGGTTCTGGCTGCCGGTGGTTGCGGCAGCACTTGCCTCGGGAACGCATCGGCAGAGCTTTATGACCCCGGTACAGGCAGTTGGACGCCCACCGGTAACATGAGGGTTGGTCGCTATAACTATACGGCAACCCTGCTTGCTACCGGGGAAGTGCTCGGATAGTGTGCCGTCAAGTGGTGGCATGGGTTGCCGGTGCGTGGGCGTCGTTCAGGCAGCCAGCGCCGCGGGTGCGGGCGCGAGCGTCGGGGCGGCCGGCTCCCGCAGCGGCCGCCCCGAGGGCGCGCTGCAGTCGTGCCGGCCCACCAGCCACGCGGCGGGCTGCGCGGCGCGCCGGGCGCTGACCAGCCGCAGCACCGCGGCCCGGTTCGGAAAGCTGCCCACGCCCTAGCGGCGCCGCTTCAGCTCTTTGTGCAGCCTCTGTCTCCGGGCTGCAAAGCCCGCCCGTGCAGCTCGGCCTGACCACCGGCCTCTCGCGGCCCTATGCCACCGGCGGGCCGGTGCCGCCGATCCTCACCGGGCAGAATCTCGGCATGACGGTGGCGCTGGGCCAGTCGGCAACGTTCACCGGCAACCTGTCGCTGTTCGGCAAATGGCAGCTGGCGCAGGCGTCGGCGACGATCACCGGAACGAAGGCAACAATTGAGGGCAAACTTACCGCCGGCGTATTCTTTGGCGATGCAACGCTGACCCTGCAATACAATCCTCCCTGCATCACAGGTACTGGCACCGCGCAGGTCAACGTGCCCAGCGTCCACTTCGGATTGCTGAACTTTGATCCGAAGGCAGTGCAGCTCGCCAGCATCAGCATCAGCTCCTGCGGGAACGGCGCCTCGCCATCGTCGGCGGTGTACGACGCGGTGACGGTGACCTCGGATACCGGCGTCATCAGCACGATCGTGCAGGAGCCGGGCGGGCTGCCGGTGACGGTGAGCGTCGATCAGGCCGGCAACACGACCACGATGCCGGGCTGGCAGGCGCCGGTAGGAACCGGTTCCAGCGCTGTGCGCCGCCCCGCGGGCACCGCAACGCCTGCACGGGCCTCTGCGACGCCGACGGCCACGGCTCGGCCGGCGAGCGCATCGGTGACGGCCAGCGCCGTGACGACGATCACCGTGCCCGCGGGGCTGCCCTCCGCCGCGGTCGGCGTCACCTGACAGAGCGGCGATACCGACCTCTCGCTGACCGACCCGAACGGCCAGAGCTACAGCCCGCAGGCGAATGCAAGCCAGTACACGCACCTGGCCAGCCAGTTCGAGGCGTTCTACACGCTGACTTCACCCGCGGCCGGAAGCTGGGCGGTACAGCTCACTAACGCTGGCGGCGTCGGCACCGTGACGCCGGTGCTGCTCGCGCCGGTTGCTGCACCTACCATCAGCCTGAGCCAGGCGAGCCTCAGCAGCGGCAGCCTCGCCGTCACCTACAGCGCCACGACCTTCAATGGCGCCGACACGGTCACGCTTTATCGCAACAGCACGAACAGCACCACGGGCGGCACGCCGATCGTCACCGGCCTGCCGATTGGTGCCAACCAGAGCACCAATTGGAGCGTCGCCTCGAACCTTCCCTCCGGCACCTACTACCTCTACGGAACGATGAACGACGGCTTGAACGCGCCTCTCGCGGCCCTTGCGGCCCAGCCGGTGCAGTGGACCAATCCCAACACGCCGTCGACGCCGACGGGGCTCGCCGTGTCTGCAAAGAACGGCGTGCTTCACGCCAGTTGGCAGCCATCGGCCTCGTCCGGCATCACGGGCTATCAACTTACGCTGCTCAACAGCCAGAACGTCGTCGTCGCGACTGCGGGAACGGGTGGCGCGACCAGTTACGACTTCACCGGCCTGACCACCGGCACGAGCTATGGCGTCCAGGTCGCCGCGCTCACCGCGAGCGGGCTCGCCAGTCCGCTCAGCGCCGCGGTGACGGCACAACTGCCGGCGCCGAGCTTCCCCACGCTTGCGGCACAGTGGTCGGCGAGCGGCACCACGGGTCTGGGCAGCATCGTCGCCTACGGTACGTCGGGGAACACCACGAGCCTGGCCGTCACGGACAACGGCATCGCGGCCGCCAGCGGCGCGCCTGACGGCAGCGGCAGCTTCGGGATCTCAATTCCCCTCTTCGCCGGCACGAACACGCTGGTACTCACCGCGACCAGCCCGACCGGCGACACGGCGACGGCAACCACCACGATTACCTACGCCTCGGCGGCTCCGCTGCTGATACTCACCGGCCCGGCATGGGACGGCACGACCACGAATTCGAGTACGCTGACCGTGGCCGGGACCACCGATGCGGGCAACACCGTCACGGTGAATGGGATCGCGGCGACGGTGAGCAGTGGCGGGCAGTTCTCACTGACCGTGCAACTGCTGGCTGGACCAAACACGATCATCGTTTACGCCACGAACACAGTCGGCGTGACGAGCGCCTTCCAGGGCAGCATCACCTACACCCCGGCGCTTTCGGCCACGCATCTCGCGGTGAGCGCACCGGCGAGCGCCACGGGCGACATCGCGTTCAACATCAGCGTGACGGCGCAAGATGCAAACAATGCAACAGTCCCCGGCTACACAGGCACCGTGCACTTCACCAGTTCCGACACTCAGGCGGTGCTGCCGGCGAACTATACCTTCACACAGGCCGATGCGGGCACGCATACCTTCTCGGTCACGTTGAAGAGCAGCGGCAGCCAGACGGTGACGGCCACCGACACGGCCTCGAGCAGCATCACGGGCCAGGCGACGGTGAACGTGAGCGCGCCGAACGGACCATGCACGAGCGCCGGGCTGACGATCACACCGCCGTCGCCGCAGCTCACGGGCACCGGCCTCACCCTGAGCGCGACGAGCACGGGCTGCGGCGGCGTGGGGCAGTACCGGCTCTGGCGCTACAGCGCGGCCACGAACCAGTAGACGCTGCTCCAGGATTACAGCAGCCAGGCGAGCTTCACCCTGAACACGGCGGGCTACGCCCCCGGCAGCTACACCTTCGCCATCACGGTCCGCAGCCAGGGCAGCAGCGCCGAGCGCGAGAAGGACGCCTATACCCCCTATACCCTCAACTGAGCGGGGCTGCGGGCGAGCCGGCGAAGGAGATGAGGACCGCATCCGATGGCGGGGTACGCCGCAGCGGTATCCCCGCCACCCGGCATCGGCAGACGCGGGCGCCCCCTCGCCCGCTGGGAGGGCACTACTGGCTGACGCAACCCGGTTTCAACCCGCGGCAGGGCGGAGGCGTCATGCGATGCCTCCACCCTGCCGTCGTAGTCTGGCGCCCACGCAATCGCCGCGTGCATAGTAGGGGCACACCGCGCACGTCCGCGCATAATCCGGGTCGCTCCGGCGTGGACTGCGCCTGGTGGTCGCGCGACACCGGCGACCGGTCGCACAGCGGATGATTGCGGGAGGCAACCAGCGATGACAGCGACGACCTACACCGAGGCGCTGCTCAGCCGCGAAGGCGCCGTGGCCACCATCACGCTCCACCGTCCCGAACGGCTGAACGCGTTCACGCCGACGATGGAAGACGATCTGCGCGCCGTGATCGCGGAGGTGCGCGCCGACGCGGCCGTGCGCGCGGTGGTGCTGACCGGCGCCGGCCGCGCCTTCTGCTCCGGCGCCGATGTCAACGCCTGGGACGCGCGCCTCCGCGAGGGCGGCGCGCCGTCCGTGGTGGATCGCTGGCGCCAAAACGAGCAGCGCCATGCCATGCCGCTCGGCCTGCACGAGCTGGACAAGCCGGTGATCGCGGCGGTGAACGGCGCGGCCGTCGGTATGGGCATGGACATCGCCCTCGCCTGCGATCTGCGCCTCTGCGCCGAGAGCGCCCGCTTCGCCATGCTCTACATCAAGCGCGGCCTCGTACCGGATGAGGGCGGCGCCTGGTTCCTGCCGCGTCTGGTCGGCCTGGCGAAGGCGTATGAGCTGATCTTCACCGGCGATTTCGTGCCGGGACCGGAGGCAGAGCGCATCGGCCTGGTCAACCGCTGCGTGCCGGACGCGGAGCTGGCCGGAGCCGCGCACGAGCTGGCCGAACGCATCGCCGCCGGCCCGCCGATCGCGCTGGCAATGGCGAAGCGGGCGATCCGCGACGGGCTCGGGCTGCCGTTGCGCGGCCACTTCGACGCGATCGGCTACTACATGAGCGTGCTCAACAACACGGAGGACGTGGCCGAGGGCATGCGCGCCTTCGTCGAGCGCCGCGCGCCGGCCTTCCGCGGGCGCTGACGCCCTTCGGCCGCACGTGTTGTGGTTCAGGCGTGGACGCTGCCGATCAGGCGAGCGTCAGCACACTGCTCGCCAGCCGGTCGAGTAACGGCAACACCTCGGCCGCCGGTGCGGCCGGCACGGTGAAAACGCAGCGCGAGACGCCCGCGGCGGCGTATGCGCCGATGTCGGCCGGCTCGGGGCTGGCCCAGTAGGCCGTCACCGGTAGCGGCGCGCGCCCGCGTTCGGCGGCGAGCCGCTGCAGCTCGGCGGCACGCGCCGCCAGCCGCTCCGCCGGCTTCGGCGTAATCGGCATCCATTCGTCGCCGTAGTCGAGCACGCGCTTCAGCGTGCCGGGCGCGTCGCCGCCGACGATGACGGGCGGGTGCGGCCGCTGCACCGGCTTCGGCCAGGACCAGATCGGCCCGAAGTCCACGAAGCGGCCGTGAAACTCGGCGGCGTCCTCCATCCAGATGCGGCGCATCGCCTGCACGCGCTCGCGCACCAGCCGCCAGCGCCGATCAGGGTCGGTGCCGTGGTTGCGCATCTCGGCCAGGTTCCAGCCGCCGCCGATGCCGAAGAGGAAGCGGCCGTTCGAGAGTAGATCGACGCTCGCCACCTGCTTCGCCAGCGCGATCGGGTCGCGCTGCATCACCAGGCAGACGCCGGTACCGAGCTTGAGCGTCGTCGTGGCAGCCGCCGCGGCGCCGAGCGCGACGAAGGGATCGAGCGCATGCTTGTATTCCATCGGCACGGCGCCGTCGGCGAATGGGCCGGTGGAATCGAGCGGAATATGGCTGTGTTCGGGCAGCCAGAGCGATTCGAAGCCGCGCTCTTCGACCGCGCGGGCCAGGCGCACGACATCGATCGCGTAGTCCGTAGGGCACATGCGAATCCCGAACTTCACCTATCGCCTCCAGCCGCTCAACAGCGCACGACCGCAGCGATCGTGCCGCGCCGGGCGCCGGAAGGCAACCACACGCTGTGTGGCGAAGACAAACGAGGATCGGAGCCGCCGTGCGCACGCCGGTGATCCCGCGGCTGTTATACTTCCGCAAGCGCCGTCGCGCGTCCTGACCGTTCCCGCCCGGCGAGGCAGAGCCGATGTCCGAGCTTCCCACAGGTACGATCACCTTTCTGTTCACAGACGTGGAAGGCAGCACGCGGCTGTGGGAGCAGCATCCGCGGGCGATGCGCGCCGTCATGGCGCGCCACGACAGGCTGCTCACCGAAGTCTTCGAGCAGCACGATGGCATGGTGGTTCGGCCGCGTGGTGAGGGCGACAGCCTGTTCGCCGTCTTCGTGCGTGCCTCGGATGCCGTGGCGGCCGCGCTCGCCGGGCAGCGGGCGCTTCTTGCTGAGGACTGGGGCGAGGTCGGTCCGCTGCGGGTGCGCATGGGGCTGCACACCGGCGAGGCGGACCTGCGCGAGGGCGACTACTACGGCAGCGCCGTCAACCGCTGTGCCCGCATCCGCGCCGCCGGCCACGGCGGGCAAATCCTGCTCTCTCACGCAACGGCGCAGTTGGTCCGCAGCGCTCTGCCCGCGGGGAGCGGTCTGCTCGACCTCGGCCGGCACCGGCTGAGGGACCTCGCGGAAGGCGAACAGCTCTTTCAGATCGCTGCCCCCGGCTTTCCCGACGTCTTCCCGCCGCTGAGGACGCTGGACGCCCGGCCGCACAACTTGCCGCTGCAACTCACGAGTTTCGTCGGGCGCGAGCAGGAAGCAACCGCCCTCGCTGCCTTGCTCGGGCAGCACCGGCTGGTCACGCTCACCGGACCTGGCGGGACGGGGAAGACGCGCCTCGCCTTGCAGGTCGCCGCTGAGCGGCTGGCCGCTTACGCCGACGGCGTCTTCTTCGTGGACCTTGCGCCGCTGGCCGACCCAGCGCTCGTGCCCTCCGCAGTTGCCCAGGCGTTGGGGGTCGCGGCCTTCACTGAACTGTCGATCCGGGAGAGCGTGCTGCGCTTCCTGCGCGACAAGCAGCTCCTGCTGGTGCTGGACAACTACGAACATCTGCTGGCCGCAGCGGAGTTTGCCGGGGCACTCGTGCAGGCGGCGCCGCTGGTCTCGCTGCTGGTGACGAGCCGCGCGCCGCTGCGGGTGCGCGGCGAGCGGGAGTACCCGCTGGCGCCGCTGCCGGTGCCTGCAGAGATGCTCGCCTCTCCTGCCGCGCTCGCGGAGAATCCGGCGGTCGCGCTGTTTGTGCAGCGGGCCAGGGACGTGCGCCCGGCGTTCGCCCTCAGCGGCGACAACGCGGCGACGGTCGCGGCCATTTGTGCCCGGCTGGACGGCTTGCCGCTGGCGATCGAGTTGGCGGCGGCCCGGGTGCGGGTGCTGTCGGTGGCCGCGCTGCTGACGCGCCTGGCGCAACGGCTGCCCGTGCTGACCGGCGGGGCGCGCGATGTGCCGGCGCGGCAGCAAACGCTGCGCGACGCGATCGCCTGGAGTTACGACCTCTTACGGCCGGCGGAGCAGCGCCTGTTCCGCCGGCTCGGCGTGTTTGCCGGCGGCTGCACGCTGGAGCTGGCGGAGGCGGTGTGCAACGCCGACGGCGACCTCGGCCTGGACGTGCTGGACGGCGTGAGCTCGCTGGTCGAGAAGAGCCTGCTGCGGCAGGCCGATGGCCTGGCCGGCGAGCCCCGCTACCGCATGTTGGAGACGCTCCGCGAGTTCGCGCTCGGGGAGCTTGAGGCGAGCGGGGAAGCGGAGACCGTGCGCCGGCACTTCGCGGTGCAGGTGCTCCAGCTGGCCCGACACGCGGCGGCCGTGAACGACTGGGCACAACTGGACGCCGAGTTCGATAACATCAGGGCGGTGCTGGGCTGGTGCGTCGAGCGGGCGGAACTGGCGCTTGGCGTTCGATTATATTGGACGCTGGGCGTCTACCTGCTCTACCGGGGGGCGTCGCCAGAAGGGGAGGTCTGGTGCCAGCGCTTGCTGGCCCTGCCGGAGGCCGCGCAGCCGAGTGTGTTGCGGGCACGGCTGTTGGCTCATGGGCGATTGGAACTCTACGCTCCGGGGGAACAGGACCGTATTGTGGCCGGGCTTGAGGAAGCGATTGCCCTCAGCCGGCGGTTCGGCGACACCAGGTGCCTGGTCAACGCGCTGGCGAGCCTGGTGCGGCTGCGCCTGGACCAGAGCAACTTCGACGCGGCAGTCTCGCTGGGCGAGGAGGCGCTCAGCCTCGCGCTCGAGGCACGCGCGTTTGAAACGACCGCTCACTTGCAGACTTTCCTCTTCCAGGCGGCGATGTTTTGCGGGGACCTTGCTGCCGCCGAAGAACTGATCGCGGCAAACCGGGCGCTGGTCGCCACCGCGGGCAGGACGAGTTCCGTCCAACGGATCTTCTCGCTGATGAGCGAGGCCCAACTGGCAGAGGCGCACGGCGACGCTGTCCAGGCGCGCGGCTTCTGGGAAGCGGCCCTGCACGAGGCGGCCGCGGAACAAACCGAAAACAGCCCTGTCCGCATGAACGGCCTGGTGCGCTTCGCCCAGTTCCTGTTGCGTCAGGGGGACACGCGGGCAGCCGTCGCCGGCTGCGCCGAGAGCCTCGCGGTCCAGCACCGCTGGGGTCCGTATCACCATCTGTACACCACCCTGCATGTGCTGGCGCAGGCAGCGGAGCGCTGCGGCCTGCCCGCCATGAGCGCCTGCCTGCTGGCCGCCATCGACGACAAGAAACGGAGGGAGTCCCTCTCTGAGATCTTCCTGTCCCATGCTGACTATCACGCGGCAGTGGCGCGAGCGCGGGCGGAGTTGGACGAAGCGGCGTTCGCCGCGGCGTGGGCGGCGGGCGCGGCGCTCTCGGCCGACGACGCCATCGAGTACGGGCTCAAGGTGGTGGCGCAACTGCAGCAAGTGCTCGCGACGGAGACCGACGCGGCGGGGCAGGGGACCTGAGACCCGGGCGCAGGCGCGCGGGCTGAGTCTCCAAACCCAATGCGGCGGCGAGCGTCAGTTCGGCTCCGCGTCACCAGGTCCATGCTGCAACGCGTCGTGGCGGTCCGATGGTGGAGCGGCAAGCGCCGATCTGTCGCAAACGTCGCCGGCCTCGTGCTCGCGCATGAGGTGATGAGTCACCACAGGTAGTGCTCCACAAATCACATGAGGAGTTCGGCAATCGACGCGCTCATTCAGCAAGCTGCGCGTGATGTGGCCGGTTGACCGCCCGCACGACCTGTGCGATCGGGACTCTATCCCGGCCGCACGGCCACGAAAACCTCGCTGTAGCCCGGCGGCAGTTCGCTGTGCTCAAGCGGGCGCGATGTGGCGTGGAAGCCGGTTTCCACCAGCAGCCGCAGCCACGTCTCGCGGCTGAAGAGCCCTTCGATGTGCCGCTCCTGCTCGACCCGCGGTGGGCCGTCGCCCTCGCGCAGGGCGTAGATGAAATCGACCTCGTAGACCGAGTCGTTCGGATCGCTGTCGGAAACCCACTCCAGATAGCGCAGCGAGCGGCCGTCGCCGTCGTGGCCGCCGTGGTCGGTCTCCGCAACGAAGTTCTCGCGCACATGATCGGGCGCGAACAGGGCCACGCCGCCCGGCCTGCAATGCACGAACGCCGTCTCGATCGCGCGGCGCAGATCTGCTTCGGTCGTCATGTAGCAGACGGCATCATGCACGAGCACCGCGTCGAACAGGCGATTGAGCCGCACGTCGCGCATGTCGCCGACGATGTGCTCGCACTCGGGGTTAATGCCGCGGCTTAGCTCCAGCATCTCCGGCGAAAGATCAACCAGCGTCGCGGCGAAGTGGTGTTTGCAGTGCGAGGCGTTGCAGCCCGCGCCCGAGCCGAGTTCCAACAGCGTGCGCGGCGGCGCGGCGGCGGCGTCCATGATCAGGCGGCGATAAAACGCGGCCTCCTCGGCGTAGTCCTCCGGCGCAGAGAGCAGATGGAACCAGTGCGCCAGGCCGCCGTAGAGGCGCGGCAGTTCGTCGGGCATCGGCCCTCACCCCCGTCCCCTCGCCCAATCGTCCAGATCGCGCGGAGCGCGATGTTGCATGGCGAGGGGCGATCCTGGGTCGGGCGTTCCAATCGGTCAATGGTTAACCTGGCGCCCGGTCGGATCGCTTTACGCCGGATCGCCCCTCTCTCCCATACAGCCCCAATCCCCTCGCGGTCTCGATCACGTTGTGTATGGGAGAGAGGGGACGGGGGAGTGAGAACCCACCGTCACCAGCCCGCGGTCGCGCGCGGCCATCTCTTCGAGGTAGGCGGCAAGCGACGCCTGCTCGCCGGCGCGGGCGAGATAGTCGCGCACCGCGGCGGCATCGTAGTCGTAGAGCGGGTAGCAGGTGCCCGGCCAGGCGCCGCGCGGCACCAACGCGACCGCTGCCACGAGGAAGCCCGGAATCTTTTGCAACTCGGGCCGCTGCTCCAGCTCGCCCGGCTCGGCGATACGCTCGGCGGTGACGATCACGCCGCGGGCCGCGCGGCTCATCAGCACGTCCTCGAACTCCGTGCCTTCGATGCGGGCGTTGCCCTGCGCGTCGGCAAGCGCGACGTGCAGCACCGCCCAGTCGGGCTGAATACGCGGCACGGTGAGGATCTGTTCGCCGCTGTACGGGTCGCTGACCGTCTTGAAGCCGCGCACGGCCGGCAGATCGCTGCCCTGGAAGCCGGCCAGCGGCAGAAAGGGCACGCCGAATGCCGCCGCCCGCAGCGACATGATCGCGCTGTAGCAAGCGTGCTCGCGCGCCTCGACGCGGCCCTGCTCGACGGCGCGGCGGTAGTTCGGCGCCAGGCCGAACTCGTTCTCGAAGCCGATGAAGCCCGCCGAAACGGCGCCGACGCAGCCAGCCGCACAGAGCAGGTCGACGTCGTAAGCGCCCGCCGTCTTGATCAGGTGCAGGTCGCGGCGTCCTTGCCGTGCCAGCTCGCGGGCGAAGGCGTTCGGCGCGCGGTGCAGCAGATTGCCGCCCAGCGCCAGCGTCTCCTCATCGCATACCAGCGCCGCCGCTGCCTCAAGGCCAACGAGCTTGCTCTGCGCCATGCCGCACCTCCGCATCGCGGACCACGTGTCGTTCTCACCATAGCACCGCGACCGATCCGCCACAACGCGAAAAACGGCGGCCGCTCAGGTGCGTAACAGACTCGTCTGGCGTATACCTCTTCGTTGCTGTGGCGCCCTGCAGTGGCCGTCCTCTATCATCCTGTCCTGCGCGATGGATGAACGAGTATTTGCCTGGCAATGCCCGGCCGGCAGAGGCCAGGGCCTTTGCATCGTGTTATGGCCGGTGGCAGACTGCTGCTGGGGCCGACCGGTGCGGCTCGTGGAGGTGCTCGATGTCTGCCGCAGCGCTCGCCGGCCTGCCGCTCCCTTCCTTGCTGGAGGCC
>Ga0207416_1002667_pt1 | contig 18722 bp, 18 predicted proteins | sample PaiPotPPM11metaG_FD_184107 | JGI IMG/M metagenome (GOLD analysis project Ga0207416, IMG submission 184107) | Iron sulfur acid spring bacterial and archeal communities from Banff, Canada, to study Microbial Dark Matter (Phase II) - Paint Pots PPM... ...
ACTTTGGGGTTCTTCAATCCCTCTTATCCTAGCAAAAAGAGATGTCTTCCTGCTTTTTCTCCCCCGTTTGCCCTACCCTTTGAAAAACCTACCCCCAAAAGGGGGACCATCTGGGCTGTGACAGTCCAAGGCGACTGGCATGTCATGGCTACTGGTGAAGCGGCATTCGAAGATGGGACCATCAACTATCTCTCGCTGCCTGCTGTAGAAATTGGACTCAAATACATCAGAACCATCGGCATTGAACTCATCCATACACGCGTGATGTGCCTAACAAGCTGGCTCCTCGATCAACTCCTGAGTGTCTCTCACAGCAATGGCACTCCGTTGGTCCAGGTGTATGGTCCGCACGACTGCCATATGCGAGGAGGAACGATCGCGCTCAACATTCTCACGCCTGACAGCTCGGTTGTTGACGAGCGAATCATCGATCGCCAGGCCAGCGCACGTGGTATTTCCCTACGGACAGGATGCTTCTGCAACCCTGGCGCAGGTGAAGTGGCCTTTGGTTTGTCAAAGAACACACTTGCTCGTGTTCGTCATGAAGAGCAAGAACGAATGACACTGGAACAGTATCTCGTTGCCCTCAGCCTTCCAAGCGCGGGTGCCATACGTGTCTCCTTGGGTTTGGCCTCGAACTTTGCTGATGTCTACCGTTGTCTGCAATTCATCGAGTCTTTTCGAGACCAATTCCCAGACGACAACGGTTTAGTAGCTCGATTGCATTGTTGACCGGGAAATGCACCACGTCACTCAGGCTCCAGAAGCATTGCTCGTTGGGACTTCTCCGTGCCATCCTAGCTCTTTCTCAATGACGACACAATGGACGCTTCTGATGATTTGATGCACAAACAGGCAATAGGTATACAGCTTCCTCCCCGGTCAGATGCACAGGGAGACACGGAGAAAACAGAATGAAACACACAAAAAGACGACTCAGTACAGCACCGTATCGCATAGTGCTGTACTTTTCCAAGCACATGATGACGATTTTCCTCGATTCTGACCCATTAGTACGGTACTGTATGGTACAGTCCTATACTTTTGCCGTTTTTTCTGCTATACTCTTCTTCAGAAGTGCATCACTGTATCGCACAGTACCGTACCTAGGAGAGGATCATCATCGAAAGGACTTGCAACCATGACTTTTGTACAGCAGAAAAAGCGTGTCAAAGTAGCCGTTGGGCATGACCACGGCAATACCGAAACAGCGGATTATGTCATCTATGCACCAGAACTTCCAGCAGCCGGACGAGTGCGGCCCCTGCAGGCCATCTCTCTACCACCAGGCAAAATAGTGCAGAAGACGTTCCCATCAGCAGTTGCAGAAGGATCAAAAGAGGAACTGGAGAGCTTGCGTGTGGGCGCAGGGAGAACGGCGCAGTCAAAAGCAGAAGAATTGGTCATCTCAGTCAACGGTGGACCAGAACAGTTTGTCGGAACGCTAGCACAACGCCAAGCACGACAGGCTTTTACTGGTCGAGGAGATATCCATCGCTACGAGAGTGAGCGCTCATTAATCACCCTGCTCGCGGGCCTGGGAAGCCTGATCGAGGAGGAGGAGATCGAAGCCTGGGTCGTGACGGGACTGCCGGTAGAAACGTTTCAGAAAGGGAAAGCCATTCGTCGTGGAGCAAAGGATACCCTTGAAGGAGACCATCGCTTCGTGCTCAACGGAGGAAAAGAGCGTCATGCCCATATTCACGTCGTGATGGTGTTAATGGAAGGGGCTGGTGGGTTGATTGCCCAGGGACTGGATGGAGACGATGTGAGACAGGCCATTCTGGACATGGGCGGCAGAACGACCGATGGGGTAGCCACCGAGGGGCAAGATCCCATCCGGCATCTGTGTGGCACACTGGCTCGTGGAGTTGAAGACTCCAAAGAAATGCTCTCCCGCTTTGTTGAAAACGACAAGCGATACAAGCGTGCCTTGCGAGCTGAAGAAACCGAGGCCATCCTGCGAACGCATATTCGCCTTAAGGCGAGCCTTGGGTTGCTCTGCCAGAAGATCTACGACCAGCCTCTTTCGAACCTGACCTCTGATCAGTTCGAGCAGGTCCTGCGAACGCAGCAAACCAACTCCGCCCGTGCACTTGCAGAGCAACTCAAGATTACCGAAGCTGACATCAGGGTGCTGGCCCAAGAATCGCTGCTTCAGGATCTGTGCTTGCTGGATCTAGAGGTTCGCTATCGCACCCTGCATGCCAGAGGGACAGAGATTCTGCCGATTGACCTCTATACCTGGACCGAAAAATCCCTGAGATCGGTTGGCAAAGACATTGCTTCCTTTGCGTCACAGCTGTGGCGCATTGGGGAGAGCGGCGAAGTAGCAACCGACAATGCGCTGGTCCTGGCTGCTGGTGGTGGGGCCTACTATTATCTGGAAGATGTTCGGGAACTCATCCCTGAGATCAAGCCATGTGAGAGTCCAGAGCTAGCCAATGCGGCAGGATATGCCAATTTTGCCTATTCTGCATTGCTTGAAGAAATGGGAATACTGGTGTAGAGGACAGGTCCCTGCATAGATTAAAAGGATGAGACGATGCCACGTGACACGACAAAGAATCAATATTACCACGTTGGGATCCCGCGCAAGAGCCGTGTCCACCAGATGGTGGACACCGGAGCAGCCGGAAAAACAGGAGCCGACTTCATCAAAATGCTGGTGGAGGATGTGGATAGGCTCATACACGGAGAGCCAGCAGTGGTGCTCAGTGGGCTGCTAGCGGCAAAGAGCAGCCTCCAACCACTCACGGGAGATATGCCGTCGTCAATGGAGGCGACACCAGATGCCCCTGAGCCGGTTGTTCTCCAGCAAGCAGTATTGAGCCGAGCAGCACGGGCGCGAAGGTCCTATTGCATGGATGAGGATGATGAGGAGGACGAATAGGCAGTCGAAGGCTTTGTTGAAGCCTTTTTGCTACAGATCAAGTCCTATCAGAAGGATAGCGCTATGATTGGTCCTTCCTTTTTTCACGAAGAGGGCGTTTCCCAATTCCATCAGATTTGAATTGCCCACTGATAAGCCCCTCTATCTGCCTTCACTTCCTGATCGATCCTCTGTCGCAAGCTCAAAAGAGTACTGCAAGCGATAGGTGTCTGCCTTGACAGTGAGAAATTGTACCGCGAGGGGATGTTCCTGCTCATCAGAGGTTTGACGTTGGAGCTTCAATAAGGGTGCCGGATCATCTGGAGAGAGTTCAAAGAGCATGCGCTCACTGCTGCTTGCATGCATGACCTCGACGGTTTCGGTGCATCTCATTGGGTGCTTGCCCAATTGCCGCATGAGGTGGTAGACATCACTGTCAGCCTGCTCCAATTCCGGAGCCACTTCCGCAAACCAGAAGGGAAGATAGGTATCGCTCACCCAAACGACCGTTTTATCTGTTCGACGCTTGCGTTCCCGATAGAAAAGAATCTTTTCTCCTTCTGCCATCGCCAGCAATGCAGCAACCTCCGCATCGGCATACTGAATTTTCAACAGCAGGGTTTCCTTCTCGTCAGTCTGCTCTTCTGGCGCTTTGTTTGCTGACAGAGAAGCTTCCCGCTTTATAAGAATCTTATGTGCACTGGTAACATCGGCGACACGGTATTCATTGAGCGACGCATTCTTGGGCCAGGCATGCTCTTTGATCGGGAGCACTTTGACCAATCCCTCATTGGCCAGACGCATCAATAAGATTTGGGTGGTCGTATTGTTAATATGGAATGCTTCTTCAATCTGCTTCGGAACAAGCACTTCGTCTGTTGCATATTCTCCGACAAGAATTTTCTGTCGCATATCCAGGTACGCCTGGGTGGTTTTACTCCCCATCCGCAATTCTGGAGGAGGTGTCTTCTGGATTTCTTCGCGTGTTGGTCCTCGCATATTCTTCCTTCCTCTACCAGTCAAATAAGCTGGCAAAGATGCTCTTGCAGCTCATGGATATGACGGGCTTCCCCGATAAAGTCGCTTTTGTGATTCCAGCATGAGGCACTCTCTCAAAAGAGGATACCCATCGCCTCAAGAGATACATCTGTAGTATACCATACTCGTTTCTGGTAGTCTCCTTCAAAAGGCTATTTTGGTTGACAGGGAGCAAAGGATATGCTATCCTCTTCTTTGGGATATTTGATTATAATTACCAAAATTACTATTGGTAAATTTAAAGCAACGAAGGGCAGTGAAGAGAGGAGCGCAACCACGGTGCCCAGACGAAAGAGAGGAGTTCAGAGGGACAAATCCGCCCTGGTCCTTTTCTCTCATCGTTCTTCTGCAGGTCTTGCTAGGCATGCGTCAAATCCACTTGACAGTTTTCGACAGGCTGAATCACATAAAGTGGCTCGTCAAGGCGATTCAGATGAGCATGCAATTATCCGAACTGTCAAGTTCTTTCCTAGCTCATTTGACACATGCCCTACGTTTTTCCTGGTTTCTTTCCTGGTCGTTTCCTGGTTTTTCGGTTTCTTGTCAGGTCGTTTCCAGGTTTCCTGCCGCTTGTTTTCCGATTCCGTTCTGTCTGGGAACTGTGGTCATTTGGTACAGTATTGTTGTGTTCTTAAGGGTTCACAAACGTCATCCAGAGCGATGACTTTGAACCATATCAGCAGGACACTCCTCGGTTAACGGAATAAAGTACAACACACAGAAGCACTCCCAGGCAGGATGGAGGAACCGCTATGGAACAACACGACGAAATGACTTTGCAACCACAACTCTGGACAATTGATCAAGTTGGAAAGGCACTCAATTTGGGAAGAACCAAAATCTATGAGCTGATCTGGAAAGAGAACCTCCCGGTTCAAAAATTTGGGCGTGCCGTCAGAGTCTCTCCAGTAGAACTTCAACGCTGGTTAGAAGAACGGACACGCCAATGACCGTCTCATGCTCCTCGACAGGTATATATCACACATCAGGAGCCTTGACCCAACAAGATGTTTCTCGTCGTTTCGATGTCATTGCAGATACATCTTACGCCGTTTTTGATACATATTATCTCAAAAACGGCTATTTTAGTGCACACGGTCGCCACTTGAAGCCTTCTCAAAAGCCTGAAAAGATAATGGGTCATCGCACAACGATGAAAGATGCTCTGCATTGGATTTGCAGAGTAGAGAAGGAAAAGGCATCTTTTGTCACATAATGCACTTGTAAATGAGCTATTTTCTTTTCATCTCACAAGGAGTGATAACCATGGGTAAACGTGCCAATAGCGAGGGGTCCATTTACCGCCGCAAGTCGGATGGCAAATGGGTTGCAAGCATCACATTGGATGACGGAAAGCGGAAAGTTTTTTATGGTAAAACGAAAAAGGAAGTGACAGAGAAGCTGATAAAAGCTCGCAGTGAGCAACAACAAGGCACCCTTGTAGCCGCACCACAGCAAACTTTAGCTCAGTTTCTTCATGATTGGTTGGAGAATACACAAAAGAATAGCATACGCGCGAGAACATACGAGCGATATGAAGAAATTATACGACTTCATATCGTGCCAGTGCTTGGACGTCATCAATTACACAATGTCACAGCGCAGCATTTACAGGCCTTCTATGCAAAGAAAAGCAAGGAAGGGCTTTCATCTACAACCATTGCCAGTTTTCATAATGTGTTGCACAAAGCTTTGGAATGTGCAGTGAAATGGAGTCTTGTACCACGTAACGTGTGTGAACTGGCATCGCCTCCACGCCGAGAGCGTTTTGAGGTGCAACCTCTTACGGCGGAGCAAGCTCAAAAACTACTAGAAGCAGCTCATGGTCACTATATGGAAGCTCTTTTTTGTCTCGCATTAGCCACTGGAATGAGGCGTGGTGAATTGATGGCTTTGAAGTGGCAAGATATCGACTTTTCAACGAATACACTGCAAATACGTCGCACGCTGTCACGTATCCCTAGTAAGATGTCTGATGAGAAGGGCAAAGGATTTGAGGAAGCTGAGCCAAAGACAAAGAAAAGTCGCCGGAGCGTAGTTATCGCATCCTTTGCAGTTGAAGCCTTAAAGCAGCATCGTATACGTCAATTAGAGGCAAAGCTGAAAGCCGGTCCTGCATGGCAAGACCATGATTATGTATTTTGCACTTCTGTCGGTACGCACCTGCACCCTAGTAGAGATATTCTAGATCAACTCAAGGCACTTCTGAAAAAAGCTGGCTTACCTGACATCCGTTTTCATGATCTACGCCACAGCTCAGCTACCTTGTTGCTGAGTGCCGGTATTCATCCAAAGGTCGTGCAAGAGATCCTAGGCCATAGTCAAATCAGTATGACGATGGATATCTACTCTCACGTCCTTCCCAACATGCAACAAGAAGCTATGCAGCGGTTAAATGATATGATAGGAAGCCAGAAAGAGAAAGATGATGAAGATCAGGAAGGCAATAGACCTCTACAAGGCTAACCGTACGTACGGTTGCTACAGAGAGCCTTTGGGATGAGAAAAATGAACCGTCTGAAGCAAGGTGGGAAGAGGCTTGAGGTATCACCTAATCCTTGTGAGGGTTCGAATCTCTCCACCAGCATGAGCTCGCCTCTAGAGTCCGCTGACGTCCTTCCCAAGCTCACATTCCTCCTTTTTATTCGCTGAGGTTCGTCATTTTTCGCACAACATTGTCGGCGTTGCTACAGGTAGCAGCACCCATTTTCTCTCTCTTGGCTCCCTTCAAAGCAGCGCCTATGCCAACACATAGCGCCGTGCCGACCTCTGACCTGTCCCTTTCAATCTTGCACGTTCGACTAATGTTTCCAAATCCCTGTGGGCTGTTCTATCTGAAACCCCTGTTAATTGCCGATAGATACTATTGGTAATAAAACCATACTGGTGAACATAATCGAGCGCTTCTGTCAATCGACGCTCCCGTTGATCAGTCTGGCTCTGGGAAAGTATTTCAGGTTGAGCATCCTCATCCTCTCCCCAGAGCGTTCCTGCATACAGCGGCTGTGGTCGTGGTTGGGGAGGCAATAAAGCCGGAGCCTTAGGAAACGTCACAATAAACTCGCCCATTTCTCGAAATTCTGGCAGAGGAAGCCCCAGACGGGTTGTCTCGTCTAACATAAACCGGATACCACTTCCAAGACGCTCCATGTAACCGGGAACATCCTTGAGCAAATTGGCCAGCGTGGGATTACGCAACTTGGATTGCACTTCTCCCCGCTCCATCTGCCCAACAGTAATCCCTGGCAACAGCAAGCCCGGGTTATGGATCTCAACCCGATCAGGATAACAGAACACACGGATACTCTCACCTCGCTTACTATAATCGCGATGGACCACGGCGTTGATGACAGCCTCACGCAATACCTCAAGAGAATACTCTGGGATATCAATCCGCTTAAACCCTTCAACGCGTGCGCCCACCGCAATATACCGACTCAGAAAGAGTTCTGCACCGTCTATCAATTCCTGAAGGGTTCCTGTGACGATACGACGATCAGCATAGCGGCTGGCACCAACCGTCTCACGAAACAACACGCAGGCGATATCACCTTGCACAATATACTCTTGGGGATGGTGACCAAAGAACAAGAGACCAGCATTGGTTGGAACGATGCTGTCACTTGTCTTCACAGCGCATCTCATCCCAATGAGTACTCGCTCATTATTTTCAAAGCGGCTGGCTTGCCGCGTATGAGCCGAGCGCAGTGCCAGATACGCTTTGACCTTCTCTAGATCAATATCCTCCATTGTCGCGTTCTGGACAGGTTGATGTTCCCAGTCCACTAAACCCCGATCATTGGCCACTTCCAGCAGTTCAGCTAAGCTTAATGACACCGTATGAGTTCCACGCCGAATCCAATAAATGCCATGAGCCTGATATACTGGCCCAGGACTCGGCCTCACGGTAGCAACCACCACGTTCTTCCCTGAAATCGTATACATTTCCGGCTCAGCAGGATCAAGCACCAGTTCGGGTTTAATCATTTGTCGAACGGCCCTGGAAATCACATCAAGCGTCTCCCCAATCTTACCATCAGCTACCCCGACAATTTCATGAGTAGCATCTTTCACCCCAATAATCACCAGACCGCCCTGAGCATTCGCCAGACCGCATAACCGTTCAGCTATCTCAGTAGCTCTGGGAGCTGCTACTTTTAACTCGACGGTATTGGTCTCTCCACCTTGAATGAGCCGCTTCAATTCCGTCTCGCTCAGTTTTCCCATACACACCCTCTTTGATACATGAGTATTGCAAGCGTTCTCATTGTAGCATAGATTATGGCGATGGCGGAAGGATGGCGGAAGGATGGCGGAAAGTATTCCCTCTATAAACCTTAGAAGTAGAAAAAGTCCACTATTGCAGTGTCCGATGGATGGCGGATAGAGCGATGAACGATGGTAAGGAGACGATAGATCTCCCACATGAACTCCCCTTAAACCATCCTATCTCAGCACAAATAGCACTTTGCTGGCGGAAGGATAGCAGATACAGCCGATAGTGGTGGCGCAAGGATGTCCGATAAGAAGTGTACGTTATTGTACCCTCAGGCAGAAGATAAGCAACAATTGCAGGAGAAGATCAAAGAACAACGAAAGCAGCTTCTTCACTATCTTTGCGGTTTCGTCGAGAAAGGTGCTCAAGCGACCAAAGAGGTAAAAATTTCCTCAACGGGTGTGCCTGAAAAAGCATGTTGATAGATCCATTGCAGAAATAATTTCTGGTGTGTTTTGTGTATCTCACGACATGCTTGTCCAAGAGTTACATGCTGGCTTCCCTGATAATTTCTTGCTGTTGAAGATGATATAGACTTCTTCCCGAATAGTGGAGGAAGAGGTAAAATGAGGAGGTGCAAAAGAGCAGGACAAGGAAGGGAAGAAGCCCATGAACCTCAGGTATAGAGAAGTGGTCAAACGGCCAGCACTATTGCAGCGTCTGACGGGATTGAATGTGAAAGAGTTCAAGAGTCTACGAGAGTCGTTCTCAACCCAATATGATCAACAGGTGATCCAGCCACGTGTGAAGGCCCCGGGTCGCCAGCGTGTTGCGGGAGGAGGACAAAAAGGATCCCTCCCAGAAATGGCAGACAAACTCCTCTTTATTCTGGTATATACGAGAATCTATCCCTTGCTCATCGTACAGGGAATGTTCTTTGGAATGGCAGAAAGCAAGGCATGCACATGGGTGGGTGTCCTGCTTCCAGTGCTGGATGCAGCCATGGGAGAAATCCATGTTCGCCCCAAGCGAGCTACGGGACGGTCTCTGGAAGAAATCATTGAAGAGTTTCCCGAACTCAAGGAACTGGGAATACTCACCGATGGAACCGAGAGGCCCATCCACCGTCCCAAAGATGAGACGGAGCAGAAAGAGCACTACTCAGGCAAGAAGAAGCGGCATACGAGCAAGCATGTCACCATCACCCATCCCAAGACACAACGCATTTTGGCCGTCAGTGAGCAAGCTCCAGGCACCAAGCATGACAAGAAAATCCTGGATGAAGCGCAGCTCTCGTGCACGACTGCACTCACAGTGCGTGCAGATAGTGGCTTCCAAGGCCTCTCTATCGGGAATGCAGAAGTCATCATCCCATTCAAACGGAAACGCAAAAAGAAAGGCGAACCCAAAGACGAACTGACCGAGCAACAAAAAGAGGCGAACACCATCCTCTCCAAAGCTCGCATCAGCATTGAGCACAGCAATGCTGGCTTCAAACGCAACCGCAGTGTCACTGATATTCTCCGCAATACTCGCCAAGGAATGAGTGATTCCCTCGCCATGGTGGCCATGGGATTACATAACCTACGGGTCAGCATGAGAGCTAGCTACCAATGCTAATCACACTGATCAAGGGAATTAATTGCTTGAATGACCTTTCCCTTATTGAGGAAGAAGTCTAATAAGTTTACAGCGATAGAGAGATTTGATCCGTGTATCGATAACATGTACCCATACCTTGTGTTCAGGATTTCTGGGCCAACTGAACTGTTGATACGCATTTTTTAAGAGAGAAGTGACATAATTGGTCAATTGTTGCCATTCCCGGCCATCAGCAGCATTTGGACATGAGATGCGCAGCGAGCGATTACACTTGAGGCCTGTTGTGATTTGAAATCCTCGATCTCGTGCAACTTTCCAGATCTTTTTTGCACTGTACCAACTATCCAAAAGAACGTGAGTCATGGTCCCAGGAAGAGGAGTAAAGTTTTGAATATATTGAATCATAATATCAATTTTACTCGAAAAAGGTACATTTTCCTGCTCAGCTGTTTTCCTTTGCCGATAGAGAAAAGGTTCCAAAGGACAATGACGCTCTAATACAAAATAGAGTCATTGTACGAGGCTATGACTAATAATACGCCTCCCATGTGTTGTAGAGTGATACTTGCCAAGATATTCCATTTTCATACCTCTCGGTTTGGACATAGTAGAATCGTCTCCAATCAGATACCCGGTCTCAAGGGATGTCTTACGTGGACCACATCGCTTTGGCTGCTTTTCCAGTCGTTTTTGGCATGCTTGTTCGATTTGTGGCTGCATGATCCTACAAAAACGGGAGAAATTGTATTGGTTCACCAGTCGATGGTCCCAAGGTGCTTGCGCTAGAAAGCGGCTCACACTTGCTATACTCTTCATGCCGGAAACAGCTCGATGCAGATGAGAGAGCGTATGTCCTTCTAGACTCATTAACAGCGCGACGAGCACGGTAACAAAGTGCTCAAACTGTGGACAGGAAAAAAGCATTCCACAGCTATTTTTGGGAGATTGCTTCCGAAGCCAGTTTATATTACAGAGATGATTGTAATCTCTGCTTCGCAAAGCCGCTTAGGAAGCCATTGCAGATTCAAGCTGCGGAATGTGGAATGCCACTTCTCTTTTATCCTCTTTGGTTCACGGTGTTGGCACGATGATCGCATTATTGCCCAACCTTATTAGTCTGTAAGGTACTATTGCGAACACGTTTACGTTGACAGAATACACAATAGGAAACATGGCGCTGAGCGTTAGCGTGATCTCGAAAAGAGATCCCTCTGGCAGTGGTCCGCCTGCATTGTTCGGGGTACGCTCTATCTGGAACATGATCTCATTGCCGTCCGGTGCAGCAAGCACCTGGTAACCTCTATCTCTTAGCGCCTGTGTTCCCCGCACCCACTGGACGCTGACCGCTTCGCCGCTTACTACTATCTTACCCTTCAACTCATCTAGCTCCAGCTGGCCGTGTAATTCGACTGGCAACGTGATCGTCTGCCCGGCTGGAGCTTCTACCATAGCTGGCATCAGGAGCGGTCCTTTATTCAGCGGATCGCCTCTCAGTCTCTGCTCTATATCCGCAAGCACTTGGTATAGCGGGTCGAGACCCCCCGGCAACCGTTTGCTCAATGGCTGTTGGATTAGGCGTTTCCAGAAGATGTTCCGAAGCTCTTGAGCCTGTTCGTCAAAGGCCTCTATCATGGGAGGTGGTGTGGCAAGAAAGTCAAACCTCGGCTCTGAACTCCGCGTACTGAAGATGACGGGAGCTGCCCAGCTGGGTGGAAAGGGCCTGATCGCATGCAGTTCGGCACGCCCAGCGCGGACTGCCTCCTCCGTGTTGCCAGGCTTATCATGCAAAAGGCTCCGGAAAAATATGCGTAAAAAAGTCACTGCGTCCTGTGTCTCCAACCTGTAGCGCATACCCACCGCGAACTGCACACCCGACTCACTATTAACCAGCGCTTGAGCCACTCCCTGGCTGCCGCGCATCCATTGTGGCAGGCTTTCCTCCACGCTCTGCTTTATTTCGTTGGGAAGATCTGCCGCTGTCAGACAGCCAGCCAGGATCACTACTGGCACCGGGTAATTGTACAGTACCGCCGCAAGCTGTTTGGCTGATACGGGCGTATGTGCTGCTGCGTCGGAGGTTTCCAATTGCAGGACACCACTGGGCGGCAGTCCTTCATTGGCTGGCAGCAAGTCACCATGTCCCAGATACACTACGATGTCATACGGCGTCTTGCGCAGTTGCTCTCTGAAGGCCTCCCATGTTGCCGATCTCGCTACTCCCACTTCACTGCTGAGCAGATCTACTTTCACCAGATTGGGACCAAGCTGTCGGCCTAGTCGCATAATGTCGTCGCGGATCAGCGTTGCACTTGGCACGGACCCGCCCAGGTCAAACGGGTTTGAGCGCACAATCAGCACCCGCAGAGGCCAACTCCGTGCGCTCGGGGAGTTCTGCGGTACTCCCACCTTCTCCAGCAGATGGACTATTGCGCTGATTTTGGGGTTCAATGCAAGCGGAACAACGCTGCCATTGAGTTCAAGCAGTTCAACGGGCAAGTCGGCCAGAGCTGCACGCAGCCGCTCATCCACATTGAAAACCAGACGTACCTGCCCGCCTTGTCTCCCACCGAGCGTAATGAGCAGGAACGCATTTAGATCATTGCCCAGTAACCAAGCACTAACCGCCGCTGTCACCCGTTGCACTGAAATCGCTTGTGCATCTCCACGGCGCAGTTGGTCGATCAGGCTGATGTCCAGATTCAAAGGCAATCGCGGAAGCCTCTGGCCGACTTGGGGAAGGGTATCCGCTTCCACGATCAGAGCAAGCTGGTCATTGTTTCCCGGTACGATTTTTATGAGAAAGTCACTGCTCATCCCGTCCTCCTACTCTTGTGTCCATGGGCTTAGCTCAGCTACAAGTTGCTCCTGACGTACGCTCTCCTGTTCGATGAATTGGGTCACACTTTCGGGCAAGGTACCATACTTTGTACCCACGGTACGCAACTGTTCCACCATGCCGCGTGAGACTTGTAAATCCGCATCGATTTGTGCTGGGTTCACGTAAGTCGCTGCATAAGCGGGTGCGAGACGCTGAAACGTGGATTTGTGCTGTTGACGCAAGAAAAGTGCCATCGATGCTGATCCACTTGACCGGCCCGCAGCCATTGCCTCCTCAATCTCCAGAGTCGTAGCTAGAGTAGTGTAGAAGTTAGACCAGAATTGGTTCACCTGCCAGCCATTGAGCGGTCCAACTGGCGCGACAATGTTGGGCAGTGGCAGCCGTGAATTACTAAGATAGACGAAGGCACGGTAGGCCGAAGGCACAAGATAGCTACCAATCGCGACCCTATCGGGATTGCTGCTCATCCTCTCGGTCAGACCCAGGACACGCACACGACTACCGCTCAGCAAGGCGCTCAACTCGCTGGGCGCAAGCTGCGGAATGGACGGGTCGTGCAACCAGAGAATACCCTCATAAGCCAGTGAGATCGTACCGTCAGCGACAATGTGGACCAGTTCGTACCCCTCACGAGCTGCTTCTAGAAGTGCCTCGCGTGGCGGTCCGGTCATAGGAATGACCTCTATTATGCTAGGAGATAGAGTGCCCAAAGTACTACGCAACCACTCATTCGTGCTTCCTAGCTCATGAATAAAGGCTAGGCGGAGCCGCTCTGTCACTGGAACCTTCGGCACTAGTGACTCCGGCGGCAGCCCACGCACGAAGGAGAATAGCCCTCCTACATAGCGACGCTCAGCATAGGCAACCAACTCCCAGGGGAGATCCTCCAATTCGGGCGTCTCGCTGCTCCACCACACGCGCACTGGCTGGTCAGATAGCGGTTGTCCATTGAATAGCATCTCGAGGCCGGGTGATAGGGTCTCAAACAGACGCGACCGCATGAGGGAAGGAGCTTTTTCACCCTCGACGAAAGCGGCGAGGTACTCCGTGAAGCGGCTCCAGCGCACAACAAGGTGCTCGATGCCAGCCAGTGAGAGCCCGGCAACTACCTGAGGTTGACTTGGGAGTGGGCTCACAGGGAGCGTGAGCCACGGAATGTTCAAGTCGGTATATATTAGTGCATCATAGGACCGCGTGGGCTCTTTAGAGGACGAACTGAAGCTATCGAATTGTGCTACCTGGGGCGTGGTAGGACGTGCGGGCACTACTTTGACGACGATCTCCTGATAGAAACTGCTTGTTGCTATTGTGCTCATTCTTCACCCTCCAGATTGAAATCTAGTTCTTGAGTAAGAGTGCGCAAAAACTCATGTCTGTCTACACCTGCCAGATATTCGGGGCGGGGAATATCCCTTAAGTAATCGATGGATCGCTTCTGAATGAGATCAAGATCAGTACTGGTCGGAGCATCTTTTTTCATGAGGGCCAGTTGTGCCGCTGCTGGAATCAGGCGGTGGGAAAAAGGTGGGAGCTGTTTTGGGTCCGGGTCTCGATTGAACCCAGTACTCAGGAAACGAGCTAACCTGCTCACACGGTCGGCATCACCTGCCAGGTCTGGTACTATCTCTCGAATCGCTCGGTTGCCTAGGGGTCTAAGCCGCTGATCCAGAAATACCTCGGCTACCAGATCACAGTCTTTCACGTAAAGCTTGATCCAGGCTGGTTTTTGGCCCGCGTCCCAACTTTGCAGAATGAGATCAGCCGCCTCCATTAGTCAGGGAACCCCACATAGCCGCAACGTGGCTGCAACCAAATAGACGCGCACATAGGGGTGTGGGTGCTTATCCTTGGTGTTCAGATCCGGGAATAACGGGGCAAGCACCAGCAGCAGTTCGGCCAGACTGTACCCAAACCCTGCACCGCCTAGCAACACGCCGAAAGTATCGGCCAGCACCTCGCCGACCCATTGTTGCCACACCACCAGCCGCTCGTATGGGACATTTTCTGTCTGCAAGCGCCTAGTTATCTGTCGCTTTAATTCCGACCTCAGGTTGAGGTCCTGATCTAGGTTGTGCCCTACCTCGTGATGCAGAGAGCAAAAGAGCCATAGTGACCCGGCGTGATCAAAGGGTAGTACGACAATTGGAATCGGCAAGCGCATATCACGGTAGTGATGCAGCGGAAACCCCAGTGATTCAACTCTCGACCCTCTGCTCGACGTCGCTGGCGATATCTCTGCCTGCAGATAAACTAGAGGCGGCTCACGATATTCCTGTTCCTTGAGCAAGCTCCAGTTACGTGCTTGATTCAGGCACGTAAGGTAGCAGTCGGCCGCCACGAGGTCGGCGGTATCGAGCAAGGGCCTGAAAAGTCTATCCTGGTGTTGGGTGATGATATGGCGGAAGATGCTCCAGAGGTCATTGACGCCTGCGATTAAGCTTACCAATCGCCAGTATACCTCGGCGAACTGCTCAGGTGGGAGAGTAGGCGAGAGTTGCGAGAGAAGATCATCTTGCTTCTCCAGTAAGCCATCCAGCATGATCTTCAGCGCTTCGAACTGACTGCGGTGGATACCCAGATCATCCACGTTTGCGTCGGCGCTTGCCTTCCAGACTTGCACTTCCTTTGGCAAGAAGGTAACACGCCGCTGCATCTTGGCCAACGCTCTATCAAATAATGGCATAACGCCTCCACGATTGGCTACTCTTCGTGACGAGTAATACGAAAGACCACATAGTTGTACGGTATCGATGCCATATTGTTCTTTTTGCCCACAATAGCACCATTTGTTGGGTTAAATACCCATTCATCCCAACTCAATGTGGTTTCCGATGGTGCCTGTACGGCAAGGTAGTTGCCCTCTGCTAAGCGAACCCCTAAAGCTGCTGATGTGAAGTCCAACCCAAGATAAAACTTCTGCACGCCAACATTCCTATTACGTGTAGCAAGCGACTTAATAACGCCCAGTGTTATCTGCGTAAATGGTGCAAGTGCAGGTTGCAGTGTATTAAGCAGACTAAGGCCATCCTTAAAGGGAAGAGACTCCAACGCAGCCAAGACGGCCTCGTCTGCGTTATTACTTACATTGATGGTATAACATTCAAGAGCGACTCCCTGTGAGCTGACATTCAGCCCATTGAAGACCGGGTAGCCAGCAATACCAGCCTGTTGCCCCTCCTCTACTCGATATGTCTGGCTGAAGCTGATGAGTTCGGGAGTGTTGCCTGGTATTGCCGAGGACTGGTTTCGAGCTGCAAAGCTGAGTAGAATGTTATGTATACCACTGCCGGGATAATCATAGACCCGCAGCCGATCGATTTTGATGTCGATGCGGTTATTCTTGAGAGAAAGGTCAGCTGCTATCGCACCTGCAAACCTGATAGGCTGCGGGTCTGTTGCATTGGGGGTTTGTAGGGCAATATAGCCAAACTGGTGGGTCGTGTGCTGCCAAGGTTTAGGAGGGCCCCATCCAAAAAGCGGTTCTGCCTTATCGGTGGTGGCAATATGCTGGTTAATTTCGTCAGCGGCGTCGGGATCGCCCATCTGACGGAGTTTCGTAACTACTCTGCGCGGAGGAAGCTCTCCGATAACCTTGATATCCTTGAATACACTCAAAAACTGTTCCTGTGCCATATTGTTCTCCTGGATTTCGCCCGTAGTCGCTGCATCCTCGAGATTGTTTCGTTCCGCCGAGGTGATTTATACCACCTTGCCGTCGGTAGTATGATTCTTTGCAAAGACCGTCGTGTGTCAATGAAAGGGAGAAGATCATGGGAAGGATAACGCGTGTGACGCCACATCTGACGGAAGAAGAAGTAAAAGAGAGGATGAGAAACGATCCAAACCCCTTATATAGGGAAAGGTGGTCCATCATCTATACAGCACAAGTTCATCCAAGAGAAGCAAAGGATATAGCAAAGGATATGGGTGTATCAGTGTCTAAGGTGCATACGTTGATTCCACGCTATAATAAGATGGGTGTAGCAGCAGTAGAAACACCAGGGAAGGGAGGACGTCACCATGAATGCATGACAGTGGAAGAAGAAAAACAGCTCTTAGAAGCGTTTTTGGAGCGTGCAAAAAAGGGAGAACTTGTTACAATTAAGCAAATGAAGCAAGCATATGAGCAGAAGGTGGGACATAAGATAAATGAAGTAACGATCTACCGCCTCCTCAAGAGGCATCGGTGGCGAAAGGTGATGCCGCGTCCCTATAATCCTCAAGCTAGTAAACAGGAACAAGAGGATTTTAAGAATGATTTTCCAAACAAGGTAAAGGAAGCTGAAAAGACAAAAGACCCAGAAGATCGTCGACCTACACTGATCATGGCACAAGATGAAGGATGCTTTGGACGAATAAATAGCCTTCGACGGGCATGGGCTCCCGAACATGTCCGTCCCCAAGTACCTCGCCAGATTGTTCGTGAGTATACCTATGTCTATGCTGCTGTTGATCCAAAAGATGGAAGAATAACCTTTTTAATCCTTCCATATACTAATACAGATATGATGAATATCTTCCTGAAGCAAGTGAGTGAGGAGTTTTCCTCGTATTTTATTGTGATGCAGGTTGATCAGGCAGGGTGGCATGGCTCTAAGGATCTGGTTATCCCAAAGAATATTCGTCTCATTCCTCAACCAAGCGGGAGTCCCGAGTTAAACCCAGTTGAACACCTTTGGGATGAATTACGCGAAAAGTACTTTGCAAATGGGTATTCTGAATCCCTCGATGAGGTTATTCATATCCTCTGTGATGGACTGATGCAGCTTGAGTCCGATCCAAAGCATATCCGCTCTATGACGTATTTCCCCCATCTTAGAATCGTCGCTTAGAACGCAAGATGGTATTAGAGTGTGTATAGAAAGAGGCCAATCAGGCAGCGGCTCGAGCGAGCCGGGAGACCATCAGCCTAGACATAGCGAGGTAGATAAAGGCCTCACTGCTGGTGTGCGAGCCCTCAAAATCGCGAGAGAGTCGGCGGTGGTGCGTAATCCAGGCATTGGTACGTTCGATCACCCATCTTCTGGGAAGCACATGGAAGCCCTTGGGCATGATCTTGTCCCAATCGATCACGGCTCCTTCAGGTGCCCAGACCCCGCGAACACCAGTCCACAGATGCTTGACGACTTCGAGACGGACGCCAAGGTGTTCTTTGACCCACTGTTGGAAGGGCTTGCCGTCATAGCCAGTATCGACCCAGATCAACTGGAGGCGAGGCATGTTTCCGGCAAGAGGGTGGAGCAGTACTTTGGCTCCTTCTCGGTCGCCGATATCAGCCGCCAACACTTTCACCCTGAGGAGCAATCCCAGTGTGTCTACCAGCAGGTGTCGTTTTCGGCCTTGGATTTTTTTTCCCCCATCATAGCCACGCGCATCGCCGCGCACCGAACTGGTTTTGATGGATTGGCTGTCGACAATGGCTGCGCTGGGTTCGGGCTCGCGCCCAAGGCTGACGCGAACCTCTCGTCGCAGTGCCGCATTGACCTGTTCCCAAATGCCTGCCCGCTTCCATTCGCGAAAATACAGATAAACCGTACTCCAGTTGGGCAAATCGTGGGGCAGCATCCGCCAGGGACACCCACTGCGCAGGACATACAAGATCCCATTGACGATTTCTCTGCGCTCAATTTCCTGCGGTCGACCGCCTGGCTTGGCAGCAGGGATCAAGGGTTCCAGGATAGCCCATTCTTTGTCTGTTACATCTGAAGGATAGACTCGCCGCTTTCTACAGCATGTGTGCATATTGCTTCTCCTCACTTCGCTCTTGTTTGGCTTCCGTCTCCTCTTCTTTTTTTCTATCGGCTATTTTTCGTCTTTCTATACACACTCTTAAAGTCGGTGGGCTGCTTCGATTAATGCCAGCTCATTCAACAGTTACTGTAATTTCAATATCTGATTCTGCAGCTCTAAGGCCTTGGGACCCGGATGTTCAAATATGCGAACTTCTAGGAGTAACTCCGAAGAATTTATCCGCTTGAAGCGACTTCCCATTGGAGGGAGTGGCTCTAAGTAAGAATTCGTCATATGTTAGACTTCTTCCCCAATAGACCAGGATGAAGTAAAATGGGGAGGAGTAAAAAAGAGTGCTAGGGAAGGCAAAGAGAAGATGCATCTATCGTATACCCAAGTGGTCAAACGACCAGCATTGCTCCATC
>Ga0207416_1002668_pt1 | contig 18699 bp, 17 predicted proteins | sample PaiPotPPM11metaG_FD_184107 | JGI IMG/M metagenome (GOLD analysis project Ga0207416, IMG submission 184107) | Iron sulfur acid spring bacterial and archeal communities from Banff, Canada, to study Microbial Dark Matter (Phase II) - Paint Pots PPM... ...
AGCACGCTCGGCGACATCGCCCACTCCTTCGTCGGCTACGCCGACAGCCCCACCCTGCTCCAGGTGCTTGTGTACGTCGTGTACCTGGGCACGGTCCTGTACTTCTTCCTCCGCACGCGCCGCGGGAAGGCGCCCGCGGCCACCGCAACCCAGGCCGTGTCCGCCCCGGCCTCGCCGACCCAGGCCTCGCCCACCCCGGCCTCCTGAGCCTCACCCCTGCGACGGCCCCCCGAGGGCCGGCCCCGCGGCCCGGCGAAGGCCCTGCACGTCGGTGAGCGTGATGCGGCGCTGGCCGGTCCGTATGAGCCCGCGCTTGCGCCAGGCGTTGAGCGCGCGCGCGACGGTGGCGCGCGAGGTCCCGGCCAGGCTCGCCAGCTCATCCTGGGACAGCGGCAGCGCGATCTCGATGACGCCCTCCGGCTTGCCGCCAAGGCGTTCGGCAAGGCCGAGAAGAAGGCCGGCGAGCCGCTGCGCGCCGTTGGTTACCGCGCGGACCCGCAGCATCGCCTCGGCTTCGCGCCAGCGGTGAATGATGACCCGGCGGTAGGCGCGGTTGCCGCCCTGGTGGGTGTCGAGGTAGAAGCTGAACCGGTCATATCCCACGATCAGCGCCCGCACGGTGACCACCGCCTGCATCGTGGCGTTCCTGATCCCGGTCGTGACCCCGGCCGTCTCACCGACGATGTCACCCGCACCCCGGAGCGCGAGGACAGACTCGCGGCCGTCGGCGGTCACGGTGCTGACCTTGATCCAGCCGTCAAGCAGAACGAACACGTGCGTCACCGGATCTCCCTCAACGGAGAGGGCGGCCCCCGGCGGGTACTCACGCTCCCGGCCAAGGGAGACGAGGACCCGCCGCTCCTCGTAGGGCAGCAGGTCCCAGAAGCCCGGGCCCGATCCAGTCGCCTGCATGCTTTAACGATGATCTATCGGACGGATGCTGACAAACTGCTCGTCATCCTCGGCCGCGCCCCTGTTCAGCGGCCGAGGATGACGAGCATCGTCCACGCGAGGAAACAGCCGCCCGTGACGTAGGTCCACGTGTCCGCGTACCGCATGCGGCACCTGGCCATCTGCGCCGCCCCGAGTAGCAGGTAGGCCCGGTCCCAGGTCCATTCCGCCTGGTCGGCGCCCACCGGCGGCAAGGTCACCCAGCCGGGCCGCGGGTCGAGCGGAGCGCCAGTGACCCGGCGCAACCCCCTGGCTGCGTTGACGACCGGCCGGCTCGCCCGGGCAAGCAGGAAGACGGCGACCAGCCAGCACGCGCCGATCGCGCAGAGCAGGCCGAGGTCGACGACGCCGGCCAGGCCGGCCCGCAGCGCCCTGGCCGCCGTCCCCGCCTCGAGGCCGAAGCCGACCGTGACCCCGCCGAGCAGGCACCCGTCGGTCACCGTGCAAGCCCGGATGTCGCGCAGAAGGTCGGCCATCTCACCGATGACCACATGAGCGGGTTCGTAGTCTGACGGTTCCTGCGCGCGGGAGGCCAGCCCTCCGTCGCGGCCGGTGTCGTAGAAGGTCTTTGTCTCGTTCTTTCCCGACGGCCAGGCCGTTGGTGCAGTCATACTTGCACTTCTCCCCGTTGATTCATCGCCTTTGATTAAGCGAACCAGGAGAAGGCGCGCCGCTCTGCGCCACGCGAGACAGCCTGGCTGCGTCAAATGAGGCAGCCGGGCGGGCTCGTGTCCGTAAGTGTCCACGATCGTCCACGGCTGTCTCGCGCACGGTTGATCTGTCCGGGTGGAGTCGCGACGTTGATGGATCTTTGTACGGTCATGATCTTGTAAGAGTGCCTGCGTGGGCGGTTTGCTCATGCGTGTGGCGCCTGGCCGCCGCGGGGAGCGCGCCAGTGTCACATCTGCGGGGGGCAGTTCACATCCGGATTAGCCGCGTGCGAAGGTTGCGACGTGGCAGAATCGCTGTGGCCGCTGTGGCTGCCGCTGCTTTTTCCCATTCAAGTGACATAATCCATCACGGATCGTCCGGAGACGTAATGAGCCTGCAGACGCAAGAGCTGAATTCCATTATTCCCGACCTACGGGAGCTCTCGCTGGAACGACTAGCTGAGCTGGGGGATTCGGCCCTCGCGCACGAGATCGCTCTGTACCGCCAGCGGCTCAAGGAGACCGACGTACCGCTTAGCGCGTTCCAGGCGAGGATCTAGCGACAACTGATCCTTATCCGGCGGGAAGGTCCACCTTGATCGTCACTCACTCGCTGCCGGCGGACGCCTTCACTGCGCTCGGCGGCGGCGCTGGCGACAGCGTCGTCGTCAGGCGGTTGCACGAGGCGCAGCTGAGCAAGCACCTGATGCTGCTTCACGTCGTGGCCGCGGCCGCCGCGGGGATCGATCCACCGTCGCGCGCGGTTGCCGCCTTCCGGGCCGGTTACCGGCTGTTGGCCCGGATACAGGCAGCCGATCCTGCCGCCGTGGCGACGCTGCTCGGCCTGCCGCACATTGGCAGCTGGGCCCACGAGTGCCTGGCCTGCCTGGACAACGGAACGTCACCCGACTTCGGCTACCTGGCGACGGCCGCGGCCGCGGTGGCGATCGGGCTTGGCGTCCCGTTCGAGGTCGAGGTGCCGGCCAGCGCGGGCCGCGTGTCGCTACCCGGCCTCGGCTGCCTGGAGGTAGCCAGTCAGGACGAGTGGGTCAGGCTGAGCAGCGACGGTCAGCGCCTGCGGGTCGGCGGGCATGTCGACCTCGAGTGCGCGGCCCTCGTCCCTGACGACGGCACGGGCGAAGCGGTGCCGTACTGGCGGGGTACCCCGCTGGTCCGGGTGGTGGCCGACGGCCAGGCCTGGGAGGTGCTGCTGGAGACTGGCGATAAGTACCTGGACCGCTACCCGCTGCCTATGCGTACCGCGATGACGGCGTCCGACGTCCGCTGCTGGCGGCGACTGATTCAGGCCGCCTGGGAACTGCTTCTCCGTCACCACGCCTGGGCGGCCGGGCCGATCGCGGAGGGCGTGCGGGTTATCGTCCCGTTCGAGTCGCACGCCGGCCTGGAGAGCGCCGCGTCGCAGGCGGCCTTCGGCGCCATCGCGACGTCTCTCCCGCCTTCCGCGGTAAGCCTGGCCGAGACCTTGATCCACGAGTTCCAACACGTCAAGCTGTATGGCCTGATGGACATGGTGCCGCTCGTGGAGCCGGGCGGCGAGCGCGGATACGCCCCGTGGCGCCAGGACCCGCGCCCCATGGGAGGGATCTTGCAGGGGGTTTACGCGTTTACCGGGATCGTCCGCTTCTGGGACACCCAGCGGCAGGTCGAGACCGAGCCGGACGAGGTCCTGCAGGCCAGCGTGCTGTACGAGCGCTGGCGGCTGGCCATCGAGCTCGCCACGGACACTCTGCTCAAAGGCGGTTTTCTCACGCCGACGGGCGCCCGCTTCGTCACCGCGCTCAGGGAGCGGGGACAGCGCGGTGAGCCCGTGTCCGCCGCGGCGGCCGAGATCGCCCGGGACGTTGCCCTCGACAACTGGCTTACCTGGCAGCTTAGGCACACGGCAGTGGACGCGGCGGGGGTCGCCGGGCTGGCGGCCGCCTACCAGCGCGGCGAGCCGCGCGGCAGCGAGCCGCTGCCCGACGCCTGGATCAAGGACGATGTCAGGGACATCGACGCCGTTATCCCGCGGAGCCGCGTGCTCGACCTGCGCTTCCAAGAGCCGCGCCGGTACCGGCAGCTATCCGACGCGGACGTGGCCGGGCTCAGCGCCGCCGATGTTCGGCTGGTCCGCGGGGACGCGGACGCGGCGGTCGCGGCCTACCGCGCGGTGCTGCACGTCGCACCGGACCCGGCCGCCTGGATCGGCCTGGCCCTGGCGGTTCACCGGTTCCCCGCGGAAACAACGCGGCCGGTATTCGCCGCGCGGTTGCCGCTGCTCTTCGAAATGCACGCGTGCCTAGCCGAACAGGGAATTCACGCTGATCCGCTCGACCTGGTGGCCTGGTTCGAATGACGGCGATGCAGAGGGCCCCGCACCCGGCCCCGTGGCCGCTACTCGACCTAGACGTCGCGCAGCTCCGGGCAGCGGGAAATAAGGCGGTTCCCTTCCGGCAATTCATTCTGAAAGTCCACAGTCGCTGCAATTTGTCCTGCTCATACTGCTACGTCTATGAGATGGCGGACCAAGGCTGGCGGGGCCTGCCCAAACGGATGAGCACCGCCGTGGCGGTCAAGACCGTCGAGCGCATCGGCGAGCACGTGAGCCGGCACCAACTGGCGAGCGTCGACGTCATCCTGCACGGCGGCGAACCGCTGCTCGCGGGGGCGGAATGGCTGGCCGGCCTGGTCGCCTCGCTCCGGTCCCGGGTGCCCGCCCAGGTAAACATGACCGTTCAGACCAATGGCACGCTGCTTGACCACGCCATGCTCACGACGCTGAAGGACCTGGGCGTCAGGATCGGAGTCAGCCTGGACGGGGACGCCGAGGCGACTGGGCGCCACCGCCGCTACGCCAGCGGCCGCAACAGCTTCGACGCGGTCGCCGACGGGCTCGGTCGGCTCCAGACCGAGGAGTTCCGGGATATCTACGGCGGCATCCTGTGCACTGTCGACGTCGAGAACGACCCGGTGAGCACGTACGAGGCGTTGCTCAAGTTCGCCCCGCCCGCGCTTGACTTGCTGCTGCCGCACGCCAACTGGAGCTGCCCCCCACCCGGCGACGGCTACGCGGACTGGCTGATCAGTGTTTTCGATCGGTGGTACGCCGCGCCTCGGCAGGAAACCCGGATCCGTCTGTTCAGCGAGCTGATCCAGCTCATCCTCGGCCGGCCCGGCGAAGTAGAGGGCCTCGGGCTGCTGCCGAGCACGCTGGTGGTGGTGGACACCGACGGTTCCGTCAAGCAGCTTGACTCGCTGAGCTCTGCGTATCCCGGCGCTGCCGACCTGGGCCTGGATGTCTTTTCTGGTGGCTTCGGCGCCGCCCTTGAGCATCCGATGACGGTAGCCAGGCAGATCGGAAGGGAAGCGCTCGCCCCGGACTGCCTGGCGTGCCCGGTGGCGGATACCTGCGGCGGCGGCCTGTACCCGCACCGCTACCGACAGGGCGAGGGCTTCCTTAATCCCTCGGTCTACTGCCAGGACCTGCTGCGGCTCATCCGCCACGTGCGGGAACGGATTCTCACGGACTTGTCTCTACTCCTGGGCTTACAGGCTGTACGGTTCGATTTCCGCAGTTAGCCGGGTGCCCTGCGCCGCCGCCCGTGCCTCGGGATGCTCCAGGGTGAGCGTCCGCTCGTACCGCCGGAGCACCTCGGCGAGGCGCCGCTCGCCCCGGTGGTCCTGCTCGGTCCCGCCGTCCCCAGCGGTAACCTCATCCCTGGACAGATTGGCCGCCGCCATCAGCGTGTCCGGATGGTCGGCGCCGAGGTACAGGCGGCAGTTGTCGAGCGTCTTCCGGCCGAGGTCAATCGCTTCGCCGAGTCGCCCGGGGAACGCGGCCAGGTCCGAAGCGTAGTTGATGTTGGCCGCTAGGGTGAACAGGTGCCGGTCTCCGTGAATCTTGACCAGCCCCCTTCTGGCCTGGTCGTCGTGTGAGATCGCCAGGTCAGGACGGCCCGCTACGCGCAGCACCGAGGCGAGGTTAACCAGGACGGTGTAGAGGAGGATGTCGGGGGCGTCGGAGTCTCGGCAGAGGTCGTATGTCTGGCGGGCCAACTCCTCGGCGCCGGCCAGGTCACCGACCGCGCGCCGGTCGTTAATCAGGTCGGCGGCGGCTCGCAGCGTATTCATGTGGTCCGGGCCCAGGTAGTCTCGCCAGCGCTGGAGCACGTGCTCGCTTTCCTGGAGCGCGTCCCAGTGGTGGCCTGCCTTACGCAGCGCGGTGGCGAACCCCTCGCACGCGTGCAGCCAGAGGATGTTCTCCCGGTCGAGGCGCGCGTCGAAGTCTGCCTTGACCCGCCGGGCCAGATCCAAAGACTCCTGGTAAAGGCCCAGGCCGCGTAGGTCGCGGGCGACCGCGTTGGCGGAGCTGAGGGCGTACGGGTCATCATCGCCCAGCATGGCGCTGCGGTCGGCGAGCGTGCTCTTGTCGGTTTTCAGGGCGTCATCGAACTGGCCGAGCAGCTGGTAATCGATTGCTACGTTGTTCCTGACTTGCAGCGTGCGCTCGTGATTCTTCCCGAAGACGCTCTCGAAGCTGTCCAGGATGCTCAGGTCGAGCGACAGCGCCTCGCGGAACTGGCTATGGCCGCGCAGGACCGCACCGTAGACGTTCTCGCAGGAGAGCAGCGCCTTGAACCCGTCCCCCGTGGTATGCCGCTGGAGCAGGGGACGGATCCGCAGGATCAGCTCGTGCGCGTCGGCGGTGAGGCCGCCGGCGTACATGGCGACGGCGACCTCCACCGATAGGGCGAGCACCTGCAGGTCCTCCTCGCCGAGGCTTTCGCGCCACGCATCAAGGGTGTCCTGGCCGAACTTCATCGCTTCCACGTGACCGCCCCGCAGGTGCAGCCGCCGGACCTGATCGATGATGAGCGCGCGCAGCGCGGGACTGTTCGAGCGAAGGAACCGCTTGTCGGACTGGAGGTGCTGGAGCGAGAGGTCGTAGACGTGATCGCTGCTGCCCTGGTCGGGGGTTCCGGGGTTCGAGCTCGCCAGCAGTGTGTCGGCGGCGGCGCGGTAGGCGCGGAACGCCTCGATCTGGTTGAGCCGGAGCCGCCCCTTGGTGACGGCTTGCACCACCCGGTGCACCTGGATCAGGTCTCGGGCGCCGTCGACCCGCGCCAGCGACAGCCGGTGCAGCTGCGTGGCGGCGGCCCGGAACCGTTGCGGCGAGCTGAGCAACTCGGCCAGGCCGGGCGGACCGCCGACGTCCGCCGCGGGCTGGAGCAAAAGCCCGGTGGCGATTGGTTCCGGTGAGAAGAACGAGCACAGGTTGAACAGGTGCTTGGCATCGTCGGTCAGCAGCGTGCTTGACATCGCCCAGGTACCGGACACCGGGGCAGGCAGTTCGGAGTCGGTCGGCTGTTCGCTGAGTAGCTGGTGAGCGTTCTCCGTGAACCGGGCCAGGTACTCTTCGACGCTCTGACCGGTCTCGGCGAGGTACGCGGCGGCGTGCTCGACGGCGATGGGCAGGTGGCCGAGCGTGGTGGCCAGCCGGGTGGCCTCGCTGACCCGGCGCGCGTCCTCCGCCTCGGTGACCTCGGTCCCCGCCGCCAGGCTGGGCACGGTGCCCCGAAGGAAGCTGACCGACTCGGCGTCGGTAAAGGGCGGGAGCTCCATCGCGTCCGCTGCGATGAAACTCGGCCAGTTGGGCTGGCGGGCGGTAATGATCACGTGCCCTTCCGGCCGGCTGGCGGGTATGTACTTTTCCAAGTCGAACGGATCAGCGGCGTTATCGAAGACGAGCAGCCAACTCGACCGGGCGCTCGATTGCAGCGCTTCGAGTACGGCCGCGACCGTCCGGTCACGCGCGCTGTCCGTCGTCGCCTGGCGCAACTCGAGCCGTTGGCCCAGTTTGACCAGCGCGTCCCTGACCCGGTCCTGCTGCTCGGCCCTGATCCACCAGATGATTTCGTAGGTGCCGATGTTGCGATGGACGTACTGAGTCGCCAGCTCGGTTTCCCGATTCCGCCCATGCCGGAGATGACCTGGACGTGTGGCGGCTGCCCGCTGAAGAGATTTTCGCGCAGTCGCGTCAGTTCGGCTTCCCGGCCGGTGAAGTTGGGATTGCGCGAGGGGATCTCATTTGACCAGATCCGGTGGGATGACCGCGGCGCGTCCTCGGCCCGGCCATTGACCCCGCCCAGCGGGGCCCCGGAAAGAGGCCGTGGCGGAGGGTCCTGGGGATCCAGGGCATAACCGTGCGGAAGCGCCAGGCCGACCGGGGAATTCGGCGATGCCGCGACGTCATTCTCGGCTCGCCAGGCCGCCTCCCACAGCGCGAAGAACGCCTCTCGCTGATGCTCGTCGCCGCCGAGAGCCTTGACGGCCTGCTCAAGGAAAGCCCAGCGAGGCACCTGAGGCCTGCGGAAGAGATTGTGCACCGTGGAAGAGCTGATATTACCGCGGCCGGCCCGATGCGCGATCTCCCGCATCGAGGGCCGGCCCGCTTTTGAGTGCAGATCATCGAGGCGGTCAAAGAGATCGGCGATCGGGCCAGGCGGCGGCACCGGCTCACGCTTGATGGCAGCCACCCCGAAACAACCTCCCTGCCGCCAATTATGTCCACGTTCGTCATTTCTTGCACGTGAACGAGAAACGATATCGCTAAATTGTCAATGAGTGCGGGCGAGGAAAGTCGTCCATGGGAGTGATCGCACGCTTGCCGGGCGGACTCCGGGAAAGTGTTCAGCCATCCTGGCGGTAGGGCCGAAGCACACGGGCAAGGAGGGATCATGAGCACTCGGCTAGCAGCGGTGGGGCCGTTTGACGACCAGCCGCCAGCCGGGCCGGTATACCGCTCGATCATCGCTTTTGATCTTGAGGGATCGACGATGCGCACCAACCCGGTCAAGGGGGAACTCCGCCGGGTCATGTATGACCTGCTCGACCGCTCACTGGGGGCGGTGCCGATAGCCGGCAACCGCCTAGAGCCGCTGGCCGACCGCGGTGACGGGGTCTTGATGCTGGTCCGGCCGCATGACGACGTGCCCAAGACGGCCCTGCTGGGCAAGCTGGTCCCGGTGCTGGGGACCCTGCTCACCGAATACAACGCCCAGGCCGCCCAGCCCGCGTTGCGCATGCGGCTGCGCGTGGTCGTGCACGCCGGCGAGGTTCACCTGGATCGAAGGGGATGCTACGGCGCGGCCATCGACGTGGCGATCCGGCTGCTCGACGCCCCGCGGGTCAAGCAGGCGCTAAAGCAGGCCGCGGCGCCGCTCGTCCTGGTGATATCGGAGGAGATCTACTGCGGCATCGTCTGCCAGGAGTACATGGGTGCCAGTGCGTACTCTCCGATCTGGGCCCTTGTCGGCCAACGGCGGCACCGCGGCTGGGTGCGCGTCCCCGCACTGGTCACGTCGCCCGTCGCGGGGCGCTCCGCGCGGAACCCAAGGCAAGCGGGCGCGGCGATCGTGTTCGCCGATGCGCAGGCGAACTACCCGGTGGCCGGGTGAGCGACCCGGTTTACCGCTGCCGCTTACCCGTGGGCTGCTTGGGCGGCAGGGACCGCGCGTGCGCGATGCCGATCTCGACCCAGGGGGAGAGGTCGTCGTCGGTGGCGCAGCCCTCGGCGCTGACCCGCAGCCAGCCGGGCATCTCCCGGCCCTGCATGACGGCGACCGTGGCCGCGGTCGTGGCCACCAGCTCCGCCGACTGCTCGGGGTGGCAGTGGACGAGTACCCCGCCCTGCCCGCTGGCGCTGATCGCCATGTGCCCGCGGATCAAGAAGGCGAGCCCGCCGAACATCTTCTTCTCCGTCAGCTCCGGGTCGGGCCCGATCAGGTCCCTGATCCGGCCCGCGAGCACTTCGTCATAGGCCATGAGCCCGATCGTACACAGCAGCGATTGTCAGTCGGTGACGTCGATCAGCACCTTGCCGACCGCGCCGTGTTCGACGGCGTCGTGCGCGGCGCCAGTCGCCGCCAGGGAGTAGTGGTGCAGCGGAAGGCCCGCCTTCTCTCCGACGCGGAGCGCTCCGGCGGCGACGGCCGCGGTGACGTCCTCGGCCGCGGCCTGGAGCAGCGCCGGGTCGAGCGTGTAGAGCAGCAGGAACTGGTACCGCAGGTTCAGGCCGAAGGTCCTGCGGACGTCGACGGGGAACGTGTTACCGCCGTCAGTGGCGTAGATCGCGATCGTCGCGCCGTTCCGCGCCACGGCAACGTCGAGCTCGTTGTTGACGGCGGGTGAGACCTCCACGATGAGGTCGATGCCCTCCGGCGCCAGCCCGCGGATCGCGGCGCCCGCGTCCTGCGCGCGGTAGTTCACGACGTGGTGCGCGCCCGCGGCCGTGGCGAGCGCCGCCTTCTCGCCGCTGCTCACCGTCGTGATCACTGTCGCCCCCGACCAGGCGGCGAGCTGGATCGCCGCGTTGCCGACCGCGCCCGCGCCGCCCTGCACGAGCACCACCTGGCCGGTGAGCGAGCCGGGACCGAGCCTGGCGGCACGCGGGCCCGAGGTCAGTGCCCGGTGGGCGGTGATCGCGGGGACGCCGAGGCTGGCGCCGATGTCGAAGGCCTCGGCGTCGGCGAGCGAATCGGGCAGCCGCACGGCCCGGCGCCAGTCGACCACGTTGTACTCGGCCGCCGTGCCGAACGGCAGGCCGTGCTGTCCCAGGTAGATCCACACCCGGTCGCCCGGCACGAGTCCTGGCACGTCGGGTCCGAGCGCGTCGATGACCCCCGCGCCGTCCTGGCCGGGCGTCACCTCGGCGAACGCGGTCGGCGACGACCCGCCGGACCGGGACTTCCAGTCGGTCGGGTTCACGCCCGACCGGACGAGCCGCACCCGGACCTGACCGGGCCCGGGTTCGGGAACCGGCCGCTCGGCCAGCCGCATGACACCGGAGGAACCCTTGTCCGCATAGACGATCGCGCGCATACCCCGATGCTAGGCGCCGGAGTTGACGGCGAGAGGGTGACCCTATCCTGAAAGCGGAAAGCGCGGCACCGGCCTGGTCGGCAGAGCGGCGGCAGATAGGAGTCATGTGAAGCTTCGCAACTGGTCGGGAACCTACCAGTTCACCGCCCCGAAGGTCATCGCCGCGCGGAGCATCGACGAGGTACAGCGCGTCGTCGCGGCGGGCGGCCGCGTCCGGGCGCTCGGCACCAGGCACTCGTTCAACGACCTGGCGGACAACGGCGCCACGCTGGTCTCGGTGACCGGCATCGCCCCCGAGCCGGTCATCGACGAGGCGGACGGCACGGTCACGGTCGGCGCCGGGACGTCTTACGGCGTGCTGGCCGCCTGGCTGCAGGACCGCGGAATGGCGCTCGGCAACCTGGGGTCGCTGCCGCACATCTCGATCGCGGGCGCCACGGCAACGGGAACCCACGGCTCGGGCAGCGGGAACCAGATCTTGTCAGGGGCGGTCGCCGGCCTTGAGTACGTCGCGGGCGACGGCGAACTCCGCCGCGCGGACCGGGCGACCCCCGGCTTCGAAGGGATGGCCGTCGGCCTCGGCGCCTTCGGGATCGTCGTCCGCGTCACCCTGGACCTCCAGCCGACCTACCTGGTCAGGCAGGACGCGTACACCGGGCTCCCGTGGGACCGCGCGCTCGCCGACCTCGACGCCATCATGGACGCCGCCTACAGCGTGAGCCTGTTCACCGACTGGAGCGGCGACTCGCTCCGCGCCGCCTGGGTCAAGCGCCGCGTCGCCGCCCTGGACAACCCGGGCACCACCGCCTTCGACGACACTGGCGTCACCGACGACACGCCCGAGGAGTTCTTCGGCGCCCGCAGGGAGCCGGGCCCGGTGCGGTTCATCGACGCTCCCGCGGACAACCTCACGGAACTCGGCACCGCCGGCCCGTGGTCGCAGCGGCTGCCGCACTTCCGCCTCGACTCCACGCCGAGCAACGGAGACGAGATCCAGTCCGAGTACTTCGTCGAGCGCCGCCACGGAGCGGCGGCGCTCGAGGCGGTCAGGCGCCGGGCGGGCAGTATCACCCCGCTGCTGATGATTTCCGAGATGCGCACCACCGCCGGGGACCGGCTGTGGCTGAGCGGCTCGTACGGGCGGGAGACGATGGCGATCCACTTCACGTGGCGCAACGACCCCGCCGCGGTGGACGCGGTGCTCTGGGACGTCGAGGCGGCGCTCGAGCCCTTCGCCGCCCGCCCGCACTGGGGCAAGGTCTCTCACGTCACCGCGGCCCGGGTGGCCGAGCTCTACCCGCGGCTCGACGACGCGCGCGATCTGTTCGAGCGCCTCGACCCGGACGGCCGCTTCAGCGGCGGGCGCCTGGAACGCCTGGCCGTCCGCCCGCCGCGCTGACGCCCCCGCCAACCTCGCCTGCTACCCGAAGAACCTCAGCAGGTGCCCGGTCACCTCGTCCGCGTGCGTCCAGGTCAGCCCGTGGGGGGCGCCCTCGATGGCGACGTACTCACTGCCGGGGATCAGCTCGTGCGTGCGCGGCCCGCAGGCCTCGATGGGCAGGATGCGGTCCGCCGTGCCGTGCAGGACGAGGACCGGGATGTCGATCTTCGGCAGGTCGGCGCGGAAGTCGGTGTGCCACGTCGCCACGCACGCGATCGTCCCCTCGGGCGAGGCGCCCACCGCGGTGTTCCACGCGTCCTGGACGACCTCGGCGCTGATCCTTTTGCCGAGCGTCTCGTCGAGGTTGAAGAAGTTCTTGTTCCACTCCGTGAAGTAGGCCGCGCGATCGGCGGTCAGCGCGCCCGCGATCTCGTCGAACACCTCCTGCGGCACCCCGTTGGGCGTCTCTGGGGTCTTGAGCAGGTACGGCGGGATACCGGAGACGATGGCCGCGCGCCTGACCCGGTCGGAACCGTACCGGCCGAGGTAGCGGGCGATCTCGCCGCCGCCCATCGAATGCCCGGCGAGGCAGACGCCCTGCAGGTCCAGGGTGGAGAGCAGCTTGTCCAGGTCGGCGGCGAACGTGTCGTACTCGTAGCCGGTGACCGGCTGGCTCGACCGCCCGAAGCCGCGCCGGTCATACGTGATGACGCGGAACCCGGCGGCGAGCAGCGCCCGCTCCTGACGCTCCCACGCCCGCCCGTTCAGCGGAAACCCGTGGATAAGCACGACGGGGCGTCCCACGCCGTGGTCTTCGTAGTGCAGCTTGATCGGCGCGGAGTTCTCATTCCCGACGGTTACGTACGGCATCGTCTTTCCCTTCGAAAAAATCACTCTCCCGAACGGGTGCGTGGTGCCCCTGACCAGCCAACGTGAAACCCGTCGGCCTGGCAAGGCCTCGGCGGGCCGCGGGTCAGGCCGGCCGCCCTTAACTGATCGGTAAGCGGAAGCTCGGCGCGCAGCAGCGTTCCCCGGCCCGGCGTGCTTTCGATGGCGATGACGCCGCCGAGCGCCTCCACCCGGTCCTTGAGCCCGACCAGGCCGGTGCCGCGGCCGAGGTCCGCGGCGAACCGGTCGTCGACCGTCGTGTCACCCACGATCACCGGCTCGCGCGTCCGCCGCAGGTAGCGCAGCACGGAAACGGGAACCGCGCCCTCCGCGGGCACGAGGCCGCCGCCACCAGCGGGCAGCCAGTCCTGCCGCTCCTCGTCCCACAGCAGCAGGCTCACCCCGGTGGCCCCGGTCATCGCGGCCAGCACCTCGCCGACCCGCGCGTGCAGCCGGCCGAGGCTGGTCTCCGAGCTCAGCACCTGCGAGGCGGACAGGATGCCGAGCAGGTCGACGGCGCCCGCGCTGCTCGGCGGCCGGTCCTGCGACGAGCTCGCGGCCTGCTCGTCCGAGCCGGCGTCGGCCCGGACCCGCAACCCTGGGTAGGCCCAGTCGAGCTGCTTCACCTTCGCGGCGGCGCCCCACGCGTCGTACTCGCGCCGGGACCTGGCGAGCAGCTCGTACCCGGACTGCTCCAGGGCATGGGCGAGATGGAAACGGGCCGCCCGCTCGGTGATCAGCGCTCGCTGCCATGGACGCGGCCGGCCCGCGACCTCGCGCCGGGCGACGTCGAAGGCAAGCGCGAAGCGTCGCGCCGAGCCCGCACAGGTCGGCGCGCTGGTCCACGGCCCGGCCGGTGCGCCCGGTATGCTCCGGTGCCAGGTACACCACCGTCCCGACGACCTCGCCGTGCTGCCCGGACTCGAGCCGGATGTCCGCGAACGACGCCGCGAGGGCGAAGTCCACCAGGCAGGGGTCGCCCCTGTTGGCGAGGACCGTACCGGGTTCGCCCGTGGCGTGACGGTGCGGCTCCCACCCGCCTGAGCCCATCCAGCACCTCCGCGCACGCCCTGAATCACCTTATCGTCGGCTTACCGAGCGTGCGTGAGCGGTTCCGTGCCGGCGTTGGGGCTAGCCCCAGAGCCGGGTGCTCGCCAGCTCCGCGCCCTTGACGAGCGCGTCCAGTTTCGCCCAGGCGATCTGCGGGTGGACGCGGCCGCCGAGCCCGCAATCGGTGGACGCGACGACGTTCTCCCGGCCCACTGCCTCGGCGAACCGGGCAATCCGGTCGGCCACGAGCTCAGGGTGCTCGATGACGTTGGTCGAGTGACTGACCACGCCGGGCAGGATCACCTTGCCCTCGGGCAGCTTCACGTCCCGCCAGACCTTCCACTCGTGTCCGTGCCGCACGTTGGCCGCCTCGAACGAGTACGCGCCCGCGTTGATCTCGAGCATGACGTCGACGATGTCGGCCATCGGGATATCGGTGGTGTGCGGCCCGTGCCAGCTGCCCCAGCACAGGTGGAAGCGGATCCGTTCGGCGGGCAGGTCCCTGATGGCGTAGTTCAGCGCCTCGACCCGCTTGCGGGTGAAGCGCCGGTAGTCTTCCACGCTCGGCGCCGGGTTGATCTGGTCCCAGTTCTCCGCGATCGCCGGGTCGTCAAGCTGCAGGACCAGGCCCGCGTCGACGATCGCCGTGTACTCCTCGCGCATCGCGTCCGCGCACGCCCAGAGCATCTCCTCGTCGTCGGCGTAGTACTCGTTGCCGAACCGGGCGCAGCTGCCCGGCGCGACCGCGTTCAGGAACCCGTCGGCGACCCCGGCGGCCGCCATCGCGGCCTTCATGTCCGCGATGTCCCGCCGGACGTCCTCCTGTCCCCGGTACGCGATGGGCCCGCGGCAGACCGGCGCGATCGCCGCCCGGTTCGGCAGCGCGGCGCCGGAGGTCGGGTCCTGGTAGGCATCGGCGAACGCCTGCCAGTCCCGGCGCTCGCCGAACGACGCGAGCCTGATCTCACCGGGCTTGGCCTCGGCCTGTGCTATCTCCGCGATCGACAGGTCCGTCAGCTCGACGTTGGACAGCCGCTGGAACACGTAGGTCCACCAGGACCCGTAGTCATACCGCTGACCCATCGAATGGCCGTACTCCCCGTCGTTGACGAGGTCAATGCCGGTCTCGCGCTGCCGCGCGACCACGTCCGCGACCGCGCCGCGCAGCCTGCCCAGGTACTCCGTCTCGTTGCTGAAGTCCCCTTCCGCGCGCTGCTCGTTCAGCGCGATCAGGTCCTCTGGCCGCGGCAGGCTGCCCGCGTGGCTGGTCAGGATCCGGTCCGGCATGTCTCCTCCTTGAGAGTTTCTCCGACAGGCGATGATCTTCCCGCGCCGAGTATGAGCGCGCCGTAAAGACCCCGCAATACGCAATGCCGGGTGATCCGACGGTGACGTTGAGGGCACTGGTGGCCGGGGTCATCTCGGACGGTGGCTGGGACGGCTCCGGACGGCCGTTGACGATGAGCTGGGCTGTTGTCCGGTCCGCACGGGGCTCCATCAACTGGTGTTCACGCGCTCGCCGGGGTGTCGCGCCGCGAACGGCCGCACCGAGCGTTCCTGGAACCCAGCCAGCCGCCTAGGAGCCTGCTGAATTAGTCGGTTTTAGGCGTGGGGCGGTTGCCTGCGGAGGTGCCGGCGTTGGGTGCTGCGCGGGCTGGCGGCCGGGTGTGCGGGCTTAGCGGGCTGCGTGGCCGTCGTTCCAGGGCCGGGCACGGCCTGGCGGGCTGCTGTTTTGGGATTCCCGCCTCTCAGGCGGATGTGACTACTCTGGCTGTCGCGCTCGCGCCGCCAGGTGGGACGTGCGGGACGCCGCACAGCGAGCCCGGGACCTGTGGGTCAAGGCCCGGATGACATCCCCCATTCCGCCCCAGTAACCCGCCCAGGCCCGGCACCCGCGACGCCGACGCGCAGGCACACAAGGTTAGGTGAATGGCAAAGGGGTGCTACGCACTCAGTTCCTGACCGTGAGGAATGGTGCCCGGGCCGCGGCTCAACCGGGCACCGTGGCCGGGGTGCGGTTGCTGGGCCTGGTCCGTCGGCGACTCCGGGTGTTTCCGCGGTCCTTGCATTCCCGTAGCCGGTCGTGGCGTCGAGGTGTTCCCGTCCGGTGTCACCGCAGGTAAATAGGTTCGTTCCTGGCGGCAGGCGGCAGTCGGTTAGTGCGTTGCCGGGCGATAGCAGTCCCTCAGTACGGTCGGCGAGCATTGTTCCGTGGCGTCATTAGCCACGTTGGCCAAAAATATCCGCCCGGCCCGGGCGCGGTGAGCGCGGTGGATCTGTTTATGCAAATACGCAAGAGGAGGAATCCCGTATGCGAGTTCGCTCAAGTCTCGCCGCTACGGCCGCCGTGGTGTGCGCCGCCGGTCTCGGAATCGGAACAGCTACAACCGCTAACGCGGCGACTGATCGCGCCGCCTCCCCCGACTTCACATGCCCGGACCAGACTGTGTGCGTTTTCGACGAGTCGGGCTATGTGGGAAACCACGATCCCCTGGCGACTCCATCCCATCACTCAGTATGGATTCAGCTCCCCTTTCTCGCCGAATCCATAAACGACAACTCCAACTCAGCCGTACAGCTGTACTCCGACCTATCGGGCAAGTACCAGTGCGTTACCGGGAAGGAAAACCTTCCATCGTCATCTGAACTGGACTGGATATTTATCTCCTACAACGAGCCCAACTGCGACGAAGTTCCGCCGTTCCCGTAGTAGGACACGGTGCGGCCATCGCGATGAAATCGGCTCGAATCTGCTGACACTGCGCGGTGACACCAGTACCACCGTTCACTGAGCCGACCTGGCCCGGGCCCGCTGAGCGTCGACCCGGGCCTAACCGGAGCGGGCGGCGCGGGCTGGCCGGGCCTGCCGGGCCTGGGCCGCGGCGGCCTGCCACGGTCCCGGACTGTGTCACCGTGGAGCTGGCAGTAAGGGCAGTTCCAGAGCGATTTTTGCGCGGACAGCGCGCATCTTCAACGGACAGTGCGCATCAAGATCCGGGTCCCGCACCACCGGGATCAGGTATCTGCTGGCGGAGGACCTGGGTGTGAGCGCGGGTGAGCAGGGGGCTTGGGGTGATGCCGAGTTCGGCGTCGAGCCGGTGCCGCAGGCTGGTGAAGATATCCAGGGCGGCGCCTGATGGCCGGTGGCGGCGAGCGCGAGCATCAGCGAGGCGTGTGCCTGCTCGTTCAGCGGCTCCCGCGTGCAGAGGTTCCGGAGGTGCGGGAGGACGCGGGCGAGGGTGCCGGCGCTGCCGGACGCGTCGGCGTAGCCGAGTACCGCCTCGGCGCGCCGACGCGTCGCCTCGACCGCGGCCGGGTGGTCGCGGAGCAGTGCGATGTCAACGAGCACGTCCGCGCGCCATAGAGCCAGAGCTTGTTCGTAGCGGGCGCAGGCCCGGGCGGGGTCCTGCTCGGCGGGCGGCCTGGCGGAGCAGGTGGTCGAAGGCGACCAGGTCGAGCGCGCCGGTGCCGGTACTCAGCTGGTAGCAGCACCCGCCGACGGTCGTGACGAGTTCCGCGCCCTCGCCGCGGCCGTGGGCGTCGCCGAGCAGCTTGCGCAGCCGGGACACGTAGCCTTGCACCGCGGCGACCGCGCTGGCCGGAGGGCGCTCGCCCCACAGGACGTCGATGATCTCGTCGCGGTGCGCGCCTCCGCCGGCGTGCAGAGCTAGCAGTCCGAGCACCGCGCGCTGCCGGGCCGGGCCAAGCGCCAGCCCAAGGCCGTCGCGGCAGGCGGCCAGCGGGCCGAGGATGTCGATGCGCACGCCCGCGGACATGCCTCCAGGGCGCGTGCGCGGGGACGCGTGGTCCTTCCGGCCGGCGCGGGCCAGTTCGGCCCGCTGGGCCTCGTCGAGGCGGAGCGCCCCGGCCAGTGCCTCCGCCGTTCCGCAGCGCGGGTTCCGGGTGCGGGCCTGCTCCAGGTCCCGCAGCGCGCCCACGCTCATCCCCGCGGCCGCCGCCAGGTCGTCCTGGGTTAGCCGCAGGTCCTCGCGGTAGCGCTTTATCAGGGCACCGATTGGCGACGGGCGGTTTCCGGTGTTTTCTGTGGTCATATGCCATCACCCCCGCGTTCAGCGGTTATCCGCCTGGAATGATCCTTGATCGTTTGTGCGGCAGCGTGCGGACTCTCCAGGCCCAGTTATATTTCGGTGGCTGGTTGTCCTGATATGTGCGATCGGCACGGACAACAAACGCCCGGTGCCGAGAGTTGTTAGGAGTGGGTGCCCACACCGGGCCCGCTCAGATTCGACGACGGATCGTTGCCGACATACCGGGGGAACAGGAGATGGGACGTCCAGAGCGGCCGATTGATCCCAGTGACGGGCCGGTCGCCGAGTTCGCGAGTGAGCTGCGCAAGCTCCGCGACGAGGCGGGCCGACCGAACTACCGCGAGCTGGCGAGGCGGGTGAGCTTGTCGGTAACTGTGCTGTCCGAGGCGGCGGGTGGCCGTTCCTTCCCCACGCTCGCGGTGGTCAAGGGTTACGTGCGCGCGTGCGGTGGAGACATCGCTGAGTGGGAGCGGCGCTGGCTGCGCGCGGCGGACGAGATGCGTGAAGAGCCGGACGGCGCTGCCCGCCCGGCCCCGTATCTGGGGCTGGCTAGCTACGGGGAGGAACACGCCGGCCTGTTCTTCGGCCGGGACGCGTTGACGAGGGAGCTGCTGCGGCGGCTGGCGGCGGGGCGGTTCCTCGCGGTGTTCGGCGCCTCGGGCAGCGGGAAGTCGTCCCTGCTGCGTGCGGGCCTGCTGGCGGCGGTGCACGGCGGTGAGCCAGGGAGCACGGCGGACTGGACGACCGTGCTGCTCACTCCGAGCGAGGAGCCGGTGGCCGCGCTGACCGGTCAGGTCGCCGCACTGGCGGACGTGCCGGCGGACCTGCTGCGCGAGGAAGTGCTTGCCGC
>Ga0207416_1002670_pt1 | contig 18698 bp, 20 predicted proteins | sample PaiPotPPM11metaG_FD_184107 | JGI IMG/M metagenome (GOLD analysis project Ga0207416, IMG submission 184107) | Iron sulfur acid spring bacterial and archeal communities from Banff, Canada, to study Microbial Dark Matter (Phase II) - Paint Pots PPM... ...
CCTCGCGGCCGCGGAGCGGCACGAAGGGCTCTACGCGACGGGTACGCGTATTATGCAGTTTTAACGGCATGAATGTTTTAGATGACCCACGACCAAGGGGTGTCGTCGTGCTCGGGCTCGAGTTCCGAGAGCCGGCCTTCCATCGCGGCGACGCGCCGTTGCAATGCTGCAATCGCGTCGGCATTGGGGTCGGGCATTTCCACCTGAGGACGATCCGGCACGGCGCGAACCGGTTTGCCGTCCAGCGCGACGATGCGCGCCGGAACGCCGACAACGGTAGCATTCGCCGGAACGTCTTTGACCACGACGGACCCGCCCCCGACCCGGGCGCCGTCCCCGATCACGATCGCTCCGAGCACGGCGGCGTTGACGCCGACCGTAACGTTTTTCCCAAGCGTCGGATGGCGTTTTTCGTGCCGCAGGCTCGTTCCGCCGAGCGTGACGCCCTGGTAAATCGTACAGCCGTCGCCGACTTCGGCCGTCTCTCCGATGACCACGCCCATGCCATGATCGATGAACACGCCCTGTCCGATGGTCGCGCCCGGGTGGATTTCGATGCCCGTAAGGAAACGCGCGACGTGCGATAGCCAACGCGGCAGAATCGGAATGCCCGCGCGATAGAGCGGGTGTATCAAGCGATGAGCCGTGATGGCGTGAAAGCCGGGATAGGACAGCAGCACGTCGAGCCATCCGCGAACCGCGGGATCGCGTTCGAGTGGGGTCCGGAGGTCTTGCAAAAACGTGTCTATCGGGCTCGGCATACTCGTAGTATTCTAACCCCTGCGGTCAACGAGCAGTTTCCGGCGACGCATCCGCCCCGGGCTTACGCCCGTGGATCGGCTCGAACGGTTTGCCGTCGGGCCCAAATGGAATGGTCTCCAAGCCCCGTCCATGCAACAGCCGCGAATTGACGGCGCCGATACGCATCAAGATCCGATCGTGTCCGAGAAGCGGGAACAGCAGCTCGAGCGGCGGCCCCTCGCGCTCACCGGTGATCGCCATGCGTACCGCATACAACGCATCGCCCGCGTCCAGGCCGAATTCCGACGCGATCTCGGCGATGTCGTGGGCAAGCGGCAACCCGCGCAGCTCGGCCTGATGATCGACGTATTGGCTCACCGAGTCGAGAAAAAAGAGCACCTCGCGGGTGCGTAAGCGCTCGAGCTCGAGCGCGGGAACAACGCAGGCCTCGGCCCGCAGCGCCGCTACCGGAGCAAAGGCGCCGTCGACCGACTCAACCTGCTCGCCGTAAGCTTCGAGGAAGAGCGCGATCCATCGCATGGCCGCCGCTGGAGCGGGCTGTTCTAAAAATCCCCAGCGTTGCATGGCCGAAGCCAGGGCGGTGTCGTCAAGCATGTCGTTCGATCAAGGCAACCGCGTAAGCGGCAATGCCGCTACCGTCACCCGTATATCCCATACCCTCGCTGGTCTTGGCCTTCACGCTGACCGCGTCGAGGCTCAATCCTATTCGGGCAGCTATATTCTCCCGCATAACCGTAAGATACGGTGCTAACTTTGGTCGCTCGACCACGACGGTGGCGTCGACGTTTGCCACCGCATACCCCGCGCGAAGCAGTTCGGCGGCACACGCCGAAAGCAACGCCATCGAATTCGCGTCCTTCCACTGCGGATCGGTATCGGGAAAGTAAGCGCCCAGATCCCCCAGCGCGGCCGCACCCAAGAGGGCGTCGCAGAGCGCGTGCGCGAGCACGTCGGCATCGGAGTGCCCGAGCCCGCCGCGCTCGAACGGAATCGTCACGCCGCCCAGCACCAGCGGGCGCCCTTCGACCAATCGATGGGCATCGAAACCGTGGCCGATGCGCGTCATCGTGCGCTCGCTCGCGCGGTAAACGTCGCGCTCCCGTCGGAGAAGGCCTCGAAGCGGCTGCCGAAACCGCGCAGACCCTGCGCGGGCACGCGCGCCCGCACGGCGATGCCGCTGGGAAGATCGCGTTCGATCGCGTCGATCGACCCGCCGCGTGATTCGAGCTCCGCGCAGATCGCGTCGGCAAGCGCGTCGTCGGCGAATACCTCCACCAGCAAGGTTTCATCGTCCGGCGCGAGCGCGGCCTCACGTTCGCGCAGCAACGTCTCGGCGCGTACGACATCGTCCGGCAGCGTCACTTTAAAATTCGGTCCGCTCGACGGAACGAGTACCACATCCAGTCCGAGCCGCTCGAGTAGCGCGACATCATCGGTCGCACCGATCTCGAATTTAGCGGCATCTGCATGCGCGCGTAAGAAATCGCTGCGCATGGCGAACTGCGGCGTCGCGGCCGCCCAGAGTGAGGCTCGGTCGAGGGTACGCTGAACGAGCATGGTTGCGGGATCGATCACCTTGATGGTATCGACGACCGGGGCGCCCAATGCCGCGCCACGACCGCTGCGCACCTCTGCCATACCGGCTCGTACGTCGCTCGCGCGAACCAACGGCCGCGCGCCGTCGTGGATGAGGGCGGCCGCGCAACTCTCGCCGAGCGCGTGCAGCCCGATGCGCGCGCTGCGCTGGCGCGTCGTTCCGCCCGCGACGACCCTGGTGGCACACAAGGGCGCAAGGTGCTCGAGCAACGCCCGCATCGGCTCGATCCACTCTTCTTCGGTGACGGCGACGATTTCGGCGATCTCCGGCATGCGCGCAAAAGTGCGCAGCGACCACCCGACCATCGGCAGACCGGCCAATTCGACGAACTGCTTCGGCTGGCCGAACCGCGTTCCACGCCCGGCTGCAACGATCACCGCGCCCCAGATCATGCGCCGACCCCTTCGCGCTTCGGCCGCGCGAAAATCATCCGGCCCGCGACCGTTTGCAAGACGCTCGTGACCACCACTTCCGTTCCCTCGCCGATAAATTTGCGGCCGTGTTCGACAACGATCATCGTGCCGTCATCCAAATAGGCGACGCCTTGGTGCGACTCTTTGCCTTCGCGGATCACTTGCACGTGCAATTCCTCGCCGGGCAGCACGACGGGTTTGACCGCGTTCGCCAGTTCGTTGATGTTGAGAACTTCGACGCCTTCGACTTGCGCGACACGATTGAGATTGTAATCGTTGGTGAGCAGCTTTGCGCCCAGCTCTTTGGCGAGCCGAACCAGCTTGCCGTCGACGCTTCCGGGCGGCATTTCGGGATAATCGCGCTCGTTGATGTTCAATACGATCGTTTCTTGCAAACGATTCAATACTTCGAGCCCGCGCCGGCCTCGCGTGCGTTTCTGCGAATCGACCGAGTCCGCGATCGCTTGGAGCTCGCGTAGAACGAATCTCGGCACCACGAGCAGCCCTTCGATGAATCCGGATTCTACGATGTCGACGATGCGCCCATCGACGATGACGGACGTATCGACGATCTTCACGCCGATGCCGCTCGCGGCCGCCGTGTCGCCGAGCGGAACGAAACGCGTCTTCGCGCCGACGCGGGCGCCCAAATATGCGGTAAAAATCGCCACGATAAGGTAGAGCACGATGGCCACGATACTTCCGGCCCGGCCCGTGACGGAAATGAATTCGAAGAGGATGCTCTTCAGCAGCCACGCTATTACCAGGCCTACGATGAGGCCTAGCGCCCCGCCCGCAAGCTCCGCCGGAGCGAGGCGCTCGATCGCGTGTTCGGCAACGACCAACTCGTCTTCGAAAAACGCTTGCGCGAGCGGTGCGAGCAGAACTCCGATCAGCGCGCCGGCGACCGGCGAAAGAATGAGAAAGGTCCACTGCACCCCTTGGTTCCCAAAGTGCAGGGAGAAGACGTTGTCGTAGGCCTCGCGACCGAGCAAAAATCCCGTCACGGCAAAAATCGCCGCGAAGGCGATCCGCAGAATCGCTCCCGAGAGGTTGTTACCGGTTACTCGAATGATAGAAATGCTCCGCAAACATCGTTGGCAACGAATCGGCCTTGTTTCGTCAAGCGTAGTCTCCTTCCATCGTTCTCAAGCAGCCCGGCTTCGCAGTATTCAGCAATAGCCGGCGCATAATGCTCCTGGACGTCGATACCGTAACGGTCGGCGAATCCGCGCAGATCGACCCCTCGCGAGGTCCGCAGGGCCAACATGATCGCCTCGCCGGCTCTACGATACCCCTTCAAACTCTCGCTTTCGCTGGGAATCGGTTGCCCGCTCGCGACGGCCTTGAGGTATTGCTGCAGATCGCGGGTGTGGACGCTCCGCTCCCCACCGCGATACGAGGCCGCCCCGACCCCTAAACCGACGTACTCGCCATTTGCCCAATAGTTGGCATTGTGAAGCGACGCGTGCCCGGGACGGGCGAAGTTGCTGATCTCGTAGTGCTCGAAGCCCGCAGCCTCGAGCGTATCGATCGCGATAGCGTAGACTTCCGCCTCGCGCGTATCGTCGAAGAACGCGCTCGGTTCGCGCGCATACCACGCGTCGAAGGGGGTGTGTTCTTCGATCGTTAGGCCGTAGGTCGAGATGTGATCGACCCCAAGCGCGACGGCGCGTTCGAGCGAGACGCGCCACGAATCCGCGGTCTGGCCCGGGACCGCGAACATCAGATCGATGCTCACCGAAGCGATGCCCGCGGCCCGCGCCTGCTCGACGACCGCACGCACGTGCTCGGGGGTATGCTTGCGGCCCAGCGTGCGGATCTCGTCCGGAACGAACGATTGCACCCCAATCGAGAGGCGCGTCACGCCGGCCGCGACGTAGGCGTCGAAATCGCCCGCGCGCACCAATTCGGGATTCGCCTCGATGGAGACTTCAGGTTCGAGCCCGCGGGGTGCCGGGAAGCGCTCGCGCAAGCGACCGAGCAGGCCGGCGATCGTTTCCGCGTCGTAGGCGTTGGGGGTGCCGCCGCCTAGAAAGATCGTCCCCGCGGCCGCAATCGGTTCCCGCTCGATCTCGGTGAAGAGTGCGGCGAGATACGTGTTGGCAGCACTCCGCCGCATCGGCCATTTTGCGAAATCGCAGTACGGGCAAATGTACGGGCAGAACGGCAGGTGGACGTAGACTCCGAGGCTCACCGGCCGCGCGCTGCAGGTACGCGTATCACGCTAGGCTCCTAGGCGATCAACGAAAAGATGCCGAGCGAGCCCGGGCCGCCGTGAACCGCCACGGTAGGGCCGGCCTCGAACAGCGTCAGCGAGCGCGGCTCGCCGCCAAGCTTCGCGCGCAGCGCCGTCAGTTCGCGCGCACCGTTCTCGGGAGCGTTGGCATGCCCGACCACAAAACGCACCTTTTCAACGTCGCGCAGTTCGCGGGTGGCGATTTCCACCAGCAGTTCTTGCGCCCTCTCGAACGTGCGCGTCTGCGCGGCGCTATCGACGACGCCGTTTTGGATGCGCAACACGGGGTTGACTTTGAGCATCGTCCCCAACGCCACCACGGCCTTGTTCACGCGGCCGGTGCGGCCCAGGTACGTAAGATCGGGGGTGATGAAATACCCGTGTTGAGTCGCTCGAGCCGCCTCCAGCACCTTCGCGATCTCCGCCGCGCTCTTCCCCGCTTTGGCCAATTCCGACGCGGCCATCGTCTGTAGAAACAATCCGCCGGAGAATGTTTGAGAATCGACCACGTGCACGCGGCCAGGGAACTTCGCGGCTGCCGCGACGGCATGTTTGTAGGTTTCGGAGAGCTTATCGGAGATGACCGGAGCCACCACGTCGTTGCCGGCGGCGACGTGACGCGCGAAGACCTCGGCAAACTCCGCCTCCTCGATCGGCGCCGTATGCGGCAGATCTTTCGCGGCTGCGAGCCGCGAGTAAAACGTCGAACGTTGAATATCGACGCCGTCCCGTAGGCGCTCCTGGCCATACACGATCCACAGGGGCACGACCTCGATGCCGTACTCCCGTGCCGACGCGCTCGAAAGATCCGAAGAACTGTCCGTAACGATCGTTACGCTCACCGAAACACTCTCCTTATTCGTCTTGAGCGACGAAGATGCCGACTGCCCCAGGCCCCCCGTGCGTGGCGATGACCGGGCCCGCTTCCAGCGTTTCCAGCATCCGCGGTTGCACGCCACCAAGCCGTGCAAGCAGCTTTTCGACCGCGTTGCTCGCAAGTTGTGCTGCGTTCGTGTGGATCACCGAAAAGCGCGCTTTCGAAATATCCGTGACGGCTTTCATCGCTAAATCCAACATCGTTTCCTGTGCGCGGGCGAAGGTGCGCACCTGTGCCTCGGCGACAACCTGCCCGTCTTTGAGACACAGGACCGGAACGATCTTCATTAGGGTGCCCACGACCGCTTGAGCTTTGCCGATGCGGCCGGTACGCTGCAGATGCGAGAGATCCGTAAAACAGGCATACAGACGTTGCGTGCGACGCTCGTTATCGAGCACTCCAAGAATCTGCGCCAGGGTGTGCCCCGTGCGCGCCAATTCGGCCGCTCTCGAGACCATCATACCCAGGCCACCGGACGCCGTCTGCGAGTCGTAAACGTGAATCGTGGCGTCGGGGAACCGCTGCGCGCCGGCCGTGGCCGCATTGATCGTGCCGGAGAGAAACGACGAGATCGTAATGCACAGGATTTCGTCTCCGGCGGCGACCAAAGGCGCGTACGCCTCCTCGAACATCTGCGCGGTCGGCTGTGAAGTGATCGGCAACGTCCGCTCGCTCGCTAATTTTTCGTAGAATTCGCTGCGCGAGAGCTCGACGGTATCTTTGTAACTGGTATCGCCGAATACGACGAAGAGCGGGACCACCGTCACGCCGGCAGCGGCGGCGCGCTGCGGATCGAGATCGGAGGTACTGTCGGTGACGATTGCGACGGCCACCTTATTTCGCCAGGTGCGGAGCGATGAGTTCGGTGATTTTGCCGACCACATCGTGATCGACTTCGGCGATGGCGAGCCCGATCGCGTGCTTGATGCCGTTGCGGCTCACGCGGCCATGGGTGACGATGCAGTTTCCACGCAGCCCCAGTAACGGCGCGCCGCCGATCCTTTCGTAATCGAATTTTCTGCGCAGCCCGCGCAGCGCCGGGGCGAGCATCGCGGTACCGAGCTTGGTAATGATGCTTCCGCCGAGCAGCGCGTCTTTCATGACGTGGCCGAGATCGGCGATCATCCCTTCGCCCGTTTTAAGGACGACGTTGCCGACGAATCCATCGGTAACGATGACGTCGGCCGCGTTGTGGAACATATCCTTACCCTCGATGTTGCCGATAAAATTCACCGGCGCCGCATCGAGAAGTCGCGCGGCTTCAAGCGCCTGCGCGTTGCCCTTGGTGCGCTCTTCGCCGACCGAGAGTACGGCGACGCGGGGGTTTTGAATTCCCAGGACCGCCTGAGCGTAGGCCGAGCCCATGAGCCCGAACTGCGCGAGCCACTCCGGCCGGCAGTCGACGTTCGCACCGGAATCGAGCAGGACGGTCGGCCCGTTGAGCGCCGGCCATACCGTCGCAATCGCGGGGCGCGCGACGCCTTCGATCGTTCGCAGCTTGATCAGCGCGATCGCCAGAAATGCCCCGCTGTTTCCGGCCGAGACCACCGCATCGGCGGAGCCGCTCTTCACGAGATTCACCGCGACTCCGAGCGAGCTGCGGTCCGCCGCGCGCAAGGCCTGCGATGCATGCTGATCCATAGGGACAGCCTCGTCGGCATGGACGATCTCGATGCGGTCGGAACCGGCGCCCTGCAGCAGCGGGCGGACTTGTTTTTCGTCGCCGACGAGCAGGAGGTGCGCATCGTAGGCTTGGGCGGCAAGCAGCGCGCCCGCAACGATTTCGTGCGGCGCGTGGTCGCCTCCCATGGCGTCGAGCGCGATGCGCGGTTTACTCATCCAATGAAATCCAATATTCAGCGTTCTTCATACCGCCGTAGTAATACTCGATATCGGCATCGGCGAACGCGCCCTTCAACACTTCGCTCAAACGCTGCGCATCCTTCTCCTTTTGCGCTCCGCCATAGTAGAGGGTGACCAGCCCGCCGCCCTGCGCCCCCATGGCGCGCAACGCCGCGATGGCTGCATCGGCGAGCGAATCGGCCCCGACCAAGCTACCGCCGAAGCTCGCGGCCGGCTTGCCGCGCGCGACGCTCACGCCGCCCAGCGTCGCGTCCTTTCCGGCAAAAAAGACCTGCGCGCTGCGGACCCGCTGCGCCGCGTCCAACAATTCGACGTCGCTCGGCAGTTCGTCGACGGCAGAGAGACCTAGTGCGAACAAGCCCGCGATTCCGCCGACGATGTCGCGCGTCGCAACGACGTGCAACCGTTTCTCGGTGAGCGCCTCAACCTCGCGGGCGGCAAGTGCCACGTTCGGATCGTTAACGAAGAGATAGACGTCGTCGCTCAAGCACTTGTTGACCGCCAGCAACAGATCGCGGACGCTGGGATTTTTTTCGCCGTCGAGGGTAATTTCCACGCCGAGTTCTTTCACGATCCGCTCGAACCCGGGGCCCGGGACCACCGCCGCCACCGACCGCCCGCCGGTATTGCGATCGACGACGAGAACGCGATGCTGTTGCTCCATGTTGTCGATTTTGAGCCGCGTCAGCGTGCCGTGCTGTCGCGCAATCTCTTGCACGCGCTCCGGGTCGTCGGTATGGATGTGCACTTTGATCGTCGGGGGCGCTCCGATAACCACCAGCGATTCACCGCGCGGTTCGAGTTGGTGGCGCAGATCGAGCGCGGTGCAGCCGGCGGATTCCACAATGAATTCGGTGCAGAATTTGTTTTCGCCCACGATCTGCGCCGGCGTAAAGACGTGCTGGCGTGCGGGGCGGCGTGGGAATGCGGTCGCGCGCCCTTTGCTATCGGGGAGAAAGCGCAAGATGCCTTCTATGAAATACACGAAGCCCGCACCGCCCGAGTCGACCACGCCCGCTTCTTTGAGCACCGGCAGTTGCTCCGGCGTGCGATCGAGAGCATCGTTCGCGGCACGTAATACGCCGTTGATAAGCCGATAGAAATCGCGCTCGTATAGCGCCAGGTGATAGGCCGCATCCGCGGCCGCCTCCGCGACCGAGATGATCGTGCCCTCAACGGGCCGCAACAGGGCTTGCCTCGCGGCCAGAACCGATTCGCGCATGGCGGTGGCCATGACGAACGTATCGATCTCCGATCGGTGGCGCACGTGATGCGCGAAGCCGCGCAGCATCTGCGAGATGATGACGCCCGAATTCCCGCGGGCGCCCATCAAACTGCCCTGAGCCGCAGCGGCGGCGACCTCCGATAAGGGGGCGTCGTGCAATTTTGCGGCTTCGAGCGTCGCGGAGCGCAACGTGAGGTACATGTTGGTTCCGGTATCCCCGTCGGGGACGGGGAACACGTTCAGGTCGTTGAGGACCTGGCGGTATTTCTTAAGGAAATAGGTACCGGCCGCTAGAAACTTCGCATAGGCCCGGCCATCCAAGGCAATGACGTCCACGGCCCCCCGTCTTTGGGAGGCGCGCGGCGAATCCTGTACCGCCCGATCGACAGGAGTCGCTTGCGGGCCGAGGGCCGCCGTGGTAGTATCGTCGGGTTGTCCCCAACTCTATTGTTGTTTCTGTGAGGATTGTTCGATGGCGAAGCGCTGTGACGTGTGTGGTAAAGGGCCGAAGACCGGCAACAACGTCAGCCACGCGATGAATAAGACCCGCCGTCGCTGGCTGCCGAATCTGCAGTCGGTGCGGGTCGTCGTTCGTGGCACCCACAGTACCGCCAAGGTCTGCACCTCGTGCCTGCGCTCCAAGCGGGTCACGCGCGCGGTATAGCGCTTCGGCTCACATAGCCTTTCGAACGGCGGCCCGCCACGCGGGCCGTCGTTTTTGTATTATAGAGAAGCCACCCGTTTGCTTGGCAGCCAAGCAAAGAATCGAGGGTGGTTTCTCGAATAGCGGCGCCCATGAGAGAGCGCACGGGTGTAGCGGCCTTTATTCTATCGGCGACCCTCGCGGCATGCGGCGGAGGTGGCGGAAGCGGGCCGAGCAGTAGCCCCGTCGTGTTTCCTACGGCACCGCCTCCGACGCCCTGCCCGCCCGGATATACGGGGACCGCGCCGGCCTGTGTGGCCCCGCAATCGACGACCACGGTGACGGGCACCGTCGTCGAGGACGGCACGGGTGCGCCGCTGGCCGGCGTGCCGGTCAAGCTAATGCCGTGGGCTCCCTGCGGGCCAACCCCGGCGCCCTCCGGCATCACGCCCGAGAACGACGGTTGCCCAACGCCGCTTCCCTCGCCCCAGGCGACCACCGCCGCGGACGGCAGCTTCAGCCTGTACAACGCACCTAACGGGCACTATCTGCTCGTGATCGGCACCGATTCAACCGCGTCGGCGGGGACGGTGCAAGCCACGGTGCACGACAACATCACCCTCACCGGCGGCCCGCAGGCGCTTAAAGCCCCGACGCTGCCCCCGGTACCGACCGTAACCCCGCCCGCATGGGAAACCAACGGCGACTACCGGATCGCCACGCTGAACGCCACGACCGAGCTACCCTGCTTCCAAGCATGGCAGAGCGAACGCACCACCAACGCTCTCGCCGCCGGAACGAACGACGAATGGCTGCTGGAAAACGTGCGGGCGATCAATGCGTATTCACAGACTGCGGGAAGCGTCTCGGCGCCTTGGCCGGGCAATGCTAACGGCACGGTCACCAGTGGCAGCGACGAGGTTAGCGGCGGGTCCGCGTGCTCGGATATGGTTAGCCCATCCTTCACAGCCGGGGTAAACGCTTACGCCACCGATCCGCGTTCTGAATGGTTCGCTGGAAAGTATATATATGCGACGGGATTGGGAGTCGGCGAGTTTCCGATCGACCCGCGCTCGTTCACCGATCCCAACGTGCCGGTCTGGCCGTAGTTCATGCTGGCGATCAAAGTGCGGGTGATCCTTCGATGGCTTCGCGAAGATGGCTGGTTGCTCGAACGGCAACCGGGGACGAGCCATCGTCAGTTCCGGCATGCCGCAAAACCGGGAATAGTTACGGTGAACGGGAACAACAACGACGATATTTTTGGCGGCCTGCTCGATAGCATCGCCCGGCAGGCTGGATGGGCGAAAGCCGACTTGAGGGTTCGCAAGTGAAGTACGCCGTCGTCATTGAGAAGGGGCCCCACAACTACGGAGCCTACGTTCCCGACCTTCCCGGCTGCGTCGCAACCGCCAAAACGTCGGAGCTTGTTCAACGACGGATCGAAGCGGCGATCGTAGCTCATGTATCCCTGCTGCGCGAGCGTGGGGAACCGGTCCCAGCGCCCACCACGATCGCTATATACGCGAGCGTCGCGTGAGCCGGTGCACCGCGTTCTCGCGCTAGTGATTCGGTGGTCCACCGCCGCCATTGAGCTTGCAGATGCGTTTTTCTGCAGGCGTCGGTGTCGGCCCGATAAGCGGGACCGCCGACGCGACGCTTTCGTTTGGCACGCCTAATCCAGCAAGATTGCTCTGCGTGATATTATACGGCCCCGGCACGTCTATCGGGTTCGGCAAACCGCCGTAGAAGTACCATTGCGCGTATATCCCCGTATAGCTGCCGACGAAAGATTCCGTGCACGTCGTCATATCCGTATATTCGAAGCCCAGGGTTGTGCCGTGAGGAACGTACGCAAAGTGCGCTACCCATTGGCCCGTATCATCAACGAACGGCGGTTCGCACCAATGCGTAATAAAGCCGGAGGTATCCGTCGATTGACAATTCGTCTCCCAGAAATACAGGTCATAGCAGTAACCGTTTACCCCGAGCCATGAATTACCGCTATTCGGGCACGACTGCTGCACCACGACGTGGGTAAGTCCGTGGTCGATCGCCGGTGAGGTTACACCATCGGTAATGCCGATGCTGCAGCCGACGTTGCCCGTCGGCGTGCTTCCAGCTGTTAGCGGCAACGCCGTCTCCCAAATATTGCGCGGCGGGCTAATTGGATACCACGCACCAGGCGAAACGTAGGAGTTGCAGTTGATAGGCATACTGAATGTCTTTGGTTGTCCGCTCGGCTCCCATAGCGCGATTCTTGCGCTTGCGGTCGGGGCTCCGCCTGAAAGGTAGCATCCGCTCGCATCAACGCTAATACCGAGCGCCGCTGCGGCGGCTGGTTCAGGAAGATCCGGTATCGTCGAACCGACTTTATAGGCGTACGCATAACAATTCGCGGTTCCGGCGTTTGCAACGCCGCCTAAGGCGCGATTCCGCAGCTCCGCCGGATCGATGCCGTTGCCTTGGAGGTACGCGAGCGGCGCGCCACCTGCGCCCATCGTGATTTGCTCGGGCCAGCTTTGCATCGGTTGGGGCGGCTTGGCGATGTCGATCGCGATCGTTACCGGCGGTTCGCCCGCGTATTGGCTTGCAATGACGATCGTGCACGCGCCGCCGGCGTTATAGCCGTTCGCCGCAACCACCGGGTCGACGCCGAGTTGCACGCTCGCGGTATCTCCCCACGCGCTCGGCGCGCTCTGCGATACCCAGCGCGTGCGCGCGATGCCGGCGCACGTGTCGGAGAGCACGTTCGGCCGCAACGCCTCGTTGTCGTCGGCCTTCTGTAACAGCACGACGCGTTCGCCGTGGTCCGTCGGTACCGGCCATGCAAGCGCCGCCGGCGACGTCGTTAACGCGCCCCGCACGTGAACGCTCGCCACCGCGTGTTGCGCGTACGCGTCGACGATATCGAGGCCGCAACCGCCCGCGTTCGACGGAGCGACCGGAAACGGCGCGGGCGCGTCGTTCATACTTTGCGCGGAGTTCGGATACGAATACGGCGTACCGCCCGGCGGCGGCGGTGCGAGGCTCGTTTCGCTCGCGTCGTGCGGTGCCTGATACGGCAACGGAACGTTTGCGTAGCCGGCCGAGCCGCCTCCCGAACATCCGAACCCGGTGGCCGAGGCGAACCAATGCGTGTAACCCCATTCGGTCGCGTTGAGGATTTGCTGCGGCGCGCTCGGCCAATCGAAGATCAGCGCGGCCGGCGTGAGCAGTGGCGCGTTGGGCGTAGGCGATGCGTTCGGCGCTGCGCTCGCGGCGACGCTCGTGCCGCACGGCAGACTGCGCGTATCGCGCGCACCTGCGGACACCGCGAACGTGAGCAGCAGCCCGCCGGAAGGGCATGGCGGCTGCACGGCAATCGTCGTAAAGCTCGGGCGACCGCTTGCGTCGACCGCCGGATACGCTGCAGCTCCGGTCGGGCGCCCCGTCGAACTCAAAAAGAGCGCGAACGGCGGCTTTCCCAACGTCTTCTCGCTCACGCTCGCGTCGCCGGCGACGCGCATCGTCCCGCTTGGATGGACGGCTCCATCGGCATTCGGGCGTCCGCCGTAAACATCCAACGTGAATCCCGGCAACGCACCGCCTCGTCCATCGGTTCGCGGAAGAAAGACCAGCGTCGCGCCGTTCCCGCTCGTCGACGCAAGCGCGAGTGCCGCCGCGATCGAAGCATCGTATCCGTCAACCGACGAGCGCAGCGCACCCGGACGCATCGCAAGCGTCCACACGCCCCCGGCTACCGCCAGCAGCATGATGATGCCGACCGCAACCAGCATTTCGATCAGCGTAAACCCGCGCTCTCCCGAGTGCACGTACGAAGGAGTGCCCCACCACGCGACAGGCTAGACACGTGGAGCGAGGCGGCGTGCGACGGGGCTGCTACCGGTCTCGGGAACCTGCGATTTTTGTGCAAAAGGCAGGATGCCGAATTCCTTTGGCCGTTGCACAAAAACGCAGGAGTAGGAGACGTGCGGGATGCACGTCGACGAACGGTTCCCGAGACCGGTAGCAGCCCCGTCGCACGCCGTCTCGCCACGTTCGGCTAGGGCGGTGCTACGTCCGCAACCGATCCAAGCGCGAAAGATCCGCGAGGGCGCGAGAGAGCGACTCCGGCTCGAGCGTGATCAAAAATTCGAGGCGGACGTGCGATGTGCCGATGCTCTTGAGGAGCACCGCGCAAAGAACGGGGCCGCGGCGGCTCGGCGCAAAGGAAAGCTCTAGCAATCCGCCCGCGATCGAAAACGCGCCGGGCGGCCCATTGCCTGAATTGATCTCTGACAGGTACGCGCGCAACTCGGCCAGCTCTCCCACGCGAATGGAGTAGCCGAAGGTGGCGTGCACCGGCGACGCGCTCGCATGGACGCGGCAGGCGAGCAGATCGAGGCCGTCCGGTTCTGCGACATCCGGATGCTCGTAATCCACCACTTCGAGCCGAAGATGCGGTTTGCGCTCGTCGCTTCCTAGAAGTACATCGAACGACGCAGAGCTCATGGGTTAGCCGTACATAATCTTGTGCTTGGGCGGAGCGAACTTCAACCGCGGGCCGTCGGCGGCGGTGGCCTTGAGCGCTTCGCTCTCCACGTTGGAGCGCTCGCAGAAGCGCATGGTTCGGTCGTCGTCGACCTGGTAACCCAGCGGATTCCACTTCGCGAGCGCGCCGACCGGATCGACCGTCGAGCCGCCGTAGGGCGTCGTGTTGGCGACGGCGCGCGAACAGAGCGCGGTGGTCAGGAGCGTAGCCGCAAACGGCGAGCCGCCGAGCGCACAGAACGTGCCGATGCCGGCCGCAAACACGTCGCCCGCGCCGTGGGCCTGATAGACCGGAAAGTACGGGCCCCATATACGGTAGTAGCTATAACCGTTGCTGAAGAGCGTCTTCATCCGATGGCGTTCGGCGTCGCGCTCGAACGAGGTGATGATGACGGCCTGCGGACCGAGATCGAAAATGCCGTTGAGGTAGGCGTGCTCGGACAGCGTGCGATCGCCGGTTCCCAGAAGCACCTCGGCTTCAAAGCGATTCGGCGTGACGATCTGTGCGATCGGCAAGAGCAATTCACGGATCGAACGAGCGGTCTCTTCGCTGACGTAGAGCCCTTTCTGATAATCGCCGATCACCGGGTCCAGTAAGACCACGCCTTTGTATTCGCGCAGCTCGGCTGCGACGATATCGACGTGCATCGGCTTGGGCAGATAGCCGATCACGATCACACCCGGGCGCCGGCTTACAACGAATGCGACGTCTCGACGAAATTGCTGCGGGTCGGCGATCGCGCTGGTGCGGCCCGCAATGCCTCCGTGCGCGCTTGCAAACATCGACTGCGCGTGAACGACGCGCGCGCCCAAGGCGTTGGCAACCGCAAAAACCGCTTGATTGCCTAAAAAGCCCATCGCAACGCTATTTTGAATGCTGCCGACTAGCGGATACTTTGGAACGTCGTCATTCATGCTTCGAAGTGATCCCAACCGGAGCGAACCAGTGGTACGCGCTCTGCGCCCTTCAGCACTACCAAGCCCTTTGCCTTGCTCATAGCGCCGATGCGGTGGAGCGGCCGCCCGAAATGCGCCTCGAACCGCATGGCCAAATGAGGGAATGCCCGCGGCGCGATCGCCACGAGCAGTTCGAAATCTTCTCCGCCACGGACGGCGGTATCGATCGGGTCTTCGCCCTGCATCGTCGCCAGCGCGAGCGCGGACGGGGCGACCGGCACCGCGTCCACGACGGCGCCCACGCGGCTGGCCGCACAGAGCCGATGCAGGTCGGTCGAGAGTCCGTCCGAGCAGTCCATCATCGCGTGCACGTGGCGGCTGGCCGCAAGCCAGGCGCCTTCCCGCAGTCGCGGTAGCGGGTGACGATGCGCCAGCAATGCGGCCTGCGCCACATCGTGCGGCAGCGTTGCCGATCCTAGCGCGATCTGCAAACCGGCCGAGCTTGCGCCGAGCTCGCCCGTTACGGCGAGGACGTCGCCGGCATAGCCGCCGGAGCGTAGCTTCAGATTGCTCGCGCGCACCTCGCCGACCGCCGTGATCGCGATCGTCAGCATCGGCGTCCGTACGAGGTCGCCGCCGGCGATCGCCATGCCGCTTGCGCGCGCGCAATCCGCCATGCCGCGATACAGAGCTAGGATATCGTCTCGCGTGCTCTGCGGGCCGACCCCTAGCGAAACCGTCGCGAGCACCGGGCGCGCTCCCATTGCCGCAAGGTCGCTCGCGTTTGCCGCCATCGAGCGCCAGCCGGCGTCCTGCAACGTCATCGTTTCCCGCGTAAAGTGCACGCCTTCGATGCACGCGTCGCTTGTGATAACGCTGCGATGCGAGCGCGACGGCTGCCACACCGCTGCGTCATCCCCGATGCCGACCAGCAGCCGCGCGTCCGCATTCGATGCGACGATCGATTCGATCGCGGCAACCAGGTCGTCTTCGCGCAGGCCGCTCAGGCCGCTCGCGCCGGGCTCAGGCCTGCGCAAGAATCGTCCGCATCGCCTCGAGCGCCGCGCCGGGATCCTGCGTATCGAAAATGCTCGAACCCATCACGAACGTATCGGCTCCCGCCGCAACGACGTCGCGCAAATTGGAAGCACCGATGCCGCCGTCTACTTCCAGCATGCAGCCCGGATTGCGCGCGTCGATCAACGCGCGGGCTTGGCGAATTTTCTCGTACGATCGCGGGATGAAGCTCTGGCCGCCGAAGCCCGGGTTGACGCTCATGATCAACACGAGGTCGCAATCTTCGATGATATCGTCGAGCATGGCGACGGGCGTCTGCGGACAGAGCGAAATACCGGCTTTCGCACCGATCGAACGCAGATGCGCGAGCAGCCGCTGAGCGTGGTCGGTCGCTTCGTAATGAAACGTGATGATGTCGGCGCCGGCTTTGCGAAACGCGTCGACGTAGCGTTCCGGCTCGACGATCATGAGGTGACAATCGAACGGCAGCGGCGAGAGCTTGCGCAAGTCGCCGATGATTTTTGGACCCCAGGTAAGATTGGGAACGAATCGGCCGTCCATCACGTCCAGGTGCAGTTGATCCGCGCCGGCGGACTGGACGGCCTGGATCTGTGCGCGGATATCGGCAAAATCGGCCGACAACAGCGATGGGGCTATGCGTAACATCAGGGTCCTCCGGGCGACGGCGTAGGATGCGGTTTTTGATGGTAGATCACCGCGGGCTCGTTGCCGAGCCGCGTCTCGCCCACCAGCGCGCCGTCGACGAACAAATCGACGACCGACGTGCCGACGGCGGTAACCGTGAAGTCGAGCTTCTGCCCGGGCTGCGCGTATGCCCGGTAGGCGTCGTACGAGCCGGTCGCATCGCGCACCATCAATCGGACTTTTACCGACGCCCCCGGGGCCAGGTTTTCGGGTACGGGTACCGACGCGAGCACGTGTACCTGACGGATGATGTACCCGGATTCGTTCGGACCCGCGCTCACCTGCAGCGAAACCGGCTGGAACGCGCCGATCTTGCTTCCCGCCGCAGGCATTTGCCGCGCAACCGTTCCGTGCGCGGGCCCGTGCACGCCGAGTGGTGTCCAAACGATCTGCCCAAGCTTGATGCCGTTCTTCCCGGCAAGCGCTCGCGCTTGCTCGATCGACATCCCCACGAAATTCGGGACGGGCAGACTGCTCGCACCGCCTTTGCTCACGACGAGATTGACCGTATCGCCTTCGATGACGTTGGTGAGCGGCGCCGGGTCCTGTGCAATTACGTGCCCCTGCGGAATCACGTCGCTCTTTTCGTAGGTCACTTTGCCGAGCTGCACGCGCGAGCGCGAAAGGTCGAGGGAGACCTCACGCATCGACTGATAACGCAGATCCGGCATTAACCGAGAAAAGACGCCGTCGCTGACGACGAACGACATCTGCCGCCCGGGGCGCACTTGCGTACCGGCGTCCGGACGTTGATTGATGATGACGCCCTTGGGATAGCGATCGCTGATCGCGCGGTCGATGACGCGCGCTCCGAGCTTGAGCCGGCGCGCCTCGGCATCTGCATCGCCCTGGGTTTGACCCACAAACGACGGCACCGTAACGGTGCTGGCCGGCGGTAACAAGAAGTCGGCGATGGCGTGGCCGAACCACACGAGCACGCCGACAAAGCAGGCGAGAACGATGGGGAACACCCAATCGCGCGGCACGTACTCGTGCAGCGTCGAACGCCAATCCCGCCGTTGCAGACTCAGGCGAGTGCCTCCATCGCAGCGTCGCTGACATCGAGATTGCTGAACACCCGCTGGACGTCGTCGTTGTCTTCAATCGCATCCAGAAACGCCAGCGCCGCCTCGAGCTCGGGGCCCTGCGGGCTCACGCGCTGCTTCGCGCGCATGCCTAAATACGCCGCAGAAATTTTAAAACCGCGCTCGCGCAATGCGTCGCGCGTGGACGTTAGCGACGCGGATTCCGCGTAGATCGAGGCAATCGGCTCGCCGTATTCGAGATCGATCACCCCGTCGACCAGCGCATCTTCGGTGAGGCGATCTTCGGAGCGCCCCCGCGCGTCGACTTCGATAATGCCGACGGCGTCGAACATCCAGCCGACGCTTCCGGTCTCACCCAGCGTTCCGCCGTTCTTCATAAAGAGAAAGCGCAGTTCGCCCGCGGTCCGATTGCGATTGTCGGTGGCGGCGTCGACGACGACGGCCAAGCCGTCCGGGCCGTATCCCTCGTAGCGCAGTTCCTCGATCTCTTTCTCGCCGCTACCGCCCGCCCCGCGCGCGATCGCGCGCTTGATGTTATCGGCCGGCATATTGTTCTCTTTGGCCTTTTCGACCGCCATTTTCAGGCGGTAGTTGGCCTCCGGGTCGGGCGACCCGGATTTTGCCGCTAGAATGATTTCCTTGCTCAGTTTGGTAAAACGGGCGCCACGCTGCGCATCGACTTTGCCCTTGCGCAGCTTGATGTTGTGCCACTTCGAATGTCCAGACATGCTTGTACCCTCTTCGCTACCCGGGGCCGACGATCCACTTGCTGAACCACATCCGCGCGTGCCAGGCGTTCCAGGTGATCGGCGAGGCCGCGAGGATGGGGTAGAAAAAGACGAATGCCCCGGCGATCAGCGCGACGTAGCCGCCGACCGCGA